>Ga0116171_10005653_pt1 | contig 10953 bp, 13 predicted proteins | sample AD_JPNHW2_MetaG_FD_89798 | JGI IMG/M metagenome (GOLD analysis project Ga0116171, IMG submission 89798) | Active sludge microbial communities of municipal wastewater-treating anaerobic digesters from Japan - AD_JPNHW2_MetaG | ecosystem: Engineered > Bioreactor > Anaerobic > Digestate | place...
ATTGCCAGATGCATCGCCTTCAAGCCATCTGAAATCATCGTGAATAATGGTTCCATGATAATTGTCAGTGACCCGGGCCACCCGGCTGACCGGAAACCTTCGTTCTCCTGAATTCATCGTTTATTCCTTACTCTAAAAATAGCCAGCCAAGGCCGGGGCAAAAAAATACGCCGGGCATCAGAAACAAAATATCTGAAAGCCTGAAGGAAAATAACTATCTGCCTCAATCAACGTGCCAAATCTATCGCCAGAATAAACCCCGATGCGACATACGGGCAAGCAGATTTTTGCAAACAGGGTTGTTGCTGCAACGATTTGCGGGTAAGATACAGGCAAAGTCACCCCGGAGAAACCAGCATGACCGAATCTTCTGAACCAACTGCAAATAACTCTGCCGACCCCGAAAATGGCCCGGTCTTTTCTCAACCGGAGCAGGCACAACTTGAGAAGATTCTTGTCGAAAACACGCCCGCCCCACGGCCCATTTCTTTTGTCAGGCTCGGTTTTTTCAATTTCAGCTTCATACTTCTGACTCTGCATGGGCCTTACATCTTTTTATACATGCTGCCGAATCTAGTCATGACATCTCAAGGCCTTGATTACGATATGGGTGGCATTTTTCCGCATCTCGGGGCGGCCATTGCGATATTTGGGTTTCAGGGCATGCTGGCATTTGGGCTGACCACACTGATCTGCTGCATCAGGTTTTTCTACCGGCGTCTTGACGCGTTCCTGATTTCTTTCATCGCGATATGCGGTTTGCAGGTGCGGGTTTATTATCAGGTCTACTTCAAAACCGAACCGGCCATACTGGCTGCCATAAAGCCGTTCAATATTTCGCTTGGGTTTCTGGGGCTTTTTGTCATCGGCACACTTGCGTGGCTCAAGTTCAGAAAACCAGCATTAACATGAGTGAATCCGGGAAAGATTTCGCCGGTGATTAAAAAAAATAGAAGGCAGTTCATCTATCTCGAGGCCATGAATAGCTCTTTCGAGAATTTCGAGTTCAGTCAGCGGTGAATCACCTGGCCGATTCTGATACGGAGTCAGGCCGCAGAAAACACTGATCGGCACGGCACGTGGGATGAAAGCCCCGGGGGGCAGAGCGGCCGAGGCCCCCGAAATCGCCAGAAACAAAACCTGTAGCAATCTGGTAGCCCGCAGGCGACCAACAAGATCTTCAAGGCTGGCATCTGGTGGCTGCGGCAGAACCAGCAGCAGATTTTCACCAGCCATGGCCAGCTTTTTTACGGCAAGAAATTTTTCGTCTACTGAACCAGTCAGAATCAAAGGCGCCAGGCCATTTTTGCAGGCCAGTTCAAACCATCGCCGGTCATTGAGTGCCCCGACATATACTAAGCGCAATGGTTGCCTGAAGACACGCAGAGCGGTAACCCAGGTCTGAACACCGTAGTCACGACCAACAAATATTCGACCGCCGTTATGCAGTTCAGTTTCGCCCCATACACGAAAATACGAAAAAAATACGCTGCCAACCAGGCGACAGAGACAGCGGCACAGTTTCCAGGCCAGCCGATCCGGAGGCTCTGAAAATGGCAGATTGCCAGAAATATCAGATTCAGTTGTCAGATTTGACACCGGGAATTCGGTCATAAATGCGGTTAATGTTATAACGTTGCATGACTTCGGCAAGAATTAGAGATTTAAGCATGTCGTCGCGGCTGATCGAGAATGGGCGGGAACGATTTGAAGAATCTGACCAGTCAGTCGATTGAGAACTGTTTGCAGCGGAGAAAGCCGATTGAGCATCAGACTGGCCGCTTTCATAATTCTGGCGGGCAGAAACCGTCGGCAACTGGTCATAATTTGTTGATTCGAAGTCACGAGCGCTGACTTCTGCACTATGACCCGTTAGTGATGGAAGTTCATCATAATTAACCTCAGGCCGGCGGCTCGAGGCTTCATAGCCAGCAGATTCGAGTGAAGGCATGTTGTCGTAATTCACTTCGGCCCGGGGTTGTTTTGGAACCGGTCGAGCGGCCGAACTGACCGGCTGCGCAGCTGGCTTGCCTTTTTTGGAGGGGGTCTTTTTCGAACGGTTTTTGCCGGTCAAACCTGCGAGATCAAGTTCTTTATCGGGGTTTTTCGCTGACTGCCGAAAGAAGTCATCGAGAGTGGTCATCTCGGTGAAATTTATATCGGCATCTTCTTCTTTCTTTTTCTTGAGTTCGGACCAGACCGAGAACACAAGTGCCAGAATGATTATTACAACTTCCAATTGTCAGTCTCCTGCGCCTCAGCGCTTGGTGATCTTGGGAGGTTCGGCCAGGTGCGAGAATGATTTGCGCATTTCGGTATCTGAACCAATGTTTTTCAGGGTGTAGTAATCAAGAATACCCATATTTCCTTCGCGCAAGGCATCAGCAATTGCCTGCGGAATAGCGGCTTCGGCTTCGACCAGGCGGGCTTTCATTTCCTGTTCGAGCGCTTTCATTTCCTGCTCTTTGGCTTCGGCCATAGCCCTGCGTTCAGAGGCCCTGGCCTGGGCGATCTTCATATCGGCCTCTGCCTGATCGATCTGCAGCTTGGCGCCGATATTTTCGCCCACGTCAACGTCAGCGATGTCGATCGAGAGAATTTCAAAGGCGGTATTGGCATCGAGGCCTTTATCTTGAATAGTTTTAGAAATACGATCGGGGTTTTCGAGGATTTCTTCGTGGGTCGCGGCTGAACCGATAGTGGTTACAATGCCTTCGCCAACGCGTGCAAGAATGGTTTCTTCGGTTGCGCCGCCGACGAGTTTATTGATGTCGGCTTTAACGGTAACGCGGGCGATTGCCTTGACCTGAATGCCGTTCTTTGCCATGGCAGCGACCAGAGGTGTCTGAATTACTTTCGGCTTAACGCAGAGCTTAACGGCATCAAGCACGTCGCGACCGGCAAGATCGATAGCAGTTGCCTGTTTGAAAGTAAGATTTATGCCGGCTTTCTGGGCGGCAATCAGTGCCGAACAAACTTTTGCGACATTGCCCCCTGCAAGCAAATGCGATTCAAGGGCCTGCAGGCTTAAATCTATACCGCCCTTCTTGACCATGATCGCCGGGTTAATGATGTCATGAGGCGATACCCTTCTAAAGCGCATGCCGATAAAATCGAGCGGGTTAACGCTGACGTCTGAAGCGATGGCGCTGATCCAGAGGCCTACCGGCACATAATACGTGAATACAAAGAAGATGAAAATACCTACAAATGCGCCTATAAGAATGAATGCGTCAGACATTTAGCCCCTCCGTTATATGCAGAATCTATGATTCATCAGATAATATCGTTTAAAAACGCCAACAAAGTCAAGCTGATTAGTTGGCAGTGCCCTCTGGCACCTCGCTGACAATAATGCGCCCGGCCAACGCTTTAACAACCCTGACCTTTGCTCCCTTTTCTACGAACTCGCCATCGGTTATGACGTCGAGACGCTCACCATCGATGCGGGCAATGCCGGAAGGGCGCAGCATCGTAGTTGCAACGCCTTCCTTGCCGAGATAGCGCTGCAAATCTTCTACAGCCACGAAGCCTTCTGATACAGAAGATTCGGTAGACAGAACAAAATTCTTGCCAAGACTGGTCTTGGGAAAAATAAAAAAGAACCACAGCAACAGAAGAGTGACGCCAGCTAAACCGGCAAAAGTGGCAAAAACTGCCATACCACTGCTCAGTTTGAGATACGCAGCGAGGATGCCGCCCCCCAGCAGCAGAAGGCCAATAATACCGGTGACGCCAAAGCCAGGGATCACGGCAATTTCAAGAAACAAAAACAAAAGGCCGGCCACCATCAGCACGGCAACCATCATACCCCAGGCAGGCTTCTCGGCCTGTTCAGAAATGCCTGGTGACACTGCAGAACTCGCAGCACTTTCAATTGCCTTTTCAGGCAGGAGTTCCCCGGCATCTACGCCGGCAGTTACCGGCAGTGCCGCCAGTACAAACATCAGCAGAACGAAAAGAAAACGGAATCGCATGCGGCTTCCTCTATCGGGTTTGATTTATACATCTACAATCTATCACAGGTTGCGGTTGCGGTCAGCAAAAAATACCGTGGCCAAAACCTGAAAAAATTCAGGTATTGATCTGACGAACCGTTATTTTGCTGCCATCAACGCGGCGCACGACGACCCGGGCGCCCTTTTCGATGAAATCACCATCAGAAACGGCATCATAGCGTTCGTCGCCTATCTGAACCTTGCCAGAGGGTCGGCATTGCGAAGTTGCGATGCCCTCAAGATTTAGAAGGTGATCAAAAGTATTGGCATCTACTGCAACAAAACCCTGGTCAGTTGCCATTTCTTCTTTAAGAATGAAGCGGTCAAAAATGCGCAGTTTCGGACCCCACCAGTAAACGAGACCAGCGATAATCGCCGAATAGGTAATGATGCTGGCAATGGCCGTCAGGGCTGAATATATGCCACCGAAAACCATGACAATGCTGAAACAGACAGCAATAATACCGCTGACGCCGGTTACGCCAAACCCCGGAATCAGAAAAATTTCAACCGACAGAAGAATAACGCCGGCAACAAAGAGAATCAGGGCTTCAAGCCCGGCCATATAGGCAAACAGGTGCCCACCAAAAAACATGGCGAGAAAAATTGCCCCAACCCAGCCGAGAATGCCAAACCCGGCACCAAACAGCTCAAGTACAATACACCAGAACCCGATAGTGAACATCACGGTACTGATCTGCGGATTCGTAAGGTAACGGGCGATCCATTCGGCTGAAGTCGGCTGAATTCGCTCAACTTTGGCATTCTCAAGATTAAGAATACGCAACACCGAGGTTACCGAAGCGACGATATGATCGCAATAGCCATGTTTCAGGGCGGTTTCGGCAGTAAGAGTCAGAATCTCACCCTTTTTGCAGAGACCCTCGATGGTTTCGTGATTTTTATCTACCATCGCTTCAGCAAGGGCTGGGGGGCGTTTGCGGGCTTCGGCAGTGGCGCCGAATTCGGCCCTGAAAGCCGAGACAAACTTTTCTTCGGCCGCCTGTACACCAGTACCGAGCAAAATGATCGGGGTGGCAGCGCCCATTTCAGATCCTGGTTCCATGTAGATGCGGTGACATGAAATCGCAATCAACGCTGCGGCCGATAAGGCGCGCCCTTTGACATAGGCGATGGTTGATACTTTTGAACGCAGCAGAGCGTCTTTTATTTCCTGGGCAGATTCAACCAGACCGCCATTAGAATTTATTTCGAGAATCACCGCCGTGGCGTTTTCAAGCTCAGCGCGGCGAAGCTGGCGCTGAATAAAAAAAGACAGGCCCTTATCGACTTCTTTGTGAACTTCAACAAGAAAAACTGTTCCGGAGGCGGATTGAGCCTGAACTGGCTGCGGCAGCAAGAAGTTCAGCAGCAGAATACCAAGCATGAGAAAACCCACGCAAAGCTTTATGCTTTGCGTGGGCTGGTTTACAGCTTTTACACCAACCGTTTTAGCGGCGGCGTCTCTGTTTGCGACGAGCTTCAGCAGCTTTGCGCTTCTGCTTTTCACTTGGTTTTTCATAAGCCCTGCGGCGTTTGATTTCCTTCACGATGCCAGCTTCCTGGCATTTTTTCTGGAAACGCTTCAATGCCTTTTCCAGTGGTTCATCCTTCATTACTCTTACTTCTGCCATTCAATTCACCCCCCTTCTGATTTCGTATCAGAGAGGTTTCCCTCGTAATATTCAGATAATTTAGCCCGGGGGCCAGTTCAAACGACGTTTACCCAGAACATGAAAGTGAATATGCGGCACAGTCTGCCCGGCATCATCACCACAGTTCGCCACTACCCGAAAACCCTTTTCGAGACCCTGATCGACTGCCAGTTTGGCAATAGTCGAGAAGACCTGCGAAAGCATGTTCCCGTCACTGGCGCCCTTATCAGTCAGCTTTTCAACATGACCGACCGGGATCACCAGCAGATGAACGGGTGCCTGAGGATTAATATCTTTGAAAGCAACCACAGACTCGTCGCGATAAACAATACTCGCGGGAATCTTGCCAGCAACGATTTTACAAAACAGACACTGCTCCATAGTGAGGGGTATTGTACATCAGCAGAATTCGCGTGTCAACAAAATTATCAGCCCTGCCTCAGTTCTCAGAATCACGCAGAACGACTTCTCCATGCATGCCGGGATTGTATTTGCCCTTATTGGTAGAAATCGGTGAGCGCAAAAATCGGATCGCCCTGATACCGGCTTCGTAGGCTTCACTGATGTCTGAATCAGAATCGCCGTAGAAGATGGAAATCTTGTTTTTGCGGATAAAGACTGCCTTACTGGTTTTGCCAGAGAAGATCGCATCAGGCTGATTCTTGAGCTTAAATTCGCGGTGCAGCAGGCGGGTGAGAATCTCACCTTTGACCGCCGGGCGGGCAGTGACGAAATAAATAGTGTCGCCGCGCTTATTGTGCATATCGATAACGGCGCGTGCCGATTCTTTTGGCATGCTGAACCGGTCAAAGTCACAGCTCTGATCTTTCCAGAACTGGTCAGAACTCAGCGGCCGCTCACCATACTTATTCTTGCCATCGGGGCCATCAGTGTTGCTGAAAGCATAATAAAAGCCTGGCGAAGAAAAAAGCACGGTGTCATCGACGTCGAAACCAACGGCAATCGGCTTATCGGGCAGCGAAGCGGCGATTTCCTCGATAGTTGTGGTCAAATAGGTGAATGTTTTTGCCGAAACCGGGGCTGCAACAAGCAGCACGATCATTACCAGGCTGAGTAGCCATCTTCTGAGATTCATTTTTTTCTCCTTGAACATTAACTGAGAACCTATTCAGTTAAAAACGAAACCGCTACATTTTCAACTTTAATTTTTTTGCCTTCTGCCCCGACCCGCGTGCAGGCAATACAACTCTGATGCAATCAGCATTAAATTGTGTTAAAGTGACGGCAGATAACCAACATGGAGAAAATTTATGACCAGCAATGCCGCAATTTTTATCGATAAGAGCAAATGCCGCAAAGACGGCATCTGCATCAAAATCTGCCCAAACAAAATATTTGAACCAGGGCAATCCGGGGTCCCCGAAATCAACAGCACCCTGAGCAAGAACTGCATCGAGTGCGGTCAGTGCGTCGCAGTCTGCCCTGGCGATGCGATAACAGTTAAGGCTCTACCCTCGAAGAATTTCTTGCCTGGTATCACCAGTTTGCCCGACTTTGAAGCATTTGCCAACCTGGTCAAAAGTCGCCGGTCGATACGCACATTCAAAGACAAGCCGGTCGAGATAGACCTGCTGCAGAAACTGTTCGACATGGCCAGATACTGCCCGACTGCTAAAAACTCCCAGGCACTGTCATGGGTGCTCGTCAATGGTCGCGATAAGGTTAGAAAAATTGCCGGCCAGGTCATCGACGCCTTCAGAAGCAATAAACACATGGCTCCGTTTGTCGAGGCCTACGATAGCGGCGAAGACCCGGTCTGCCGCAACGCGCCCCAGCTGGCACTCATCTACGGCCCAGAAAGCTACACCTGGGGAACCCTGGACGCGGCCATTGCAATCGCCAACTTTGAACTGGGCGCCAAAGCCAGCGGTCTCGGCACCTGCTGGGGTGGTTTCGTAACCACCGCTGCGGCAGCCAACCCCGAAATTGGCAAGCAACTGGGCCTCGATGCTTCCGAAAAAATCTTTGCCGCCGTAATGATCGGGTACCCGCAATACCAGTACAACAAGATTCCACCTCGTCGCCCACTGCGCCTTAAAATCGTCTGACAGACGGCATGGATAAAAATTTCGACAAACTGGCCAACCGCCTGAAAAAGCACATTTATGGCTCAGGCAAAGGAGCGGTCAGAACTGCCATGCTTCAGCACGATATGATGACCGAACTTGAAGAACTGCAAGGCGGCCGATGCCTGCAGATTCTCGACGCCGGCGGTGGCATGGGGCAGATCGCCCGCTGGCTGGCGGCCATGGGCCACCAGATAACCCTCTGCGACATTTCGGCCGGCATGCTGCAGATTGCCGACGAAGAAAACATCAAAGCTGGCCTGCAGAAGCGCATCAGCCTGCTGCATTCCCCGCTACAGGGTCTGCCAACCCTGCTGGCTGATCAGCAATTTGATATTATTCTTCTTCACGGGGTTATCGAATGGATGCAAAACCCACCCGAAGCACTGCAATTGCTCACCCCAATGCTCAAGCCCGGCGGCGCATGCTCGTTACTCTATTTCAACCGCAACAAGCTGATACTGCAGTGGGGCATCAATGGCCAGTTGCAAAAGGCTATCTCAGGGCAACCCCGCAACCCAAGAACCCTGACCCCGACCAACCCCCTCAGCGAGAGTGACCTGCTGCCGGTCTTTGCAACCTGCGATCTAAGCATCGTCAGCAAAGCCGGCATAAGAATTTTTTATGGTTTTTTCACCAGAATGGTTCAGCATCAGCCAGTCTGCCATGACACTATCGCTCTCGAAAAGCATTATTTCCGAACCGAACCTTTTGCATCCCTCGGCGAACACACACACTACATTCTCAGAAAGCCCGAAGCATGAAACAAACTCACGACCTCGAATTTTTGCCAATCGGCAGACTGCTGCTCAAATTTTCTATTCCGGCAATGGCCGGCACCATCATTAACTCGCTTTATAATATCGTTGATCGCATTTTTCTCGGCCAGTATGTCGGTGAAGTCGGCATTGCGGCAACAACCGTTGCTATGCCGCTCATGATGATCATCATGGCTATCGGCATGCTGATCGGCTTTGGCACCAACTCACAGATTTCAATTCGGCTTGGCGAAAAGCGCCACGAAGAGGCTGAACAACTGCTTGGCCAGGGCATGTTTCTGTTTGTGGTCACTTCGTTTGCCTTCACCATTCTGGCACTCCTGTTTATAGACCCGCTTCTCAAGCTTTTCGGCTCGACAGACGGGGTTTTGCCCTTTGCCCGAACCTATCTTGCTATAGTTGTGCTCGGCACGCTTGTACACCAGATTTCATTCGGTGCCAACGGCTTTATCAGGGGCGAAGGCAATCCACGCATGGCTATGGCCACCATGCTGATCGGCGGTATCGCCAACGTTATTCTCGACTACATCTTCATCGCCATCATGGGCTGGGGAATGGCAGGCGCCGCCTGGGCAACCGTTATCGGGCAGAGCATTTCGGCGGCATGGGTTCTGCATTATTACATCAGCGGTCGCAGCACGGTTAAACTTCGGTGGCAGCACTTCAGAATCAGGCCTGAACTGCTACGAAGTGTTCTGGTCATGGGTTCACCCAGCTTTATCATGAACGTCATTGCAAGCGTACAGATGTCGTTGTTCAACAATCAGCTGGCGCATTTTGGTGGCGACAATGCCATTTCGGTCATGGGCGTCATCATGAGCTTTAATATGATCTGGCTGATGCCGATTATCGGCATGTCGCAGGGCATGCAGCCAATCGTCGGCTACAACTATGGCGCCCGCAACTTCGCCCGGGTCAGAAGAACCCTCTTTCTAACCAATATTGTTGCCACCGCCATGAGTACGGTCTTTTTTACTCTTGTCATGATTTTTCCAGAGTATGTCTTCAGGCTGTTTATAAAAATGGATTCTGAAGTGATTCCGGTCGGCATTGACGCCGTCAGACGCTTCATGCTCAGTCTGCCAATTGTTGGCTATACCATTATCAGCGGACACTACTTTCAGTTTACCGGCCGCCCCAAAGTCAGCCTGGCGCTGACCATCACCCGACAGATTGGTTTTCTCATACCGGCTCTGATGATTCTGCCAGAATTTTTCGGGCTGTTTGGGGTCTGGTATGCCATGCCCACCTCAGACCTGGCCGCCTTTATCGTCACCACTTTTTTTGTTATTCGTGAACTGAGACAGCTTTCGCAGCGCACCGCGTCAAAAGAATACGCCCCAGACGACGTAAGCGAGAATAATCAGGCTCGCGAAGCTTAAAAAGCCGTAATGAACCGCGTTAGAGTGCAATGCGGGAATTTTCAGGCCAGCCAGACCAAGCAGCGCATTGCAGGTATAGGCCAGACCCACCGCGAAGGGCAGCTGAAAAAATACAAATTCACGCCCCGGATGAGCCAGAAAATGCACACCCAGCGATATCACTACCCCGACCGCAAAAATCGCCAGCCCACGCCTGAGGGCTGACAAGTAGTTCCCAAGAATGATTTCCATGGTGTTCGGGCTTTTTTCGGCAAACTCAACCGCCCGAGCAGCAATTTCGGCCGGAAATTTTGCCCGCATCAATACCTGCATCGCCTTGGTCTTTTCGTTGCGCCGTCTGGTTTCACTCAATTCGTCGAGATAACCGGCCACCAGTTGAAAAACCATTTCCATGCCATTCTTGCCCAGTGTGTCTTCAAGAATCTGCTGCTCACTAACCGGGCGCCCGACCACTTTGTGGTCGATGCGGGTCATGGCCTCGGCCTGCTTTTTCTGGGCCGGGGCGATGACCGGATCCGCAACTTTATGGGTCTGGCGCGCCACGGCAACAGGTTTTTCATCGGCAGAAGACACCGGTTCGGGAAGATCACCCCGGGTCTGTTGCGAAGCCCGCTGTCTGCCAGCCTGGTCAAGAACTCTATAAACAGGTTCATCGACCGCTACCCTGGTATTTTTTTGATGAGACCCGCATGCCGGGCACTTTATATAGGGTGCCCCATATCCATCAGGCAGCTCAAAAGCTGCTGAACATTGCGTACAGCGAATCTCGGTCATCTTTCACCTCTTAAATCTTCTCGATTAACAGTATATCTTTTTTAAGAGCCTGCAACAACCAGTCGGGGAATTTACCGAGGGCAAACGCAAACCTTTTTCTTTCCAAGAGTGATATTACGGCATGTCAGTCGTTGCAACGCTCTGCGATCTTCGCCCCCTCATAGTTCCATCTGCTCACTCTGCTCGCACGACCGGAACACGGGCTCTGTCGCTTCCGCCATCCTGGCTCACGCGACATAACGACGTCCTGTCGAAAAAGCCGCATCCTGCGGCAATCG
>Ga0116171_10005658_pt1 | contig 10947 bp, 5 predicted proteins | sample AD_JPNHW2_MetaG_FD_89798 | JGI IMG/M metagenome (GOLD analysis project Ga0116171, IMG submission 89798) | Active sludge microbial communities of municipal wastewater-treating anaerobic digesters from Japan - AD_JPNHW2_MetaG | ecosystem: Engineered > Bioreactor > Anaerobic > Digestate | place...
ATTTACACGCCGGGGCAGGTCGCCGTAACTGACGCCAGGGTGCGGTAATCTGGATATCTGACCGGCTGCTAAAAAAAAGACCTGAACGAAAATTGCCGGAAGTGCAGAGCGCGCCGGTGCCTCGATGAAAAGACCGGCGCTGAGATGCACGAACAGATCGAAGAGGATATACTCCATTGTCAGAAATCCCTGAAACGAAAGGAAATTCTATATGGTTTTTATTCACACCATCGGTAACATAGGCGTCAGGTAAACCGGCAGAAGAGGAGAAACGAACGATGAAGAAATTACTGTTAATTTTAATGAGCACGATAATCGCCGGCGGAGCAATGGCCGGAACCAAACCGTTCAACCTCAGCCTCACTCCGGATGTTGCCGTCTACGACCGGAACACGGTGATCGAAGGGTTGACCCTCAGCATCTGGGGCGAAAATCCGCAGACGTCATTCGCGCTAGGGTTTGTCAACGGGTCCACCGGACAAAGCGCCGGACTGAGTCTGGGACTGTTGAACTACGCGGAAAACTATCGGGGACTGCAATGGGCGCTGGTCAATTATACGGGACAGGATACTTCCGGCTGGCAGGGCGGTTTCGGTTTCGGTATTGCCATCAGCGCGTTGAACTATACCGGCGGCACCATGAAAGGGTTGCAGACCGGCGTGGTCAACTATGCCGGCAAACTGACCGGGCTCCAGCTGGGACTCGTCAACTACGCGAAAACAGCGGATGCCGGAGTGCAGATCGGGCTGGTAAACATTATTCCTCAGAACGAATGGTTTACCCGTCTGCCGGATGAGCTGGCGCCCGGAATGATCCTCGTCAACTGGCGCTTCTAAGACGAAAAAAGGCCGGCTGTTTGTTCAGTCCGGCCCGCCGTGAGCGAGGGTCAATTCGCGTGGAGCCAATGATCGGGATCGAACCGATTGTGCTGCCGGCGCGAAGAGATACCCAATCCGGGCAGTGAATGATCGCAGGCATAAAGATGGAAACGACATGGATATTCATCGCGTTTCGACTGTGGCGTGCGGGGAAATGCTACGCAAATACCGCCGGACGCATCCGGCTCCGGAAAAATTACCTTATCCTTTGAGGTCTTCGGCGATGGCGGCGAACTGTTCGAGAGCCGCTTCGAGGTCAGCGGTGATGTCGGCGGCGATAATTTCCGGGGCGGGCAGATTTGCCGATTCTTCGAGCGCGTCGTCTTTCAGCCAGAAAATGTCGAGGTTCACCTTGTCGCGTTTGGTCAGCTCTTCATAGGTGAAGGCTTTGAACCGTTCGCTTTCCTTGCGCTGGTGGCGGTTTTCAAGGTAGGGCTGGCTCGCCGAGCCAGCCGCGGACGCCTGCGGCGAGGCGTCCCTACCAAAATAACAATTCACGAAATCGTCGAGGTCGCTTCGCTTGAGGGTGTTTTCCTTGAGCGTGAAGTGCAGGTTGGTGCGCAGATCGTAAATCCAGAGTTTGGATGTCCACGGCTTCTCCTGTGCCGGTTTGCGGTCGAAGAAGAGGACGTTTGCTTTCACCCCTTGCGCATAGAAAATGCCGGTCGGCAGGCGCAGCAGCGTATGCACATCGGCCTGCTTGAGCAGTTCGCGCCGGATCGTTTCGCCCGCGCCGCCTTCAAAGAGCACGTTATCGGGCAGTACCACCGCCGCACGCCCATGCTGTTTCAGGATCGTGAAAATGTGCTGAAGGAAGTTGAGCTGTTTATTGCTGGTCGAGGCCCAGAAATCGTCGCGGTTGATAATCAGCGACTCCTTGGAGCTTTCGCCACCCTCGTTGATAATCGTCACGCTGCTCTTCTTGCCGAACGGCGGATTGGCCAGCACGATCTCATATTCGCCGTGCTTGCCGGTCAGCGCATCCTTGGTCACCACCGGCAGTTCCTCTTCGGATTCCCCTCCGATCCCGTGCAGCAGCAGATTCATCGCACAAAGGCGCGTCACGCTGTCCACCAGCTCAATCCCGAAGAATGTGCCGCTCTTGAGCTTTTTCTTCTGAGCCCGGTCGAGTGCATGGTGCTTGGCCAGATAGTCATGCGCCGCCAGCAGAAAGCCGCCTGTTCCGCAGGCCGGGTCGCAAATGGACTGTCCCGGTTGAGGAGCGACCACGTCCACCATGGCGGCAATCAGCGCTCGCGGCGTAAAGTATTGCCCCGCGCCGCCCTTCACGTCCGCCGCATTCTTTTCCAGCAGCCCTTCGTAGGCATCGCCCTTTACATCGGACGACAGGCTCGACCACTGCTCCTTGTCGATCAAATCCACGATCAGCCGCCGCAGCTTGGCCGGGTCTTGGATTTTGTTCTGCGCCTTGCGGAAAATAATGCCCAGCATCCCCGGCTTTTTGCCCAGCGTATCCAGCACATGGCGGTAATGGGTTTCCAGTTCATCACCATCCTTGGCCAGCAGACTCGGCCATCCGTACCCAGCGGGAACGGCGGAGGGTTTGTTGAACGGCGGCTTCGACTGCTCGTCTGCCATTTTCAGGAAAAGGAGAAACGTCAACTGCTCCACATAATCGCCATACGACAGGCCGTCATCGCGCAGAATCGAACAATAATTCCACAGTTTAGATACCAGCATGGAGGGCGTGCTCATATAACACCTAGTTTGTTTTGAAATTCAATGGCGCAGATCGTGGTTGGAGTTTTGCAGCCTGTCCGCCGTAGCTCAACGAGCGAAGGAGGATAATTCCACCCGAGACAAAGGCGAGAGAGGCTGGCGCGAATGCGACGGCAACGGAACGAAGTGCAGTGGCAAAGTTTGGAAACGAGTTGTTGCGGGTTTGTCATGATTATTTCCGATTAAGTTGAATTCTTTTTGCTCGTTGATTTCGTGGCAACAGGGTCGAGATATTTTGTTCGCTGAATCCAAGCTCATGAAGCAGGCACACTTCTAGAAGCAGACTTAACTGTTCACATTTGAGCCAAATCTCAGTCCAGTCAGGAATCTCGGGACGACTCTCATCGGTAGGATCGCGGTGCGTCAGCATGTTTCTCAATTCGGAGGTCTCTCCGGCAAATTTTGTAGGCTCTCCTAAAAAGGGTTTGAGGGGATCAACAAAGCGTCCATAAATATCCTGCAAGCGTTTACGAAGCGAAAATTCATGCAGGTATTTAAATTTGTTTTTCAAGCTAGCTCGGAAATCAGCATCAAGGGTTTGAGGTACTGCATCCCATAAGATTTTTTGAAGTCCACTTTGATACTCATCGTTAGACTGATATTTTCCACCGATAAAAGTCCGGTGATATGCCTCAACAGCATGCGCCAATGCGAGAAACCGTTGGTGAACATACATGTTCGGGTTGTAAAGCGTCGAAAAATACAAATCACAGACTGGTTCTAAAAGCTGGTATTTATCAAAGAAGCGCTCGAAGTAGGCTGTTGCGGCAGGCATTAAGTCCCCTAAGCAAAACTGCATGTCATGGGGCATAAGCTTTTTGTCAGTATCATCACACAAGGAGAGTTTCCGGATGATCTCGCAGGTTTTCCGGTTCGTTTTGTTTTCAGGTGTTTGCCCGGGGTTATCTAGACGGGCTTTGATTGAAAGAGAATAAACAGGCCGGGATACACCCAGGGCAATGAAATGTTGAGCTTTTCGAATCACTGCTTCAAAGACGTCGTACTCTATTGGAGCGATGGATTTCACAGTAAAAGTACAGGATTCCGACAACTTACAATCTCCAAAGCCCGGCGAAAGATGCCCAGCAAACTCCAGTAATATCTCCAGACCATTTCTATTTCCAAGGGGAATATCGGGAAGCATTCTCTGTTCGACGTTCCACAGTTTTCCTGAATCGGTCGGCGTCACTTTGATTCCGGTTGTCCAGGCCCATTCGTGAAGATGACTCAGCTCGGCAGTGATTTCGAAAAACTTCAGGTCATCGGGTGTTTTGAAGTGACCGCCAATTACGCCAAAATAGGATGAAATTTCGGCGACGCGCGCACCCGGAATATGCATAATCACATTTTTTGTGTAACAATCAAACAAGCTGACCGGCGTGCCTTTTACAGTCGTTCCCCAAACAGTAAATTTTTCGTGGTCTGAGTGTTGGGAGAAACTGCCGTATAAGCTCAGGCGAGCTCCTCCGATTGGGCTGTAGGTAATTTCTCCAGAAAGCCGGTTTCCTGGATTGTCCGGCAACCACCATGTGCCTTTGATTGTGATTTCCTCGGTCATACAAGCTCTCCCAAAAACGCCTTCTGCAAAATGGACTGGCGGAGGCGGGTGGCACGCTGGAGGTTGGCGGAGACCACTGCTTCCAGTTCTTCGACCACGCTCAACCGCCGCTCGACTTCTTCCACAATTCGCGTCTGCTCGGCGAGAGATGGAATTGGAACGGGCATTTTCGAAATGTCACCCAAACTAAAATTCGCACGTGCAACATCAACCGCTTGAGAATGAATCAGCGTTTGGGTGGCTGGCGAAAGCAGGTAAATCATCAAGAACTGCGGCAATATTTTTTCCTGCTGACATCTGATTACGGCCACAGCTTGATTCACATTACCACCGGCAACATCGCTTGTCGCAATGGCTGCTCTTCCGATAGACGCACCAACAATATTCAGCAGAACGTCGCCAACTTTCAAAACGGACTTCTTTTCCTTTTCATTGAAGCCCGCCGGCAAGTGGGCCACTTCGGATAAATCGAGTTTTCCCCAGCAGACATTTTGGCTACGAACGAAAACCACGCCGTCGTCACAATATTCAAAACCTTGCCAATTGGGTGAAGATCCTTTTGTTACAATCAAAGTGACATCGCGAATGGTTGTAATTGGCCATTTCTCTGTGGGGACGAGGCGTCCTTCGCAGGCGGCTTTGAGGACGGCGGCGCGGTAGCGTTTGAGGTTGGCCTGTACGCGCTTGAGCGCGCTGACTCCCGCCTCCAGTCTTGTAAACTGCTTCTCAATCTCCGCCACAATCCGCCGCTGTTCGTCAAGGGGCGCGACGGGGATTGGAAGTTGCGCCGCCTTTTTGCCTGAGATTTCGAGGAACGTTGTTCCGCTGGCCATTTCCACGGCGAGTTTCTTTGCGTGATGAAGGTAATAGTAAACAAAATCGGATGTCAGACCGTCCTGTAAGACGAAGGATTTGAATCCTTGGTTGGTTGAAACGGGATTCGATGCAATCGCGACGTAGCCAATCGGAGCACGCGAACTGAACAAAACCGCGCCGGCTGGCATTACCCTTGCGCCAGAGTTATCCAGACCAGCCTTGGTAATGCTCCTTGCGCCAGCCGATATGAATTTTTCGGTGTAACCAGACAAGTCCGCTGGCGTAATCCATGGAATGTTGCCGCCGAAATATTCAGCTTGGTCGCTCTTTGGCGTTCCGCCTCCGACGACAGCGGCGACGTCACCCATCGTGCTCCACTGCCAGCTTGCTGGGATTTCCCATGGTTCACTCATGCCGCAAGAACCTCGTTGAGTTCATCGAGCAGTTTGGGTAGTTGGTCGCCGAAAAGTTGATGCGCTTTGCCCAAGCCGCCGCGCTGATTGAACGGGGAAAGCTCCAAATCTTCCGGCTCAATGCTGATGGCCGTAGCAATATGGTCGCGGATGAGGTTGAGCCAGCCGAGCTGTTCTGATGTGAAGGCGGTGCCGGATTTAGCTTTGTCCATGAGCCATTCATTAAACCGCTCGGTTACGGAGTCGGCAAAAGGCGCAAGCACGGGCTGCTGTTCCAGCGCAAAACGGACGAGAGCGACCAAGTCGGCAAAACGTCCGGCCTGCGAGCGGCCTTTGACTTTGCCGGGCGCGGTGACCGCAAAGGCGTTCCAGAGATTGTCTTCGGTCCACGCGGCGTGATTGTCGCGCAGTTTCTTTTCCAGTTCCTTGAGCATCGGCTCGGTGAGGCGTTGTTTGAATGGTCGGCTGTAAAGAATTTGCAAAGCGGCAATCTCGGCCTGATGCTGTTCGATGTAGTCGCGGAAGGATTTGAGAATGTTTTCGGCTTTTTCCTTCGCGGCGGCATCGAAGTCGGAAACGATGACCCTGTCAATCGTGGTGGTGTCGATGATCTGTTCGGCCTCCTGCTTGGCTTTGGTGAGCGCATCGCGCAAAGCGGGCAGATCAAACGGCGCACAGGCTTCGGCAACGAGTTCCTGCCGGGCGGTTTCAAGCTGTTCGGGCGCGACTTCCTGCGGTTCGGCACCGGGTCCGGCGGCCTTTTCGGCGATCTTGTCGGGATTGACGGCATTCAGCAGCGCGTTGGAAAGTTCAGATAGCGATTTTCCGCCGGAGAGTTCAGTAAGTTTCTTGGCTTCATCGCGGGAAATCTCCCGGTCGAGCCGCGCCAGCCGTCCGGCCAAGGTGGTGAGCGTATCTTCGTCGCGTTTGCCGAGCGCCACGCCAAGCAGCAGTTTGTCGAAAGCAACGGTGCGCTGCCGTTCGAGCGGGCGGGAGTCGGTCTTGTCGCTTTCGCACACGCCGACGGCGTCAACGATGACGAAGTGCGTTTTGGCAAGCGCGTCCGCGCCACTGACAGCCTGCAAGTCGGTGGCGGTCAGGACTCGCGTGCCGCGCCCTTTCATCTGTTCGAAATAGGTGCGGCTCTTGGTGTCGCGCAGGAACAGCAGGCATTCGAGCGGTTTGATGTCCGTGCCGGTGGCGATCATATCCACGGTGACGGCGATACGGAGCTGGGGCGAGGTTCGGAATTCCTGAATGAGCGTTTCGGATTTTTCGTAGCGCTTGGTTTCGAGGTTGTAGGTTTTATAGGTGATCTTTTTGGCGAAGTCGTTGCCTTTGCCGAATACTTCGCGGACGAGATGGACGGTGTCCTCGGCGTGGGAGTCGTCCTTACAGAAGATGAGGGTTTTCGGGACGAGAGTGCGTCCGGGGAACAGTTCCGTGAACAGCGCGTCTTTGTAGGCTTGCAGGATGGTGCGGATTTGGGATTTCACTACAACGGAGCGATCGAGGTCTTTGGCATCATACGCGAGGTCTTCGTCGAGCCGTTCCCAGCGCGTCTTGCGGGTTTCTTTGCTGCGCCGGTCCACATAGAAGCCTTTTTCCACTTTGCCGCCTTGTTCGGTGACTTCGGTGCGGATGCGATAGACTTCGTAGCCGACGTTGACGCCGTCGGCGACGGCGCGCTCATGGTTGTATTCCATCACGAGGTTCTGATTAAAGAACCCAATGGTCTGTTTCGATGGTGTGGCGGTGAGGCCGACGAGAAAGGCGTCGAAGTATTCGAGCACCTGCCGCCAGAGGCCGTAGATGGAGCGGTGGCATTCATCGACGACAATGAAGTCGAATGCTTCGAGCGGAACGGCGGGGTTATAGGCCACGTCTTTCGGGCGGTCGTCAGCGGTGGCGATTTCGTAACCGGACTGTTCGTCGATGTCTTCGTCGAGTTCCTCACCGCGTAGGATGGAGTAAAGGCGCTGTACGGTGCAGATGGTGACGCGGGCGACGGAGTCGAGGTTGCTGGAGGTGAGGTGCTGAACGTTATACACCTCGGTGAACTTGCGTCCGGTGTCCGGCGCGACAAACTGCTGGAACTCGCCCATGGCCTGGCGTCCGAGATTGGCCCGGTCTACCAAAAACAGGACGCGCTTCGCCCCGGCGTGTTTGATGAGCCGGTAGGTGAAGCTGCACGCGGTGTAGGTTTTGCCCGCACCGGTGGCCATTTGTACCAGCGCGCGCGGATGGGCGGCGGCAAACGATTCTTCGAGATTGCTGATGCCTTCCACCTGACAGGCGCGGAGGTTTTGCGCAGGAAGCGGATGTTTTACCGGCAGCTCCGCCAACCGGCGGCGCAAGGTGTCCGGTTCGGAGGCCAGCGCCGCGAGCGTTTCCGGGCGATGGAACGAGAAGAGGCGGCGGGAACGGGGTTCCGGATCGCGTTCGTCGCGGAAGAAGGTTTCAACGCCGGTGGATTCGTAAAGGAACGGCAGCATGCCGGGCGTTACCGAGTTGATGAATTCCGGCAGGTTTTCAGCGTAGTGGCCGGACTGCTCGGCCACGCCGGAAAGCAGCGTTCCTTCCTTCTTGGCTTCGATCACCCCGACGGCTTGGCGATCGACCAGCAACAGGTAGTCGCAGGTGCCGGATTTGAGCGGCGCTTCGCGCAAGGCGATGCCGCGCCCAGCAGAAGGATTGAACTGCTTGTAGTCCTGAACAACCCAGCCGCATGCAACAAGCTGTGCGTCGATCTGCTGGCGGGCTTTCTGTTCAGGCGTTTCGGGCATACGGCGTCCTTTAAATCATTAATGCCGAGGAATATGCCGTCCAGCATGGTCAATGACAAGCCGCAAGGCATCTCTTTCCAAGGGTTTCGGCTTCGAGCAGTTTCATAAAGGCAATCTACGCGCCAGAAAATCAAACACACGGTACCGCGTTGCTTTGTTTCTGACGTATCTGGCGTTGGGATTCGGCCTGTTTGTACATTGCAACTTTTCGCCGGGTTCACGCCGGTTCGGGACAGATTGCCGACGACTACGTTTATGCCGACGGTCTTGGACGCAAAATCCAGACCCGTGCCGAAAGCGAGCGCAACGACGGCTCGTTCCGTGTCGCCAGCACCGTTTACGATGAAAAAGGGCGCATCAGTCAGGCGTATGAGCCGCGTTTTGAACAGGGCGGAGCCTTTGTTTCCTTTGTGCCGCTTAATCCGGCTGTTACCTACCAGTATGATGCGATCGGACGGGTTTTTAAAATGACGCCGCGCAACGGCGACGTCGGTTCGCCGACGGCTCCGACCAGCACCACGTACGGGTATAACAATAATCCGTGGGTGACGGTTGTTACTGATGCACTGAGTATTAAGCACCGGTTTTTTAAAAATGCCAACAGCCAGACCGTCCTTGTCGAAGAAGATGTAGAAGGACAGACAATCAGAACGCAGTATGTGTATGACCGGCTCAAACGTCTCGTCACGGTCTCTGATCCGGTAGCCAACAGCATTCACATCGGCTATGACAGTCTGGGTAATAAGACGCAGATGACCGACCCTGATATGGGTACATGGAATTACGGCTATGACGCCGCCGGACGCATGACCAATCAGTTGGATGCCGTCGGCAACCGCATTGCCATCGAGTATGATGTTCACGGACGTCCTCTTTTTAAACGGGTTTACCGCTCCGGCGGAGCGCTGGAAGACACGGTAAGCTTTGCGTATGACAGCGGCAGTACCGGATTTCAGGTTTATGACGGCCAGCTCTATCAGATCACCCATAGCGGGATCACTAACCGGTTCAGCTACGATACGCATGGCAATGTCCTGAAAACCGAACTGCAGGCGGCCGGCATTGGAACTTATACGGCCACCAACAGTTATGATGCTCTCGACCGTCCGCTTGTTGCGGCCTATCCGGTCAACAGCGCCGTTGTTAGCAACCGTCCGGCAGCGGTGCGCTATAATTACAATGCAGTCGGCAACCTGGACTCGGTCGCCAGTGCCTACGGAGCCGGATCGGACGGTGCTGAGCTTTACAAAGTCTCTTCGTTCAATGAACTCGGACAGATTGAGGCGGTGGAATACGGTAACGGTGTGCAGAGCCGTTATGCCTATTATCCCGGCTCGCGGCGTCTGCACCAGAGCATGACCTCCCTTGAAAACGGCGGAGCGTATCAGGATTTGAGCTACACCTTTAATCAGGGCGGCCTGATCACGTCGATCAATGACCATCTGCGGAGCGGAAAGAAATCCGCCACGTTCAACGATATCAAGTACGACAACCTCAACCGGCTTAAATCGCTCCGGTACAGCGGCGAAGTATTGTCCAAATCCTACAGTTACGACCAGCTCGGGAACATTAAGAAGAACGACGACTACAGTCTGATCAAAACCTACGACTATGACCCGAACCGGCCCCATGCTGTCACTTCTATCGGGAACGATGAGTTCCATTACGATGCCAACGGCGGCCTGACCAATGCGCTTGACCGTGAAATGACCTACGACGCACGCGGTCGTCTGTCGAAAGTGGTCATGACCGCCAAAGGCCTTGAAGTCCGCTACAGCTATCTTGACAGCGGCGAACGGCTCACCAAAGAGGTGGTCAACCTTTCCAACAACCGCACCAACCTTACTGTCTATCTCGGCAAGGCCTATGAAGAACAGCGCGGCGCGGACGGACAGGAAACGCTCTGCCACGTATTCTTTAATACCAAACGCGTAGCCTCCTTTGCTCCTATTCCTGCCGGACAACAGGTGGCGTCGGTATTGCCGGATTCAGATGCCTTGCTTGCCAAAGCGACAGCGACGGCCTCAATCATCAATCCACAATCGAAAATCGCCAATCCATGGACTCGCACCTTTGCCCGCCACGGAACCCCCATCCGCTACGTCACCTCGCTGGCCGACACCCGGCTTGAAAACTGCATCGTCCGGCTGGCCGGGCTGCTCTGTACCGCCGCGCTGCTGACCTTCCTGTGTGGCAGGGAAGCGCCTGTCCGTCGTTTCAGAGTCAAAGGAGTGGTTGGATACGGGAGATGGAAAACTTTAGACCTCGGGCCTGAGGCTTCAGGGGGAGCCACCTTCCTAAAGACTATAGCCCAAAGCCTAAAGCCTCTCGATAAACACCATTTTCATCTTTCATCTTTCATACCTCATCTTTCCGCGAAAAAAGTGCTGTGCACTCTTTTTTCGCTCTCCTTCTTCTTCCAGCCGGTCTATGCGCAGGGAGTTTTCCAGCGCGGTGACGTCAACGGCGACGGCCTGGTCAATATGGCCGACGCACTGCTGATCCAGCAGGTGGTGGACGGCAAACGCGATCTCAAGAGCGACTGGGATATGGCTCCCTTTGCGGCGGGGTTCGCCAACGGCGACGTCAACTACGATGGCGCAACCAATGCGACCGACGTACGCATTATCATGGAATACTGCGTCGGTCTGAGGGCTTTGCCGGCAGCGCCGGTGGACGGCAGCGGAAATGAATACTCCCAGCGCTTCACCTATTACCACGACGACCACCTGGGCAGCACCGGCATCGTCACTGAC
>Ga0116171_10005659_pt1 | contig 10946 bp, 8 predicted proteins | sample AD_JPNHW2_MetaG_FD_89798 | JGI IMG/M metagenome (GOLD analysis project Ga0116171, IMG submission 89798) | Active sludge microbial communities of municipal wastewater-treating anaerobic digesters from Japan - AD_JPNHW2_MetaG | ecosystem: Engineered > Bioreactor > Anaerobic > Digestate | place...
CGCCGACACGCTCGAAACAATGATCCGGCATGTCGAAACAGCCATCACCTCGTCCACGCCGCTTCGCGCGGGCGACCAGGTGGTCGTCATTAGCGGCTTTTCGGTGGGCGAGTTTGGCAAGCCCAACCTGACCCTGCTCTACACCCTGAGAGGATGATCAGGCGAGCACGACTTATTCGCGACCTTTGCGCAAATCGAGGAAAAACACAGCAACGCAGCCGGCTGTGTTTTTTGTTTGCCGCTGCTGGCCGCCCTTTCCCCATCGAAGGAGTTCCAAAACGAGTACCGCTTGAATATTCTGGCGGGAGAGTTTAATTTCCTAAGGATTTTCTATTGCCAGGTTTGCCCTCCTGTGATAGGATTGCTGTGCTTGGTATATAATAGTAGATAACTTATCTATATAAGCGGATGAAAATAACGCAACATGGTCTTAATGAGGGCGGCAACCCCTGTCGTCCGGGGTCCACAGCAGTTTGCCCACGCCAGTATACGCGGTATGTTTTGAAAGGAAGGAATAAGAGGAGAACCTGCAATGTTGAAATTTGATGAGGACAAGATCATTAAGAGTATCAACGGGGCGCTGGCATTGCGTCCAAAAATTGAAGCAATCGCTGATGAGTTGTATGACCGCGGTTTTGATGCTGTATTCTATTTGGGCATCGGCGGTACTTATGCCAGCGGCATTCAGGTGGTGGATTCCGTGGAAGGGAAAAGCCGCCTGCCTATTTATTTATTGCATGCCGCACGTTATGCCGCGCACGGCAACGCGCATATCACGGGACAATCCGTGATTGTGATCGCATCCGACAGCGGCACAACCTCCGAGATGATAGAAGCGGTGAAGAAAGCGAAGCAAGCCGGCGCGTTGATTGTTGGATTCGTGGAGTTTGGCGACTCCCCGCTTGCCAGATTGAGCGACCGCCTTATCTCCTATCCGCATAACGAGCAGCTCAAGCTCTTCATGTTCGCGCATCGTCTGATGAACCGGAACGGCGAATTTGAGGACTACGAACGCTTCTATCGCGAATTGGAAGCCCATCTGGCCGATGCCTACGTAGACACGTCCAAACGTGCGGATGCCTTCGCTCTGGCGTTCGCGGAAATGCATAAGGACGACCCGCTGCATTATTACGTCTCAGCCGGCAATCATTACGGCGCGGCTTACTCCTACGCCATGTGCTACGTGGAAGAACAGCATTGGATTCGCTCGAAATCTATCCACGCCGCGGAATTTTTCCACGGCACGCTGGAAGTCATAGACCGCGACACAAACATCACAGTTTTTGTGGGCGAAGATGAAGAACGGCCGCTGGCGGAACGCGTCGCCCGCTTCCTTCCCCGAATCTGCGCGCGACATACCATTATCGACACCAAAGATTACCCCCTGGAAGGCATCAGCCCTGAATTCCGCGGCTTGATTTCGTATCTTGTGTGTCACGCCGTGACCGAGCGCATCGACGCGCACATCGAAAAGCTAAACTGCCACCCTATGGAAATCCGCAGATACTATCGGCGGCTGGACTACTGAGTCTCCCTCCAGGCCGCAGGGTTAAGGTCAGGCTGGCTGATGTGAAATAAAGCTGTCCAAAAAGAACGGGTTTTCTTTTAGGACAGCTCAAAGTGGGAGAACCTGCCTGGTTCAGGCGCCGTTTTGCTGGCGCAAATCCGCGAACATCCGTAAAACGGGCAAGGAGTGGGAAAACCAAAGGAGCTGTCCCAAAAGTCGGACAGCCCCTTTAGTTTGAATATTCAGATGGAAATCGAACGAGCGGCCAGGGGTACCTCCCTCCGATAAACGCAATCCCTGCGCGCTCCCCTGCCGGCTCCGCTGGCAGACTTACTGGTACAACTGGTTGATGCGCTCCAGCGCAGCAGGCTCCGGGCGCAGTCTGTCCGGCGTCAGCCGGTTGAGCGGTTCTTCGACGAAATCGAATTCATCGTAAATATTGGTCGGCGCGTTTTCGATGTAAATCAGGCCGGTCGCGAAATAGTGGTTCTTATAAGATTCGGTCAGCAAGTCCAGCGCGGCGTTCTTATCGGTCGGGTCGTAATCCCGGTCGATTTTCTTCAGGAGAATGCTTGACCCGTCATGCAGCCGCACTTCGCGCGTTTCCCCTTCCTGAAAGTCTTTGATTTCAATGGTACGCGCGCGCGGGACATAGGTAATATCCTGGATGGGGGCTTCATTCTCCCTGCCCCAGGTATAGGATTGTAATGCTTCATCGCGGTTGTTAAAGGTCACGCAGGGGCTGATGACATCAATCACAGCGATGCCGTTGTGCATCACTGCCGCTTTCAACAGCTCTTTCATCTGCTTAATATCGCCGGAGAAGGCGCGCGCCACGAACTTCGCGCCGCTGATGAGCGCTTCCATGCACAGGTCGAGCGGCGGCAGGAAGTTCTTGCCCTGGTGCTTCAGCTCCAAACCCAGGTCTGAAGTAGCGGAGAACTGCCCCTTGGTCAGTCCGTACACGCCGTTGTTCTCGATGATGTATACCATCGGGACGTTGCGGCGGATGATATGCTTGAAATGCCCCAGCCCGATGCTGGCGGTATCCCCGTCGCCGGAAGTCCCGAGCGCTTTGATGCGCCGGTCGGCGAAGCACGCGCCGGTTACCAAGGTGGGCATGCGCCCATGCAGGCCGTTGAACCCGAAGGAGCGCTGCAGGAAGTAATTCAGGCTTTTGCTGGAGCAGCCGATCCCGCTGAATTTCGCCACCATTTCGGGCATCAAACCCAGCTCGTAAATCGCCTGTTGGATTTGATTGGAGATCGTGTTGTGCCCACAGCCCGGGCAAAGAGTGGAGGGTTTGCCGCGGTAATCCACCGGGGAAAGCCCGACAAAGTTGCGTTCGGTCCTGGCAGTTTGCGTGTTATCCATTTTGCTGCTCCTTGACAATAATTTGCTGCTTAACCCAGGCAGCGGTCATAGGCAATCCGTCCACTTCAGCCAAAGAAAAGAGTTTTTGGGAAAAAGCCTGCAATTCCTGGATGAGGATCCCGTACAACTGCCCGTCGCGGTTCAGTTCCAGGACGTACACGCGGTCGTGGTTCTCCAGGAATTCCCGCACCGCCGCGCAAACCGGCAGCGCGCGGATGCGCAGATAATCCGCCGGAAGCCCTGCTTGCTCGAGCTGGTCCTGACCCTCCACCACCGCGGGGTCCGTCGAACCCATCGCGATGATGCCAAGGCGGGCGCCGGGTTTTTCCCGCAGGATTGGTTCGGGAAGGTATTCGCAGGAGTTCTGCAGTTTCCGTTTGATTCTCTGGATCATTTCCGCCCAGTTCTGGGGGTCTTCGCTGTAGTTTCCATATTCATCGTGGCCGGTACCTCTTGTAAAATACGGCGCGGCCGGGTTTTGGTTGCCCATAACGGTCCGCCAGGGGATGCCGTCGCCTTCGATATCCTTGTAGCGCCCCCAGCTGCCTTCAAAGCGGGCCAGATCTTCTTCCCACAGAATCCTGCCGCGGTCAATCGGTCTGTCCGGGTAGGCGAACTTATCAGTGATCCATTGGTTCATCCCCAGGTCGAGGTCGCTCATCACAAACACAGGCGTCTGGTAATGCTCGGCGATATCAAAGGCTTTCCAGCCGAACTCAAAACATTCGTTCACGCTGCCTGGAATGAGAAGGATGTGGTTAATGTCGCCGTGCCCCAGGCGGTAGACCATCGCCAGGTCGCCTTGCGCGGTGCGCGTGGGCAGCCCGGTGCTGGGCCCCACCCGCTGGACGTCCCAGATGACAACTGGCGTTTCGGTGAAGTAAGCCAGACCAATATTCTCAGTCATCAGGCTCAAGCCCGGGCCGGAAGTCGCGGTCATCGCGCGCAGGCCAGCCCAACCCGCCCCGATCGCTGCGCCCGCTGCAGCCAGTTCATCTTCAACCTGCAGGATGATGCAAGTGTTTTTTCCGGTCTGGGGGTCCCTTCGCAGTTTCGGGTTTTGCGCGATCATGGATTCCACCAGGCTTGAAGCCGGGGTAATCGGATACCAGGAACAGAATTGCGCGCCGCCAAAAAGCGCGCCCAGGGCGGCGGCGTTGTTGCCGTCAGTGAGTATGCAGTCCGTCAGCGGCGCCAGTTTTCGGACCGAATAGCGGTCTTGTTTGGTCAGATTGGCGGCTGCCCATGCAAAGCCCGTCTTAATCATGTTCAGGTTGGATTCAAGCGCGTTTTGCCGGCTGCCAAAGTGCTTCGTCAGCGCATATTCGATGTTCTCCAGCGGTATGCCTAATACCTGCCCGACGACGCCAACATACGCCATGTTTTCCATGTATTCGCGCAGGTTTCTGGGAACTTCCGCCTGGCGGACAAACTGCCGGATTGGCATGGGGTAATAGACCACGTCCGTCCGCGCGTCCGCTGGCTTTTGCAGATGGTCAGCGTAAAACACAACGCCGCCTTCCGGCAGGTAGCTCAGATCCTTCTGAAATGTATCCGCGTTCATCGCTACGATTATGTCATCATACGGTACCCGTCCAAGATAGCCGCGCTCGGAGACGCGGATTACGAACCAGGTCGGCAGCCCCTTAATGTTGGAAGGGAATATGTTCTTTCCGGATGTAGGAATTCCCATATTAAAGAGCGCCCGATACAATATTGTGTTTGCCGTGGCGCTGCCGGACCCGTTCACAGTACAGAGCGTCATGCAAAAATCGTTTACGGACGCGCTGCTCTCAGCCTGTGTGTTTGTAGTGGGATGCTCCATCTCTTTGCTGCTCTCCTGGTAATCTTTATTCAAAGCGTTGGGATAAATCAGCCTTTTTGCGCTGCTTTACCAGATCCATGTGCTCAACGAGCCATTGGTAACCGCGCTCATAATCGCGCGAAGCGAGCGCATCCGCAATCCGGCGGTGATAATTCCACACGTTTTCCAGATAGGCCTTATCCACTGGCAGATTGCGTTCGTATTCCGCGTTCAGGTTCCAGAAAGTCTCGAGGATGCTGTTGGCGAGCGGGTTTTCCAGGTGCTCAAATATGAGCATGTGGAAATCGCGGTGTTCTGGCTGCGGGGAACGCACCGGTTCGCGGGAAATCTCCGCGAACGCGGCATCGACAATCCGGTGCAGGGTCTGAATTTGCCGGCTGGTAAGCTGCGGGGCAGCCTCGTGCCAGTAGCTGATTTCAATATGCTTGCGCAAGTCCCGCAAAGCGTCAGACACGTCCGGCTGAACTTTTGCGCCATAGCGCAGACAAAGTTCCAGACATTGATTAATGGAAAACTCGCGGTTCTGGATCCCGACCCTGGTCTTCACGTCCACAAAACCGAGCGTGCGCGCCACTTCGAGCTGCTCGCGCACGCTGGCAACGCTAATCCCCAGCAGCGTGCTGAGTTGAGGAATGCTGGGGATAGGCGCTTGCGCGCGGGAAGCTTCAGCCAGATAATCGAGCAGTTCGTTCTTACTTTTCATGCGGGGCATATATTTAATCCGATTAATAATACCTATTTATCTGATTATAGTCGGAATTTCTCTATTTCGTCAAGGTGTTTAGCGCTATTAATCTGATTATTATCCTGGGATTCCAATTTTCGGGTCTACAGCGCTGAAAACAAGAGGTCTGTTCGTTTTGAACCGCCTAAGGCTGAGCCTTTCACGCGCAGCCCGAGCGCCGCAAGTCTGCCGCAATACCTCAATTTCTGCCACTTTTAACCGGACGGCAGATTTCCTGGGGTACAATACTCAAGAATTCATTCTTGGTTAATCTCTCAATGGGTGTCAGCGAATTCTCCATTCCTTTCCGTTACAAGACGAACAAGGCCAATCCTGTTGTCTGGCTGCTGTCGCATACCCTCCACCATTGGGCTGTGTTCCTGGCAGCCTTGCTGGGCGCAGTCGGCAACGCCGCCTTGGCCTCCATTCCCGCTATCCAGTTCGGCATTGTCTTCACCAACCTGACCAGCGGCGCGCCGGATAAAAACGTCTTCATCCAGGCGGCGCTCGTCATCACCTTTTCCCAGGTCCTTCGCGGTCTGTTCCAGCTGATGCGCAACTTAGCCTTCGAGGTCACCGCTCAAAGAATAGAGCGCGACGTGCGCGATGAGTTCTACATCAGTCTGCTTGGAAAAAGCATGACCTTCCACTCCCTGCAGTCGGTTGGAGACCTGATGGCGCGGGCGACGAATGACATTCGCGAGGTGAATTTTCTCTACAGTCCCGGGATTAACATGGTCTTCGGGTCGATCAACTTTTTGTTCGTCCCTCCAATCATCGCCTGGCAGATTCACCCCGCCTTGCTGCTGACCCCGCTCCTGTTCATTCTCACTTACTTCATTGCCGTTACAGCTTACCTGAAGAAACTCAGACCCATTACCGACAAGGTTCGCAGCAGTTTTGGACTTATGAACAGCCGCCTGGCAGAAGCAATTGACGGCGTGGAGACGGTCAAAGCTGCCGCTCAGGAGGAGAACGAAATTGCGCTTTTCCGGCGCAACATCAGAGCCTATCGCGACGCTTCCGTGGAACAGGGCGACATAGAAGCCCGCTTTCTGCCCCTGCTGCTGCTTGCCTTGGCGATGGGCTTCGGCCTGCTGCATGCGCTGGTGCTTTTTCAGCAGGGCACCATTCCACTGGGGGATGTCATTAAGTATTTTAGCGCACTGGCGCTGCTGAACTTCCCGACCAACAGCTCCATCCACTCCTATTCACAAATTTCTCTGGGAGTTGCCAGCGCGCGGCGGCTGCTCTCCATCATGAACACCGAGAATAATCTGGATAAGAATGACGCCGGCCGCGCAGAGCCGCTTCGCGGTGAGGTACGTTTCACAAACCTGAGCTTTTCCTACAATACTCACAATACAGCCCTGCAGAATATCAACTTCGTTGTGAAACCCGGGCAGACTGTCGCCATCGTCGGTCAGACTGGCTCCGGAAAAACGACGCTGGTACGGCTGATCAACCGCACTTACGACCCAAGTGAAGGTTCCGTGCAAATTGACGGCTGCGACCTAAGGGACTGGAGGCTGGACACCTTGCGCAGCCAGATTTCTATCATCGAACAGGATATCTTTTTGTTTTCCACATCAATAGCCGATAACATTGCTTTCAGCAAACCCGGCGCCACCCGCGCGGAAGTGGAAGCTGCCGCCCGGAAAGCGCAGGCGCACGCCTTCATCACCGCCCTGCCGGAAGCTTACGACACGATCATCGGCGAGCGCGGCGTAACGCTTTCGGGCGGTCAGCGCCAGCGCATCGCCCTGGCGCGCGCCTTCCTGACGGATCCCAAAATCCTCATTCTGGACGATTCCACCAGCGCAATCGACAGCCAGACCGAGGACGAAATTCAGCGTGCAATCAAGGCTGCCTCCGAGGGGCGCACCACCTTCATCATCACGCATCGATTGTCCCAAATCCGTTGGGCGGACCTCATCATCGTGATGCGCCGCGGGACAATTTCGGATATCGGAACGCATACTGAACTGATGCAGTCCTCCGCCTCTTACCGCAATATCTTCACGGAGAGTTAGACAGCATGGGATTCTCCGCCGGACTTGCCAGCGAATCGTACGACCGCCAATACAGCAATAAAACGCTGCTCGGGCGCATTTGGGCGTACGCCAAACCGGAACGCAAGCGCATTCTCGTTATCCTTTTTGCGGTGCTGCTGCACGGCGGGGTGGGCGCGCTTCCGCCGGTCATCGTCGCCAAAGTGTTGGATGAAGGCGTCGCCGGTATTCCGGATCACCAGGTGTTTTACCTGCTTGCCGCTGTTATTATCGTGCTGGAGCTGCTCGGGTATCTGCTCTATTACATTAACCACCGCCTCCTGGCGCGCGTTATCGCGGATATCAACCGCAGCCTGTCCACGGACGCTTTTGCCGCTTCGATGCGCCAGGATATGGCTTTCCATGATGTGTTCTCCTCTGGAAAAATCGTCTCCCGCATCACAACCGATACGCGCGACTTCTCCACGCTCATCACGCTCACAATGGACGTTGCCAACAATCTGGTCCAGTCGGTGGTAACCTCCATTATCCTCCTGACAGCTGAGTGGCACCTGGCGCTATTGTTCTTCCTGACCGTGCCGGCATTTATCCTGTTCGTCTCGCTATACCGCAACCTGGCGAGGCGTGTTTCACGTCAGGGCATGCGCGCGATGGCGAACGTGAACGCTACCATCAAAGAAACGATCAGCGGAATCGCGATTGCCAAGAATTTCCGTCAGGAAGAGCGCATCTACGACGAATTCAAGCGCTCGAACATTTTGTCCTACCGGACGAACGTTAAGCGCGGCATGGTCCTTTCCACCGTCTTCCCCATCACTCGCATGCTTGGCGCGCTGGCCACCGCCATGCTGGTCTATTTCGGCGCGATTTCCGTCACGCAAGGGGTTATCACCGCTGGCGCGTGGTACCTCTTTATCCTGAGCACGGACCGTTTCCTCCAACCAATCCTCAGCATCACCTCCTACTGGACGCAGGTCCAGACCGGTCTATCCGCCGCTGAACGGATACTCGCGTTGATTGACGCCGAACATACCGTCATCCAGACCGGCGGATACAATCCTGAAAATTACCGCGGGAGAATTGATTTCAATCACCTCACGTTTCGTTATGCCAACGGTTATACCGTGCTGAATGACTTCAGCCTGCACATCCGCGAAGGGGAAAACATCGCCATCGTCGGACATACCGGGGCCGGAAAAACTTCCATCGCGCGTCTGATTGCCCGTTTTTACGAATTCCAATCCGGCGAGCTGCTCATCGACGGCAAAGACATCCGCAGTTACGACCTGCATGCGCTGCGCCAGCATATGGGTCTGGTTACCCAGGTGCCTTTCCTCTTTGAGGGCACAGTGGAAGAAAATATCCGGTTCGCGCGGCCTGAGATCACACGCGAAGAGATTCTTGCGCTGGCAAGCCAGATTGGCGGCGGGGAATGGCTGGACACTTTCGCGAACGGCCTGGACACCCGGGTCGGGGAGCGCGGGGCGCAGATTTCCATGGGGCAGCGTCAGCTCGTCGCGCTGATGCGCGTACTGGCGCAAAATCCCTCGGTTTTCATCCTGGACGAAGCCACCGCGAGCATCGACCCCTTCACCGAGAAGCAAATCCAGACCGCGCTGAATCTGATTCTCAATCAATCTACAAGCGTCCTTATCGCGCACCGGCTCTCAACCGTCCAAAGCGCGGACCGCATCATCGTCCTGAGGGATGGCGACATCATCGAAGAAGGCACCCACTCCCAGCTGCTCAAGCAAGGCGGGCATTACTCGGAGCTGTACAACACCTACTTCCGGCATCAGAGCCTGGACTACGCAGAACATGCGGGCGGATGAGCTGCCTGCGTACCGCTGCTCGTCCGCACAGCGCTCTCGCTTGACTTTAGGCTTTATCCGGCTAAAATTAAATCAGAACATTGGCAGGGAAGAGCCCTGCTTCAGGCACCGAAGGGGCAAACCCGCAAAAACGGGCGAAACTCTCAGGTAAACAGACCCTGCCAATTAATCCTCTGAAGGTAACAGTCAACAGTTAACGACAGAGGCACAAGAAACCTGTGCCTCTGCAACTATTTGATAAGGAGAAACGATGAACTTCCCACAAGAACTAAAATATGCTCAGACAGATGAATGGGTGAAGCTTGAAAACGGCATTGCTACCGTCGGCATTTCGGATTACGCCCAGGATGCGCTCGGCGATATCGTCTATTTCGAGTTCTCGGTTGAGGTTGGAGATCATGTGAAGGCCGGCGGGCAGCTCGGTCAGGTGGATTCCGCCAAAGCCAGCTCGGAGGTCATGCTGCCAGTGAGCGGCGTGGTGACCGAGATCAATGAAGCCATCCTCGATGAGGTGGAAATCCTCAACGACGACCCATACGGGAAAGGCTGGCTGCTCCGGATTAAGGTCGACGATCCTGCTGAGCTGGAAAAGCTGCTCAGCGCCGAAGCCTATCGGGCCTACCGGGTAGGGTAAAGCCTATGTTCACGCCCCACACCCAAAAAGATGTGGAGGTGATGCTTAAGACTATCGGAATCGGAAAAGTTGAAGACCTCTTTAATGAGATCCCGGAAAAGTTCCGTTTCCCAGAGCTCAAGCTTCCCGCCTCCCTGACCGAAATGGAAGCTGCCGACGAGCTGGAAGGCATCGCCGACGCGAACGGCAGCACCAAAACCTTCCTGAACTTCATCGGCGCGGGCGCCTACGACCATTATGTGCCTGCGGCGGTGGATATGCTCCTGCGGCGCGGGGAGTTTTACACCGCCTACACGCCGTACCAACCCGAAATCTCCCAGGGCACACTGCAGGCAATTTTTGAGTACCAAAGTCTGATTTGCGAGCTGACCGGCATGGACGTCGCCAACGCTTCGCATTACGACGGCGCTACTGCCGCGGCGGAAGCAGTGATCCTGGCTTACCATCACTTCAAAGGCAAGCGCACCAAATTCCTGATATCGCGCGCGGTTAACCCGCAGTACCGCGAAGTTGTGCGCACCTATATGCGCGGCAGTCAGGAGATCAGCATCCAGGGGGACGATCCTGAAACCGGCATCGACGCCTCGATGGAGAAACTCATCTCCCGGATTGACCCCAACACCGCCCTGGTGATGGTGCAGTACCCCGATTTCTTCGGGCGCGTGATAGATTACAAGCCGCTCATCGCAGCCGCGCACAGCGCCGGCGCGCTGGTCGGCGGCGACGAAGTTCGGGTGAGCGCCGTCGATGGTCCGGCGGCCTTCCTGCTGCTCGCCGCGCGCCCGCTCGGCGAGCCGGTGGTGCAGTACGGCCCCTTCGTGATGAACACGCGCGAGGAGATCGAGCAGGCGATCAACGACTACCAGAACGGTACGCTGGCTTGATTCGCTGGCTCTTCAGCGCCGGTTGCTGCCGGCGACCATCTTGAACTCGAAGAGCCGGCACTCGATCGCGCCGTTGTAAAGCGGCGTTTTCTTGCTCGGCGTCAGGCGCATCAGCTTGGGCATGCGCATGTCGGCTGTCAGCAAGTAGCAGTTC
>Ga0116171_10005660_pt1 | contig 10944 bp, 9 predicted proteins | sample AD_JPNHW2_MetaG_FD_89798 | JGI IMG/M metagenome (GOLD analysis project Ga0116171, IMG submission 89798) | Active sludge microbial communities of municipal wastewater-treating anaerobic digesters from Japan - AD_JPNHW2_MetaG | ecosystem: Engineered > Bioreactor > Anaerobic > Digestate | place...
CCCTTGAGCCCGGCCTTTTCGGCGCTGCTGGCCGAGCGGACCGCCGAGACGAGAAGGCCCTGCTCCACAGGCGAAGGCTGGCCGGACTGCTTCAGGTAGGTGATCAGCGCCGGAAAAAGCTGGATGGCTTCGACGTCGATCCAGCCGCGGCGCACCTTGCCCTCCTTGATCAGCTCGGGGACGATGCGCACCGCCGTGTCGACGGGGATGGCGAATCCGATGCCCACGGAGCCGCCCGAGGGCGTGTAGATCATCGTGTTGATGCCGATCATCTGGCCCGCGGCGTTGAAGAGCGGGCCGCCCGAGTTTCCGGGGTTGATGGAGGCGTCGGTCTGGATCATGTTCTGGAGTATGGTGGTATCGTCCTTCTGGATCGGGCGGCCAAGACCGGAGACGATGCCCTGGGTGAGGGTTCGCTCGAGGCCGAAGGGATTGCCGATCGCCAGCACCTTCTGCCCCACCTTGAGCCCCTTGGACGATCCGAAGGCGATCGGCTTCAAGGCGGCGCCCGAGGGCGGCGAGAACTTGATCACGGCCAAATCGTTCTGCGGGTCGGCTCCCACCACGCTTGCCTCGTGCTGCCTGCCGTCGGCGGTGTTGACGAAGAGCTTGTAGGCGCCTTTTACGACGTGGTAATTGGTGAGGACATAGCCGCGGGTATCGATGATCGAGCCCGACCCCGACCCTCCGCTCTGCGGCACCGGCTCCATGAACCAGTTGACGCTGACCACCTCCGTGGTGATGTTGACGACCGACTCGTTGTTCCGTTCGTAGACGCCGATATTCTCGTTCTCGTCGATCGTGTACTGGACGGTCTGGGCGTAGCCCGGCGGGAGGGCGGCGGCGGCGGCCGCCCCGCTTTCGCTGTTTCCCGTCATGGCGGCGCTTCCCGGCTGAGCCGGGGCCTTCGTTTGAAACAGGCCGCTCCTTGCGATCAGGAACGCCCCGCCGAACATCAGCGCGCCGGCTCCGATCGCGCCAACCACAATGCCGATGGCAAGCTGCCGTTTTGAATAGAGTTTCATGCCAAGCCTCCCGCGCAGCGCGGAGTTATGCGAACCGTATCGCGCCCGCCGCGGCCTCTTCGGCGCGGGCGAGCATGTAGAGATAATCGGACAGGCGATTGAGGAATTTCCTCAGGTCGGCCGATACCGTTTCCTTGCGGGAGAGCGCCACGACCCGCCGTTCCGCTCGGCGGGCGATCGTCCTGGCCATGTCGAGGGCGGCGGATCCAGGCGTCATGCCCAGGATCACGAAGCCTTTGAGGGGGATGCGCGCTTCAAGCTCGGCGGTGCGGCCTGCGATGAGCGCCTCGTCGGCCGGAAGGATCGGCGCCTTGAAGGCTTTCCCCAGCGAGGCGAGCTCGCCTGCCACGCGGAACAGAAGGCGCTGGATGTCCTCGATGGCGACGACAACCTCGACCTGCGCGCAGGCGTGGCGGGCGACGCCCAGCGCCGCGGAGAGCTCGTCCACCGTGCCGTACGCCTCCACGCGAAGGTCGTCCTTGCCGATCCTTTCGCCCGACCAAAGTCCAGTGTCGCCGAAATCGCCGGTTCGAGTCATGATGCTCATGCCTGAAACATACTGCCGCGGAATCGCCTTCATCAAGCCGCGCGCCGATGAAACCCCACGCACCGATCGGCCGCGGGGCCGGTGGACTGCGCGAATGCCCTCGCGTACAATTGCGCTGATCGTGAACACCGACGAACGCTTTCGCTTCTCAGAACCCTGCCCCTACCGCAAGGGAAACACATCGAGCGGCGAATTCTTCCTGGGGGGATCCCGCTTTTCGCGCTACGAGGAACTTCTCGCCGCGGGTTGGCGCCGCGCCGGCCCCGCCCTCTACCGCTACTGCTGCGAGGATTGCTCGTGCTGCGTTCCGATACGACTCCGCTCGGACCGGCTCGAGCGCGGCGGACGAGCCAGGCGCCTGGCTCGGCGCAACGCCGACCTGGCCTTCTCACTGCTTCCCCCCGGCTTCACCGATGAGCGATTCGCGCTCTACGCGGAATATGTCCGCGTACGGCATGGCGGCTCCGATACAGGCCTCGAGGATTCGTTCCATTCGCTCATCGCCTCGCCTATGGCCGCCCTCTCCGAGTATCGCGACCCGGGCGGCAAGCTCCTCGCGCTCGGCTTTCTCGATATCCTTCCCAACGGGCTTTCGTCGGCATATTTTGCCTTCGCCGCCGCCGCTTCCCGACGGAGCCTTGGCGCCTATTCGGTCTTTGCGGAAAGCGCCGCCGGCCTCAAGCTAGGAAAATCCTTCTACTATCTAGGGTTCTGGGTGCCCGGCTCCCCCACGATGGACTATAAGGCGGGCTTCCGCCCCTTCGAACTCGCACTGCGAGAAAAGCTCGAGCCCCGCCTCGCGGAAACGCAAGATTCCGCCGCTATCCACGCGGCAGCACCCGAATGGATCGAATTCACCGACAAAGAGGAAGCGTTGCGCGCGCTTTCCTTGCCGGCGCGTCGTTGACAGCCAACCCCTATCATGATACCGTTGCTGGCGATATTTTGTCGAAGAATATATTCAGAAGGAATACTATGGCATCGCAGATCAACAGCCCCGAAGGCACCGAGTCGAAGAAAGAACCCAAGAAGGACGCCGCCTCCAAGCGCGACGCCAAGCGCGGCATCAAGAATCCCTTCGTCTACGTCGGCACGATCATCCTCCTGGTGATCACCATCATCGCCTTCGTGTTCATCCCCTCGCTCGGCGGCAGCTACGGCTCTTCCGGCGGAGCGCCCAAGTTCGGCAGCTGGAACGGCAAACCCATAACCTATACCTCCGGTTCCTACTTCGCGAGCCAGGTATCCCAGATCAACGAATACCTGAAGCAGCAGGGACTCTCCGAGCAGAACTTCCAGCTCTACGCCTACCAGGTCTGGCGCATGGCCTTCCAGAGCACCGCCATCCGCGCGGGCATCGTCGACACCGTCCAGCGCGCCGGCTACAAGGTTACCGACAAGGGCCTCGACGAAGCGATCGCCCAGCTTGACCAGTTCAAGGTCGACGGCGTCTTCTCCATCGAGAAGTACAACGCCATGGCGATGGCCTCACGCATGGCGCTGCGCGATTCCACGAAAGAAGACCTCGTCGTCAGGCGCTATTACGAAGACCTCTACACCATCTCCCCCAGCACCGCGGAGATGGCCTTCGTCGCTTCCATGGCCAAGCCCCAGCGGAGCATCTCCTATGCGACGATTCCCCTCTCGAGCTATCCGGCCGAGGAAGTCGCCGCCTGGGGGCAGAAGAACGCCGACCTCTTTAAAACCTACGGCGTCTCCCGCGTCACGGTGACCAGCTCGGAAGCCGATGCCAAGAAAGTGCTCAAGCAGGTGCGCGACAACAAGCTTTCCTTTGAGGACGCCGCCAAGAGCCACTCGCAGGATTCCTACGCAGACAAGGGCGGCGACGCCGGCAATGTGTTCGCCTACGCCTTCGAGCAGGGCTTCCTGAAAAAGGAAGACGCGGCCAAGGTCCTGGCCCTTCCCAAGGGCGAGATCTCCGATGTGTTCAAGATCGCGGAAAAGGCCTGGGCCTTCTTCAGAATCAATACCGACGCCGCGGCTCCCGATTTCACGAACCAGGCGACTCTGGAAGAAGCGAAAGCCTATCTTAACGAAAAAGAGCGCGGAACGATGGAAAGCTGGGCAATCGCCAAGGCGACTTCGGCGATCACCACCACCGACGGCGCCCAGTTCGACGCCATCGCGAAGAAAGCCGGGCTCCAGGTCAAGAAAGCCGGTCCCTTCATCGTCAACATGGGCAACCCGACCTTCTACGCCTATGGCCAGCAGATTCCCCTGCTCCAGACGCCTTTCGCGAACAGCGATCCCGAGCTCCAGTCCGCCGAGCAGGACGAGGCTTTCATGATCGAGCTCTTCACCCAGGTCAAGGGCAAGGTTTCCAAGCCCCTGGTCGTCGGCGACTCCGTCATCGTGTTCGCCGTCACCGAGGACGCCGCGGCCAGCGACGACGATACGGCCATGGTCAAGTTCGCCTACCCCTACTTCCACCAGCAGGCGGTCGACAGCCAGACCCGCGACACCTTCACCAAGAGCAAGAAGCTCAAGGATGAGTTCAACACGACCTTCTTCAAGGTGTTCCAGACTGGAACCAGCGCTTCCGAAACGGCCACGACGGTTCCCGCCGCCAGCGAAGCCGCTCCGGCTCCCGCCGCGGAAGCCCCGGCCGAGAAGAAATAGCACCGTTTCCCCCGCCCCGTTTCATGCGGGGATGGGGATATAAAGAAGGCCGCCCGGAGCGATCCGGGCGGCCTTCTTGTTTGCCGGCGATTACGCTCGCCCTGCGCTAGTTCTCGTCCTCGTCGGTGCGGAGGACAGCCAGGAAGGCGTCCTGGCCGAGCTCGATGTTGCCGACCATCTTCATGCGCTTCTTGCCTTCCTTCTGCTTTTCCAGGAGCTTCCGCTTCCTGCTGATGTCGCCGCCGTAGCATTTTGCCAGAACGTCCTTGCGCACGGGGTTCACCGTCTCGCGGGCGATGATCTGGCCGCCGATGGCGCCCTGGATGGCCACCTTGTACTGCTGGCGCGGGATGTTCTTCTGCAGGCGCTCGCATACCTTGCGGGCGCGGTCGTAGGCCCCCTGGCGGAACACCATCATGGAGAGGGCGTCGACAGGGTCGCTGTTGATCAGGAAATCGAGCTTGACGAGATCGGTCGATCGGTACTCCGTCACTTCATAGTCGAAGCTCGCATAGCCGCGGCTCGTGGACTTCAGCTTGTCGTAAAAATCGAACAGCACCTCGGCGAGAGGCATTTCGAACACCAGCTCCACGCGCTTCTCGTCCAGATAGGTGAAGGACTTCTGCACGCCGCGCTTGCCGAGGCAGAGCGTGGTCAGGTTGCCGATGTAGGCCGTCGGCGTGATGATCTGCGCTTTGATGTAGGGCTCTTCCGCGCTTTCAATCCGCGAGGGATCGGGGTATTGGCTCGGGTTGTCGATGAACTCGGTCGCGCCGTTCTGCAGCTCGATCTTGTACCGCACGGAGGGTGCCGTCATGATGATGGCCTGGCCGAATTCGCGCTCCAGCCTTTCCTGGATGATCTCGAGATGCAGAAGCCCCAGGAAGCCGCAGCGGAAGCCGAAACCCAGGGCGAGCGAGCTGTCCTTCTCGCAGACCAGGGAGGCGTCGTTCAGCATGAGCTTTTCCAGGCTTTCCTTGAGATCGTCGTATTCGGCGGTGTCCATCGGGTAGATCGACGAGAAGACGACAGGCTTTATCTCCTTGAACCCGGCCAGGGGAGCCGCTGCGGGGCGCTCCTCCTCGGTGATCGTGTCGCCGACCTTGACGTCGCGGACCGTCTTGATGCCCGCGACGCAGTAGCCGACCTCGCCGGCGGAAAGCATGTCCGTCGCGCAGGACTGGTCGATCTTGAAGAGGCTGACCTCCTCGACATCATGGACAGCGCCGCTCGCCATGAAGCGCACCTTCATGCCTTTCCGCATGCGCCCGTTGATCACGCGCACGTGGACTATGGCGCCGCGGTAGGCGTCGTAGTGCGAGTCGAAAATGAGGGCCTGGAGCGGCTCCTCGGGCGAACCCTTCGGCGCGGGAAAGCGCTTGACGATCGCCTCGAACAGCTCGTCGATGCCGATGCCCATTTTGGCGGAAACCGCGAGCGCCTCGTCGCCGTCCAGGCCGAGGTCCTTGTCGATCTGGCGGCGCACCGACTCGACATCGGCCGCCGGCATGTCGATCTTGTTGATCACCGGCAGGATCTCGAGGTCGTGCTCGATGGCCATGTACATGTTCGAAAGGGTTTGCGCCTGCACGCCCTGGGTCGCGTCGATGACAAGGATGGCCCCCTCGCAGGAGGAGATCGCCCGCGACACTTCGTACGAGAAGTCCACATGTCCCGGCGTATCGACGAGGTTGAGCGTGTAGGTCTTGCCGTCGCTCGCCGTGTACGGAAGCGTGATCGCCTGGCTCTTGATGGTGATGCCGCGCTCCCGCTCGATGTCCATATTGTCGAGCATCTGGTTCTGCATCTTGCGCTGGTCGACGAGGTGGGCCTTTTCGATAAAGCGGTCCGCCAGCGTCGACTTGCCGTGGTCGATGTGCGCTATGATGCAAAAGTTTCGGATGAGTTCCTTTTCGTGCATGGGGCTACTCTACAGGAAACGCGGGCTTTACGCAATTATTGAAGGCGCCGCGCCTTGAAAAGGCTTTTTCCCTGCGGCATAGTAAGAAAACTATGATCGGTTTCAGGAGCCTTCCGCGCAATGCGCGCACCTGCATCGTGGTGGAGCCGCTGTGGGCCTTCTTCGGCCCTATGGTCACCTATTTCATGCCGCTCTACCAGCGCCAGCTTGGCCTCTCCGAAGTGCAGATGGGCTTCGTCAATTCCGTGAACATCGCCGCGGGGCTCCTGTTCTACGCGCTCGCGGCGCCGGTCACCGACAGGATCGGCCGCCGGAAGACCAGCCTGCTCTTCGACTTCGTGGCCTGGTCGCTCACCATGGCGTTATGGGCGCTCTCTCGAAGCTACGCCTGGTTCCTCTTCGCGGCGGTTACGAACGCCGTGGTCAGGATCGTCTACGTGTCCTGGAACCTCCTCATCTCCGAGGACGCGAGCGACGAACAGCGCTCCACGATTTTCGGCTACATCAACATCATCGGCACCTTCGGCGGCATAACGACGCTTGTGAGCGGCACGATCATAGCGCGTTTCGGCGTCGAGCCAGCGATGCGCGCGGTTTTCTGGACCGGCGCCGCCGCGATGACGCTGATGTTCATTCTCCGCTATGTCGGCACGAGCGAGACGAAAACCGGCATCTACCTCATGGAGCTTTCGCGGAAGGAATCCTTTCTCCGCCTCGTGGCCAGGCAGATACCCAAGGCGGGGCATGCCCTCAAGGATCCCTTCTTCCTCAGGATGACGGGCATATATTTTATCGGAAACGCCGTCCTCTCCATCGATTTCTTCCGCATTCTCTACATGCAGGACGTGAAAGGGCTCTCATCCTTCGTCGTATCGGCCGTGCCCGCTCTGAGCGCCATCGTGAGCGTCTTCCTCTTTTTCGTCATCCTCCCGAGGAGGAAGTCCAGAAAGAACGGCGAGATGCTTTCCACCGCCTTCCTCGCCTGCGCGGCGACGCAGGCGCTCTTCATCCTGATGCCGAAGGGTTCGACCCTCGCCGCGGTGCTGATCTTCCCCAGCCTGCAGGCATCCTATGCCCTCTTTCAAACCTTCCGCGACACGGTTTTCATGAACGGCACGGCGCCCGAGCAGAAGAGCGACCGCTACAGCCTCATCCAGGCGATGATGATGCTCCTGAGCATCCCCGTCGGCTGGCTGGCCGGCCTGCTCTACTCGGTCGCGCCGCAGCTGCCCTTCGCTCTTGCCGCCCTCCTCTACGCGCTGGGCTTCCTGCTCGCGCGGGGATTGAAAGTCCATGAAACGGCCCGCTGACCGCGAACTCGAGCCCCTCCTGGGGAGCGCTCCGGTGGATTCGGGGCGGTTGCGATTCGCCGCGGGAGCGCGCACCGCGGCATCCGCCGATTATGTCCTCGTGTGGATGCAGAAAGCCCAGCGCTCGCGCGATAATCCGGCGCTCGATCTCGGCTTCCATCTGGCGGACAAGCTCGGCCTTCCCCTCCTCGTCCTGTTCGTCCTGACCGACTACCCAGGCGCGAGGGATCCGCACTACCGCTTCATGCTTTCAGGACTCCGCGAGTGCGCCGGGGACCTGCGAGGCCGGGGGGCAGCCTTTATCCTGGAGCGCGGCGAAGCCGTCGATACGGTCGCCGGCTACGCCCGAAAAGCGGCCGTCCTTGTCGCGGACGAGGGAAAACTGCGTTTTGAGCGCGAGTGGCGGGAAAAGGTCGCCGCAACCGCATGGCCCGGATCCGCGAAAGTACCGCCGATGGTCATCGTGGAGACCGAATCCGTGGTGCCGCCCGATGCGGCGAGCGGCAAGCTCGAGTGGTCGGCGGCGACGATCCGGCGCAGGATTTCCGCGCAGCTGCCCTTCTACCTGCACAAGCCAAGCCGACCGGCGGAGGCCTCGGCGGCCGCGCGCTCCGCCGACTTCCCCTCCCGCGACGAATGCTTCGATGGAGAACGCGGCTTCTCGGCCGCGCTCTCCACCGCGGTTCCGGGCAGCGACCAGCCGGAACCCGTAGGCGTTTTCCTGCGGCTCCAGCGCCAGCGGCTCGCCTCGGGATACGCCGCGGGCATGGCGCGGTTCTTCGAGTTCCTCGATGATGGGCTCCAGCGTTACGGTGAAGCGCGCAACGATCCCCTCGCGCGCGGCGAGAGCGGCATGAGCCCCTATCTCCATTTCGGCCAGGTATCGCCTGCGAGCCTCGCCTGGCTCGCGCTCGAACGCTCGGAAACTGCCGCGCAGCCCTACATCGAGCAGCTCGTGGTCAGGCGCGAGCTCGCCCTCAACTTTGTCCTCCGCTGCCAGGGCTACGACCGCTATGAAACAGCGGTCCCCGACTGGGCGCGGCAAAGCCTTGCCTGCCGAACCGGATTGTCGACGCCCTACTCCCTCGCCGACCTCGAGGCCGGCCGCACGGAAGATCCCTTCTGGAACGCAGCCCAGCATGAGATGATCCTGACCGGCAAGATGCATAACTATATGCGCATGTATTGGGGCAAGCAGATACTCGCCTGGTTCGTGAACCCTTCGGAGGCCTTCCGCGCCGCCGCCGCGCTCAACGACACTTATTCGCTCGACGGCAGGGATCCCAACGGCTACGCGGGCATTGCCTGGTGCTTCGGCCGGCACGACCGGCCCTGGCCGCAGCGTGCCGGCTTCGGCTCGGTCCGCGCCATGATGGCCTCCGGCCTGCGGAGGAAATTTGATGCCGATCGCTATGCTTCGACGATTGAAGCTCTGTATACTGAAAGGACAAAGGAGTCGCCATGAACCTCGATGCTCTCAGCTATGAAACGCGCACCGGAACGAGAGACGAACACGCAATCACCGTGTATGCCCTTTCCACCTGCGGCTTCTGCAAGAAAGCCCTGTCGTTCCTCGATGAAAACGGCTTTTCCTACCGCTTTATCCACGTCGATCTCATCCCCGTGGAGACGAAGAACGAGCTCAAGGCGACGCTCAAGGCGCGCTTCAACGAGAATGTCGCCTTCCCCTTCGCCATCATCGACGGCACTTCCCATCTCGTGGGCTTCATCCGCCCCGACTGGGAAAAGACGCTGGGACTGGCGTAAGCGCAATGACAGCCAAGACGACCGAACAGACCAGGCTCTTCACGCGGATGGTCGCCCAGAAGCAGGGCTGGGAGCTCAATCCCGACGCCGAATTCTACGACAGCCTCGTCGACGGGCTTACGACGAATTTTAACCGTTACGGCTATTATCTTTGCCCCTGCCGCGACTCCGACGGCTCCAGGGAGCAGGACAGGAATGCGATCTGCCCCTGTCTCTGGTCCCGCGAGGACGTGCCGCTGCAGGGCAACTGCTACTGCGCCCTCTACCTGTCGAAGAAGCTCGTCGCCGAAGGGGGCTCTCCCTCCTCCATACCGGATCGCCGGTATGATGACTGAGGGGATTGCGAGGGGCGGAGACATGGTCTACCTCGACTGGGCGGCTACGACGCCGCCCGATCTTTCGCTTCTCGTTCCCGCCCTCGAGGAGTCCGCCCGGCTCTACGCCAACCCGACAAGCCCGCACGCGGCCGGAAAGGCAGCCAGAGAGGCTTTTGAGGCAGCCCGGGCTTCGCTGCTCGCCTCGCTGGCCTCGTTCGCGGGCGGCAGGGCGCCTGGAGGAAACCTCGTCTTCACCGGATCGGGCACGGAAGCCGACCAGATCCCCCTCCTCGCCCTCCTCCTCGCGCGCGGCGCATCGTCCACGCCCCATATCGTCATATCGGCGATCGAACACGCCGCCATCAACGCCCAGGCAGAGGCGCTCGCCAGGCTGGGCTTCGCGGTAACCTCGGTCAAGCCCGACGCCGGCGGCGCCGTGCCGCCCGCGAAAGTCGCCGAAGCCCTGCGCCCGAACACCAAGCTCGTCGCCGTGATGGCGGTGAACAACGAGACGGGCGCCGTCAACGATATCGGCGCCATAGGGCGCGCCATAGGAGCCGCCGCCGCTTCCCTGGGCTTGGCCCGCCCGCCTCTCTTCCATGTCGACTGCGTCCAGGCATTGGGCAAGGTTCCCTTCGACTTGGCGGCAGCAGGCGCAACGAGCGCGGCCTTTTCCGCCCACAAGCTGCGAGGCCCCCGCGGTGTAGGCGGCCTCTGGCATGCCAAGCCCATCGAACCCCTGGCGGTCGGCGGCGGCCAGGAATCCGGCATCCGCTCCGGCACCGAAAACCTCTTCGGCGCCCTCGCCTTCGCGCGCTGCGCGGCCGCGGCCGCCGCCTCCACGGCCGACCACCTCGACAGCGCCCTCGCCCTCGAACGCCGCCTTCTCGAAGGCCTCTCCCTCATACCCGGCGCCACCGCAGTCCCCCTCTGCAGAAAGCCGGGCGACCCCCGCTGGAGCCCCTGGATCGCGTCGGCAGCCTTCCCCGGCCTCGGCGGCGAAGTCCTCGCGCGCGCTCTCTCAGACTCGGGCATCGCGGTCTCGACGGGCTCGGCCTGCTCGCATTCCAAAGGCGCCGCCAAGGGCCGTCGCGTCCTGGACGCAATGGGCCTGCCTCCCGACCTCGCCTTTTCCTCGATCCGCCTCTCCTGGGGGCCGACCACGGGCGCCGACGACATCGACCGTTTCCTGGAAACCGCGAACGCCTTGTATCGAAGCCTGAAAACCTGATACAACAGCTGATCATGGAATGCCTCTTTCTCATCAAGCCCGGCGAAATCCTCCTCAAGAAGGAAAATCAGCAGGAATTCGTCCGCCGGCTCATCCAGCAGATCCACAGGCGTATGATAGGCACGGGCAGCCGCATCGAAGAATTCCCCGGCCGCTTCTTCCTTTTCGTCGATGAAAAATTCGCCG
>Ga0116171_10005662_pt1 | contig 10941 bp, 10 predicted proteins | sample AD_JPNHW2_MetaG_FD_89798 | JGI IMG/M metagenome (GOLD analysis project Ga0116171, IMG submission 89798) | Active sludge microbial communities of municipal wastewater-treating anaerobic digesters from Japan - AD_JPNHW2_MetaG | ecosystem: Engineered > Bioreactor > Anaerobic > Digestate | place...
ACAACGGTCGGGTTCTCCAGGGCGGGCTCAAGGACAATCTCGCCCGTGAAGAAGACCATGGTCAGGCTCTTCCCCGACCCCTGCGTATGCCAGATCACGCCGCCCCGCCGGTCACCGTCAGGCCGGGAAGCCCTGATTGTGCTGGTGATGGCGTTCCTGACCGCGTGGTACTGGTGGTACCCGGCCATCTTCTTCGTGACCGACCCGTCATCATCGATCTCGAAGACGATGTAGTTCCGGATCAGGTCGAGGAGCCGCCGCTTCTCAAACACCCCTTTTGCCAGTACTTCGAGCCGGAGCATGGTTGCCGGGGCGAGTTGCTCCCCCTCGATGGTACGCCACGGCATGAACCGCTCGCGGATTGAGGTGAACGTCCCGATCCTCGCATCAAGCCCGTCCGAGATCACGACCATCTCGTTACAGGTAAAGAGGGAGGGGACCTGATGCTTGTACGTCTGGATCTGCCGGAACGCGGTCTCGATGGTTGCCTTCTCATCCGCCGGGTTCTTCAGCTCGATAACGACAACAGGAAGCCCGTTAAGGAACAGGACAATGTCCGGCCGCCGGTTGTGGTGGTTCTCGATGACCGTGAACTGGTTGACCGCGAGCCAGTCGTTCTCCTCCGGGTTGCTGAAGTCCGCCAGCCGCACCTGGTCGCCTTTGATCGTCCCGTCCTTTCTCCGGTATTCGACATCCACCCCGTCTACGAGCATTCTATGGAACGCCCGGTTGTTGCCGATGAGGGACGGGGAGTCAGGGTGCAGGATTTTCCGTAATGCCGCTTCCCTTGCATCGGCCGGAATGTCGGGGTTGAGTTTTGCGATTGCTGCTGCCAGTCGGTGTTTCAGGATGACGTCCTGCCAGGTTTCGCGCTCGGCCTTGGGTTCTCCGGGTGCGATGTCCGGGCCGAAAAGGGTGGTGTAGCCAAGGTCCCGGAGCCATGCGAGGGTGTGTTCTTCAACGTGGGATTCGGCTACGCGGGCGGCGGCAGGAGTCATGCATCACCTGAGCTGTCTTTTTTCGGTACTCCCCTGAAGAGGAAGAAATATTCCTTTCCGAGAGTCCTTCGTTTCAGGTATCCCAGCTCCTCAAGCCGGATGAGATCACTTCGTGCCGTTGCGTACGCAACGTGATACATCTCCTCAATCTCCTTGATCCTGACCGGTTTTTCAGGGCGTTTTACGATCTGCTTGAGGATATCAATCTGGCGATAGCTGAGTTCCTCTGATTCCTGGATACTGTGAAGCGTCCGGATCTGCTCTGCCTGCTGCATGTGGATATAGGTCTGGATCTCTTTGATGGTCTTTTCAATGGAGGTCAGGTTGTAATGGATGAAGTACGTCAGGTCATTCTCATCGGATTCGGTATAGACATAGGCTTTCTTGTACTGCCCTTTTGTGTCTTTTATTGTCCGCGAGAGCGCCATGTACTCAAAGAGCCAGTAATCGTGCCGGAGCACGTACCAGTAGAAGATGGTCCTGGCAGTCCTCCCGTTCCCGTCATTGAAGGGATGGATGTACCCGATCAGGAAATGCAGGAAAATTCCCTTGATGATCGGGTGGATGAAGGGGTCGTCCGGGCTGTTGGCAAACCGGCAGAGTTCATCGATAAGGTCCGGGATTTCCACCGCGGGCAGGGGGGTATGGAGGACGGTTCCCGATCCATCCACGACCCGGATCTCGTCATTGTCCCGGAACCGGCCTTCATCGGCAGGATCTTCGAGCGTCCCGCTGGTGATCATCTTGTGGAGGGAGAGCAGAAGTTTCGGGGAGAGGTCTCCTTTTCCGATCTCCCGGACCTTCTTCATGGTCAGGTAGTTGTTGAAGATCATCCGCTCGTCGCGGTTTTTCGGTTTGCGCCGCTCGCGGAGCATCTGTTTTGCCACCCTGCGGGTGGTAGCTGCCCCCTCAAGCTGGCTGGAGGCAATCGCCTCCTCCATGAGGGAGTTGATGATATACCTCTCCCGGTCGTGACCAATCGTGTCGAGCACGCTCAGAAGATTGCCGGCAGCGGTTTTGTCAAGATGATGGAGCATCTGCCAGCAGGTGTCACTGAGCGTATAGGGGAAGTGTCTTTGAGAAAAGACGATCTCCCGCGCCTGCGTCCGCCGGAGCAGTTTCATCAGCGCCCAGACCGCTCTGGCATCGGCGGGGAGCGGGTGATGACGGAGTTCATCCCAATGGAGGTACCGGGCATTGTAATCCACTGCCGCTTTCAGTACCTCAGGATTCTTTGCAAGACTGATAGCGTTGTTTATGTCTTTCTCGGTGAACTGCGGGACGCGGGGGAGTTTCATGCAGGATCACGTATAGTCCGTGCATGATATTTTCCCCGGGGATCATATATCAGTATCTATCAGTTTGTGATAAGTTGATAGATTTTGATAGATAGCAGAATGAAGAACTGAGAGAAGAAGCGATTATTACACCGCCACCTTCAGACCCGGCATCTGGTCCCACGTCCTGCCTTCCAGCACCCTGCCGGCCCGTTTCTTGAAAACGCCGCCCCACTGCTTGAAGAAGAACGGGACTCCCGATGCAAGGCAGGTGTCCCGGATATCCGTTACCCACTCTTCCTGCATCGGTCGTGCCCCTGGCCCGGATTCTCCCCCGACAATGACCCAGTTGATCCCATTAAGATCAAGTCCCGGTAGCGGGCCGATCAAAGGTTCGAGCGAAAGAAACCTGACCTGAGCGCCCGTCTTCCGCAAATCATCGATCCGGTACAGGTAATCCTCACATTCAACGCTGACTCCAAGCCAGACATTTTTCGGTATCCGGATTGTTTCCTCGATCTCTCTGAACCGGTCGGATCGTTTAGTGAGGAGCTGGAAGGTATGCCACGATGCCTTGTGCATGACATCGAATGTCTTTTTGATAAACGATGTCGGCACTTCTTTGTGGAAGAGGTCGCTCATCGAATTGACAAAGATCATACGGGGCTTTCTCCACTCCAGCGGAAGGGGAAGCATCCGTTCGTGAAGAGTCACTTTGAATCCATTCTGGTAATTCGGCTGACCCATTGCCTGAAGCCGGTGAGCCATCCGTTCGGCATAGCAGTGTTTACAGCCCGGGCTGATTTTCGTGCACCCGGTCACCGGGTTCCACGTGGTCTCTGTCCATTCGATGCCGGAGTTAACTGCCATAATCTACTAATCTATTTTTACGCAATTGTTTATTGGTATTCTCATCAAATTTATGCCTTATTGCGAATAATTAATAAATAATGGAGGATTTCTATCGCGATAATGAAGGTCTCATCTATGATCGCGTGAAGTGGCATACCAGAAAAAAACATGCCTTCATCAAATCCTACTTGGATATCTGGGTTGAAAACGTCAGAAACCATCCTCCAACACTGGATATTTTCGATCTGTTTGCCTCAACAGGGTTGTGCTACTGTGACGACAGTGCAAAATATAAGTTAGGGGAGCCTACGTGGAGCGGATCGGCGATACTTGCTGCGGAATGCCTTGAACATTACTCGAACGGACAAAAATTATTCCTCAATACATTCCACCCGAAAACTGCCATTTGCCAGACGCAGAAAGCGAATCTGGAACGATTGCTCAGAAGATATTCGAGAGTGAAACCGATCATCACAACTCTTCCGATCGATGCTGCTGTCGATGAAGCACGAACTCATTTGTCACCGACATATCCCAGCATCTGGATTCTTGATCCGTACAAATCCTCTGATCTACCGTGGGAATTAGTGGAGAAGATAGGAAAATTCCGGGGTCAATATCAGACGAAGAGTGGTCAGGTAAAAATCAGGAAGCCGGAGATGATTATCAACCTGATGACGTACGGTCTCCAGATGAACATCGATATCAATCCTCATGTCGTCAGCCATGCGTTAGGGATGGAAGAAGCTGAGTGGCGACCGAAATACGATGTCCTGATGAAAAAATATGACAACACCCGGAAAGCCCTCATCGATCTCTATGCAGAAAAACTGACAAGGCTCTACGAAAAGCCACCGATCGTCATAGAAGTTAATACAACCGAAGAGGCCGCAATCGTCTATTGTCTCTTCCTGTGTACCGACAGCAATGCAGGACATTACCTGATGAAACTGCAAGGACTGAAAGACTACAGGTCATGGGAGTACGGCTGGAAAGCGGACGCCAAGAGGATAAGTGCCGAGAAAAAGATTCCGGAAGGGCAATCGAGACTATTTGATAATTTTTGATGATCAGTTCAACTTATTTCGTGCTTGATCAAGGAATTCCTCCACCGGAAGCCCGGCCAAGAATGCGGCTTTCTCCAGGCTGACCTTTTCTTTCTCATAGAGAGAGATTGCGGCGGGAATCCGCTTCCTAATCACCCGTTCATAAACAGCTGATTTCTCTATGAAATCCGGATATGAAACATAACTGAAAAGGAGTATTTCATCACGCGACAGGTCATTGAGGAACTCCTTGTAACCCTGAATCGCTTCGACCTGTTCATCAGTAAACGCAGATTTCGCCTTCCCGAGTACCGCAACTCCATTGGGAGTAATGTGATATTCGTGATACTTTTCCTCCACGAGCCCCAGGGATTTCAGATTCCTCATCCCTTTTTCAGCTGCCTCGCTGAAGGCGCCGAAGGTGTGCGGGATTAACCCGGCCTGTTCCCGGATCTTATCGATATAATCTGCGATAAGGAACATCTCATTCTGGAACGCCACCTTTCCTTTGAGAGGAGCATTGTTGCCAGCGTGCAGCAGGTGCAATATTGCAAGGTCCAGATCGGTCAGGTTCTCGGCAATGTCATCGATAGTGAATTTCATAGAGTCGTATAATTTGTATCGATTAGTTCAGATAAGGTCTATCCAAGAGCACCCGCCGCTATCAGGTTCAATATCTTTTTGAATTTCCGATTCCGGAACACTGACTCTCTCGATATGTAAAACCAAATCCCGTGTTGCATACCAGTTTGAAATTACATGCGACAGACCATCGGTGATATAGTAATGAGATTCTTCGAAAGACTCCAACAAAATTTCAACAAGTGATTCATTATGTGCATATGTATTATCGAAGTGATTGCAATGGATCTGGGCGATAAATGATTTTTTTGGGAACTGATCTAAATTTTCTCGAATTTTTGCATAAGGAAACAGGGTTCTGGATGGTTTAGGAGAGAACCATTTTTTGGGCGATTTCATCCATTTGAATGTGATTCCACCATGCCAGCCGTGTCCTATAATCCAGATATATTTTGCTCTATCATTTTTCAAAATATTAAGAAATTCCTGCGGATTATAACAATGATAAATCTTGAACGGATACCGGTTACGGATAAAATGCGGTATCAGGATATCCAATCCAACATAAGACCCTGTTGAAAAAGAGCCCATTGAGTGAATGATGATGAAGGCATCGTGATCTTGTTTCGTGATATCAAGTTTTTCCGGAAATTGCTGATTCTTCAGGCAATTTACCCAACCATCACCGGCTGATGAAAGATATGTAGTAAATAATAACGGCAGACCAATTCCGATAAACGTGATGAGTGGCCATCCAAAGTAGATTGGAATTGCGATTATGCCAATAAAATACGCAATGGCATAGCGTATTCGAATGTTATACCATCTTTTTGAAAATTTGATTTCAGGGTTAGGAGGTGCATGTTTTTGAGTGTCCATTTTCATCATCTCAATATTCAAAGATTTTGATAACGGTGACTTTGCAATAAGGATAATGCGCTATTGAAATCGTCACATGTATTTTTCATTCTTTTATCAAATCGTAGAGTCCCTTTTGTGTCTCGATCTGTCCAGTATTCCCCTTCCAGAACGGTTTTCTCCCCATTATGAATTTCTAATAATAGTCCTCCATAATGAATGGGGCTTTTATCTCGGACTAAAATGTTCGGGATATTATTGTAGATTCCAGCGATTTTATCAGGTCCGGCTTGATTTTGAATAATATTACCCGAGAGCAGATCGGATTTCGACTCCTTAGTTATCATCCGTATGTTGAGGGAGGAGTATGTCTGATAAATCACTAGAAAAGCGTCAATCGGTTCAATGGGTTCTCCGGTTTTTTCATTTTTCCATGTCGAGATAATCTGGCCTCTCCAGGTTCCTGATACATCAGGGAATGGAACAAATAATGAATGAATTATTGGGAATTTCCATAGTAATTTATCGAATAGGAATAAGATAATCCCCACAATTCCAACAATAAGAGAGAATGGTTTGAAGAATTCGCTGGTGATTGCAATTCCTGAGAGAATCATGAAAAAAGCCCAAATTCCAAAAATTACACCGATTAGTGTGGTAAGATGAAGACGAGGTATCATTTTTCCCTCAATTGAAACCGATATAATTCCATGCTGCATCTAAAAATTCGTGAGCATTACTCTGAGTCCATGGTTGTGTCCAATGAAATAGATATTTTATATTGTTGACCTCAAGCCATTCTTTACATTGCTCAGGAGTCGTAGTGGAATTGTAAGTGTGTGATAGGACACTTCTCACATCATCAACGTAGGCTATGTGCCCAAATGATCCGTTCGGACAATTCCATACCAGACATTCAATTAAATATGACGAGATTGGTTTTGCTGCTGCAATCCCATTTTCCGCCATCTCATTCCTGAGGTGTTTGAGGCCCCGGACCATGTATTTGTACCGGTAATTTGTGGCATTATTCTTTGACACCCCCTGTTCATAGTGTTGGCGAGGGTAGTTAATCGTCCCTTTCCCGTCATCAGCGATTAATTTTACACCGGAAATATAGTCCAGGACATTGCGGGAATTCATGTAATAGTATCGGTATTCAAAGCACGCAACAACGTCAATGGCAATATGGTAGGTATTTTCAACAATATCGAATGCCTTATTTCCACGTTTAACCGCAGACCTTCCAAATTTATCTACCAATGCGGATTCAACCTCATTTTTAAATTGAGGATAGTGATAAGTTGCGTCAGAAATTCCCGACTGTTCTTTTGTCATCCCTTCAGGTAATTCGAAGAAAAAGGTGTCAGTACACCTCACACAAATATCTACATCACTATTCAAACGAACATTTGTATTGTTATTATACGATCCTTGAGGGATTGTGTTTACATTTCTTGATTGAAATCCATCAAATCTTCCAATTGCGTCCCGTACCATCCTATCTGCGTTTTCGCATCTCTGTTCTTCAGAATCACTTGGCGGATTCGCCCATGATCTAAAAACATTCTCCCAGTCTCGACTCATTACTTGACCTCTCAAATGCAGTAAAACCCCTTCTACTGCTTTGAGCTGATATTTTTCCGGCGGAATATATATCCCCGCGTGATGCGCGGGGTGAAAGTGAAGGAAATGAATAACGACGGTTGCTACGTTACACTCTCAAGTTGTATCTTACCGCTCATCAGTTTTGGCAGCAGCGCATCCCGGATTTGGGCGAGCGTGCGGGACTCCATGAGATTGTTTCGGATTTTTTCAAGATGCGGGATAACAACAGAATCGAATCCGTGGGCATTTTTTTCAGGAGGGATTACAATTTCCACACCATCGAATGTCTGTCGTGTTATCGTTTCAAAAACAGTACCATGAGTCTGTTGCTGAAGTTCGTTGATGGCTCGTTTCACGAGGAAATGTATGAAATATGATGGATATCCTTGTCTTCCCTTAATTCCGTAACAGGATTGATTCATTGCCATCGGGACTCCGACAACAGCAAGTTTGCCGACCGTCCCACGAGCGGATATGATTGTTGTTCCGACCGGTAAAATATTGGTTGAGCTATTTTCAACTCCGGCCTGAGTAATGTGCTTCTCTGTATCAATGACAAACACATCATTTTCATTCGGTGCATCGGCTACGGAAAACCAAGGGATCTCTCCATTCCAATATTCCTCAACTGAAGTCTGGGGTGTGCCACCACCGATAAGGTCGATGACTTCACTCAGCTGTCCAATCCTCCATCCCTTCGGCACCTCCCGCCCGTCCACATCCACGATTTCCGGAGGAAACAGCGCCGCAACCTCCGGCGGCAGCCCGGTGTCGCGTCCCTCCGCCTTCGCCCGCACCGGATCGAAGTCCACGAACCACGACTGGAAGATCGCCCGTGCCATCGCTTCGAGTGTCTCGTTCATCTGGCGGTTGAGCTCGATCATATCATCGAGCGAGCCGAGGATGTGGGCGATGGCGCGTTGTTCCTTTAGTTCTGGGATTGATGCTGAAATCATACCAAGGATTGTCTGATTTAAAAGTGGCTGTCCTGATCCAGCGCGTGAGTTATTCAAATCCAAGGTTTTGAGAAAATAAAATAAAAAACGTGCATCGTGATTATTTTGAGCGTTTGCTCGAATTGCATTATCAGTAACCCAACACTTCTTTTTACTGAAATGGAGCGAACCGCAATAGCTTCCCACTCGACCAATGATGATGGTATTTAAATCTGAGTTTGCCGCATTTGAAAAGCCAATCACACCATTCGCACCATATACAGGATAAGGTAAATTATTGGCACGTTCAGGACTTGTTTTTCCGTTTGAAAACGAAAGCACATCTGCGAGGGTAATTGGTATCCATTCAGTATCCGACATATCCCAATCCTTTAAGATTTTGCCGGATTTCCCTCTCCAGCCGCTCCGACTCAGCAAGCTGCTCCCCCAGTTTCCGGGTCAGCCGCTCCATCTTCTCCTCGAACGGCTCGCCATCATCCACCACATCCTCGGCGCCCACGTACCGCCCGGGCGTCAGCACGAAACCATTCTTGGCAATCTCAGCTAAAGAAGCACTCTTGCAGAACCCCGGCACATCCGAATACGAACCGGCATCCTTCTCGCCTCGCCATGCATGGTACGTAGCAGAAATCCGGGCAACATCCTCATCCGTGAGATCCCGGTGTACCCGGTCGATCAGGGAACCCATCTTCCGGGCATCAATAAACAACGTCTGGCCGCGCCGGTCCCGGAACCGGTGGTTCTTCTTGTCGCGGGTGACAAACCAGAGACAGGCCGGGATCTGGGTGGAGTAAAACAATTGCCCGGGCAGGGCAATCATGCAGTCCACGAGATCGGCTTCAAGAATGTTTTTCCGGATCTCGCCCTCGCCGGACTGGTTCGAGGACATGGAGCCATTCGCGAGCACGAAGCCGGCGATCCCGGTCGGTGCAAGGTGGTGGATGAAGTGCTGGATCCAGGCATAGTTCGCGTTGCCGGCCGAGGGGATGCCATACTTCCAGCGGACATCGTCCTTCAGCCGCTCGCCGCCCCAGTCTTTCATGTTGAACGGCGGGTTGGCGAGGATGAAATCCGCTTTCAGGTCCGGGTGGAGGTCGCGATGGAAACTGTCCGCATGCTCGGGGCCGAGGTTGCCTTCGATCCCCCGGATAGCGAGGTTCATCTCTGCCAGTTTCCACGTTGTTGAGTTGGACTCCTGCCCGTAGATGCTGATGTCACCGATCTTCCCACCGTGTGCCTCGACAAACTTCTCGCTCTGGACGAACATGCCGCCCGATCCGCAGCAGGGGTCGTACACCCGGCCCTTGTACGGCTCGATCATCTCGACCAGTACCCTGACCACGCATCGGGGTGTGTAGAACTGGCCACCCTTCTTTCCCTCCGCACTCGCGAACTGCGAGAGGAAGTATTCGTACACCCTCCCGAGAATGTCTTTCGAACGGTGCTCTTTCTCACCCAGACCGAGGGTCCCGATCAGGTCGATAAGTTCCCCAAGCCGGGTCTTGTCCAGTGCCGGGCGGGCGTAGTCCTTGGGCAGAATACCCTTGAGTGAGGGATTATCCCGCTCGATTGCGACCATCGCATCATCGATAAGTTTCCCGATCGTGGGTTGCTTGGCGTTTGCCTGTAATATTGTCCAGCGGGCTTCCTTCGGCACCCAGAAGACATTCACCGACTTGTACTCGTCCCGGTCCTCCAGGGTCCGGTAACGTGCCTGGGGCTCGGCAACGAACCATTCGCTCGTGGGATCGCCGAGTTCCTTTTCCAGCGAGACCCGGCGCTCCTCAAAGGCATCAGAGATGTATTTCAGGAAGATGAGACCGAGGACCACGTGCTTGTATTCTGCTGCATCCATGTTCCCACGGAGCTTGTCGGCAGCAGCCCAGAGGGTTGCCTCGAAACCGAGGTTTGCCCCGTTGCTGGTCTTCTGTTTTTTTGCGTTCTGCCGGGCCATGGATGATCTTCCTGCGATACCCTTCTATTCACGGTGAAGTGCGTTAAGGGTTTTGAAAGAATTTCAATCAGATCTTCATTAATATGGCAGAGAAAATATCAATTCCTGCACCCTCCCCCATCTCGCTAATCAGTAGCATCGTCGCGAAGGTCGATGCCTTAATGAAACTCTGCGATGCCCTTGAATCACAGCTGAAGGAGCGGGCGGAAATGCAGGCGCGGCTGGCGGGGGCGGTGGTGAACAAGTACCGCCCTCTTTACGTCAGCCATCCGACTCGATGCTTTGAGATTTTCACCCATATATCGGTCGATCTGCACAAATCCTGGTAGTTGATCCTCCCCGGAGGAACAATTTTGTTCCTTCCAAATAAAAAGCAGGAAAGCCCGGATTGGTTCAAATCCCCCTATAATCCCTCCGTTTCCCGGATTTTTGATTTTATAATCAAAGCCCATCTACCTGTGCGTTCCATGCTATTTTGTCAAAGGGCCCGATGAACCGAAGCAGGGGCGGATCACCCCTGCATAACCGGGATTTGCGAAAGCGAATCTCCATGAGAGAGATCCGGAGGATCTCTCCGGAAAGGGGGTTTCCGATGAACCCTGAACAGGTCGAAGAACTCTCACGAGTTCTTCTCCTCCATCAGGTTCTGACGAACCTTCAGGAGAAGAAATAACATGGCAGACTTTACCACAAGCAACACTACGAAAAGCGCGGTCCGCAAGCTCGCAGACCCGCTCGCAGATGTGACTGCCTTTGACAACATTGTCCAGGGCGTCATCACGAACAACCCCTTCCAGTGCGTTGCCTATA
>Ga0116171_10005663_pt1 | contig 10939 bp, 5 predicted proteins | sample AD_JPNHW2_MetaG_FD_89798 | JGI IMG/M metagenome (GOLD analysis project Ga0116171, IMG submission 89798) | Active sludge microbial communities of municipal wastewater-treating anaerobic digesters from Japan - AD_JPNHW2_MetaG | ecosystem: Engineered > Bioreactor > Anaerobic > Digestate | place...
CATGACGCGGCGAAACGCCTCGTCAAGTTTTGTCCGGGCTTCAGCGGAAAGCGGATGCGCCCGCGGGAAGGGCTTTTCCCGACCAGGATCCTTCACCGGAGGACGCACGTCGGCACGCTCGGTGAGGCCGTCGCCGGAAATGACGGCCACGTTTGCGCCGGCGAGCTTGAGGTTTTTCTGGTTGGTCTCAGTGAGGACGATCCTGCCGCCGCTGGCAAGATAATCGTTCAGCGTGTCCTTGAGTTCGTCCGTCGCCTTGAGCGTCGTCGTGAGAACGATGAGCGGATACTGTTTCAGCATCCATGCCGGCGCATCGGAAAGAACGCAATCCGCGATGTCACCGTAGGGCGTGTCGACGTTGAAGCCATGCTCGTTGTTGTAGTAGGCCGAGGCGTCGTATTCGGGATAGAGCATGAACAGGACGCCGTCGGTGAAATAATCGCCGCGGTCATAGGGCAGCGTCGCCCATTTGCGATTGATGCCGCCACCGTAGAAGTGATGTCGGGCGAAAGTCCAACCAGAGAAGAAATCGAGCATCACCGCGACAGGCGCGTGCATGACTCCGGGCTCGCCGTACTCCTTCAGCCACGCAATAATATCTTTTTGAATCTGTCCGATCGGCGTCAGCTTCACGTCCTTGCCATCAGACGCATAACATCCCATCTCAAAACCGACCGCCTGGGCATTGTAGAAGATCTGCGCCATCATGAGTTTTTTCAAGAGCGCAAGCGACGCGCCGTTCTCCGGTCCCGGGCCCTTGCCCTTCACGACCTCCCGAGGCGTGTTGTAGTCCTTCCATCCGGTCGGACCGAAAACCGAAACGTTCCCGAACCACGGCACGCCATACTGCTTGCCGGCACCGCGGATGAAGGCGTAGAAGAGTTGGGCGTTGGGAAGCGACTGCGCGGTCTCGGCGCCAAGGAAGGTGTAACAGTTCTGCTTGAGGAAGTAATGTCCGTAGTTGAGGCCGGTAAGCGCGACCATCTTGTTGCCTTGGAGCTTCTCCAGCCGTTCGAACCAGGATTGGAAGGCGCAGTATTGCCCAAAGGCACTGACGCCACGGGGGATCTCCTGCTCGGCGAATCCAGCGTAGCGTCCGTCCTGCTCACCGTTGTCCATGCCGAGAAAACGGTCACCCAGCGTATCATTGAGGAACCGGATCTCCTCCTCTGTTAGTTGAATCTGCGTCAAACCCTCCCAGAGCTGCCTGTCCCGTCCCATACCCACACCAGGGATGAAACCGACGATGTCGAAATAGTAGAGGTTCCGGGCCTTGATTTCGCGGACGATCTCCTTGAAATTCGGCAACAGAAAGTGGCGGTAGTACCCCCAGATAAAATCGCCCAGCCCGTCCTCGTTGATGTAGCGGTCCATCTCGGCCTTGTAGTTCTTCTCACTGAGATGGCGGAGAGCCATGAAGTGCGTCTGGTTGCCGAGTTCCGCGCGGTTCGGCGGTTTCACGACGCGGCGCGATTCGTCCGGATGCTTCCTTGCATCCATGTAGTGAGGATAGACTTTAACTTCCGCGAAAACGGAAGCCGCCGCCAGAACGGCGGACGCCGCGGCGGCGAACTTCATTGTATTCATGTGATGTCAGGACCTTTCATCAACGCATCAGAAAGATGAGCCCTTTAGGCAGGAACTTCACGCAAAGCACGCCATTTTCAAACACAAGTTTGACCGTGAACAGGTTCTCCGGCACGCCCGCGATGATTGCGGTCCCGAGATTCTCCAGCCCGGTGATTGATTCACATGCAAGGATCGTAATCACGGTGTCCTGAGTGATTGTGCCCGCGTTCGCCACCGTCACCTTCTGTCCCGCCTCAATCGTGACCGTCACATCCTTGAACTCTGGAAGCGCCGCTAGCGTCGGATCGGCAACGAGCGTGCCGATCGCGAGTGTGCCGTTCGTGACCGTACCCGCGCCGGAAATCGCCGCCACGTACTGGTTCGTCCCGCCAAGGTCAAGCGTCGATCCCGCCGCAACCGAAACCGCAGCCGCGTTTGTCATCGACATCTGCGTACCTTTGTAACCCCACTTGCGGCGGAGGTAATTTTCCGTGGCAACGCGTTCCCCATCCGTGAGCTTGCGTTTGTAGATCAAGACTTCCGCAAGCCGCTGACACCCCATATATGATACATAATCATTGGTGTTGTTGATCGTGCGGCCATCGAACGCAAAGCCATCGGCGTTCGACTTCGGGTAGCCAACGTCAGTGATGTTCATCGAGATGAGATCCCAGCCGCCGGACAGCCCCGTGGCAAGCGGCGATACGGAGGTTCCATCGAGACGCCACTCGGCACTCTGGAGGTTGTATGGACACACCCACGCGCTATTCAGAATCGAGTACTCGGGAAGGTCACACCGTCCGCCAGGGCCGCCGCGCATGAAGTTGAAAAGCCCCCCGGCCCAGTTTGAGTAGTGGTGGCCACCGCCGAGGAGGTAGCCGCCGCCATTATGCGAACCGAGCATCCAGAAAACACTGCCAATGCCTTCAAGAAGATTGGTGACGCCGTTTTTCGCGAAACGCATCGCCTGCTTGTTGCCGCTCTTGCCCATGTCAACCACATAACCCCGGTTCAAATCGTCTGCCTTAATGAGTGTCGGACGGTACGCATCGAGGAACGGAACCGCCGACCAACCGTCGTTCAACGTCGACGTCCACTCTGCCACCTCGATCGTGCCGTTTCCGTTGGTGACCGTGGTAAGCCCGCGGGTGGCGTCAGCGTGAAAGAGAAGATCATCCGCGGCCGCAAGCGGGGAATCCGAGGCGGGGCGGATTCCGGTTATCTTCAACACGCCACCAGTCACGACGACCTCGCCGCTGAATTCGCTCAGATCGCTGACCGAAAGTGTTCCCTCGCCATCTTTGACGAACGTTCCCGAACCCCACAGTTTCCTCGCGCTGATGTCGGCATCGCTGCCAACGCCGCCCGACCCCGCGACCTCGATGTCGTAAACAGACATCGTATTCGTTTCGGGTTCCGGCAGTGCTTGGGGTGCGGCATTGAACCACTTCTGCATGAGATAATTGCGCGTTGCGACCTTTTCGCGGTCGGAAAGCTCGCGCTCATAGAGGACGACTTCCGCCATCCGGATGCCGCCCGAGAAACGAGGAACGTCACGGTCGGTTCCCAGACCGGAGATGTGCGCCGGGCACGACGGATGAAATTCGGCAAGCATGAACCTCCCGGCTGACGGCACGATCGAGGAGGCCACCTGAATGCCGTTCGTGTAGATCTGACCATTGCTGATATGTCCGGACGTGGGGTTGCCTTGGAGAAGCGCCGCGGTGTTGGTAGCCGTGGCGTCGCGGAGGAAGTCGTAGAGTTCGCCGACGGTGTCGCCGTTGCCCATTGAACAGCCGAAGAAGGACCCGCGGCTGTCGTCGCGCGGAGCCCAGACGACATAGGCGCTACGGACCGCATCGAAAGACCGCGAAAGCGACATCGCGCGGCCGCCCGCGTCGATGGTGAAGGGGCCAAAGTCAAGCGTATCGTGTCCATTCAGTTGCACCGCGTTCGAAAGATAAGGCGCGTACTTGTCATTGCCGTACTGCGTCGCATCGTTCAACATCCTATACGGAATCGTCGCCATAACCGTCCGGTCGCCCTGCGAGTACCACTCGTAGACGCGGCGCTCGCCGTTCACTTCCGTAACGCGCATGCTGGAGGCGTCGGTAACGTCAAGATGGAGCGCCGGCTCCGCCGCCAGTTCGCAGGCGGACGAGACGTCCGGCGCGGCGACCTTGACGACCTTGCCGCCCCTGACAGAGATCTTCCCGGCGTCGGTCTTGAAGAGTTCGAGCGTTCCTGCACCCTCCTTAACAAACGAGCCGTCTGGAGCGGTGATGGTTCCGATCCTCGCACTCCCGGACTTAACGTCGAGCGACGCCGACCCGGAAGCGGACACCGTGAGAACGTCCGGCGTCTGACGGCCTTTGAAGCGCGCGTAGCCGGGTGCCTCGCGGTTGAGCCACTTCTTCATCAGGTGCGCCGAAGCGTCACGGAGCTCCTGCTGCGAAAGGACGCGGCGGTAGATGACGATTTCGCCGAGGCGAAGTCCCCCCGAACCCCATGCTGTTCCGCCAATGGCTTCCGATTCAGCGTTGCCGGGCCCTTGGAGCGCCACGACTTGATAGGCGGGGGTGTCAAAGCCGCCTTTCGTGCCGTCGGCTGGAACGGCATCGATCATTGCCGTGGCATACGAGTTGGCGGGGAGGTTGTTGACTACCGAATAGGTGCCAAAGAAAACAGCGTCGAAGCGGCACGGCAACGTGGAGTTGCGGCACAAGTACCCAAGATTGCTTGTCTGCTTGATGAGACCGCCGCCACCGCGCTGGGCGCCAACGACTGCAATCACCGTGGTGAAGCCGGACGGCGTTGCCTTGAAGGACGTCACGGTTCCGGTCTCGTTTGTCGCGAAGTAAAGCATCCGGGTGAAATCAGACTGCACGAAGTCACCAAAATCGAGCATGTGAAGTCCGGTGCCCATCTCATCCTTGAGAACGGCCGGCGCGGTGCCGGCCGGACGCGCGCAGATCTCGTTCATCTTCCAGCCGTTGTGTATGGCGAGGTTGCGGAAAAGGAGAAATTCGCCAGAAGCGTTGGTTACGAATGATGCGGAGTCGGACGGGTCAAAGTGGATGAACGCGTCGTGCGGAAGCCCTGTTGGCAGATCCCTGCGGGTGAACGCAAGCGAACCGGCTTCAAGTTTCACGGTGCCGCCGTAGGCCGTCGCATCGCCGATCTCGAGCGCCCCCCCGTTGGTCTTGATGACCGCGCAACCCGGACCGCGTCCGCCGGTCAGCTTGCCAATCGTGAGCTTTTCGCCTGCCGCCGCCTCCACCGGAAGCTCAACGTTCGTCGGATAGCCGGAAATATTCTTAAAGGATCTGACGCGCCCGATTGTCGCGTTGCCGTTGAAGCCCGCTTCGTTGCGGGAGAACCACTTGGCGTTCAGATACGCTTCAACGCGCTTTGTCTCCTCGAGTGTGAGCTTCTTGTCGTAGATCAACATTTCCGCGACCTTGAAGCCTCCGGAAACCGCTGAAATGCGCGAGTCGTTCATGCCGAGGCCCGTCGCGTTCATAAGCGGAGAGGCGGAACTCGGAACCACCGCGACCACCTCCCAGCCAGCGGAGAAGCCGGCGTTCATCGGCGATGTGGACTGCCCGTCGTGGCGGACGTGGCCTTGGCGGATATTGACGTGCGTATGCGAAACATTGGCGATCACATTGTGGTATTGGTTTTACTGATCGCGTCACCTAATCCATATTGACGTGCGTATGCGAAACATTGGCGATCACATTGTCGAACCAACGCGGACGGTTGCCATCACCACCCATCTGCCGATCGTTGGTCGCGAGGCGGTACAGGACGTAGTCGTCTTTGATGGTTGCGCTGCTTCCATCGGTGCCGTAGCCGCCCCCGAGGAGCGCGCCGCCATAATAACCGCCCTCACCCCAATCTCCAGTCCCGTTGCCATCCAATCCGCCGTAAGTCGAATTGCCGCGCGCGGAATACCAGACAGCAATGACGCTGCCGATGTCACGGAGGACGTTCGTCGAGATTCCCCCTTCAACAATGACCTTGTCGAAATTCATCGCCCGACACGAACCCTTTATTCCGAAATCGAGCGCCGGACCGCCTAGCATCCCGCTGTTCGCCTCGAACAGCGGATTAATCAGCGTCCAAGAATTTCGATGGTACCCAGACTCGGGGTCAGTGGTAAGATAGCGCGTCCCGACAAGCGAAGGGATTTTTGCGACTGAGCCGTTTGCGGCGAACGTCCAGCCATTCGTTTGCGAACAATCGAACCAAAACTGGGGATTGCCGACCAAGGAAGTCGGGTACGCCGTCTGGTGAACCGTGCCCGCGACAAGCGTCTGCGTGTCACTCTTGGCGTCAAGCTGCACATAGCCCGGCGTGTTCGTCACCGCGACAATGGTTTCGGAATAGGCAAAAACCGCGCCGCAGAAGGCTGAAAACGCCAAAATGAATTTTCTCATCTCAAAAACCCCTTTGTATTCATTATCGTCCCATAGGCTTAACCGGAAACGGTCTGCCCCCCATGATTGCCAGCCATTATGCTGGAGGAGGGCGAACAGAGTCAACCCCGGAAACCCGAACAACCGACAACCGAAGGCGCGTGACCGCGCAGCACCTTCTCCAACGCCAACCTCCGGCGCGGCCCCGCCGGTGGCGTACGAGCGGCGGATGTTGATGTCTTGCCTTCAACAATCCGGTGGCGTTATGGACGAGTGCGTTTTTGACCCTTGAAGACCAGAATGCCGAGTTTCCCTCGCGGGGAGACGATCTTCCCCGCGAGAACGTCCTCTTCCGTGAAGCGGGCCATGCGGATCTCCGCCGCCCGGTCGCGCTCGTGGTCGTAGGTGACGTAGACCGTCCCGCCGGGACCCTCGACGCCGTCGGGATACGAACAGGTCGCAGGCTCCAGCACGAGGCCGCCCTCCCACGTCTTCCCGTCGTCACGCGAAAGCCACGCCGTGAGATGGTCACGCCCGCCTTTGTTGTCGTCATCGATCTTGAGTCCGTGCTTCACGAAAAGGACGTTGCCGGACGCGAGCCGCCGCACGAAGAAGCGCGACAGCGGATGCCGGATGCCGTCAGGGAAGGCCGGCGCCGTCCACGTGTGCCCGTTGTCGGACGAATACGATTCCATGATTCCCTTCCGCGTGCGGGCGAACATGCGCAGGCGCCCGTCCCTCATCTGGTAGGCCATGTGCTCGAACCAGGTGGAATCCGGGAAGCGGCAACCGCCGCGCATTTTCCAGGTTATTCCCTTGTCGGACGAGCCGAGCCACCAGGCGCCCTTCACGCGCTCGCACGTGTCGCGGAAAGCGTCCGCGAAAGGAGGGCCGGCGTGGATGCCGCGGGCGACCGGCAGGAGCCAGTCGCCGTTCGCGAGGACGATCGGCTTGTTGAGGCAGTTGCCGTCCGAAATCCGGCGCGGCTTCGACCAGTGCGGACGCGGCGCGTCCGGATCCGCGCAGACGGATTCCCATACGCCGCGGCGGCTGTCCGACGTGGTGCAGCCCCGCGCGCCGGGAATCGCGTATCCGCCCGTCGTCTGGTCGTGGAAGACGTGCAGCTTGCCGTCCGGATCGCACCAGTAATCCGCGCACAGCGTGAAGCGCGGCACGGGCAGGCGCGCGTCGTGCCCGTCGACCACGAGCAGGGGGTCGCTCCACGTTTCGCCGCCGTCGTCCGACCGGTTCGAAACGAAAAAACCGTTCGGATCGTCGCCGCCGGAAAGCCAGCCCGCCCAGAGGCGTCCGCCGGGTGTCAGGGCGACCGTGCCGTTCATCGCGTAATCGAGGTTCGTATAGGCGTATTCCGGCAGCGGATCCTGGTTCAGGCGCGGCGGCACGAGGGCGAAGTCCGCGAGCCGCTCCATCGTGTCGATGTAGAACGTGCGGGCTTCGTCCGGGTTCGACATGTCGGCGTGCGGCGGCGGATAATCCGACGCCTCCCCGGCCGCGACGGGGTCGAACGGAACGAGCCAGCCGCTCCAATTGCCCTTGACGCCTTTCGTGCAGGCGCGCAGGAGGCGACCCAAGAACCCACTCGCATGCCCGGCCGTAACCGGGACGCTTTTCGTGCAGGCGCGCAGGAGGCGACCGCCGAGGGAGATGAGCCCGACCTCCGTACTCGGCGTCAGGCGCCGGAAGGAATCGAGCGACGGCGGACACTCCAGCGTGCACGCCGCGACCGGCGTGCCGTTCGTGTCCGTCCCCCTGTAGCAGCCGAAATAGAACTTGCCGTTCTCGTAAGCTGCCGTCTGGATGCCGAGACCCGTGTAACCGGTTTCGAGCACGTGCCGCGTCACGAACTTGAAATCGGGCGTATATTCGTAGACGTAATTGCGCACGTGGTCTTTCGGAAGCCCCCCGACGACGTAGAAACGCCCGTCGCGCCACGTGATGCCGCCCGCGCCGTGGCGGAGCTCGGGAACCTTCCATTTGCTGACGAACGAAAGATCGCCGGCCTTGTAGGCATAGACCCAGCTGTCGGCCTTGTCCTCCGTGTTGAACTTGCCGAGATTCGTCGCCACATACAGAACGCCGCCGACGCAGCAGAGGTCGCCGCTGTGGTTCGGCGCACCGGTCGTCTTCACGTTCCTGCCCTCGGCGTCCGTTTTCGTGAGCTTGTCCGTGAACGACCAGTAAATGAACGCCCCGTCTGTCGCGACGCCCTGGAGATGTCTGGGGTAAACCCCTTCCTCGCAGGTGACGACCGGCTTCCCGTCCGGCGCTTTAGCCGACAACCCGTCGGAATACGCGACGTCTGAAACGCACAATGCGGCGAAGAGAGAAAAGAGAGGACGGAACGGCGAAACGGAATTTTTCATGACGCGATTATACCACACTTGTTCTGCTCCCGTCCTGAAAGCACGGTCGGCCCGTCATTCCAATACCTTATTATACCACATCCCCGCGTCATCAGCGTTTCGCCGGTTCCGGATGAGGATGAGGTTGAGGCCGCGATTCCAAAAAACATCGGCGGTCGCAGTTGACATTGATGCGGCGGAATGGTTAAATGTTCCCGGTTTTTCGCCTGAAAAGGCTTGTGGGGGTATAGCTCAGTTGGTAGAGCGCTTGAATGGCATTCAAGAGGTCAGGAGTTCGACCCTCCTTACCTCCACCACTTCAGAATCGCATAAAAGCCGCGTAAACATTGACGTTTATGCGGTTTTTTTGTTTTGGAGGCAGCCGACGCGTTGCTGATCCACGCGAAGGTCTATCCGCGCACCTGCGCCAGCAACGGACCGGGGCTCTTTTTGGGGATACTCGCGGCGGCAAAAGTCGGCGAAGGCTACACGTTCCGCACCAGGTTGAGCGCGGCGGGGGTGAGGGGGTTGCAAAACGCGGCGCGTCCGAAAGAACCGTTGAAACCGGACGCGAATCGGACTATCTCATTCACATGAAACCGGTGTGTCCTGTTCCTTGGCCAGAGGAAGAGAAGGACAGCCACAGCGAGTGAGAGCGCAAAACGGCTGCTCGGAAAAGGCGGGGAACCATGAAAGCACTTGAAGCGACCATTGAAAATGGCGGGCGGATTCATTTCCGCGAACCCGTCAGGTTGCCGCCGTCGTGCCGCGTGATCGTGACCTTCCTTGACCCGCCGCCCGATGTCCCCGAGACGGCGCTGCTCAGCGAGGCGGCGTTAGGCAAGGATTGGAACCGTCCGGAGGAGGATGCGGCATGGGCACACCTGCAGTCCGCTCGGTAGTCTTGGTGACCTTTCCCTTTTCCGACCTTTCGGCCAGCAAGCTGCGGCCTGCGGTGGTGCTCGCCGACGTCGGGCGGGGCGATTACATCCTTTGCCAGGTGACCAGCAACCCGTATGCCGATCCCGATGCGGTCCGCCTCGGTGATCCCGGACTTCGCGTCGGGCTCACTGCACCATGTCAGCTACGCCCGTCTGGGCAAGCTCTTCACGGCAAGCGCATCGCTCATAACGGGCAGTGTGGGCGCGTTGTCGGAAGCCTCGCAACGTGCGATTATCGACCGCGTTGTTTCCCTGTTCCATCGTTAACGGAAACAACGGGCGGCGAGAAACCCCCGCCGTCCGATTGAACGCTCTATGCGCCCCACAAGCGCGTCTACTTCACAGCACACGAACCGTCGGCACAAGCCGCGGTGGACGCCGCTGCGGATGGGGTTGCCACAGAGGCCTTGGAGGTCGAGGTGGCCTTGCCCTTGACCACCCGCCCAACAACTGCCCGAGGTAGCCAAGGGCGGAGTCGCCCATCGGCACCTGTAACGAGGGATCGGTCTTGTTGCCGGAGGCGATGGTATCGGTGCCGCCCTCAATCTGCTGGCCGTTGACGCCGGTCTGGAGCGAGCGGGGATACTTCGGGTCATCCGTGCTGACCGGCTCATTCACGCGGCCGCACAGGCGATTGACGCACGCGGATTTTTGACGTCCTCGAATGCGGAGGATTGACGGACATTCTCGCCGATCCGGAGCCGGGTCGCTTCTTTGTCGCGCAGGTGTTTATTTGACTGTGCCAGCGCAGTCATTCCAATCCGTATACCATTTGGGTATGTTGGCCGCCCTGCGCACGGCTGAAAAAGGGCGTTGACTTTTTTCAGCCTGCGCCTTCATAATAATAGCGTTAAGAAGTGTGGAGGGTGCTGTTCTGTTCGCGGAGCACCAGCGGGTATAATTAATTGCGTGTGGAATGGCGTGTGCTGATTGAAAGGCACTGTGTTCGACAGCTTGACTGGAGGAACTAGCCATGCTTGTGCATTTTCCTGATAATGCTTTCCGTCTTCGTGTGAGACGCCGCCCTTATTTGATGGTTCGCCGACGGTTGGGGGCTTGGGTCTGCCTGCTCCTGCTCGCGTCACGGGCTTGCGCGGACGCGGCGTGGTTGGACAGCGCCTGGCCTCACCGCCAGAGGGTCACGATATCCGGCGCGCTGGCTAAGGAGACACTTACCAACTTTCCCGTGCTGGTGCAGCTCGCGGAGCAGACGAACGCCGTGTTCCGCAAGACTCAGGTCAACGGGCAAGACATCGTGTTCACGGCCGCCGACGGCGTCACCCGGCTGGCCCATGAGATCGATTCGTTTCGCATACGTTCAACCGAAACGAAAGCCTTGAACGCGTGGGTGCGCATTCCCGAACTCCCGCCCGGGACGGATACGGTGCTCTACATGTATTACGGCAATCTGACGGCCGCCGACCAGCAGGACAAGGCCGCCCTGTGGGCGGAGTACGCCGGCGTCTGGCATCTGGATGAAGACAAAGCCGGGCTCAACGCGACCACGGAGGTCTACCGGGACTCCACCACCAACGCCTACCACGGCAAGGACTGGGTGTCCACCAACACCGTCGCAGGACGCATCGGGAACGGGGCGAACCTGGACGGCGACGACTACATCGCGCTCACGCGGACGCTCAACACC
>Ga0116171_10005664_pt1 | contig 10935 bp, 5 predicted proteins | sample AD_JPNHW2_MetaG_FD_89798 | JGI IMG/M metagenome (GOLD analysis project Ga0116171, IMG submission 89798) | Active sludge microbial communities of municipal wastewater-treating anaerobic digesters from Japan - AD_JPNHW2_MetaG | ecosystem: Engineered > Bioreactor > Anaerobic > Digestate | place...
GATCCCTGCGGCCACTTCCCCGGCCTGCGGGATCAGGTCTGTCTCACGCCGGATCCACTGTCCCCGCGTCGTCTCCATATTCTCAATCAAATAGGATCCGCAACCGGAATGCGCGCTGGGCACACACAGAATGTTGACCCCGACCCCGGCACGGCCAGTGGAGCCTTCTCCGATCCTCATGCTGGCAGAGACGCGCAAGGAACCTTCCGCAACGACACGGACCGGGATGCTCCAGTAAACATAGGAACCCGACCGGAAGGTCATGTCGAGCTTGAAGGCGCGCCTGCCGGAAAACGCCTGTTCTTCAGTGATCCCCTTGAAATTCACGGTATAGCTGGCATTGCTGGCCCAAGCGGCGAACGGATCTGTGCCGTCTTCGAAATCGAAGCGGCGCGCGAACGGCTCCTGTTTGAGAACGGGAAGAATGGTGGGTGCCGGCTCCCCCGCGGTTGTGCCGGCCGTTGCAGGGCAGGAACCCGTCAGTGAGGACAACAGAACCACCGCCGCAATCATGCCTATCCTTCTTTTCTTCATAGCACACTCCCGATTCCCCATAATCGAGGCTCTTGAAAAACCGCGCAGGAAAATTGCAAAATCTGATTCGATTGAGGCGATTATTGTACCGCAACCGTAAAATCTCCGCTTCCTAATTTTTTCGGTTTCTGTGTAAAATGTATTTTTAAACGGAGACTTGCCATGGAAACGGTCAAATCGAACGCGGAGTTTGAAAGCCTTGCGGCTTTGCCCGAATTCTCACGCTTCAGCACAATCCTGACAAAACTCATGGGAATTCCGATGAGCCTTCATTCGCCGGCCAGCGAGATCCGCATCACGTATGGCAGCGAAATTAAGAACCCGTTGTGCCGCTTGATCCGCGCGTCTGAAAAAGGGGTTACACGCTGTAACGTCTGTGACCTGGGGCACAGCAGAAAGGCCGGCGTTCAGGGGAAGCCGCTGCTCTACAAGTGTCACGCGGGTTTTTTTGACATGGTCATCCCCGTCTTCGTGCGGGGTGTCCATGTGGCGAGCATCTCAAGCGGACAGATTCTGGCGGAGCCTCCCAGTGAAAAGGGTTTCGCCAAGATGAAAAAACGGCTGGTTTGGCTAAGTCCGGACGACACGACCCTTCGCACGGCCTATTTTTCAGCACCCTACATGCCGAAGGAAAAAGTCAAACACATGATGGGTCTTCTCGAGATCTTCGCTGTCCAGCTTTGCGAAAGCCTCCGCCGCATTCGCGAACTCGAGTCGCGCCTTGAGCGCACCGAAATCCGCAAAGCCAAGGACTATGTCGGTCAACATTTCGCCAACCCCAACCTCGGGCTTCCCGAAACGGCGGCTTTTGCGGGGCTGTCGCCAGCCTATTTTTCGCATGTGTTCAAACAGAGCACAGGAATGCCGTTCACGCGATACGTGCAATGCGCCAGGATTGAAGAGGCAAAACGGCTTCTGAGCCGCACGGAAAAATCGGCCTCCGAGATTTGTTTTGCATGCGGTTTCAACAGCCAAGCCAATTTCATCAGGGTTTTCAGCGCCTTGGAACAAATGACCCCGAGCCGTTTCAAAACCTTGACCCTCACGTCTGATCACTCCGCCCCAACACTTGATACCCTAGCCAAATCCCGTCTCAGGGCAGCCACTTCCGGAAGGCTTCCGAACGAAAAATCTGCCGGGCCAGCCCCTCATACCCTGCCGTAAGCGGATGGCTGGCATCGGCGTAAAGCTCACTGGGAAGTTTATCAGGCATCACAAACGGAACATGCTTGTCGTTCAGCCAGGCAACGATGCCGGCCTGAATGGTCCTGTATCCGTCCATCGCTTGTTCCGCGATCATGTGCTCGTTAAAGGGCACGACAATCACCAGCACGTCGTTACCGCGGTGCCGGAGCACCTCAACGGCCCGCTGAAACGCGGCCCACTGCAGAGATGATTTTAAGTCCACCCATTCAAACACGGCCTTCCGCGGGCTCGCGTCCGACCACGGCTTGTGGCGGCGGCTTCCTTCGCCGCGCTCGGTGTCGTCGGACTGCCCCGAAGGCACAACACACGTGATCCGCGCCAGCGGATTACGATAGGCGTTGGGATAGCGCCGCGGCCGGTCAGGATCTTCGTCCAACGTCCACTGCGTGATGCTCCGCTGGTTGAAATAGGCGTTTTGAAGATGGCGGATCCATCCCATGAAGGAAACATGCCGCCCGATCACGGAGCCGATCCGCGCCGCGGCATCAGCCTGGTAACCGGGAACCTCCGGGTAGAACTGGGGAATGAGCGACGCGTGGTTGACCGTTTCGTCCCTCTTCACCTGCATATCGGCCTGCGGACTGCTGAGCCAGAGAAAATTGCACACGACGATGACTTTGCGGCCTTGCAGGGCCTTGCCGTAGTCCCTCACCAGTCCCTCAAACGCCAGCGGAAAAAGTCCGTTGACCCCGCCGTTGACGAAGCGGCCGGGCTTCGCGGCTTCCGCGTTCAGAAAATGAGGAAGCGTTCCGTCAGACTTGACATATTCACCCCACACCACCGAATCGCCGAGCACCACGACGGGGTTCGCACCGGCGACCTTCTGGAGATACCAGTCAAACAGCCAGTAGTCGTCGCTGAGCGAGTAAGGGATCCTGTAATCGGCGCCGACGTCAAAGCGTTCAAACGACTTCCAAGCCCGCGGAATCGCAACGGCCATAAGGATCACGATCAACAGCGCGGTCACCCACTGCGTGAGTGTGAGCCTCACCTCGTGGGTGATGGGCAGATCGTCTTGGCGTTTTGCTTCGTTCTCGTGTGTCATAAGTCATTGCCTTGCGTGCAACTTCAAACGGATTAAGATTGCGATTTTTGTGAGGTGGAGATGGTGCCATTCGTAATCGTAATCTTACTCATAACCATAATCGCTCAAACTTAGAACTGGAAATAAATAAACGATCCCCCGCCTGACGAGAACAGGAACACATACAGGATCATGAAAACGGCCGCCGCGACGCGAACCGGCGTACACTTCAGAAGTCCACGCCATTTCGACTCGAACAAAGCTTCATAAAACCAAATGAGCCCGACCATCAGCAACATCAAGACGGGTGCCTGGGGATCGTGCCAGGGTGCGGTAAAGATTCGCTGGACGATGAGCAGCGCGTCACTCAGCGAACTGGCCCTGAAAAAAATCCACGCGAAACAGACAAACACGAACACGCCCGCCTGCTTGACCACCTTCGGCACGCGTTGGTTGTAAAAGGCCGAGCGCTCGAGCTCGCGCGTGATCATCACGCCCACGCCGTGCAGCAGGCCCCAGGCAAGAAACGTCCACGACGCCCCATGCCAGATGCCGGACACGGCAAAGGTGATGAGCAGATTCCGGTAGGTCAGCAGCTTGCCGGCCCGGTTGCCGCCCAGCGGAATGTAGACGTAGTCCCTGAACCACGACGACAGGCTGATGTGCCAGCGGGTCCAGAACTCGCCGATGCCGGTGGAAAGATAGGGATTGCGAAAGTTCAAAATCAGGTTGAAGCCCATGACCTTCGCCACGCCGCGGGCCATGTCCGTGTAGCCGCTGAAGTCGAAGTAGATCTGCCAGGCGAAAGCGAAGGTGGCCATGACCAGGGCCGACGCGTCAAAAACAGCCGGGGTTTCATAAACGCGGTCCACGTAACACGAAAGGTAATTGGCCAGCGCCAGCTTTTTGAAAAGGCCCACCAGGAAAAGGGATGCCCCGTCGGTGAAGTTCTGCAGGCGGATTTCGGGAAACTTCTGGAACTGGGGAAGCAGGTGCTTGGCCCGCTCGATGGGTCCCGCCATCAACTGCGGGAAGAAACACACGAACGTCGCGAAGCGTAAGAAGTTTTTTTCACGCTTCACGTTGCCAAGGTAGAAATCAATCGTATAGCTGAGCGACTGGAAAGTGAAGAACGAGATGCCGACCGGAAGCAGGTAGGTAAACCCGTACGGCATCAGCGTTGCCGGTTCGGGAAGCGCAGCAGAGAAACAGGCGTATTCCAGCAGCCCATTGATATTCTGGACGAGGAACCCGGCGTACTTGAAGAAGAGTAACAGCGCCAGATTGTTAAACACGCTGACAAACAACCAGATTTTCCGGCTGCCCAACAGCGCGCCCAGCGCCATCAGCAGGACAAGGAAACTCAGGGCTGTCAAGGCTGGCCGCAACGCCGCCGGCCCGGAAAAAGCAAACGCCAGGGTGGTGAAGGCCGCCACGGCCAACCCGAGGAAGGAATATTTAAGAACGCTGTCATCAAAACACAGCCGCGTCAGCCGGCCGGGAACGTCAACCCTCACCCTTTCGCGTGGACAGCGATCCATCAGGGTGACCAGGAAGTAGTCCATCACCGTGGAGTAGAGCACAAGGGAAAGGTAATAAGGATTCCACCAACCATAGAAGAAATAGGAAGCCAACATCAGCCAAGCGATCCAGAAGCGCGTCTTCCGCAGCAGAAAAAAAACCGGCAGGACAATGGAAAGGAAAATGGCAAAAGTCCACGTGTGAAACAACATCCCGAGAGTCCTCAAAATAGAAGGTGAATAGGCTGTAGGCTTTTAAACTATCCCATCAGTATCCGGATGTGCGCTTCCACACAGTCCGCCAAGCCTTCCAAGTCGTATCCGCCCTCCAGGACGGAAACCAGACGGCCCCGGCAGCATGTTTCCGCGATGCCTTTGACGATCCGCGTGAGTTCCGCATAGCCTTCAGCGGTGAGTTTCATCCCGCCGAGAGGATCCTTCTGATAAGCGTCAAACCCGGCGGAAATGAGGACGAAGTCCGGCTGGAACGCGAGGGCAGCCGGCTTCAGCGTGCCTTCGAAAGCCTCCCGATAATCCCTGTCCGTGGAGCCAACCGCTAAGGGGACATTCATCTTAAAGCCCGCGCCCTTGCCCTCTCCCTTCTCGTCCGCATTGCCGCTCCTGGGATAGAAAGGGGAACGGTGCACATCGAAGAACAGGATGTTCGGATCGTCGTACGAGGCGTACTGGGTCCCGTTCCCATGGTGAACGTCCCAGTCCACGATGAGCACCTTGACGAGTTTGTGCTTCTGCTGGATATAGCGCGCCGCGATGGCGACATTGCCGAAGATGCAGAAGCCCATCGCCTTATCTTTCCGCGCGTGGTGCCCGGGCGGACGGACGGCACAGAAGGCGTTCCGGACCTTTCCGTCAACCACCGCATCGATCGCCGCGAGCACGCCACCGGCGGCAAGAACGGCCGCGTCGCAGGACTTGGCCGAGATGGGCACATCCGGCGTGTCGAGGAAACGGATCCCGTCCCCGCATTCGGAACAAGCCTTCTTGACCCGATCCACATACTCCCGCGAGTGAACGGCCGTGAGCCATTTCTCTTCCGCAGGTGCAGCCTTGAGCGCCAAAAGTCTGTCCGAGAGCCCCTTCTCCTTCAGGCGCTTAACGATGGCCTCGAGCCGCTGAGGCTGCTCCGGATGCCCCGCGCTGACCTTGTGTTCGAGAAACAGCGGGTCATAAAGGAACCCCGTTTGCATGGGCGACTTGTGATTCTCGCCGGGCTTCGTCTTCGGTTCCATGCGCAGCGGTGCTGCGGACTGCGCTTCATCGGAAGACCAGTCGGGCGACAGGTTGGAGCCCTCAGTCGTGAGCGGGATGAAGTCCGTCTCGTCGCCGCCCAGACGGCTGATGCAGATCTGCCAAGGCCCTTCCGTAGAAGGCGCGCGGCAGAAAACGATCATCGAGCCATCCGGCGAGTAGCGCGCCTCATGCTGAAGGTCGGCGCCGAAAGTCACCTGTTCCCAGTCCTGTCCGTCCAAGCCCACCTGATGGACGTGACCTTTGACCGTCTGACAGAGCAGTCGCGCACTGTTCTTCGACCAGCGCGGCGTGCACGCCGCCTCCTCGGTTTTGAGCGGAGTATTCTCTCTCCCGTCAGTGCTGAGAAAATAAACGCCAATGGTGCCGGTATGCCGGCTGGCAAGGGCCAGCATCTTGCCGTCGGGACGCCATGCCGGGACACCGCAACGCTCCCAAGCCTCCGGGGAAACACGTCGCTCCTGCTCCGAGGTCAGCTCCCGGATCCAGACTTGATTCTCTCGGATAAAGACAATCTGCCGGCCGTCTGGGGACCAGTCGGCTTGGCAGCCGGCCGTCACCCTCTGCGGCGCGGAGCCGTCGCGTTTCATGACCCAGACTTCGGGAAAGCCGCCATGAAGCGTCGTGTAGAGGATACGCGTCCCGTCCGGCGAGAAGCGGGGATCCGCGTCCGGATCGGTGCCGCGCGTCAGCGGCCTCGGATCCTTGCCGTCCGCCCGCATGCTCCAGATTTTGAGCGTGCCGCTGCGGTCGGAGACGAAAATGACCGTTCCCGTCAGTCGGGAGAGCTCCATTTTTCCGCTCGGCGGAGCAGAGGTTTCGGCGGGGGTTTTAACGGGCGCGGCTACGACTGAGGAGGGACTTACTTTTGTCTCGGCCTTGGCAGGCGGAACCGTCGGCGTTGCCGCAAAATTCCGCACCCGGCGGAAGCCGTAGGTGTCCGAGCCGAAACACGCGTCGGTAAAAAAGGGAAACTCCTTGGACCGGTAGGCCGCAGCGCATTTCTCGGCCGTGCAATCCCACGCGCCTCCGCGCAGCGCCCGCTGCTTCCCGGTCGCAGGTCCGCGCGGATTGTCGCGCGGGCTTTCCGGGTAGTATCCTTCGCTGTACCAGTCGTTACACCACTCCCAGACATTGCCGAGCATGTCGTGAAGGCCCCAGGCGTTGGCGCGTTTCTGGCCGACGGGGTGCGCCATCCCCGCGGAATGCGGTTTGAACCAGGCGTACTGGGAAGCCTTGGCCGCATCGTCGCCGAAGAAGTATTTCGTGCGGCTGCCGGCGCGGCAGGCATACTCCCACTCGGCCTCGGTAGGCAGGCGGTAGCCGTTGGCCGCGAAGCCGCATTCCCACGTTTGCAGGTCATAGCAGGGCGTGAGGCCGTCGCGCTCCGAACACGTGTTGCAGAATCGTGCGGCATCGATCCACTGGATCCTTTCGACGGGATTCTGTTTGCCCTTCCGCTTGGACGGGTTCACCCCCATGATCTTTTCGTACAATTCCTGCGTCACGGGACAGCGGTCCATGTAGAAGGAAGCGACCGAAACGGCATGGGACACTTCATCTGCCCGCCCGCCTTTCTGCCCCATGCTGAATTCGCCCGCCGGGATCAGAACCATCTCGCCGCCCGAAGGGGGCTTGATGACCGCGTTCGCACACGCCGCGGGCGTCCCGCCGCCTGGGGTTTTGGCCGGATCGCCACACGATGCGAGCATCATTCCGCCCACCAGAGCGAGAGCGGCATTAAGACCGGATATGACCCTGCGAGACATGTGTTTCCTCCTTCTAGAATCCTTCTTTCGGGTGCTGGTTGCGCAACATCCGGTGGCAGCGGTCACGGATCTCCGCCGCAAACGCGCGGACATCCGGATCGCGGGTGTCTTGAAAAACGATCTCCTGCAGGATCGCCTTCACATACTGGCGGCAGCGCGAGACCCGCTCGTCCTGTTCGTTCCCAAGAGTCCGGATCTTGCCGATGGTATCCAAATCAGAGTATTGATTCGCCTTGACCAGCTGGATCAATTCCGGAATGCGATCCTTCCAGTAGGCTTCAGATCCCGGCCCCTCGAACGTGTGCCGTCCGAGGTCTGAATTGAGCCGACCCAGGTTCGCCAAGGTCAGGTCGGCGATCGGCTTGACCTTCGGACACGTGGCCGATTCCTGTTTGCAGAACGCGTCCATCTCGGCACCCCACTTCTTGTACTCGCGCAAGCGGTCGTGGATGGCGTGTACGAAGTACCACATGTCCTCCAGCGCCTGGATCAGGTGCGTCTTGGTCTTCTCGTCGAGCGGTTCGAAACTGCCGTCGGGCTTTTTCTTGAGCTGACTGACGATCGGCTGGATATGGCCGCTCCAGAGTCCACACGTGGCGTAGGCCAGGAGAGGGCGGTCGCCGCCAGCCTGCCGTGGCTTGACGCCGGCCAGGTCAAGTATGTACTCGCAAGGCCCCTGTCCCAGCGCCTCGCGCATCAGGTCCACAGGCGTGAAGACGTTGAGCGGCGTGGCCGGGACGCGGCCCAGCGGGTAGATAATCACGCGCTCGTACACATGCGGCTGTTTACGCTTGTCCTTGTCGGCGTAAAGGCACAGGCGAACCTCATCGCCTTTGAACACGGCCGGATAGATAAAGAAACTCACGAGCGACTCCTGCCAGACCTGCGGGGCGTTCTCGTCGCCTTGCTCCCACCACTTCACTCCTTTGTTCCACCAGTTCGCGGGTCTGGCGCTGCTGGTGGCAGCCGTGAAGCGTGCGTCCAAGGGGTCGGCACCGCCTACCCCAACCTTCTCCATTTGCCCAGTGCCGGTGCTCTTGAAGTCAAAGGACTGGTTTCGGGTAGGCCAGTCGGCAAGGCACCGGCCCTCGGCGACAATGAAGTCTCCGCGCCATCTGGCCTCAAAGGGCCGTTTCCACGCGATAGCGGCGGGTTTGTAAGTCGGCAGGGAACCGGCATCCTCATCGCGCCAAATACCTTTCTGCTCCAGAATGCCGGCATAGACGGGCTTGCCCTGGAACTCGATCCGCGCCGCGGAGATCCGGCGCGCCTGGCCTTCACCGGCAAAGACCAGGTCAACCTGCGGCTCCGAACCTTCCTTCTCCTCCTTTGCGACGGGTGTGGCGGAGTCTTTCGCCTCGGGCTGTTTGAGTCTGCCCGGCCAGATGCACATCACGATGGCGTCGCCGCCTTCGATAAACTGCAGGAGAAAATTCTCCGCCGGCACAGTGAGCGCAGGCCAGGCGAGGTGGACGGGGTCGAAGACCACGTCATCGGCGAAAAAATCGGGCAGGACGGCGTAGCGTGCGCCGGTTCTGATCTCAACGCCGGCCGCGTTCTTGCCGGGGTTGATCGTGACGAAACCGCTCGTGCCGAGTGTGAGCTCCGCCTCGGCGTTTCCCGCGCTGACACGCAGGACGTTCCGGCCGGAACCGCTCTTCACCACTTCAGCCTTGCTGATGGGCGCACTCCGGGTCGCGCCGGACGCCAGGATCGCCAGTTCCATACGCGTACCGGCAACATCGGGCTTGCGGTACACCGCCACGGCGGGTTGACCGGGCAGCGCGACCATGCGGAGAGCCTTGTTCTCCAACGTTGTCGCGCCCTGTGCTTGCGCCCAGCCCTGTGCCGTCCAACCGGATCCCATCAGCAGCGCAGCTGCAAATACATACCGTTTCATCAATGCCTTGCTCCCTCGTGATTGGCCGGGTTGTTAAGGGCCGCTTGCGTCCTGATGCGGATTTCCGAGATGATCCCGGCCAAGCGTGGTTCAGCGACAAGCAACAGGCCGGCCTTCTGCCGCAGGCTCTTCACAACCCAGCGGCACTCTCCCGCCAACTCGTCCTGATTCCCGCCGATCTCCACCATGGGGCGGGTGAAGGCCTTGCATTTCTCGAGCGCGTCGGCACCTTCGTAATCAAGCGTGTTCCGGCGGAAGTCCTCCACCATCTGCGTGGCGTACGCGACGGTCTTGATCTTCTCCCGGCGTGCCGCCGCTCTGGCGTCAATCTGTTGCGTCAACTGATCCAGCTCTGCGAGCGGAGCCTTCAGTTCCGGCTGAGCTTTGGCCTGTCCGGCCAGATACTCCCGCGTCTTGTGCCCAAACTCCACGTAGCCTTCGATCCGGCCACGGATGTGAGCCACGAAGACCAACACATCCTTGAGGACCTGCTCTATCTCCTCGCGTTTCTGCTTCTGCTGACCCTTCCCATAGATGCCTTCCAAGGCGTCGCGCGTCGAACAGGTGGCCCGACCCTTGTACAGGGATTTCTGCCCGTCCAGATTCAGGATGTATTCGCACGGACCGACGCCCAAACTGCTCCGCATAATGTCCACGACCGTGTAGACGTTCAGCGGCGTGTTTTGTACGCGGTTGAGCGGGTAGAATACCACAGGGCCGCGGAAGGTGATGGCTTCGCGCTTCAGCGGCTGCAGAAAGGTCTTGGACTCATCGTCGGACCAGCATGGGTAGAGGAAGGAGCCGATCACCGTGTTCCAGCGTTTCCGGGTGAGCGGGATGCTGCCCGATCCGCCGCCGAACGGATCCAACTTCCGGTACTCCGCGTCTTTCTTCTCCTGCAGGAGCATCTCCCAGGTGTCGGTCAGGTCATCGGTCCGCGTGAAATCCACGCGCCAGCGTGCGGGGAAGGGGAGCTTCCACCCAACAGGAAGAATCTTGTCGCCGTCTTCTGCCGTGATGTCAACCGTGTGCCAGAGCTGCGGGGTCGCGAGCAACGCGGTCCAGATCTTCCGCCCCTTGCCGAAGCGGATCTCCGAACCGGTGATCGTGCGTTGCCCGCCCTCGCCGGAGAGCGTGACGCGCACCTCCTGCTCCTGGTTCTCGAAGACGCAGACGGCGATGCTGTTGCCCTGGCCCGACAGGTGGACGAGGAAGTTTTCACTCGGCAGTTCCGCGCGTGCCACGGGGATCTTCGTCGCGTCGATCACGACGTCATCCGCAAAGAAATCCGGCAAGATGAGGAAGCGGCTGGGATACTCGACGCGCAGCCCATCGGTGCCGGCAAGCGGTTCCGTCTCCAATAGCGGTTCGCCTTTTTTAAGGCGGTACTTGGCGGTGAGAGTCGCACCGCCCACCGTTTTGTAGGACGCTTCCAGGCAGATGTTACCCTTGGCGTTTTCGACGAGTGCAACCTTGTCAAGGCATGCCGCCACGTCGCCTCCCGTCGCCGTCAGAACCAGCCGCGAACGAAGAATTGCGCCGGCGGGCCCGAACGCATAGAGCTCAACCGCCGAAGACCGCTTCCGCAGGAGGGCCAGAATCCGGCCGTTCGAGATGACGGCATCGCCTTCGAAGGAAACAGCGGTTGTGTCCTTGGGAACCGAAGCCCATCCCGCTTTGGCCGTGAGTGCAGCTGGCGCCAGGGGCCCGACC
>Ga0116171_10005665_pt1 | contig 10935 bp, 5 predicted proteins | sample AD_JPNHW2_MetaG_FD_89798 | JGI IMG/M metagenome (GOLD analysis project Ga0116171, IMG submission 89798) | Active sludge microbial communities of municipal wastewater-treating anaerobic digesters from Japan - AD_JPNHW2_MetaG | ecosystem: Engineered > Bioreactor > Anaerobic > Digestate | place...
GTGCCTTTGACAAGGTTGAAGGGGGCAGCCTGGTTAAGCTGCCAGTTGCAGAGCGTGCCGATGAGATCGGTCTTCTGCAGAGTGAATTCAATCACATGATTCACGGCCTTGAAGAACGACACCGTCTGGCTTCAATGCTTTCTGAACACGCTGTTGCCGCGGTTGCCAACACTTCTCAGCAGGGGCGGTCGGCGCCCGAAAAATTTTCCGGCGTTGTGATGATTTCAGATATTAGAAGCTTTACCACCATGTGCGAACAGCATCAGGCCGAACTGGTGACCGCCCTCTTGAATGAGCATATCACCTGTATGGCTACCGTGATTAATCAGTTTGGCGGCAAGATTTACAAGTTCATCGGCGATGCCATCGAGGCGGTATTTGTTGATGATTACCGGTTTCTGCAGAACCCAGGGTTGCGCGCCGTGCTGGCCGGCAATGCCATGTTGCAGAAATTGCAGGAAATCAACGGGCAGCGGCAGAGCGCCGGCCTGTTCGTTTATCGTATTGGTGTGGGTCTGGCGGCCGGTGAATTGATAGCCGGCGAAATTGGCAGTCAGAACAGCAGGCGCGACTACGCCATGTTTGGCAGTGCTTTCAAACGGGCTGAAGAATTTGAAGCCCTCACCCGGCATTTTCCTGACTGGCCCCTGATTGCCGACCATCACGTCGTTGAAGCCTCAGAAAAGAGCACGTTTCTCTGGAACGAGTTCAATCACAACGGTGAATATGTTTTCAGCCTTAAAAGAGCACCGATCGATTCATCGATGCCGCCTGTTGTCATTCAGCCCGTTGAGCCTGAATCTGTTTCGTTGCCGGCGGTTGTAACAAAAGAAAAGCCTGATACAGATGAAAATCAGCTGAAAGAAGCTGTTCCGTGGCGCGGGTTAATCTTTCTGGCCGGCTTGTTCTGTATAATTTTTCCGATGGCGGCCTGGGTTTTTTCGGGCCTGACCAGCGGCGAAGCCTTGCGGAGCCAGGACGAAAAGAATGCCCGGGATTTCTGTGAGAGCATTTTTGCGCGTCTCAGGGTGCCAGATGCGCGGCAGGTGTTTCTTGAGCAATATCTCGACGATTTGAGCGAGGATATGTGTGATTTCCCATGGAGCCCGCAGGGCGTGGAAGCAAAAGCACTTAGGGCGGCCGGAGAAACCATGCTGGTTAAGCTCAAAAGCACCGGTCTGAAACCGATTGTGGCGACGGTGCTTCACAAGCCGGGTGGCGCAGACGTGACCGAACTTAACGCTGACTGGAATCTGTTGTTGCCAGCTGGCAACGCTTCTTCGGCGCTTCTGTTAACTGAATACCTCAAAACTCTGGCTAAACGGCGTTACCTGCGTAGCTATTCGGGCAATGACACTTTAATTGAGCAGGCCAGTTTGCTTCTGGGGCTAAGTATGGAACTCAAATACTTTTTTGATGATGCATACGCCAGGGTAATTGAAACAAGGCGTGATGGCCGCGAGAGCTATCTTTACTGGCAGCCGTTGTTTTTGCGCAATCCCGTATTGCTTGCCGAACTCCGAAAAAACCTTTCCAACCCGGTATTGCGCCAGAGCCCTTCAGAAAGAGATGTTCTGCAGATTGGCGGGGTGCTTTATCAGTTTTTCAAGGAAGATATTAAACCATGTTTTTTGAGTATCCTGAAGCAGGTGCTGACCAGGGAAAATGTTAAATTTGCCATTGTCGGAGCCGACGGTGACTGCTTTGTTTCGAATGGTTTCCCGCTTGGTGCTGATGCAGTAAAGTCAGGGATTGTGCCTTCTATGCCTGGCTGGTTGATCGGCACCGAAAAGGTTTCTGAACAAGACTGCCAGTTGATGATTGCCGTTGAAATCAGGTCGACCGGCCGGGGCGTCGTCATACTGGCGTTGCTGCTGACGGTTCTCGCTGCTGGTTTCTGGTATAAAAGCGTGTTTTATGATGTCTTTATCGCCAGAAACTTCGCTTCTCAGCTCTGGTTAGGGCTGTTTGCCGCTGCTGTGGTGCCTATTACCTGCGTCTACACGGTTAATGAATGGTTTGCGATTGAGCAGCAGGACCTGAAAATCAAGGAAGAGCGGGTACGGATGATCTCTTTGTTTGAGCAACTTGAGCGCCGCCAGTTCATGCAGGAAATTGCTGAATGGGAAAAAATACGTGACATTTCAGATTCTGAAGAATTTTCCCGGGCCGTAGATGCTGTCGATAAGCCCACGCCGGCCAACCTGAAAAAAATAGAAACGGTGGTGCGGGGTCAGGCTGATGTAGTGCATAAATTCACCGGCAGAACCAGTTTTGCTGAAATGGTTGTTTTCAGCAGCAGGGGCTGGCAGCATTCTGTGTACCCTGATGATATCAAGCGTGATGCCAGCGAGTTCAAAAGGTTTATTAACGGCTTTTTGACCAATCTGTTCAACGACATGGGAGTCTATGGCCGTGCGAGTTCTGACGATAACAAACCTGACGGTGAAGCGGTCAAAAACGAGATGACCAGAGATGCCGGCTTACAGATTTTTCGCACCATGTTTGGAGTTGATGCGTATTTTAATCTGGTGCATGGTTTGAATCGCTCAATGAAGCTTTTTTATTCGACCGGCACGGGTTGTCTGATGTTAATGCCCCAGCCTGACATGTTAAGACCCGACCGGATACTTTTCTGGATGTTCTACGATACTCTGAATTCGGCAATGCGGCGTACTTTTAAACGGGCTGGAACTCCTTTCCCCGTTTATGCAGAAGCAAAATCAAGCTATGGGGCGATGAAGCAACCATGGAATTGTGGTTGGGAACCTGATGTCAGCAGGTTCGCCCGCTGGTCGCTCGCTGCCCGGGCGCCGTTATCGACTCGCGGGGTTTTTGCCGGCCGTAATTGCCTGGTTGAAGCACGCATGGGCAGTCATAACGAGACAATGATCATGGTTGCGATGGCTCCTGAAGACGATATTCTCTCGGCCATAGAAAATTCACGCCAGCGTTTTCTCTTGCTCCTGGCGCTGTCGCTGCTGGCGATTGCGCTGCTTACATGGCTTGTTGCCGCCGACATTTCACTGCCAGTCCGCAATCTGATTGCCGGTGTGCAGAGTATGGCCGCTCAGCAGTTCGCTTTTCGCATTCAGACAGTTCGTCGCGACGAACTTGGTCAGATGTTGCAGGCGTTCAATAAGATGGCACAGGGTCTGCAGGAGCGAGAACTGATGGGAAAAATGGTTTCAAGGGCTGCTCTTCGGGTGGCCGGCGACGAAGAAAGCCTTCGACAGGCCGAAGCCGGCAAGCATCTTCAGGTCACCGTCATGTATCTTTCGGTTCCAGGCTTTAATAGCCTGCATGACAGTCTGTCGCCAGCTGAACTGCTTGCTAGAACCAGCGTTCAGATCGATGTGCTCTGTGGCATTATCATGAATAATGACGGCGAAGCCGATAAAATCATCGGCGAAAAAATTCTCGCCTATTTTTACAGCCCTGCCGGCCTGCGAGACAGTAATGCCATGGCCATGCATGCCCTGAGTTTGATTGATGAAGCGGCCCGGGATGGCCTGCTGCCGTTTCCGGTGGCTGTGGGGCTGCATGCCGGCGATATCATTGCCGGTCTGCTTGGTATCAGCAGCAAACGTGATTTTACAATTATTGGTGATACGGTCAATACCGCAGCACGCATCAATGCCAAGGCTGCAGAACTCAGCGCCGACCGTTATCTGATCAGCGAAGCGCTTGCCCGGGCCGCCGACAGTTATAATACAGAAGCGCACGGCAGCGTTCAGCTTAAAGGAAAAGCAGACACGGTTGATCTGCTGCGTGTCAGGTTTCAGTCGTCTGGCGTATGACGCGGCGAGGCGTGTTAAGGATTTTTTTGTTCCCTGGTTATATCATTAAGATATAGCTCGAACTCGCCGGATATCGCGGGGACTTTTTCGTCTTTAAGGCGCATTGAGCCAAGAATGACCGGGTTGCCGGGTTCGGGTTCACTTTGAGTCAACGATACATGGCCGAGGGGCATTGGAAGTTTTTTTTCGTCGCTGTCAGAGCCAGAATGGATGGGGAATTCTTCGCTGAACAGATCGGCTTCGATTTTAACTGTTTCGAAGAGGGTGACTTTGAGATTATAAGGGTAACCGCCGATTACCAGTTTGCCCTTGATCTGGGGCTGCTGCTCCTGGGCGGTGTTTTTATCGGGGCCTGCGTTGGGTGACATGGCATTTCTGTCGGCATTCTCGCTGATGAGAATCAGCTTAACTGTCTTAAAATCTTTGCCCTGAAAAGCAAACCCAAGGCCCTGGGCCAATATCTTCTCGTTGTTTTCGGTGGCGGGCTGGGCAAATGCACTGACAGTGCATAAAAAAAAGCTGATCAGCAGACAAGATAAAATTCTTTTCATGCTATTTCTCCTGAGTTCGAATTCTAATATAATTCTAGCAGAGAATTCTCTGGCTTGTGAGTATCTGTTTTGCTTAAGGATTGTTAAGTGATGAAATTTTCATTATCAAGAGTTGCCATGGGCATACTGCTGTTAATTCTTGCCCTGTGTAGTGCCCGGCTTTCGGCTGCTAATTTTCACAAACTCGTCGTTGATGGCGAACTCGAGGCGGTGCGGCGCGAGATCAGTCGCGACGGCGAATTGGCAACCATGAACGACGAACTGGGCCGTTCGCCGTTGCATCTGGCGGTTATTCACGGGCACATGGCACTGGTTAACGTTCTGATTAATGCCGGCGCAGATGTCAATGCCACTGATCGCCTGAAAAATTACACGCCTTTGCATTATGCGGCTTTTTATCGGTTTCCGGGTATTACCCTGTTTTTGCTTGGTCGCCGGGCTGATTATCTCATGGCTGATCGCGATGGTAACCTGCCGATGCATATCGCTGCCGCCACCGGTTGCCCGCAGATCGTCAAAACCCTGATTCAGCACAAAGCCAGCCCTGATTGCCTCAATAACAACTGGCAGACGCCCCTGCATCTCGCCGCCATAAATTCCGGAAACCGCCACAATTTTCCGGCGGCATCCGACAGCGATGCTGATTATCTCGAAGTTGCCAGGTTGCTGCTCGAGGCGGGTGCGACAACGGGCATTCACGATATCTGGCGCAATCTTCCCGAGACCCTGGCCTGGCAGAATGGTCGCCGTTCAAGGTTTCCCGGAAACTTCGCCGCTCTGATGAAAGAATTCCGCCGCATGCAATAATTCTTTACTATCTGACCACAATTTTATTACACTGACAGGGTACAAAACCTAATAATCAGGTAGTAATGATGAGCGAAACCAAAAGAGCCCTGCCTGGCTTTTTCAGAAGTATCAAAGTCCGCGCCTGGATCGGGATTTTTTTCCTGACCCTGCTGCCGTTGCTTTCACTGGGCATTTATGCCTTCAATATTCTCGGCGATATAGCCCGTAATATTCTCATCGAGGGTAATATTCAGGCTTTTCAACAGGTTAAATACGAAGTTGATCAATACGTTTCGGTTTATGATGACCTTAATCGTTACGTCGCCAGCGATGCCCGACTGAAAGAGCCGGCATCAGAAGGCGCGTCACAAGCGCTGCAGCAACTTGATCAAGCCTACGAATACGTTGATCGCCTGGTTATGGTTGCTTCTGACGGTACTTTGCTGGCGCATTCAAGGCCTGACCGCGAGGCGATCACCTCGCTGACCGTTCCAGAACAACTTCTGCTCCAGAATGCTTCCCAGAGTATCTTTTTCTCTCCCGAAGCCTTTCATGTTAAGGCGAACGTTGCCGATTCAGCTTCGGGTGCGGTTGTCATGTCTACGGTTTCGTTTCTTAGACTGCGAAAGTCTCTTGAGGGCCTGACTTTCGGCACCAACTTCCGTTATTTCCTCGTCACGCAGAACGGTGAAAACATTCTTGAGCAACCAGATTTTCCAAAAGAATTGATTTCTGATCTCATGGAAAAACCATGCGGAGCCTACGATCTGTTGCCGAAAACCAGTGGCACCCCGCCCCAGGTCGCGATTTCATTGCCCATTCTTCATTATGGTCTACGTATTTTTGTTTTTCAAAATGCCAGCGAAGTTTATGCGGTGGCCAGGTCAGTTGGGCGCAAAACCTTTAATTTCGTCATTATGCTCTCGGTTGTAGCGTTTTTTCTTGCTACCTGGTTCAGTATTCGCATGACCAGCCCCGTAATCGAAATTGCCCGCAAGGCCGACGAACTCAGTGAAGGCAATCTTGAAGCCACTGTCGAGATCAACCGCAACGACGAACTGGGTTTTCTCGCCGGCTGCTTCAATAACATGAGTCGCCGCATCCGCAAGAAAGTTATGGAACTCAGCGCCCTCTACCGCGTAACTCAGTTGATCAATACTTCTGCTACTTATCAACAGGCTCTCGATGGCTGTCTTGAACACCTGGTTGAGATTTTTCAGGCTCGCCGAGGCTCAATCATGCTGCTCAACGAAGATCGCACCCTGCTGCGTGTAGAAAGTTTTAAGTCAGCATCAGGTTCAAAAGAAGCCGAACCTGCACCAGGCCATTCTGAAGCCGCTGCGCCCGGCCCGGCCAAAAAATTTGTCCTTAAGGTCGGAGAGGGCATTGCCGGCGAAGTCGCCCGTAGTGGTGAACCGATTCTATGCATGGACTGCCGCACCGACGAGCGCTTTAAAAACTACGACAGCAGCGCGGGCACGCGTTCACCTGATACTCTGATTTCAGTGCCGCTGACGGTTACGGGCAATACGATGGGTGTCATCAACCTTGCTGATCGTTCAAACAGCCGGCCGTTTACCTCAGAAGATCTAGATCTGCTGCTGGCGGTGGCCAATCAGATGGCCATGTCGATCGATAACGCCAGACTGCATGAAATGTCGATCGTTGACGCGCAGACTGAGCTGTATGTGCGCAAATTTTTTGAGATTCGCCTCGAAGATGAAATCAAGAGGGCCAGGCGCTTCGGGTTCCCGCTGACCCTGGTGATGTTCTCGATCGATGGCTTCGCAGCCCTTAAAGACAAGTATGGTCAGCCAGCCTGCGATGCCGCTCTTTTCGAAATTGCCAGAATTCTAAAAGATTCGGTGCGTGCCACTGACATCACGGCGCGTTCGGGTTCTGACGAAATGGCCGCAATTCTAGCTCATACAAGCGCCGAACAGTCGCTCATTTTTGCTGAACGCCTGCGCGAGCGTATTTCGGCTTTCGAAATCAAACGAGATGACTTCGCCTTTAAAGTTACGGTCAGCATCGGAATCTGCCAGTATGATACTACGGTCGATCGGCATTATCAGCTGGTTAATCGTGCCCAGGAAGCGATGAAAACCAGCTGTGAACGTTGTAATGTTACCACCACCTGGCAAAGAAAGGATCTTCACGATGCGCAGAGCTAGAGTTATTTTGCTGGCAATGGTTTTGTTGCTGTCGGTGACTCTCGCAGCCTACGCAGCCACTGATTACCAGGTCAGATTGATTAAAAAATTCTATTCGATCGGCACTGCCAGCGTCAATGGCACCTATTACCCGGTTGGTAACTCGATTGCACGGTTGTTTGGCAGCATGCTCAATGACATAGAGGCGATTGCTGAACCCACTGCCGGTTCGCTGGCCAATATTGAATATCTGCGTCGAGGTCAGATCGATCTGGCGCTTATTCAGAGCGATGTCGCCTGGATGGCCTTCAACGGCACCCACTATTACTCGGCTAATCGCTTCAGAGAACTGCGAATCCTGGCTTCTCTGTATTCAGAAGTCATTCAGATTGTGGTCAGGGCTGATTCTGATATTAAAACTATTCATGACCTGAAAGGCAGACAAATTGCCGTTGGCGAACGAGAAAGCGGCAGCGCTGCCAGTATCGTATTCGTGTTGTCGGCCGCCGGAATGCAACCCGAAGACTATTCTCTGGTCTATGAGCGATTCACCAGAACCACTGAATCTCTGCGTGATGGTGTTGTAGACGCTATTGCCTATGCAGGCGCCATTCCGGCTGACGGTATCAGCAGACTGGCTGCCAAAGTGCCCTTGCGCCTTATCGAAGTACCGGTTGCAGTGCGTGATAGCCTTATTAAAGATTTTCCTTATTTTTCGGCCGAAGTTATCACCCAAAAATCTTACCCGGGCCAGGAACAAGCTATTCAATCGGTTGGCTTCAGAGCACTGCTTGCCGGCACTGAGAACCTCGACCAGAAAGAAGTCGAGGCGATGTTGCAGGCAATATATGCGAATCCAGAGCAGATAAGCGATCAAAATAATATTATCATCAGGCCTCGCTTCGAAGAAGGTCGTAAGGGGCTGCAAGATGATATGCTGCATGCCGGTGCTCTGCGTTTTTTCAGCAAGCCACCCCGCCGGTAACTTGTTAATGCGGCCTTTGTTGGCATCTGGCGCTAACTTTTTGTTTCATTATAATTAAAAGATATATTTCAACTGTGAGGTATTTATGAAAAAGCTAACTGGCATCAGAGCTGCGATACTTTTGCTTGCCTTTGTTTTTGCGGCCGTATTTACTGGCCAGGCGGCTTCTGATGATGCTAAAGCTCTTTTTGACCGTTATCAGGCTGTTTATAAAAATTATCGTGAGGCGGTAGACAGCCGCGCCGACGCCCAGACGATCAAAGATCTGGCGGCTGAACTTCAAGATGCCTGCCAAGCTTATTATAATTCTATCGGAATGACCGCGTCTTTCAAGTCAGATGATTCTACTGACCCGGTTCTCGACGGCTCAACCCGCAGCAAGAGTGAAACTGAGAATTCCAGGGGCGGCGTTGCCACTCCCCGCAAGGTTAAGAGCGCTGAACAAAAAAAATATGATGCGCTGATTCTCGCCCTGAGCGCCGCCGACCGTTCCAACAAACTCGACAGCCTGCAGAAACAGCTTGAAGCATTTATCGCCGGCTGTCGTGATGAAAACCTGCTCAAAGAAGCAACTTTTCAACTGGCTGATCTCGTTCTTGAACGCACCAGCAGCTTGACTATGGCCCAGGATGTTCTGCTGAAATACGCCAAAAATGCCCGAAATGCCGAAAATCGCCGCCAGGCAATGGCCAGAATTAAAATGCTGCATTCAAAATCGATTGTGGCGCAGAAACGTGAAGTGTTCCGCACCATTCAGCAGACGACTATAAACAAATGGGGAAAGTATTCATCCACTTCCTGGCTTGCCCTGCCGGTCAAGATTTTCGGTCTCGGTTCATACGCGGTGAGCAATGTGCAGCGGCGTTTCAAAGCCCGTGAACTCGATAAAGCTCTTGAAGACTTTGACAAGTCGGTGCTGGCCACTTACCCGGCCGGCTCAACCGATGCGCTGACCCGCTCACGCCTGGTGCCGCTCAATCGGGTGCGCCTGCTTGCCAATGGCCGAACCAGTTTCCATTACCGCTTTGAATATGCCAGACGCGCCCAGTCGACTCTTTTTGTTCAGACCCTGTTGTATCAGGATGACGAAACCGGCAATCAGTTGACCGATATCATGATCGAGCGTGCTCAGGCCGGTGTCGATGTCAGACTGATTCTTGACGATTTTTTCTCTTTCGGCAAAAAAGACGGGGTCATTCAACGCCTGCGCAATGGTGGTGTCAAGGTTCTGATCAATAACCCGATTCTTAAGAATTTGCTCAAGGCTAACTTCAGATCGCACCAGAAACTGTTTATTATTGATGATACTATTGCCATTGTCGGTGGCATGAACATTGGCGATGAGTATGCCAAAGGCGAGATTGCCGAATATGGCTGGCGCGATACCGACGTTGAAGTTCAAGGCCCCGTGGTTCGCGATATTCTCGACCTTTTTGAACGCAACTGGGAAGACCTCACCCTCAGCAAATCCAACGAAACTGGTGCGCTCAGCAAATACAAAAAAGCAAAAAGTGATGTCAATGCTTTCAAAGGGCTTAAAACTGTTGATAAGCTTATTCGTGGCCCGATTCCGGTCTATTTTGCCGAACCGCCGATTCGCGATGAAGTTGATGCGCGTTTTGTCACCACATTTCCGATCAATGAACAGGACGACAACGTACTTGATCTATTTGAAATCTATCTGAACCGCGCCCGCAGCGAGGTTGTTTTTGAATCGGCATATTTTATACCTACTGACCGTCTGGTTACCGCCATTGAAGACGCCGTGCAGCGCGGCGTTGAAGTCAAGGTCATCACCAACTCTATTGAATCTAACAACCACCCGAGTGGCGGCTGGGCGGGCCGTGAATCGTATGAAAAGGTGTTGCGGGTCGGCGCTCGCATTTTTGAATACCAGGGCGCTCAGACTCTGCATTCCAAGGTCAGTCTTTTCGATAATTTTGCCGTCACTCTTGGTGCTTATAATGTTAATTCGCGCAGCCACAGCAGCGACTCAGAAGACGTCATCGCCTTCGAGGATTACCGGGTTGCCGCAGTTTTCAGGCGAATGCTTGATAAAGACTTCGCCCGATGCCGCGAAATTACCCTCGAAGAGGCCCAGGCCTGGGACAGCGATTTCATGAAGAAGATGCGTATGGAATTCTTCAATCTCTTCAAGTTTCTTTTCTGATCCGAGGAAAGCTTAAATCTCGACAGGGCCTGATTCAGTGCTTTGCGTTGTCTGTCGTTCAAATGACCTGTGATGTATTTTTGTGTTGCTGAACTGCCGGTGATACGGTAGAATCAAGCTTTGAGATAATAAGCTCTGAAAAATAACAGGAGCCGGAACATGGATCAGCAACGCAAACTGCAAAGCCTCGAAAACATTATTCTGATGAGCGAGACTTTGTTGACGACTTTTGATGTGGGCGAACTGCTCGACGCGCTTGTAGACAGCGTAACCTCATTGCTCGACGCAGAAGGCGCCACTCTGTATCTGATTGATCCTTTCGAAAAATGCCTGACTTCGCAGAGCATTCACAGCAGCGGTATTAAAGAAGTCACTGTTAAAATAGATAATACTTCAGTTGCCGGTTATACGGCAGCCAACCGCCGTTCTATTCATATCAGCGATGCTTACGGTGATTTGAGCGTCATTCACCCGGATCTCAGGTTTA
>Ga0116171_10005666_pt1 | contig 10935 bp, 4 predicted proteins | sample AD_JPNHW2_MetaG_FD_89798 | JGI IMG/M metagenome (GOLD analysis project Ga0116171, IMG submission 89798) | Active sludge microbial communities of municipal wastewater-treating anaerobic digesters from Japan - AD_JPNHW2_MetaG | ecosystem: Engineered > Bioreactor > Anaerobic > Digestate | place...
CTCATCTGGAGCAGGACAAGACACTTCTCGATATTATATATGAAGCCAGGAAAGACCTGATTGTGCTGAAGACTCAATTAATGGAAGCTGAACACAGGCTCTCCATTGAGCATTCAGAAGAAGCAGCCCATGCCATGGGGAATTTGCAGGATAAGTTCAATCACGCAGGCGGATATACCTTTGATACAGAGATCAAACTCGTTCTGACATCCCTGAATTTCACTGAGGAAGTCTGGAAATCACCCATATCTCAATTCAGCGGTGGGGAACAGACTCGCATTCATCTGGCAAAGATACTTCTTCAGCCTTATGATCTCCTTCTATTGGACGAACCAACCAATCATTTGGATATTGATATGATCTTCTGGCTGGAAAAATACCTTTCGAATCTGGAAAAGCCTTATGTTATTATTTCCCATGATCGATATTTCCTCGACAAGACAGCGGGAACGATCCTGGAACTTGATAATGGACACATTGAAAGATATTCAGGGAATTATTCCTTCTATGCTGTTGAATCTGCATTGAGAAAAGAACAGCAACTGAAGGCATACCAGGCACAGCAGAAGCTGATTGAGAAGACTGAGGATTTCATTCGCAGGAATATGGCAGGTCAGAAGACAATCCAAGCTCAATCCCGTCAGAAGATGCTGGATAGAATGGAGATCATTGAAGCACCTCAATCGGCAACGACTTTCAAGATACAGTTCAATAGCGCAAGCAGGACAGGTAACGATGTCTTCCGCCTTGAAGATGTAACTTTCGGTTATCCGGGGAAAGACCTGGCTCAGGATGTGAATCTCTATGCAGGTTACAGGGATAGGATAGCCATACTTGGCAGGAATGGATGCGGGAAGACAAGCCTCCTCAATCTTCTCATGGAAGAACTCAAACCCTCAAACGGAATAATCAGGATCGGTGCCAACCTGAAGATTGGCTATTATGAGCAATTCCATGACCTTCTAAACCCTGAACTCACTGCTCGTGAAACAATATGGCAGATGATACCCAACGCTCCCCAGGGTGAAGTTTTGGGCTATTTGGCACGATTCGGCTTCAGGAATGATGATGTCGAGAAAAAAGTGGCTTCTCTCAGTGGCGGTGAACGGGCAAGACTGAACCTGGCTCGCCTCATCATGGAAGGACCCAACGTACTGCTGCTCGATGAACCCACGAATCATTTAGACTTAACTATGACCACCGACTTGGAGCAGGCACTACTCGATTATGATGGCACAATTCTTTTCGTTTCTCATGATCGGTATTTCATCAGGAAAATTGCCACCAAGATATGGATATTCAGGAATATGACCATCGAAGAGACTTTGCAGGATTTGGAAAGCATCTTCGCATCCGGTTTCAATGAAAAGGCTGAGAAGAAAGTCAAAACCAATCAGCCAGAAAAAAACAGAGTCAAGAAGATCAATCCCTGGAATCTCGAGCAGATACTTAAGGAAATTGATAAGCTTCATACAGAAAAGCAACTGCTGCTGGATGAAAAAGCAGAGATAGAATTTCAATTCACCCAGTCCGATACTTATAAGGAACCGGAAACGATGAAAACGCTTCGAACCCGTCTTGAAGAAATTGAAGATGAAGTAGCTGAATTACAGATGAGAATTGAACAGAAGGAAGACGAGTACCTCGAGTTGAGCAGTTAATAAGTAACAAAGGCAAATTTTTTTCTTGACTATTCGACCATAATTCTAAAATAGTCGAAAAGAATGTTCAACAAATTTACAAAAAGGAGGTGAAGTTGGCTTCCCGTGATAAAAAGCAACTCATTCTCGATGCGGCTGAAACACTCTTCGACCGCTATGGTTATTCAAAGACATCCATCGATGATATAGCCAAGGAAGCCTTTCTCGGGAAAGGAACGATTTACTATTATTTTGAATCAAAGGAAGATATCTTTTTCGAAGTAGTACAGATCCAGACTGACAAATTCATGAAGAAGATCAGAAAGAGCATTGATGAAGCGAAGGATTTTGAAACAAAACTCTATCTGACGATCAGCCTTCCCATTCGAATGGCGCATGAACACTCAACAAACCTATTGGATGTCCTGAAGAACTTTCCCTTGCAGTACATGCATAAACTGAAAGACATCCGGGATAGAAGTAAGCACCATTTTATCGATATACTCAATGATATCATCCAAGGTGGTATCAAGAGCAACATTGTATCTGATACGATTCCTGTTAACGATGTCTTGAACGTGATCTATGACTGGTTCCTGCTTGGTGATTCGAATATTATCATTCAGAATCATGCTGAATTTCTGGAAAAGGCGGAGAAGAACTACAAATGGGTCGTTCAATTATTATTATATGGTTTGATAAAGAGAGGAAACTAATATGAAACGCTACGTAATCATGTTCATTTTGCTCATGACTACCGCTATCTCACTCTTCGGTATGACACTTGAGCAGTGCATCGATCTGGCACTGAAGAACAACAAGGCTTTGCTGTCATCCGTGGAAGACAAGGAAATGGCAGATCAATTGTACTATGAAGCAAGAGGTTCCCTATTACCGCAATTATCATTACAGGGGGCATACAATCTCAGTACAACCTGGTTGCCCGAATCATCTAAGGCACCAACAGCCGATTTCAGTTCTGAACTCGATGATAATGCAACCGGCAATGACAGTACCCTTGCCGGTATCATGTCATATATCACGAACAGCATGATGCCTTCAGATCCGATGAAGGAAGGCTCAGTGGTTGCACAATTGAAGTTTAGCCAGATCCTCTTTTCAGGCGGAAAACTCATCAATGGGATCCATGCTGTGAATAAATACAGATCGATCCAGGGCAAGCGAATCGACTTATTGAAGCAGGACTTGATCACCAACACAACGAATATGTTTTACCAGACACTCCTTGCCCGGAAACTCTGGGAAGTACAGGAAGAAGGTTTAGCTCTGGCAAAAGATCATCTAAAACAAGTTGAGACTTTTAATGGAGAAGGGCAGGTTTCAGAATTCGATCTACTTCGGGCAAAACTGGAAGTGGCAAAACTTCAGCCCGATGTAGTGAAGGCGCATAACCAGTATGATCTTGCTCTGTCAGCCCTCAAAAAGCAGATTGGCTCTGTTGATCCCCGCTTTACAGTGGACGATGAATTCCAGATTCCCAACCAGCCCGATATCTTTTCCATTACAAATCCGGATACCCTTTTGATCGACCTTCCTGCAGCACAGGAAAGTGCCCAAAAACACCGTATCGAATTGAAACTGGCTTCCATCAATAGTGAAATCAATACGATCAAATATAAGGCGGAAAAAGGGAATTACCTGCCCAATCTGATGCTGAATGCCGATTATTCCATATACACGGCTGCAGATGAATATGCCATCCAAAAAAACGATTATGGCACATCCTTCAGTGTGGGTGTTGGTTTTTCCATTCCCTTGTTCACAGGTTTGACCAATACAGCAAAGAGGAATTATGCAAAGCATGAAATGTGGCAAGCCAAGATACAGGAACGTGACGCAAGTGAAATGATCCAACTGGAAGTCAAGCAGGCTTACCAGAATATGCGGACAGCACTCGAGAATTACAAAGTCCAACTGGAAAATATAAACCTTGCAGAGAGAAGTCTCCATCTGGCTCAAGTCAGATACGAAAACAAGGTGGGCATTCAATTGGAAGTATTCGATGCTCAAGTCATGCTGTCAGGTGTGAAACTCAGCTATTACAATTCAATATATGAAGTAATCAGCGCTAACCAAAAGCTAAAAAAAGCCATGGGCTATAATTTATAAGGGAGTAATGACCATGAAACGAATTTTATCAATCGTCCTTCCCATACTGTTACTGTTATCCTTTACCGCATGTGTAAAGAAAAAGGAAGCAGCCAAAAATATCGAACAATTGCATAAGGAAAACGGCATTCCTGTGCGTGTCCTTGATATAACAAGCCGCACGTTCACACAGGAATTGAAATACAATGCATCCCTGACAGGTGTTGAAGAGAGTTATGTGAAATCCATGGTCGGTGACAATGTGGTCAAAGTATATGCCAAGGTTGGCGATTATGTTAAGAAAGACCAGATCATTGTCAGCTTTCCACAGGATACGCCTGCTGCACAATATATGCAGGCAAACACTGCTTATTATAATGCAAAGCTCATTTATGAAAGAATGCAGAGGCTTTTCAGCCAGGGTGCCATTAGTCAACAGGATTTGGATAACACAACTGCTGCCTACAAGGTTGCACAGGCAAATTTCAATTCAGCAAGCCAAATGGTTAATGTTAAGGCTCCCATTTCCGGTTATATCACTGCCATGAAGGTCAGCCCTGCAGATCATGTAGGTCCTGGTGATGACCTGTTCACTGTCTCCAACACATCAAAATACAAGGCTATCATTTGGGTGCCCGATACCGAGATACAATATGTGAAGAAGGGACAGAAAGCCACTTCTCAATTTGGAGATCAAACACTCACCGGAAGAGTCACTTCCGTGTCATTGGCTATGGACCAGGATAAGAAGGCATTCAAGACAGAAATTGTCTTTGATACTCATCCCAAGCAGGTGATCAGCGGTATTACGCTGGATATTGCCCTGGACATTGCGCGGATCGACAATGCCATTGTAGTCGATCGGAATTTGATCACAGAAGAAGCAGGGCAGAAATATGTATGGCTTGAAAAGGATAATAAGGCTGTTAAAACTGCGATTACCACAGGTCATGACAATGGTATTGAATATGAAGTTGTCTCCGGCTTGAATGTGGGAGACCATTTAATCACAGAAGGTATCAATCTGTTAACCGATAATTGTCTTGTTCAAGTTGTAAAGTAAGGGGATAAATAATGTTTTTATCCAAGATATCAGTCACGCGACCAGTCCTGGTCATCATGGTATTCATGGTATTCATTGTATTCGGTATCTTAGCCTTTGTGGGATTACCCTTGAACCTGATGCCGGAATTTAAAATACCCTATGTGAGTATTTCCACGGTGTATCCGGGTGCCGGTCCCAAAGAAGTTGAATCACAAGTCACACAAAAGATAGAAGATGCGGTGGCAACCGTAAGCCAGATAGATAACATCGATTCCTATTCCATGGATAATGTCAGCATTACCGTCATCAAGTTCGACATGGGTAAGGATGTAAATATTGCCAATCAGGAAGTCAAGGACAAGATCGATGCCATCGTATCCCAATTGCCCACCGATGCAGAACTTCCAACCGTTCAGAAAGTCGATATCAACGCATTCCCCTTCATGGAACTTGTCCTTTCAGGGAATACCGATGGTCGTACATTGTACGATATAGCCGATAAGAAACTGAAAGACCGGTTCTCCCAGATCGAAGGTGTTGCCTCTGTGGACATCACAGGTGGTAACAAGCGTCAGATCAATGTGAAGATGAAAGACCGTACAGTTTATGAAAATACCATCTCGTTAGCTCAATTGAACCAGGTTTTGGCTGCCCAGAATATGGATATGCCTGCCGGTCAATTCGAAAAAGGTACGCAGGAATATTCAGTCAGACTGAGAGGACAATTCCAGGATGTCAATGAACTGAAGCAGGCTGAGGTTCCCACAGCTTATGGAGTAAAAAAACTCGGTCAGATTGCGAATGTGGAAGATTCTCAGGAAGCAGTCCGTAAAAGAGCGATCTATTTCAATGTCCCCAAAATGGAGAAGTATGACAATGTTGTCAGATTGTCACTGACAAAGAGTGCGGATGGAAATGTTGTCCAAATTGCCAAGGAAGTTCTCAAGCAGCTTCCCAAAATTCAGAAAGAACTTCCAGCCGGTGTGACGTTGAATCTTATCCGTGATGACTCGAATTTTATCAAAGCATCTGTCAGCGATACCATGAGCAATATTCTCATGGGTATCCTGCTCACGGGTTTGATACTCCTGATCTTCCTTCATGATCTGCGCTCCACACTCATCGTGGCAATTGCTATGCCTGTTTCCATCATCGCGACCTTTATGTTCATTAAGATCTTAGGTTTCACGAATAATATGATGACTCTAATGGGATTATCCACTTCCGTGGGGGTGCTAGTGACCAACTCCATTGTGGTGTTGGAGAATATCTTTCGACACAAGGACCTGGGCAATTCAAAAATGGATGCAGCCCAGATTGGAACGAGTGAAATTGCCATTGCCGTGCTTGCTTCCACACTGACTAATATTGTGGTATTCCTGCCAATAGCCACTATGAGTTCCATGGTGGGTCAGGTCTTCAAGGAATTTGGTATCACGGTGACGATTGCGACTCTGTTTTCATTGGCAGTATCGTTTACGATCACGCCTATGATGGCTTCCAGGATCATTCCTGATGTAACACGTCCATCAAGATTCGGTAGAGCCTTTGACGGCATGTTTGATCGTTTTGGATCTTGGTACAGCAATGCCTTGAAATGGTTGTTGAACAGCAGGAAGCATGCATGGAGACTTGTCATCATTACCGTTGTTGCGTTCATTGCAAGTTTTGGTCTGATCCCATTCCTCGGTTCGGAAATGATGCCGACAATGGATCAGGGAACCATCAACGTTTCCGTTGAACTTCCTCAAGGCTCGAATTTGGATCAAACAGCGAAAACACTCGATACCATCAATGATATTATCGCCAAGCACAAGGAAATCAAATTCATCGTGACCAGTTTGGGTTCACAGGGAAGAATCGATAGTGCAACAAACCTGGCTTCTGCTGACCTTCAACTGGTCGATATAAAAGAGCGTAAGCATACGACGAATGAAATGGTGGGAATCCTGATCAAAGACCTTTCAATTGTTCCCAATGCCATCATCAAAGTATCGACCGCTTCAGGATTCGGCTTCAGGAATGATGCTCCCATCCAGTTCTACCTGAAGGGACAGGATACCAATAAGCTGGAGGAAATAAAAGGTCAGGTCGTTGCAGCAATCAAGAATACAGAAGGTTTGCTCAACCTCGATACCAGTACACGTTCAGGCAAATCAGAAATTACAATTGTCCCGAACCGCGTGAAAATGTCAGAAGTCGGTGCAACCGTCTATGATCTTGCATTGGCTCTGCGAACTTCTGTGGAAGGAATGGTGACAACCACTTACAAGGAAGCTGGAAAGGAATATGACATCAATCTTTCCATGGATGATGCCTCCATCGATTCCCCGGAAAAGATACGGAACCTTCCTGTTGCCATCAATGGTAAGAATTACGTCCTTTCACAGCTTGCAGATGTGACGTTCGATGTCGGTGTGAACAAGATAAACCACCATGACAAGAGCAAGGCGATCGAATTCACAGGTTTTGTAGCCACGGGTTCAAACCTGGGTGATGTGACAAAGCAAATCCAACAGCAGATTGCAAAGATACACATGCCAAGTGGTTATCAGATTTCGATGTCAGGTGATAGCGAGATGCTTGCCGATACTATGAAAGACATGATGCGTACATTCATCCTGGCAATTCTCCTGACATACATGCTGCTGGCAGCGATATTGGAGAGCTTTGCCCAGCCTGTTCTTATCATGGCAACCGTGCCTCTTGCACTTATCGGTGTCTTCGGTTCCATGTTCCTAACAGGTACGACCATCAACATCTTCTCCATGATGGCGATCATCATGCTGGTGGGTATCGTCGTGAATAATGCCATTCTCATCCTGGATTATGTGAATCTGAAACGAAAGGAAGGAGTCTCTGTTCATGATGCGTTGCTGGAGTCAGCCAGGCTGAAACTGAAACCCATCATCATGAGTACACTCGCCATCGTGATCAGTATGGTTCCCATGGCAATGGGGATAGGCAGTTCGGGAAAGGAATTCAGACAGTCCATGGGTGTAGTATCCATCGGTGGTTTGATTGTTTCCACATTCCTGACCCTTGTGTTCATCCCGGTTCTTTTCTATCTGACAATCAGAGATAAAAAAAGAAATTAATCATTTAATCGTAGGGGTCCGCGTCAGCGGACCCCTACGGATTATTGTATCATTTTCTGTAATTCCGTCCATTTCACAGGTTCTTTTCGATTCGCAAATGTGTTCAAAATCTCCACGATATTGGAACGTTCATATTCCTTAATGGCAACCACTCGATATGACATATGCGAACTATACCTGGCAACGCGGGAATGAACAAAATTGGTTGTATCCGTCCACCAGAGATAGTAGTAATCGGAATCAAGACCGGTATCACCCTGTCCATTGAATAAAACAACATAGCAGTCAGGAGTGATCGGTACATCCAGGACATTTGTTGTGACTGCATCCCAACTTAAATGAGCATCATTCCCCACCATATCAATAACTAAATTCTGTGGTGGAGATGGAGGTGCATAGGTTGCAGTGCCTGCTAGACCAATTACAACGGTTGATTTATTATGAGCATCTGATATAATGACAAGAGAATCCCGAATCAAACCTGTTGAATGGGGTTCAAAGTATATATTAACCATGCAGCTTTGACCTGGTGCCAAAGGTTGGCTTAATTCTGAAGCATCAAAATGGAACGATGAATTCCCATTCCAGAGATGTTCATCCGTAAAATTCATAAGGTAATTACCAACGTTTTGAATTCTTAATTGATAGTTTGCAGATTGTGCTCCAATATAAGTGATAGGGAAGAGAACTTTTAAAGTATCCATCTGTATCCTCGGGAATGCCACGGCAGAGATATAACTCGTTTTTATGCATGTTTTATCTGACCATCCGTCATTAACGGTCAATGACACAGTATAATTACCTCTGGCTTCATATGTATGCTGAGGATTGATTTCCGAGGAAAATTCTCCATCACCAAAATCCCATTCCCAATTTGTCACAGTTGGACTTGATTGACTGGTGAATTGTACGGGTAACGGAACTTCTCCGCTTAATGGGCCGGCATTGAAATCACATACAAAATTGTAACCATATCCTGACAATTTGATCACTTTAGTATTACTATTTGTTGGATCTGATGAAATTATATTCATGTTATAATCATAATTCTGTACTGCTGATGGTGTAAAGCTTACCATGATGATTTTAGACTGACCCGTAGTTAGAGTTAATGGCAAGCCTCCAGGTACAGTAACAGTAAAATTATTTGATAATGGCACGATACTAAAGACATCCAAGTTACGATATCCCTGGTTAGACAATGTTAGGGTTTTTGTTGCTGTAAAATTCATATCGACATAACCAAAATCTAATGTGTCTGTATCTGAACTTATTATTTCGGAGGATGGCGCGATCTCAGCAAGACTGCGTGGTACCAATTGGAATGCAGTATTGTACTGCAGACAAATGCCGGTATAATCCATAGGTGAATTCGTGAATGCGGCACCAATATAATCAAGATCTGCATAGGCTGTACGTAAAACACCAGCACCACTCTGATCTGTAATTACATAATTTGTGGATGCTGTAAAAGGAGATACTGCTGCAGGATCAATCGACACATTGGTTACATGGATCAGTTTAGCCTGATAACTTGCATCCAAGGCTGCTAATGTTACAATGGTCGGAGTGACTACATTACCTATAGAGGTAGGAGCGCCGGCATCCAGGAGAGGAACAAACTCGAGCATTTGACCGTAATTAGTAAGAGTGCCAACGATACCTGTTATACCGTCACCCAGGTTATAAGATGTGGTCATTTTGGGTGGATTCGGATCATAGATCTGTATTGCACCAGTGGCATCCTGGATATACTTATTCTTTGTTGTTACAGACGGGCTACCGGTCGTAACTGAAGATTGTAGTGTCAGGATTGCTTCACCTGTGAGTCTGTAGGGAATTAATCCAACCGTACCAGCACGTAAAGCTGCAATATTAGCAACGTTGATTGGGAAAGTATAAGTTCCGGTTTGAACTGCACTATCAACCCAACCGGTCTTGTAGCCGACAGCTTTGATTGTTGTCGTTGCACTGATTGAGAAAGGTCCTGTATATAGAGTACCAACTGTAGCAGTTGGTTCGGTAACTCCATCTGTAGTATAACGAATGGAAGCACCGGCTGTCGCACAATTGATCGTGACAAGCTGGCTGCCTGAGTATACGATTCCAGGTGTTGGATCGAATGTGGGTACAGCAACTATATCGAGGGCACGACCGGTGATAACTACGTCATCAATTGCCAGAGCTTGAGCGTTACTGGTTGTTGTTCCGCTTGTAACTGCGTAGTTCCAAGCGAGGTATACATTGCCGGCAGCAGGAACGTTTACAGGTAAAAGCGCATTTGTAACAGCCATTGTTGCGCCTGGGCTTGGAGAATAACCGGTGTTATCGGCATCTCCACCGGCAAAGGAAGTAATAAAATTAGTACCGGCATTCGTCCATGCTACACCATCTAATGAATAGTACATCTGAATACTGAAGCCAACCACGTTAATGCCTTTCCTGAATTTCTCGGCATTATAACTGATTTCTAATGCTGTGATCGCATCGACACCTGTATTTGTTAATTTAGCATACAGGTTTCCGCTTTTTGTGGCACTGCTTGAGGAAAGGAAACCAACACTACGGTCAGTAGCAGCAAGATAATCACCTGCGCCGAAGTTGTAGACACCGTTACCGGCAGTCGTACTTAAATTGTCACCACCAACTCTACTCACATCAGTTGCAGTCAAAGCAGATGCATAAGATCCAACAAAGCGAACGGTCGTATTTTTATCAGCTCTCCAATCTTGCGGTAGATTGGTTCCATAAGTGGCAATCGGAAAGGTTACACCCATGTAATCAAAGTTTTCACGTAAAGTTGTATTAACGGCAATGTTCAAAGGAGTACCGGTGCCAGTGCCATATACATTGAGACTCGTTGTCAAGCCATCGGCAACGTGAGTCACAACACCGTCGTTTGTGCCGTATCCGATTGGTGTGAAATGAACATAAATTGAACCATTATAAGTGGCAGCCACTGAGATCGAACTCAGGTATGTCCCATCTGCAGTATCACATACTTGATAGCCTGCAGGTGCAGTAATGACGATATCTCCCGTTA
>Ga0116171_10005667_pt1 | contig 10935 bp, 13 predicted proteins | sample AD_JPNHW2_MetaG_FD_89798 | JGI IMG/M metagenome (GOLD analysis project Ga0116171, IMG submission 89798) | Active sludge microbial communities of municipal wastewater-treating anaerobic digesters from Japan - AD_JPNHW2_MetaG | ecosystem: Engineered > Bioreactor > Anaerobic > Digestate | place...
TCTAGAGCTAGAGCACAAGAAGCTAATGGTTGGCGGATATGAGAGAGTGTATGAAATAGGTAAAAACTTTCGCAACGAAGGATCAGATCCAGCACACCTCCAAGAGTTTACAATGATTGAATGGTATGCAGCATATCAAACCCTCGACACAAACATCGGGTGGACAGAAGAGCTAATCAAGCTAGTAGCCAAAAAAGTTATTGGTAAAAATATTTTTACAGTGTATGACAAAGATGGTAATGGTATAGAGGTTGATTTCGATAAAGAGTGGACCAGAGTAGCATTTCCAGATTTATTAAAAGAAAATGCAGGAGTAGATATCAAAACTATCACCCTGGATCAAGCCAGAATTGAGGCTGTAAAATGGGGAATGGAAAAAGAAGAAGCTGATTTGGCGGGAAGAGGAAATCTACTAGATTTCATTTATAAAAAATCTTCAAGAAATAAAATAATCAATCCTACTTTCGTAACGAATTTTCCAGGTGATTTAAAACCACTAGCTCAACAGAACGATGATGGTACAGCTCAAGTTGCTCAGCTGATCATAGCGGGAGCAGAGATTACAAATCAGTACGCAGAGTTAGTAAATCCGATAGTCCAAAGAGAGCTTTTGGTATCTCAGGCAAGGGCCAAGAAAGATGGGGATGCTGAAGCTATGGATATTGATGAAGAATTTTTAACAGCTATGGAGCATGGTATGCCCCCTATGACAGGATTTGGAATGGGGATAGATAGACTTGTAGCTATTCTCACTGAACAAAAGAATCTTCGTGATGTTATCTTTTCCCCAATAATGCATCCAAGAGATTAGGTCTCTTTGACTATTGTTTTTGCTCATGGTAGAGTAAAGAAAAATTATTCTAAAAACCGCAGGTATGAGTAAATTTCTTTGTCTCTATTTAACAGAGTTTGGAAAATGGTTTCTAATACTAGCAGCAATTTTGCTTTTCATGAATGTGGTAATTTGGGCAGTCAAGAAATTTTTTTTACAGACCCCCAAAAAAAGAAGAAAAAAATACGCACACAATCGTGTGCAGTAACAATAAAAAAGCTGTCCAATTTTGGACAGCTTTTTTGTTGATAGCCATGTTTATTTACATAGCCATCAAATCAATCTCATTTTCAGAGAAACACATGGCTGCTTTTTCTGGCAACACTTCATCGTTGTTTCTAAAAGAAATAGATTGGTTCGTTTTAACAACAACGGGGCGGATAGAAGTTTGCTGTTTTTTTCTGAGAAGTTTAAATAACTTCTTTATTTTTTTATCTGCCATAATGTAAAGTTTTTGGTTTCCCCCATAATATAACAAAAAATGAGTTTTGTCTAATTGGGTTTTTGCAGGATCAAAGTTATCCACAGTTATAAGTGGGAACTTGCATTTGTTTTGTGGGGCAAAGTGGTTTATAATACTAGTAAGTGGGATGAAGTGGGCTAAAACATTTTGGGTACAAAATGTTCGCCCGAACATGTAAACATGTTTTAGGGATCAAAATAATTTTTCATCTTGCTAATATTACTATGCTCATAGGAGAATACATTCACACATTAGACGATAAGAATAGAATGTCGTTGCCCATAAAATTCCGAAAGGAGATGGGGAAGAGTGTTGTTGTTGCTCCAGGATTAGATAATTGTCTCTCAATTTTTACCACCAAAGAATGGCAGAAGGTTTCTGAGAAATTATCTGACTCATCAATGATAGCAAGTGACAATAGAAGTTTTTCGAGATTTATGTTTGGACAGGCTGCCGTAGTAGATGTGGATGGCAACGGTCGAATATTAATCCCGGAAAACTTAAAAAATCGTTCAAGCCTCTCTAACAAAGTGGTTGTTATTGGTGTCCAAAATCATGCTGAAATCTGGAATGAAAAAGCTTGGAACGATTATAAAAAAGTTGTTGAAACACAGGCTGACGCCCTCGCAGATAAATTAGGGCAGATAGGAGTTCTTTAATATTAAGATGAATCCCGTTAGAAGCCGCGATCGCAATTTAAAATTAATAAAATTATTATGAATATAAATATTGGTGATATTAATAAATTAATTTTAAAACAGACATGCGATTTGATCGCGATCTGCTTCTAAGCGGGATGAAACATATTTCAGTATTACTAGATGAATCCATAAGCGGACTTGCAATAAAGCCGGGAGATATCGTTGTAGACGGTACTTTGGGTGGAGGAGGCCATACCATTGAAATAATTAAACGTTTTGGAAAAGATGTAAAAATTATTTGTTTGGACTTGGACTCTGATGCAATATCTAGATCAAAGAAATTAATTGAAGCCACAAATTCTGATGTTATTTTTAAAACAATTGGCTTTCAGGATATTGATAAGGTTCTAGATGAATTAGGAATTGTCGGCGTAGATAGAATCTTGCTTGATTTGGGAATTAGCTCGTTTCAATTAGAGGAAGCAGAAAGGGGGTTTACCTTTTCCAGAAATGAACCCCTTCTAATGACGATGAAGAAAAATCCCGATGACAATGATCTTACCGCTTACGAAATTGTAAATGAATGGGGGGAAGAAACTCTCGCAGATATTATTTATGGTTTTGGAGAAGAGAGATATTCTAGAAGAATTGCTAAGGCAATAGTTGAGGCAAGGTTAGAGAAGAAAATAGAGACAACTTTTGATCTGGTTGAAATCATTGATAAAGCTGTTGGGGGATTTTACAAAGGCAAGAAGATTAATCCCGCAACGAAAACATTTCAAGCATTAAGAATTGCCACAAATAGCGAACTCTCTAATTTAGAGCAAGTAATACAAAAAGGTTTTAATCGTTTAAATAAAGGAGGTAGAATGGCGATCATTTCATTTCATAGTCTAGAGGATCGCATAGTGAAGAAAGCATTCATAGGTCTAAAGTCAAATGGAGAGGCAGATATTATTACTAAAAAACCAATTACCCCGAGCGAAGAAGAAATAAAACTGAATCCTCGTTCTCGTAGTTCAAAATTAAGATTAATAGAAAAAATAACATAATATGACAAGAGCAAAAGCAATAACAGAAGACATAGCACAAAATATAAATACTCAAAAAGTATTGTTCCGTATTCTAATTACAGGCTCAGTGTTGTTGTTTGCAGCTTATATATATTTGATAGGTTCTATAACCTTCAACGTAGTGGCTCGAAAGTCTCTAGAGAATACAGTTGTCTCTTTGAATAGTCATGTAAATCAATTAGATTTAACATATTTAAATAAAATAAACGAAATAGACAAGGATTATGCGTTATCAAATGGTTTTGTAGAAGTACACCAAAACATTTTTGCTTCTCGCAATATTAATCATGTTGCTATTCGCTAATGAAATTGTCTTCGTTTCAAATAAGAATAAAAATTGTAATAGGTTTCATCTTTTTAGTGGCAGCGGTTCTTCTCGCTAGGCTTTTTTTAGTCCAGGTTGTTCATGGAAATTCATATGCAGAGAGAGCAGATAGGCAATATGTTACACCCTCTGGAAATATTTTTAACAGAGGATCTATTTTCTTTTCTAAAAAAGATGGTTCTCTTGTTGCTGCAGGAACTGTAACTTCTGGCTTTAAGATAGCTATTCTTCCTAAAGAAATTGAAAATCCAGAAGATGTATATTCGAAACTTGGGCCATATCTAAAGATGGATAAGGATACATTTATGTCTAAGGCACAGAAAAAAGATGATCCATATGAAGAGATTGCTGTGGGACTGTCTAAAGAGCAAATAAGTGAAATAGAAAACTTTAAAATTAAGGGATTATCTATTTTTAAAGATAATTGGCGCTCTTATCCTGGGGGTAGTATGGCGGCCCACGCTCTTGGATTTTTGGCTTATAAAAATAATTCCTTAGAAGGACAATACGGATTAGAAAGATTTTATAATTCTACGTTGTCTAAGCCAAAAGATGAATCATATGTAAATTTTTTTGCAGAGGTTTTTTCTAATTTAAGAGACTCTATTACGAATACTAGTAGGGGGGATATTGTAACAACCATAGAGCCTGTGGTAGAGCACACCTTGGAAACAGAATTATTTTCTATTCTTGAAAAATGGGATGCTGATCAAGTGGGTGGAATAATTATGAACCCCCAGAACGGAGAAATATATGCTATGTCTGGATTGCCAGACTTTGATTTAAATAATTTCAAAGAAGTCTCTGATGTTGGCGTGTATCGTAATCCTATGGTTGAAAACGTTTTAGAGTTTGGCTCTGTTATTAAGCCTCTAGTAATGTCTGCTGCAATCGATGCGGGAGCTGTAACCCCTAAAACTACATATAATGACAATGGATTTGTGGTGGTTGATAAAAAGACGATAAATAACTTTGATAAAAAAGGAAGAGGACTGGTTACAATGCAAGATGTTCTCGATCAGTCTTTAAACACAGGAATGGTTTATGCTGAAAGTAAACTGGGGCATGAGAAGTTTCGTACATATATGAAATCATACGGGATAGGAGAGAAGACAGGAGTAGATCTTCCAAATGAAACTTCCGGTCTCATAAAAAATCTTGAAAGTCCTAGAAATATTGAGTATGCCAACGCATCTTTTGGTCAAGGTATAGCCCTCACTCCAATAGAAGCAATTAGAGCATTTTCTATTCTTGCCAACGGAGGTAATTTGGTTACTCCTCATTTAGTGAAAGAAATAAAATATGAAAATGGTTTATCTAAAACCATTGACTATCCTATAGTTAAGCAAAACATTCTTAAAAAAGAAACAACAGATACAATTACTCAAATGTTGGTTCATGTTTTTGAATCTTATGATGGTGGGTCCCATAAGTTTACAAATTATAGTGTCGCTACTAAAACAGGTACAGCCCAAGTCGCACAAGAGAATGGTAAAGGGTATTACACCGATAGACACACCCACTCTTTCTTTGGGTATTTCCCAGCATACGAGCCAAGATTTCTAGTTTTTCTTTTTGTTAAAAATCCAAAGGGTGTTAAATATGCTTCTCAGACATTGATTCCTCCTTTTGTGAACATAACAAAATTTGTTATAAATTATTATAATCTTTCCCCGGACAGGTAAAAGAATTAATAAGGAAGAGGAATGAATCCCGTTAGAGATGTGTTTGTGATGTTACTAATAAATAAAACAAAAGATACGAATGTTTATATTACTAAATTATAATTAATAAAAAACGCCCCATCTACTGAGGGGCTATCTCTAACGGGATGAAAAGAAATTTTAAAAAAATAATAGTTAAAATTATTACTTGGCAGGCCAAGATGATACTTAAAAAATATCATCCAAAGATTATCACAATAACTGGGTCTGTTGGTAAAACTTCCACAAAGGATGCTCTCTTTTGCATTCTTTCTAAATTCAAAACAGTTCGTAAGAGTGAGAAAAGTTTTAATAGTGAAATAGGACTACCTCTGACCATACTGGGGGCATCAAATCCCTGGAGTGATGTTTTTGTGTGGATTGTAACTATTTTACATGGGTTTGGTTTAATTTTATGGAAACAATTGTATCCAGAATATTTAATATTAGAAATAGGGGTGGGGAAGCCAGGGGACATTAAAAAGAATGTGACTCCATGGTTAAAGCCAGATGTGGTTATTATTACTCGTTTTCCCGACAGGCCTGTTCATGTGGAATTTTTTGATTCTGTAGAAAAAATAGAAGAGGAAAAAAGCGCCCTCGTTTATGCTTTAAAAAAGGATGGTCTTTTGGTTTTAAATCATGACGATGAAAGAGTTTACTCTCTTCATACAAAAAGTAGTAGCAAAACTGTTTCCTTTGGATTAACAGAAAATTCAACTTACCGTGCTCTTTATCCAGTTTTATTGTATACAAAAAAGAAAAACATAGAATTACCAGAAGGAATTAGTTTTAAAATAGAACATGATGGTAATACTTTCCCTGTGTTATTGCCAAATGTTTTAGGTTTACATAATGTAGAAATAATATCTTCTGCTATTGCATGCGCCAGTGAGCTTGGATGTGATTTGCTCGATTCTATTAATGCTGTTAGTGAATATAGAACTCCACCTGGTAGACTTTCTCTAATTGAGGGGATTAATAATTCTGTAATTATTGATGACTCATATAATTCTTCACCTCTAGCGATGGAAGTTGCTATTAATGTTTTGAAAGAAATTAAGGGGAAAAGAAAGATCGCTGTCCTTGGAGACATGTTGGAGCTAGGAAAGTTTACAGAAGAGGAACATCGACTAGTTGGCGAAAAGATAGTTGGGGCAGTTGATACTTTGGTTCTAGTTGGGCCTAGGGCTAAGTTTATTGCCGAAGGAGCTATTGATAATGGCTTCCCCCAAAAAGATATTTTCTGTTTTGAATCTTCAAAAACTGTGGCTAAATTCTTAGAAGGGGGAACACAGGAAGGGGATGTTATTTTGATAAAAGGATCCCAAAAAATACGTCTAGAAAGGGCTGTAGAGGCGATTATGGAGCACAAGGAACAAAAAGGGAGTATTCTCTGTCGCCAGGATAAAGAGTGGCATAATAAATAAGGAAATTAATCATATTCAAAATAAAGAGTCCTGTCTTTGCGACAGGGCTTTTTATTTTTCTCGGCTTTTGACAAAATGGTAAATAAGTATTATACTAAGAGCAAATATACCTTATAAACTTTTATGCATATGAATAATTCCGTTAAAAAGGGGGGAAAGCCTCTTTTGACCCTAAGCCCTAAGCAAGCTTTTTTAAATGAGAAAGTCTCAACGTCAGAATTGATCTCTGACACAGAAAAAGATTTAACACACTTTTTCATTCGAATGTGGATGGATTTCCATAAATTTGAAACAGCCACTTTCGGAGATTTTCTAAATCATGTTTCCAACAATAAAATAGAGGACAGACTCAAAAAAATTCCTCTATTCATCCAAGTGATGGAAATAATGAAAAAAACATTTGAAAAACAAGGGCTACCGGAAGAAGCAAAAAAATTTCAAATACCAATTAAGTCTTAGCACTTAATGTTTGAAACAAACTGAAAAGCTGGCGGTAATTTATCGCCAGCTTTTTTGCGTCTAGTGGGAATAATTATTTTTTATTTCTGCTGACCCACCATTCATTTTTCTTATCCTCAAACCACCATCTGTCAGAGTCTGTTTTTATTATTTTTTCCCCAAGAATTTTACCTTCTCTGGTTTTTAATCTTTTAATAGAAGCTGGAATCCAAGTGTTTGCTCTTTCATTTCCTATATCGTACTGCTCTTTAAGAGATAAAATAAGTTCAAGAATATCTGCATCTTTGGCAAGTAGAGATTCTTTAGTTTTTCTCTCCTCATATTCCTTAACAATGTTAAATATCTTGTCCCCAAAGGTTAGAGTGCTTGCTAAGTCTGTCAGAGCTTTGTGCTCGTTTGTTTCTACGTATTTTTGATGTACATAATTTAAGTCAGAGACTCGAGCCTCTGCAAAATCATGGAACATACACATTTGTAATACTTTGGAGAGGTCTACATCCTTTGCCATTTGTGCGAGAGCAAATCCAATATAGGTAGCTCTGTTTGAGTGTTCAGCAATACTTTGACTACCACTACCCAAAAAGAAGAATCCACTTCGGGGAGTTTGGGCTAGTATTCCTGCTTCAAAAAGAAAGTCGACAATTCCATCCTCCTTGGTTTTCTTTATTTTTTTCATAAATTGTATTATACAACTAACAAAATTTATTGGAAAGAGTTTGGTTTTAGGGGTGAAATTACTGCGTTGACTTTTAACATTATTTCTGGTTTAATAAGTTTAAACAAACTAAAATAATACTTTTATGAAAAAAGAAAACTTCGGAATCGAATTCCTTGGAGTAGGGAATGCTCTTTTGAACAGTAATGGTATTTACCATTCAAATATGGTTGTTGTGACAGACAATCCCGCCAACAACCTTTTCTTTGATTGTGGCTCTGACTTTCCGCATTCTTTAAGAAAGGCATGGCGATCCTATAGAGATGTTCAAAATGTTTTTATAAGTCACCTTCATGCTGACCACGTAGGTGGTCTTGAATGGCTTGGCTTTTCCAATTACTTTGACAGCGAATCAAAGGTTATCAATTTGTATGTAGCCGAATGTGATATTGATAATCTCCAAAAAATGTTGTCTGTAAGCATGTCTGCTAGCGCCGACATGAAAGATTTTGGACTCAATGCCTTCTTCAACGTCATTCCTTATTATGACGGTCAATCGTTTGAGATTGGTGATATTAAATATACTCCCATCAAGACTATTCACGTAAACGATGGGTACAAGAAAATGTATAGCCACGGGTTGTATGTGGAGGGGTACAAAAGAGGGATGTTGATCACGTCAGATACCAGTTATAACCCAAAAGTTTTCATGGAGTATTACAAAAAGGCGGATCTCATTTTCCATGATTGTGGAACGTCTTCTCGTAAACATTCTATACATGCACATTTCTCTGACCTCGTTAAATTGCCGGTTGGAATTAAGAGAAAAATAATTTTGTACCATTTTTCTCACGGCAGAAAACCTAAACCTTCCGGCTTTATTGGTTACGCAAAACAAGGGGAAACATATTATTTCTTGTAATTATAATGTAGTTATAAAATTAGATTAAAAGCTGTGGTTATACCACAGCTTTTTTGATTTTTGGTTAAAAAATGGGTATTTATATAGAAATTTTTGGGTGCTCTTTACAAAATCATCATATTATGATATAATTCAATAAACTCAAAAAAACACCACCATGAATGTAGATTTGCTTATTTTGGAAGATCAGACAGACGAGCGTGAAGTATACGAACGTATTGCAAAAAGATACGGGCTCACAGTAGTGTCTTTTGAAAGTGGAATAGAGGCATTGAAATATCTTAAAGAAAAAGATAATTCAGAACTTCCTCTTTCTTATTTAATTGACATGAGAACTGGTATGAGTACGGAAGAGCTAGAATCTCCGCTTGAAATATTTAATTATCTAAAAGGGAAAGGATTAATAGATAATTTTAGATTTCACACCGGTCACTTTTCTGAGCACGACAAGAAGGTTCAGAATATAACCAATGCTCAAATCATCATAAAAGCAGAACCCGATCTCGAAATCTTTTTAGAGGTATTAAAAATATCTAAAAACAATAAGACTCTCTTGTAAAAGGGGGTCTTTGTTTTTTAATATTCTCCCGAGTCGATTCGTATTTATTGGGCAGTTACTGTGAGTAGGGTTATAAATAAAATCCGACTCTATGTCGGTTTTTCTTTGTGGCCCTAAGGGGTTGGAATTGGAATCAGATATTAGAGAATATAAGAAAATATTATGAATTACAACTAAAAAATAAAACAACCACCAATTAGGCGGTTGTTCAAAGTTAAGCTGGTGTATTTTTAGCCGGCATAAATTAATTCATAAAGATAATGGTTCCTGTCAAAAAAACATCCTGGAACCATTCCGTCATTTTTAATGATGAACTCAATTATGAAGCGTGTCGGAAGTTTGGTAATAAGCCTAAGCATCCTAAGTGAAACAGCTGCATCTTCATCTCCAGTAAGACCAGAGCAAGAAGCTTGTATTCTTACACTTTGAAAAAAAATCGTTAAACATCCTCTGAATTTCATGTGATCAGGATCTTCGCTATTTTGTGAAGAAAAATCACCCAAGGTTTCTGATCTAACAGCTTTTTCAACCGAGAAGGATTGTGCCTGTTCTGATGGTTGATAAATTGATGCAAAAATTGAATTACGCGTCCCTTCTTCTCTTAAGAAAATTTGAATACCAGTTCTTGGTTTATCATCCAGTGGTCTAACTTCTTTAGGAAGTTTCGTTATTTGATCAAATAACTGCGTTGCAAGCTCAATTAACTGAGCTCTTTTTCCGATAAGATCTTTTGATTCCATTTATAAAATGAATTAAATTTATATTACAAAAAACTGTTTATTAACCTAAATAATAGCATAATATATATATTTGTCAATGTGATCCCACAGAGACCATGAGTACACTTATCGAAACTTACCCGCCTGTCATAGATGGCACTTCGGGCAGGCAGTTTCAGCACGTCTTTTTATTGGGTATGATATAATTGCTATTATGTTAAAAGCAATTATATTTGATATGGATGGGGTTCTTGTTAAATCAGAAGGATCCATTGTTAAGTCATTTAATATGGTGTTAGAAAAATATGGAGTTAAATTAAACCCTGAAAATAAGAAAAAATTCCTAGGGCGTTCTTTGAGAGATCAATTAGAAATGATGAAAGATGATAATCCGGAAATACCAAAAGATTTAAGCGAGGAGCAATTTAGCCGAGAAGCATTCAAATATCAATTGGAAATTATGAAAGAAAAACTAATACCAGATATTGTAATTTTAAATTTAATCAGAGAAGCAAAAGAAAGAGACATTAAAATTGCAGTAGCTACTTCAAGTTTGAAATATAGAGCTGAAATACTTTTAGAATCTATTGGCGTTTTAAACAAATTAGACACTCTTGTGACGGCAGAAGATGTTAAAAATCATAAGCCACATCCAGATATTTTTTTAGAGGCATCAAAAAGAATAAATGTATTGCCTGAGAATTGTGTTGTTATAGAAGATGCAGTAAATGGAATTCAGGCAGCGAATAGTGCAAATATGAAATCCGTAGCTTTGGTAACTGAAAATCATCCAAGAGAAGATTTTAATAAGGCCAATTATATTTTTTCAGATTTTAAAAATTTAAAATTAGAAAATTTAATTAATTTGTTTTAAACAACTAACATCAGAAAACTAAAAGTTTTTTGATTTTTTGGTGCACAGAGACCATGAGTACATTTATCGAAACTTACCCGCCTGCCATAGATGGCACTTCGGGCAGGCAGTTTCTGTACACCTTTTCTACTTTTTCAAATTAGTAAATTTTAAAAAGACAGAAAAGCTTTTCGATTCTCTGGCGCACGACAAGCAGTTGTCGTGCTTAGGGTCACAAATAAAAAACACCCTCTTTTGAGATTTTTTTATTTGTGACCCTAAGTAGTTCAAATTGGAACCA
>Ga0116171_10005668_pt1 | contig 10934 bp, 23 predicted proteins | sample AD_JPNHW2_MetaG_FD_89798 | JGI IMG/M metagenome (GOLD analysis project Ga0116171, IMG submission 89798) | Active sludge microbial communities of municipal wastewater-treating anaerobic digesters from Japan - AD_JPNHW2_MetaG | ecosystem: Engineered > Bioreactor > Anaerobic > Digestate | place...
CAAACCCGACATCGAATATATTATTCACGTTCAAAAGATATTCTCGGAGTGGTTTGCAAAAGGTGATCCAGTAAGTGGTCTTCCTTATAGATTTCCAATCGTAACTCTTAACATAAGTTGCGATGAAAACAAGCAAATTATTGACCAGGAATTCCTTGATTGGGTTTCAAATGTTAACTTGGCAAAAGGCACCTTCAACATTTATGTTAATAGCGGCGAGAAGCTCGCGTCATGCTGCAGATTAATTAACGACGAAAGCAGAATGCCAGCTCGAGTAGACTCTTTTGGAAATGGCGGATTAAACCTAGGATCTCACCGAGTAGTCACTGTTAACTTACCAAGAATTGCTATAGAATGTAATAATGACATTTTTGGAAAGTTCTTTAGTATCTTGGAAACACGATTAACAGAATGTCGTGATCTTTTACAAGTTCATCGGGAAGAAATCTTACATCGCCGTATCGATCAAGGTTTCCTGCGTTTCTATAAACCATTAGGTTGGTTTACCCTTAGCCGGATGTTCAGCACTATAGGCATTATCGGAATCTATGAAATGTGTGAATTCCTTAATTTGGACATTACTACATCTGGTGGCCAAAACTTCGTGAAACATGTCCTAGAATTCATTGAAGCATTTGCCATCAAAACAAGTCAGGAAACTGGTAACTCTTTCAACGTTGAAGAAATTCCTGGAGAGTCAGTAGCAACTAAGTTCGTCCAAAAAGATCGAATATTATTTGGAGAAGATAAGATCCCCTTCGAACTCTATAGCAACCAGTATTTGCCTCTTATAGCTAATGTATCGTTACCAGACCGAATAACCATTACCGGCAAATTCCAGGATATACTTTCAGGCGGTGGTATCCTCCATTTAAATATTTCCGAACAAATTACTGACCCACAAATCATGAAAAAGCTTATAATGTATTCGGTGTCAAAAGGCGTCAGTCATTTAGCCATCAATTATGGCTTCGGCATATGCGAAAATGGTCATACAACAATTTGTGGAAATTCTCCGAAATGCTTGATATGTAATTCAAACATAAGTAGTCATTTGACACGTATCGTGGGGTATTTTACGAAAACCGAGTCCTGGAACCATACCAGACGTGAATTCGAATTTCCACGCAGGAGGTTTTCTTAACTATATTTTTTATAATGTGCTAAACCCATATTTAGCCAATACTTTTAAATACTCAAAACTAAATGGCTTTATAACGAGGTGATAGTAATTTGAAATATCGTGAAATGCAAGATCGATTTAAAGCGACCGTTGGAGACCGCGTTAAAATTGTCCATAAACCAACCCACCACGAAATTGACCATATCTGGATGAATGGCTGGGTAAACGAAAAAATGGATCCTACTGTCGGACTAATTGGTACAATAGTTGATATCCATAATAGTGGAATACTTGTCAGTGTACCTGATCATCCAGGACCTTCTTGGCAGAAAGATTGTTGGGCATATCCATATTTTGCATTATCCATTATAAGGTGATTATTATAACAACTACTAAAGAGTATCTTCAAAATTGTGAAAGGTTTGGCGCGAGAGTAGGTGACCGAGTAACTGTAATAAAAGCATATAAAGGAGATTCAGGTGGTTGGGACAACAGTTGGCCTGATGGGATGAACAAATATATAGGTCGTTCTGGTATAATAACTATGATATCACGAACCGGTCATTACATAGATTTCGAAGATGGTAATGGATCATCATTTGGATTTCCGTGGTTCAGCTTAAAAATAGTTCGGTGACATTATGAAATTCTACAAAAAGTATCCTAAAGCCAAACTTCATGAAGAAGTTGAGCCGAGCATAGTAAAGTTCCGGTATCTAGAACCTTGCTTGCATTGTAGAGATTTAACTGAATTCTGGCAAATAGATTTTAACGCACCATTCTGCAGTCATGAATGCATAAAAGCTAAAATCAAGGAGATGAATAAATGTCATTAGATGATATATTATGCGTATTATATGCATTAATGCTATCACTTAATGCAATATTAAATATTGCTATAATAGTGTTAATGGCAATATTATCAATACTATTATTATATATAATACATATAATGTTAACATTAGTAGGTGCGCTATGTTAAACGTTTCAGAGATCATAGGATCAGGTTTTACATTAATTGCTTCCGACATGACGTTCGATGAATCTAGGGATCAAACTTCTATTAATAGTATGTTCCAAGAAATCCAAACAACCCTTAATAAATATGGTTTCGATATTTCTATAGTAGCCAACCAAGAAGACGCAATGAGGTTCCAAGGCCGACTATTATTCGACTTAATGTTCAAAAAACTTGACAAACTAATTCAGGACGATAATAATGTCTAAAGTACCTTTCAACAAAATATGCAAAACTTGCTTAGAAAATTTAAAATTTCATATTTTAGACGAAGAAGACGTAGCATATCTTGTTAAATCTATTTGCAATTCTTGCGAAAAATTTGGAATATGTAACAGATGTTGCAGAACGTGTCCTGATCAGCGTTTTCATTTTCCAATAAGTTCTATGAGTTTCACGGAACTTATAGATATAGAACCCAATTATATAGATAATAATATAAATTATACTGTAACATATTCAGATAGTACAACACAATTATAGGACAAACAATAATGTCATACGAATTTGATAAAACAGAAATCGACCAATGCATTGAATTTCATCCGAAGACAGGAGAAGTCATTGCTGTCAATAATAATGCTCTTGCGCAATTAATACTTAATAATATGCCGATGGCTACGCTAGTCGAGACCAAAGAAATTCTAGTATATGCTAGAGGTCACTACGTTCCAAATGGTTTGGAAATCATTCACCGCACTTTGGTAAATTTATTAGCGCCATATAGAAAGCAAACCGGACAAACCGTTTACAGCAGTCACCTCTTAAAAGAAGTTATAGGCATCATTCAGGGCATGACCTACGTCGAAAGTAAGGTCTTTGACAGCGACGAAAACATTATAAATTGCAAAAACGGCCTCTTAAATTGGCGAACAGGAGAATTCAATAAACACTCTCCAGACTATTATAGTCGAATCCAATTAGACGTTAATTACGACCCAGAAGCAACGTGCCCAAACATCCATGAAATGTTTAAGACGATTTTGAGGCCCGAAGACTTTCGAAAAGCCTTAGAGTTTATAGCATACTGTCTTTATAGAAGGTACCCCATTCAAAAGGCGTTCATCTTGCTGGGACCTGGTGGCACAGGCAAATCTCACTTCATTGATGTTATTAGGGCCATGCTGAGTGACGAAAACGTTAGCTCTACATCAATGCATGACCTGGAAGAAGATCGATTTGCTTCCAGCGACCTTTATAACAAACTCCTAAATGAAAATGGCGACCTTTCGCAAAACACTTTGCCAAATGTCAACGTTCTTAAGATGCTTACGTCAAACAAAGACTTGATTCGTGCTCAAAGAAAGGGTGAACGAGCCTTTGATTTCGTGAACTTCGCTAAAATTATATTTGCAGCTAATAAATTACCACGCGTCAAGGACGACACATCTGGCTTCTATCGTCGCATTGAAATTATACCCTTCGAACATATATTTACCGAATCCGAAAAGGAAGAAGGAGCTGACCGTCTACAGAAAGTCCAAACTCCAGAAGAATTAAGTGGCCTCTTGAATCTAGTATTGCCGTATTTAGAACCCTTATTGGAAGCAGGCCGCTTCAGCAATTCTTTTGAGGTTTCTACTGCCAAAGACCAGTATAAACGACAGTCAGACCCAATAGCCACGTTCGTTGAATTGCATATCAAGGAAGTAGCCGATGAATGTGTGGCCAAGGAACGCATTTACATGGAATACGTAAAGTTCTGTGCTTTAAATCACGTAGAACCCTTACATCAAGTCCCGTTTGGCAAGATCCTGAAATCTTGTATTCCATGGTACTTATCTGGGATCCGGAATTTTGGAGACTGTCGACATACCGCATTACTAAACACCATGATAATTCCTGTAACATTTGAATAGAGGTCACAATGAAAATACATTCAATTTCTATTACAAAATCTGCTAATATAGAAAAATTTATAGCAGAACCATATAATCATGGTTGGTATTGTCCGTACTGTGGTGAAAAATTAGAACCATTAAGCGGGCACTTTCACGAAATAAGTCCTCCAACAATTACCGGACTTGTAGAAACATACGAAGAACTACCTGATGACCTTATCAATTTCATGGAATTTATATTAGATGATAAAATTAAATTTATGTTTAGTCCTTTTCGAATAACCTCCTCACAGTTAGATCCAAAAGAATTAAATACTAGATATAAAATAGTATCAGAATATCCTCGTAATAATAAAACCTTTATATACGAATTTATGGCAGGAAAATGCACTGAAGAATTCTTAGGTGAAGTATGACCAATAATTATGATACTTATCACAATTACGACAACATCATGGAAACTCGTAAATGGGCATCAGAAATTCCTGATCTGGATTTCGACCCGTTCTGGAAAGTCAGGGTTGTTCCACCATTCGGAGGAGCAGTAATAAGATTTTATGTCAAAAATCCCTTTAATAATAGATTCGTATCGGTGTATTTAGACTGCTATGGTCATTTAGGAACCGTTGACGAACCTTACTGGGAAATCTATCCTGATAAAGACGGCGATGCATCCCGCTTCAGTTTATATGATACTGTAGACCTTCTTAATGGAATTCGAGCATCCTTGATACACGAAACACAGGAGATCTCCACTAATGATATTAATACCACATGATAAATTAGTTGAAATAAAATGTCATATAACTTGGATGACTTCTGATTATCGTGGTAGCCTTGTAATTTCGCAGCCGTATAAAGCAATGAAACACTTGCTAACTGATAATATGCCAATAAATGCAATGATATGTAGCAGCGATGATAGGTCTATTATATATCCAAATATAAGCATATGTGGCATAGATCAACATTTCAACTACAATGATTACAATGATTATTCGGTTACTATGACCTTTATGATCATTCCATGGTGATTTAAAATGCCCAAGATTGTTTTCGAAGATAAATTGGATCCTATTAAGTGTTCGGAAGTCGAACAACATCTAGCAGTATATTATACTTCCGAACCACAAGTAATTTTCCGAGAAGGACAGCAAATGACTTTTTATAGTACTAGTTATCTACCTCGTACTGTCATAGACCACTCAATATTTATTTCAAAAGACGACAAAAACCGTATCCGACCTAATAGTCTATTTCGAATAATTAATGATTCTAATAAATCTATATATTCAAAGTGCCGAATAACTCATATGCAAGACGAAAATAATTTAATTAAAATATGTTTTACGTCACAGCATATTTCATTAAGAGCAAACTTCCGTCGGCAAGAAACGATATTATTTGACACGTCTAACGTACCAGAAGTCGACCATATAAATTGTCGTTGCCATAGTCATGAATCTTATGACTTCCAATATTCTGAAGTATAACCAAAAACTATTTAAACCTTCGTACTAATCACTAAGTATGAAATATAGAATAGCAATGTTGTTCGGAGATATAGTTTCAAGATCCGAACTAATAAATTCCTACGAATCTTGCGTACAAATCATTAAGGACGGACCAACCAATCTTGTAAAGTCTATCTGGATCGAGGCAGTAAGATGACCGAAAATACTTTATTAAGTATTTTGGGTGATAGTACCCAACGACTATTCAAACGCATCTTGGAACGCAATAAAACCCGTATAGTGACCGTCGACGACCTAATCGAATTTGCGGAATTTGACCGCCAAAACGAAATCATAGATTCCATACAGGAATTGAGAGGAGCTGGATTACTCGAAGCTAAGTCTGCTGTCAATCATAGTAGGTTTGCTACTGAATTGATTCCAGTCGGCGGCAGAACGTGGGCTAAAGGCAAGCCTGAAACCATCAAAACAACCATAATTGCAAAGCCAAAACGGAGGTGATTTATGTACGCAGTTCCTAATATAAAATTAGAGAAAATACCAATTTTTGATGAAAGTAATAGAACAGTAACAATTCAAACCGGACATAATTCGCATAAACTTACGTTTCCGTGTATCACCGTAAATATAAATGATATGTTAAAATTATCTAATTGCAATTTTTCTATATGTCGAAATGACGGTCGAATAATACATAATAATTGTATATTAACAAATGTTATTCATCATGTAACTAAAAACAAACTTCATATAGTATCGTATTCTGGTGATAGGTAATGCAATTAAATAAAGACAATGCTAATTTAATACGATCATTTATGGAACTAGATATAAATAATCTTCCGGATATATTAAAAGCAGGATTTTCGCTAAACAAAGAATTAATAGAAGATTTATCACTCGACCTAGATTCTAAAGTTATTATTATAAGAACTACAATATCATTTTATCAAAAATATTTTACTATGTATACCAATTACGAAAGAGACTATAATAATCTTATTGATTTTATATCAGATATTAACTTTATTATAGTTGCATATAAAGTTTCCTGCGATTATTATGAACTGGGGTGATTACTAGTGAGTAACTGGATATCAGTATGGGCAGTACCAAGTAATAAAATAACGTATATTCCAGCTAAGTATAAAATAGATCTCATAGGAAATCATATCACCAGATATATAAAAGTTGATAAACAACACCTTCTTAATATATCTTATTCAAGTTTTTATATAATCTTACGAAAAAATCATATATTAATATACAAATATATGGTACATACTATTAATCATCCTAAACCAACAGATACGGAAATAATCGCAGAAATATTGCCGATTGTTTAACTAAACGGAGTTGACATATATTGACTTGCATAATAGCCCTTCGAACACCTTCTAATATGATAATGGCTGCGGATCGTTGCCTGACATATGATCAAACCTTCCGGGAGATCAGTAATCTGCCTAAAATCATTAAATTGTCTGATAACGTGTTGATAGGAGGAGCAGGTAACTGCCACGAAGGTTCTTTGGTTGATAATTATTTTGAATTACCGTCAAATAATTATGACTCCAATTATAAATATGTCGTTAAAGGTATAGTACCTGCTATCAAAACCATCATGGACTCCAATAATGTATTAGGTCATGAATTGGAATGTCATAGAATGGACGCTAATTTCCTGATAACAGTTGACAATGAAATATTCCGAGTTAGCTATGACTATGGCGTAACAGCACATAAGTCTGACTATATCGCAATCGGAAGCGGCCGAAACTATGCCCTGGGGTCTTTGCACACTACTGATGGTTTCGAGGAGTGCTTTGGAATGACATCAAAAGCTCGATTAATGTTAGCGTTGGAATCTGCGGAAAGATTTTGTCCGGAAGTTATGCGGCCGTTTGATATGTTAGAGGTGACGTTGTGAAAAATATCTGGAAACGTATATTTTAAAACCGGTACGTTGACAGAATTTGGCTTGGCAAGAAACATATGTACGGCGTACGATAGATTCATGGAGTCACAAAATGTTAATTAGGTATTCTTTCCGAAAATGGCTTAATAGTCATATGCCAGATTTTGTATTTCGTTTTCAAAATAGGCATCGAACCCACGACAAAACAATAATCATTATGGTTAATTCAAAGGTTCAAGTGCCGCTGGACTTATTAGATCACCTTAAAAAAGTACATCCTCGCATGTGGTACGATGACGAAATGGACGGATTGTTCTTTGCTACCTATGACTATCTTACCAGAAATATGAAGTACGTGGTAAAATTAAAACATCATAGAAATAGCGATCTAATGAGTGCCTTCATACAAGATAAAATATTTAATAAAGAATATAAAAATTATGAACCAACAGATCAAGGAGAAGCATATCTTTTAATCAAGTCATATAGGTATTTTATCAAATATGGTAGTGCTCCAGTAAGTTCAACTATACCGTCATATTGCACCGGGACCTATTTAAGAACTTCTGAGTACAACGGGTATATGTATATGGATTCATATGGCAATACGCCGCAGTATTAACGGCAATAAAATAGTATTTTCATCAAAAAGAAAAAGAAGTTAGATGAAACTCCTTTTCCTTTCCGACGGTTTGGGGACAATAATAAAACGTTGTTCTACTATATAAAGTTTTTGGTTGAAAACCGAAGTTATAAAACTATTTTTGAAATGGTGCCGGTTTCTGAATAATAGATTTGTTTGATTTTAGCATGTTGGATTAATTTCATGCAATTATGACACGGCTTAGCATTTCCGAAGTTTTTCCGAAATACAAATATGGATGCATTGTAAAGTTCGCGCCTGGAACATCCTATAATGGCGTCTTCTTCGGCGTGGATGGAAGATCGAAGTGGCTTAACGTCATAATGTCCACAACAGAGCCACCTATTATATCCAGTATTAATTATATCCAGTATTAATTATATTGTATTTTTTATCAAATATAATAGCGGATAAATGATAACGCATCTCACTTTTTTCAGAAAGCTTAATAGCGAGCTTTATAAGTGATTCCGGAAGTTCTTTAGACACTATTCCTCGAAAATCTTATTATAATGCTCGTCAGGATACCTTTGTAAATATAACGACTTAGGATATGTTAGTCCATTGTCCAATAATTTATAATTTTCAATTAATTTAGTGGTTTTCATTTTTTCTGCAATTTCAAACAATTTAATATTTTCGCTACTATGAGTAAGCGTATTAGCCAATTTTTGTAATTCATTTAAGTATTTTTCATAGACTTCTTTATACGTGGACAATGTTATACCTCCGAAATTGCATTCAATAATAGATTTAACATTATTATCATCCAGCAGAAAAACATTATTATAAATATGACTTCTAGTATAGTGAATAAATGTTCTGTAGTAGTTTTATTAAATATTTTATATTTATTTTCAATTAAGTCAACATTGGAATAACTAACATTGTAATGAGTTATTTTATGGTTCTTTTTCATAGTTTCCAAGATTTCAGAAACTCTAATATTATTAAACCGATGGTCAGAACTATCTGCTACTCTTTTGATTTGTCTATAATATAGGAAACGTGGCTTCAAAAAAATTAAGAAACGTCTAAGCATGTCCACCAACAAAGATGACGTCACCGGTTCCATTTGGGATGATAATCTTTTCAGGCTTTTGAATAGCATCGATATTTTCAAGCCATCGCGTACCTTCAACGTCCTTTAAAAGCTCTATTGGAACGTAGACTAACCAATCTTCATCACCACCGTATTTCGACAATTTCTTATACTTTTTTGGAGCTGTTAACCATGTCCAAACCTTAATCATATTTGGCATAATATTTGGTTAATTTTGGAGTATATAAACCTTTTGGCAAAAGGTATTTATAGGAAGGATACTAATAAGTAGTTTGGTGATAAGACATGAAAATAAATGATGTTACCATTATGACGTTTGATGAGTTTCATGACCTAGTACATAAAGAATATCCTATGTTAATACCAAATAAAGAACAATTTGATCGTCCATGTTTGTATATCAGCAAAGAAGATATAATTCATTTAAATGATAACGAATTTTGTATGAATCAGTTATGCTGGTTATATGATACTGGAATATTTTCACCTGGATTTTATTTGGATACATATGATGTGATTGATGCATTTGTATTATTAGTGGATTTTATAAAAAGAAACTTATTACCAATGACTGATTATATATTCGTGACCAAGTATCATAGATTTGAAAGAAATAAACATCTATAAGGTACTACTATTTACTATTTTTAGTAAAACCGTTATTAGTAAACAACTCCAAGTCATTATAGTATTTTCCCTATACTACTAAACTATTAAGGACTATTTCATTATTAATTTTAGTTACCATATTACTATATATTCACTATTAGTAACTACTATTATACTATATATTATACTATATACTATTATATATACTATAAAGTAGTATATAATACTAATAAAAAAGACAAAAATTTGGACAAAAACTTACTTTTGAAACGTTTATAGCCAAAACCTTTAAATACTCCTAAAATAATTGCTACTTAGATGAAATTAGGAGGAATTAGTATTCGGGATAGTTTGAAACGACTCTACGACCAAAAAGCTCCACCAACGACGTTCCAGGCTGTGATAGGCTGGCGCAGGAATAACATAAGGTTTGGAGGGAAAATTGCAATTCAAAAGTTGCTTAAGGACATTAAAAGTAGCGATGGCCTGATAAATATTGACCACCTTATATTAACTGTTGGTAAGGAAATTCCAGCAGTACCAATTGTTTATAGTAGAATCATGCCAAATATGATCATTGAGTTTGAGGCTCTTCCATTTAGGTATACTAGGGCTTCGGATCACACCGATGATTATTCACTTAAAATGACTAAATTGATTTCAAGCAAATTTATGGAGACCAACCCATGTTAGGAATTGGAGATATGGTTATTACTACTTTAGTTACATTGATGGTAGGATCAAAATTACCATACATTGAAGAGCAATACCAAGGAATAGTTGCCTTTTTATGGATGCTGGTAGTATTTTTGGTAGCGTCACTTGAACAATTTGGAGGGATTTAAATGAAAGGTACGTTTAAGGATTTTTATACAGGATATCCGATTAATCCTAAGAAAAGTAATCCTGCTATGGCATATGATTTTTATTTCAGAAAAAAAGATCATAGTACCTGGCTTTATGTAAATAGTTCAAATGATCTCAATGCATTTAAAGAACAAAAAGAAGCTGTTGTATCAAGAAATAGCGAATATCTTATATTAGATGCAAAAACTGGTAAGAAGGCGATTTAAATGGCCATCTGTTGGATAAATAACGTTCGTTATGACATCAACGATTGGGAAGCTGACTTTTCAGACAAAGCATTATGGTCAGAATTTACCCAGGAACTTCAAGAAGAAAATTCCATAATGTCCTCTTCGAGAGACCTTATAAAAAGTCATGATGTCAAAGTCTTTGATGAA
>Ga0116171_10005669_pt1 | contig 10933 bp, 5 predicted proteins | sample AD_JPNHW2_MetaG_FD_89798 | JGI IMG/M metagenome (GOLD analysis project Ga0116171, IMG submission 89798) | Active sludge microbial communities of municipal wastewater-treating anaerobic digesters from Japan - AD_JPNHW2_MetaG | ecosystem: Engineered > Bioreactor > Anaerobic > Digestate | place...
GGAATAGTATTACCTGAAAAAGTACCAAGTACAGAGTCGAAAGTAGAAGCGCCATCATAAATAGTAATAACATCATTTGACGCCTCGGTGTTTAACCTTTCAAAATTTAGCCGGATGAACTCAACAGAATCGTCAGGGGCGATCAGCCAGATACAATCCATATTGTTCTGATAATTGTAGTTTGGACCGCTTCCATCCTCAAGGGTACCATACAAACCGGTGATCGTCTTTACGCCTGAGCATACCTGCGGATAAGCACTTGCCGGATATGAGTTCAGTATGGCTTGTTGTCCGTAATTGAAGGTAAATCCAGGGTTGAGATTATCTAAGTAAAAATACCCGTTGTACGCACCGCCCCAGCCCCAGTTGAAATGGAAATATTCTGTTCCCAGGTAACCGTCGCATACAAAGGCATGTCCACCATCATCTCCATAACCGGCATATTGAATTGGCATTTTATTATCAATATTTGTTCTGAGCATGCTTGTCCATTGCGACATGGAATAATCATTTTTATTAAATACCTCAGTAGTATTAGAGTATCCAAAATAATTTTTCATGGCATGGGCATCTTCCCACATGGAAGCGCCGGAACCATCGGGCGAATAATCCATTTCAATGGCAATGCCGCAATGTAGTTGCAACAGCGCCATATCATAGTTATAGTTAGAACTGATATCGTTTTGCATTGCATCCCAGTGGTAGGTTGTTGAGCCAAAATCTGCGGACAGGAAACCATAAGGGGAATAATAATTATGAGAACCTGAACCCTGCAATGGATAACGGTAATAATACATGACCTGTGCCATGGCTGTTGCAACGCAACCGGCCCACACATGCCCGTCAGGGCCGGCGGCGTCTTCGGGGCATAAAGAGTTATAAAAAGTTCCTTGGTCCCAAACCGACATTAATAAAGGCTCAACAGATTTTATTTGATCTTTAAGATATTCTTTGTCGTTGAATTTATTAATATAGTTATCCCATGCGTTTACGATACTTGTATTGGCTTTTAGATGGTTGTGGCGTATATTGATAATTTGTTTTTCATATGTATTCATCCAAAATTTAAACTCAGGTGATAAATTTTTATCAGAATATTTCCCTTCAAATGAATAACCAAGTACGGGATAGGAATCATCATCAGCAGCAACGATAATAAAACCATTGTCAGAAGAAAAAACATAATATATCTCGTCGTTACCGTCGAATTGTGTGTGGCTTAATGTTAAAACTGCCGGCTGTTTGATTTCAATACCTGATTGCAGACATTTTTCAAAATAAAAGTTGGTTGCCAGAATCTGCGCAGTTTTAGAATCAACTTTTTCTGCAAATGAGTATTGAAGGAATATCAGGAAGAATGGAAGAAACAGCAAAATCCGGATTTTTTTCATATATAATTTATTCGATTATTATTTTTTTTACTATTGTTTCCGTATCACTGGAAATTCTTATAAAATATAGTCCCTGCACGAGAAACGATACATCATGATTAAAATAATATTGCCCCTGGAATAATTCAAATATGCGTTCATCTATGAGTTGGCCGTCAACAGAATAAATCCCAAGCGTATATTTTTTGGCTGTTGCGTTTTTCATGCTTATTAAAAGATAATTTGACGCAGGATTGGGAAATATGGAAATATCTGCAGGATTCATTTCTTCTATTCCGGTAGAGTTATAATATGTGGCCGAAAAGCCCTGGGCTGTATTTCCATCGTTAGATTTGAACGTAATATACAATTGGCCTGAATTACTGACAATATCCTGCGGTATTTGGCTGCCTGTAAAGTCGCCCAGGACTTCATTGGTTACATAATCCGTGATTTTTACATAATCACCTTCAGCAATATCAAATGCATTAAAATGCAGGGTCACGGCGCTGGCTCCGGAAGGCATAATGCGCCACCGGCACAGTTGATAGGGATGGTAGTTATATGAGCCGCTGCCATCGTTGAAGGATCCGGAATTGGCCGTCAGGTCTTTGATACCTGAACAATATATCCGCAAAGTTGATGTGTAGGATGCCAGAAAACCACCGGATGTGATGCTGTCATTTGAATGGAATTTAATGCAAAGAGCCCTTCCCGTGGTGCTGATCTGTGAGGGTAAAGAAGAACCGGAATACGTTCCGATCACAGGAGCAGAAGTATTGATCCCGTTGTAAACGGTAACTTTGTCGGAATCCTGCTCTGTATTAAATTCAAGAAAATTAAGTTTGATACCTGTTACAGAATCAGCAGGGTGAATAATCCAAATACAATCGGAATTATTTTGGTAATTATACAGGGGGCCGCTGCCATCGCCGAATGTTCCTTTTGTCTTTGTCAATGTGGTGGTGCCGGTGCAGGCGGAGGGATATTCGGATGATGTATCAGGAAACATATTTATGATCAATTCATGTTCAAGGGTAAAATCATAACTGCCGGGCGTCAGGTCGTCAAGAAGGAAATACCCGTCATATAAACCGCCCCAGCCCCAGTTAAAATGGAAATAGCTTGTATCCTGGTAACCGTCGCATACAAAAGCATGCCCCGAAACATTAATAGTGTCGGCCCATCCCGCGTAATACAATGGCTTTTTCTCATCAAGATGGCTAAGAATAAGTTGTTTCCAGTTCGTGTGAGTAGCAGTGTCCCTGAATACATACTGGCAATCCGGGGAATAATGAAAATTCGTTCTCAGTGCGTAGGCTGCTTTATGATTGTACATTCCCGATCCATCGGAGCCATAGTTCAGATTCACGGAAACTCCCAGATGATATAATAATTTGGCCACTGCCGAATCGTTTTGCCGCTCAGTAACCTCCAGTGGCATCAAATCCCACTGGTATGAGGCGTTTCCGAAATCAGCAGATAATGAATTGTAAACCTCAGGAGGTATTGTATCATTATACATATTTGATCCGGTACCTGAAGCCGGAAACCGGTAATAATTCATTATTTGGCCCATAGCTGTAGGTACACATCCGGCCCATGCATGGCCATCAGGCCCGTTGGCTGTTAACGGGCAAAGGTTATTATAATATTTACCCTGATCCCATGTAGTCCTGATCAATGGAGAAACAGTTTTAATGTCTTTTTTTTGTTTTAACTGCTCCGGAGTCGATGTGAGCAGGCGGGTCCATTCATTTGTTGCGGATAAACCGGATAACAGGTTGTTATGAATAGCATATATTATTTGTTTTTCATAATCTTTCATCCAGTTTTTAAAAGCAGGAGGTTGGTTTTCGTCATATCTGCTGTTAAATACATAACCCAAAACAGGCGGAAGATTATCATCTGCTGAAACAATAATAAATCCTTTGTTCTCAAATGAAACAATATAGTAAAGCGTTAAACTACCCTGGGTTTCAGGTTTGACATTTTCTATTTCAATGTCTTTATAATCTACCGGTGAGGCGAGATTTATCCTTTCAAAATAAAAATTCTTACCCGCGAGTGCCGCCTGTTGTTCACTGATTTTTTTTGAAAAAGCAAAATAATTTGAAGCTATGAGCAACAGCAGGATGGCAATTTTTTTTAACATGAAAATGAATTATTACTCAATAATGATTTTTTTACACAGCGATAATTTATCTCCTTTGATATGAAGCAGGTAAACTCCCTGGCTCAGGTCAGCAGTGTTGATTATGTTTTTATAAGTTCCACTGAAATTATTTTTTAACTCTTTATATAAAACCACACCGGTAATAGAGCATAGCTCAATGGAAATATTATCTGGTTCATTTAAATTAAACTGAACATTAAGCTTGCTGTTGGCGGGATTGGGAAAAATATTCATTTCACTCAGGTTGCCGTTATCTTCAATCCCCGAAGAACTTGTTGAGGTATAATTAACGGTGAATCCAGGAGCATTCTGATATCCGTCGGTTTTGAAATATAGTAAAACACTGCTGGTTGTATATGTTTTACTTGAGGGTATGGTCGCTCCTGTATAGTAATCCAAAAGGGCGTTATTGGATTGGTCAAAGATTTTTAAGTAGTCGTTGCCGGCTAAATTAAAATCAGTAAAGTTTAGCGTGATTGTTTCGGCATTGGCGGGTTCAATTCTCCATCTGCAAAGCTGGTTGTATGAGTAATTTTCTGTACCGCTGCCGTCATTGATTGTCCCGCTTGATGGTGTCAGGGACGTGATACCTGAGCAATATATTGGGAAAGAACTTTTATAGGATGCTTTCCATCCCGTAGCAACATTGCCGTTATCTGATTCAAAACGAACAAGCATCTGAGGGCCCGTAGAGGTAACACTTGCCGGAAGGGTACTTCCTGAAAATGTCCCTAAAACATTTGCAGAAGTGGTGCTTCCATCATACACAGTGACAAAATCATAATTTAATTCCGTATCAAAATTAATAAAGCTGAGTGTGATCTTGGTAACGTTCTCAGCGGGGTCGATCAGCCACATGCAAACATTGTTATTTGTATAATTATTTGGGCCGCTGCCATCCTCAATAGTGCCTGCTGTTCCGGTTATTGTTCTGGTTCCCGAGCAATTATTCGGGTAGCTTGAAGAAGGCGGATAAATGTTTTGAACAACACCCTGAAAATCATTGAATGTGTATCCGCCGGCTGCAAGGTTTGAAGTAGCAAAATAACCATTATCTGATCCGCTCCAGCCCCAGTTCATGTGAAAATTATTACTTGCATCGTAACCATCGCAAACCCATGCATGGCCTCCGGAAAAACCATCGCCCCCGGAATATAGCATGGGGCGTTTTGAATCAAGATTATTTTTCAGCAAATTCGACCAGCTTGTTTCAGTGTAAAGATATTTGGACTCGTAAGTGCAGCCATTATTATATTTGAAATAACTCATAAATGAATAAGGGCAATCTGTTGCATTTGCTGAAGATCCGTCATAACCATATTGCATATCAACTGATTTGCCGCAATGATAAAGCAGTGTGGCAACAGCTTCGTTATAGTTTGTGAGGTTATCAAGCATATTTTCCCATTGGTAGGTGGTGTTGCTGAAACTGATTCCACCATGAGATCCCTGCCCTGTGGCCGGATAGCGGTAGTAATACATAATCTGTCCCATGGAAGTTGCAACACAACCTGCATAAGCTTTGCCATCTGGCCCACCTGTAGCTGCCGGGCAGAAAAGATTATAATATGTATCCTGGTTCCATGTACTTGTCAGCAATGGCTGAATGGATTTACTTTTTTTAACAGTGAGATTTTCAGGTGTGCTATTTATATAATAATTCCATAGTGAACTTATTTTCTGGTCGGCTGCAACATGATCAGCCAACGCTCTTTCAATTTGCGTTTTAACATTCGACATCCAGTATTTCAACCCGTCGGGCATATTTGCCTGATCAAAATTTGATTCATAGGAATAACCGATAACAGGTAGGATATTATCATCAGCTGCCACTATTACAAAGCCCTTTGGGTTTAAATTAAAAATGTAATATAAAGGGATATTTCCTTTTGATTCGGTGATTACACTACTAACACTGGTGTTTTTTAATTCAAGACTTACGAATTGCCCGGCATGTTCATAAAAATAAGCTAATCCTACTTTTTGAGCTGTTTGCGGATCAACTTTTTTTGCCTGGACAGCAAATATTATAAATATGGAAAAAACACTGATTACAAGACGTTTCATATATCTTTCTTTTTTTTAACAAAATTAATCATAATTTTGTAATGGCAGTGCTTAAAATACAGGTAGTTTTTGACTTAACAATAAATTAACTGCATTTTTTGGATTGATAAAATATTACGAATATTTTGCTGAAAATTTTAAGAAATAAAATAAACATTATATGAATTTGATCATAAAAAATATTAAAGAACTTGTTCATGTTGGTCCGGCTAATTCCAGAAACAGGTTGAAAGCAGAAGGAAAAAAAATGTCTGAATTAAAAACCATAAAAGATGCATATCTCATTGTGGAAAATGGATTGATTTCTGGTTTTGGCAAAATGAATGATATTGAAGAGCAGTATTATAAAAATTCCAAGTTTAAAATAATTTATGCTGCCAATCGTATGGTTTTTCCCTGTTTTTGCGATTCTCATACGCATTTGGTTTATTCGGGAAGCCGCGAAATTGAGTATGTTGATAAGATCAGGGGCTTGTCTTATGAAGAAATCGCCAAGCGTGGCGGAGGAATTTTAAACTCTGCCAAAAAGCTTCACATGACTTCTGAAGAAGAATTGTGCATACAGGCTCTATCACGCCTGGAAGAGATTAAAATGCTTGGTACCGGAGCAGTGGAAATAAAGAGCGGATATGGCCTGACTACCGACGATGAGCTGAAGATGCTGAGGGTGATTAAAAAATTAAAAATGTTGTCTCCACTGACCATCAAAGCTACTTTCCTGGGGGCACATGCTGTACCTGCCGAATATAAAGGAAAACAAAGCGATTATGTCGACCTGGTCATCAACGAAATGATTCCTTTGGTTGCTTCGGAAGAACTGGCAGATTATATTGATGTGTTTTGCGACCGTGGCTTTTTCACCACCGACGAAACCGAGCGTATGCTGATGGCGGGGATAAAATATGGCCTCAGACCAAAAATCCATGCCAATGAACTCGATTTTTCCGGTGGAATACAGGTAGGCGTAAAATATAATGCTCTTTCTGTTGACCACCTGGAATATACCGGAGATGCCGAAATACAGGCATTATTAAATAGCGAGACCATGCCGACACTGCTGCCAGGTGCTGCATTTTTTCTGGGGATGCCTTATGCTCCTGCCCGGAAAATGATCGATGCCGGTCTGCCAATTGCCCTGGCAAGCGATTTTAATCCAGGATCCTCTCCATCAGGCAATATGCAATTGATTTTGTCTATGGGCTGCATAAATTATAAAATGTTGCCGGAAGAAGCCATCAATGCGGTTACCATTAACGGCGCTTATGCAATGGGCGTTTCAGACGAACTGGGAAGTATTGCCATTGGGAAAAAGGCAAATGTCTTCATCACAAAACCGATTCCGTCGCTGGAGTTTATGCCTTATGCATACGGCAGTAATAAAGTTGAAACGGTAATTATTAACGGAAAAATACAAAAATGAAAACTATCGGGCTACTCGGCGGCACAACATGGGAATCCACTCAGGAGTATTACCGTATCATTAACGAAGAAATGCTGAAAAAGGCCGGAAACAGGAATACAGCAAAAATTGTTATGTATTCTGTAAACTTTCATGATGTTGAAACGCTTGTCAATGAAAAGAATTATAAAGACCTGGGTATTTTGATGAACAGTGCTGCATCGGCCATTGAAAGGGCCGGCGCGGATTGCCTGCTTATTTGTGCCAATACGATGCACATGATTGCAAATGAAATTATGGCAGGCATCAATATCCCCCTGATACATATTGTTGAAGAAACGCTTAAAGAAGTAAAGAAAAGGGATCTTATCAAAGTTGGCCTGCTTGCGACAAAGCAGACCATGGAAATGGATTTTTATAAAGATGTTTTTAAAAAGGGTGGGGTGGATATTCTTATTCCGGAATCTGATGACAGAAGTTTTATCCAGAATACCATATTTAATGAATTGTTTGATGGCAGAATATTGAATTCTTCCCGTCTGAAAATGATTTCAATAATGGAAGGCCTGATGAATCAGGGAGCGCAGGGTATTATTCTGGGTTGTACCGAAATCCCGCTTCTGGTAAAACAGGAACACACTACAATTCCATTGTTCGACAGTACATATATTCATTCCTGTGCTGCTATTGATTTTGCATTAAGAAACTAATACTGTTAAAACTATATATTATGACACACAAATTCAGAATTAAGAAACGTTACATTATTTTGGGAAGCATTTTTATCCTGGTGTTTTTATTGTTATTTTTTCTTTCAAGTATAGTCAGGTGGTATCTTGTTAAAAACAGCGTTGAACTGATCGGCAGAAAAATTGACCTGCAGGAGCTGCATATCAATTATTTTAAATGCAGCGTAAGGGCCGATAACTTTACCATGTACGAGCAAAATCAGAAGGACAAATTTGTGAATTTCGGGGAATTGTATGTCAATTTCGACCCATGGAATCTTTTACATAATGAAATTGCTTTTTCGGAAATCAGGCTTGACAAACCCTGGGTGTCATTAGTCTATTCCGATAGCGTTTTTAATTTTAATGACCTGATCACTTCGTCTGATACCACCAAGGCAGATACTACGGTTCAGGAAACTGGAGATACCATAAAATATCTGGTAAAAAACCTGAGCATCAATGGCGGTTATATCAGCTATAAAGATAACTCCTCAGGCACAAATACGGAATTAAAAGACCTTAATGTGAAGGTGCCAGAAATATCATGGAACAGCAAGCAATCAAAAGCCGGTGTTGATTTTATACTCGGCAAGGATGGCGAAGTAGCCCTGGATGGTATGATTAACCAGGCTGCAGGCAAGTATTCAGTTACACTTAAAACAAAAAATATTGATATCACTCCATTTGCAGGTTATGCCAGGCCTTTTGCCGATGCAACCATCACCAGCGGAAAGCTTTATACTGACCTGAAGGTTACGGGAGATATGAAAGACCCGGCAGCTATTATTATTAAAGGCGTAGCAGGGATAAACGATCTGGTGATAAATGAGCTGGATAGCAAACCCTTCTGTTCATTCAAAGATATTTATATAAAGATGGATAGCCTTGATATCGGAAATTCCAATTTCTGTTTTGGCAAAGTGATGTTAGTAGAACCCAGGATTGTTGCGGTACTTGAGAGAAACAATACCAATATACAAAGAATACTGGCACCATTCCTGAACGACACGACTCAGTCAGCAGATACGACTGCGGATTCCGTTGTCACACATTATTCAATAGACAGCCTCGTGATAAAAGGTGGTAATATTAATTTTTCTGACCTTACCCTTAACAGACCTTTTAAATTTGATATAAAAAACCTTAATGTTGAATTGACCGGATTCAGCGATCAGGCGACAAACATACCTCTTAATTTTAATATGAACCTCAACGGCCCCGGCACATTTAACGGTACCGGCACACTTGATATGGTGAATACTTCAAATATTGTTTTTGACGGAAATATTACCAAACTTGATATGGTGAGTTTTTCACCTTATTCGGAGTATTACCTGGCACGGCCAATAACCAAGGGAACTTTCAACTACCATTGCAAATTGAAAATGACGCCCAATTTACTGGATAATTTGAATAATCTTAAACTGGCCAACGTGCAGTTTGGTAAAAAAACTAAGGATACTACCGCTTATAAAGTGCCGGTATGCCTGGCTTTATATATTATCAAAGATAGAAATGGCTTAATAAAAATTGATTTGCCTGTTTCAGGAAAGCCTTCCGATCCATCATTTAAGTTAAGAAAGATCATTTGGAAAACCCTCGAGGAATTTCTTTTGAAGGCTGTTTCTGAGCCGTTTAAAGCAATTGGTCAGATGTTTGGAACCAGTCCGGAAAGCATCAGGCAAATTCCCTTTGATTATTTGCAGGACAGCCTCAATGCTGATCAGCGAAATAAACTTGATAAGATCACTGAAATTATTACTAAAAAACCGGAATTGAGTTTTACATTTATTCAGACTACGGATCCTGAAAAAGAAAAAGGTTTGATTGCAGTCAGGGAGGCGAAGTATTTATTTGTTTCAAAGGCGGCACAGCAAGGGGCCAATCCTGATGAAATAAGGCGTAATTCAGAAAAAATTGCCGATAGTGACCCTGCTTTTATTACATTTTTGGGTATTGAAGGCATAAACGACCATGGCAATTTCGAAAACCGCTGCAATCAGCTTGTGGGTGCTGTCGTTATTGAAGAGAAGTTTACTCAATTGCTTGAAAAGCGGGAAAATCTTTTAAGTACATATTTTAAGGATAAAGCGTTGCCTCCGGGATCTGTAATGTTCAAAACCACTGACCTGCGCAATATTCCGGAAGAAATGAAAACGCCAAAGTATGTGATTGAGTTGAATGTAAAATAAACGCAGGGACAGGGATAAAAATTATTGTAATTTTGCTGACTGAAAATTCAGATAATACAAGGAAAAACTATGAAAAAACTTATTGAATGCGTTCCCAATTTCAGTGAGGGAAATGATATGAACATTATAAAACAGATAACGGATGAGATGGAATCTGTTTCTGGTGTTAAACTACTTGATGTCGATCCCGGTAAAGCCACCAACCGCACTGTAGTAACGATAGCCGGAACCCCTGATGAAACCGTTGAGGCGGCATTTCGCGGAATAAAAAAAGCTGCTGAATTGATTGATATGAGCAAACATAAGGGAGAACATCCCCGTTTTGGCGCCACCGATGTATGCCCTTTTGTTCCTATTGCAGGCATTACCATGGAAGAGACAGTTGTCTATGCCCGCAAACTTGCCGAACGCGTAGGCAGTGAACTTGGTATTCCCGTTTATTGTTATGAGAATGCCGCTTTTACTGATGAAAGAAGAAACCTGGCCAATTGCCGTGCCGGTGAATATGAAGGTTTGCAAAAAAAGCTTACCGATCCGCACTGGAAGCCTGACTTCGGCCCTGCAGAATTTAATGCCGGTGCTGGTGCCACAGCCATTGGGGCACGCGATTTTCTTGTGGCATACAACGTAAATCTGAATACCACATCAACACGGCGCGCTAATGCTGTGGCTTTTGATATCCGTGAAAAAGGGCGCCCCATGCGCGAGGGCAATCCGATAACCGGGAAAATTGTTAAAGACGAAAAAGGCAACAAGGTGATGATACCCGGGTCGCTCAAGGCTTGTAAGGCCATTGGCTGGTTTATTGAAGAGTATGGCATTGCCCAGATTTCTATTAATCTTACCAATATAAGCATCACACCTGTTCATGTTGCTTTTGAAGAAGCATCTAAAAAAGCCGAGGAACGCGGCCTTAGAGCTACCGGTTCGGAACTGGTAGGTTTGATCCCGCTAAAAGCCATGATTGATGCCGGAAAGTATTTTCTGAAAAAACAACA
>Ga0116171_10005672_pt1 | contig 10931 bp, 9 predicted proteins | sample AD_JPNHW2_MetaG_FD_89798 | JGI IMG/M metagenome (GOLD analysis project Ga0116171, IMG submission 89798) | Active sludge microbial communities of municipal wastewater-treating anaerobic digesters from Japan - AD_JPNHW2_MetaG | ecosystem: Engineered > Bioreactor > Anaerobic > Digestate | place...
AACATATAAAGGAAATTATCCGGATTTGTATTGGCAAGGCCTGTTATAAACTTATCACGGTTCTCTATAAATTTTGTTTTCTGACCTTGAATATCAGGGTTTAAAGTAACCTGGTCAAGATCGAAAACCTCAAGCGTACGATGGGGAGTCTGATTGTTTTCAGTTTCCTTTACTGTGACAACGGCTTTTGGATGGATATCAGTTCCGGCCACTCTTCCTGAAAGGGTGTAAGTGCCTGAAGCAAGGACCTGGCTGTTATCCTCAGGTGCCGGCCAGATAACCCTGACTTCAGGCCCGGCAAAATTACCGGCGTAGATACCCTTTAAATATCGTGGTAACCTGGGAAGATTACCAACTGTGGTCTCCACACTGATATCTGGTACACTTTTCAGAAACTCATTATATAACCTGTGAGTTGAATCCGGAAATTCCGGAAGATTACGGTCTGTTTCATTTCTTCTTTGTGCATGCAATGGGGATACGATACAGGTACAATAAATAAGAATCAATCCTGCGAAAATCCTGTCTGGTCTCATGGTTAAAATCAATTTATGGAGTAAGCTCAAAACGAAAGAAAGCTCAATAAATAGATCCGTGGAACCAAAATAAGAGATATTATTATAATTGCATAAAAAGAACTTATCTTTCTACAGTCAAATCGCCGGAAAATTGATCACTAATTATGTCTGCACTAATAAAAGACGAAAGAGATATTGAAGAATTGCGCAGGTTGTTCCCTGTTACTGAGAACTGGACCTATCTTTATAACGGAGGTGTTCATCCGTGTCCGAAACCTGTCGGGGATGCAATGCGCGATTTTATAACCCGCTGGGAAACCGATGGCCGACCCGGATGTTCAACCGGTTTTGAGGCTTTCACCGGGCTCAGGGAGGAATTCGGAAGCCTTATTCACTCAGAATCGCGCAATATTGTCATTACAGAATCAACGACAGCCGGGATAAATATGGCTTCACAGATCATAAAACCCCGGTGCGATCAGAATGTAGTTGTTACTGACCTCGAATTCATGAGCGATACGTATCCATGGATAGTATGCCATCCTGCACAGGTTCGCTTTGCCAGAAACCAAAACGGTAAGATTTCACCGTCTGATATTGCTGAACTTATCGATGAACTGACGGCTGCTGTAAGCGTTTCGGCAGTGGCAGCAGGAAGCGGATTCCGTTTTGATCTGCCAGCAATACATGAAGCGATAAGTCAGCAAAATATTCCTTTAATTGTTGATGCAGCCCAGGCCCTTGGAGTTATTGACATAAACGTAAATGAATTCAAACCCTCCTTTCTGGTATGTACTGCGAGCAAATGGCTTATGGGTCCGGCCGGAGTGGGCTTTCTTTATGTCTCCGATCAGTATCTCGATTCAAAGCCCCCAGATGTCGGCTGGTTCGCTGCCGCCAACCGGAATGACTGGAATCTTGAGGTATGTGATCTGTACAGTGATGCAAGACGTTTTCAGGGAGGTATTCCCAACCTGGCCGGGATTGTTGGAGCTCTGGCAGGGATTAAGCTCATTAAGCAAATCGGCAGGGAGTTTATCGAGAGTCGTGTACTAAGCCTGACAGCTTATGCCATTGAAGGTCTGGAAAAAATTGGCGTTGACATCTGGACACCCCACAGCCCCGCGGAAAGAGCCGGAATTGTCTTTTTCAGGACCCCGGGCTTTAAGGATCTTTACGAAAAACTTAAGGCCGAACATATTTACTGCGGAAGCTTTCTGTCGGGCATCCGCATCGATCCGAATTTTTACAACACTTATGAAGAGATAGACAGATTTCTGGGAGTTGTCAGAAATCATGTTGCAAAACTATGAAATCCTGACTGCTTTCTTCTGGGCTGTCAGGGCAAGCCAGGTTGCGAGGAAGCAATGCTCCTGCGATATTGCAGTTTCAGTGCGGTTTACCACATCGTTCACAAGCTGCTCACCATATGGCATATAAACATTCGAACAGTCATAGTAAATCGTTTCTTTTTTGTTTACCAGGAACAGGTGGTTACCTCCTTTTTTCCCGGCAATATCGATGTATTTTCGCATTTCCAAGTAGCCTTCGGTACCAAGTATGAAAGTCCTTCCGTCGCCCCATGTTGCAAGTCCGTCGGGTGTGAACCAGTCGGTACGGATATAACCCGAGGCATGAGGACTGCGTACTATCATATCTCCGAAATCCTGGTAGGCCGGATATCCTGTGGTATTGAAATTGCCGATCTGGGAAAGCGCCACTTCAGCTTTTGATGAACCTGTGTAAAAGAGAAACTGGTCACATTGGTGCGATCCTATATCGCAGAGAATTCCTCCCGCCTTACCGGGATCGAAGAACCAGTCGGGACGTGTAGAGGGATTCATTCTGTGAGGACCCAGCCCTATTGTCTGAATAACTCTGCCTATGGCGCCTGCTTTGATAAGTTCATCTGCCTTAACTGAAGCCGGGTTTCCAAGGCGTTCGCTGTACATTATCGAATATATCCGGTTTGTCTGTTCCCTGACCTTCTTTACCTCCTTAAGCTGGCTTAAGGTTACAATGCCTGGTTTGTCGGCCATGAAATCCTTGCCGGCCTTCATAACCCGGATTCCCAGTGGAGCACGGTCTATGGGAATCGATGCGCTGGCAACAAGCTGAACGGAATTGTCTTCAAGGATCTCCTGTTCGCTATGGGCAACTTTGACTTCGGAATAGCGCTTTTTGAATTCAGAAAGAAGATCAGGCTCCGGAGCGTATACTGATATGAGTTTGCCTCCGCCTCCAATGAGGGCGTCGGTCATGCCATAGATATGGCCATGGTTGAGACCAACGACGGAGAAATTTATCGAGTTGGAAGGTGCAGGAAGTTTTTCAGGTTTAAGAATGATTTCAACAGGCCTTCTGGTACTGTAAGCGGTTCCAGGGAATATCTCAGGCGGGAACATCGACATGGCTGTCAGTCCCGTTGCGGATGCAATGGAGTTCCTGATGAAGCTGCGGCGGCTGGTTTTCATGGTTCGCTGGTATAGAAGTTTTGAATAAGCTTATCAAACTTACTAAAAATAAGAAAAAAGATGGAAAAAATAAGAACTTACACTGAGGGACACAGAGAAGGCACTGAGAGACACAGAGTTATGTCAAGATGTGGTGATTTAGCCCCACCTGGGGGGGGTGGGAGGTAAAACATCTGGGAGGCCTCTGGGGGCTATTTCTTAATGAATTCCACCCTCCTGTTCATTGCCTTATTTGCCGGAGTGTCATTAGGAGCTACCGGCCGGTTTTCGCCTGCCCCTTCGGTCTCCATCCGCGATGCTTCAATTCCGAACTTGCCCGAGAGCTCATTTTTAACCGACTCTGCCCTTCGTTTCGAAAGATCAAGATTCATGGCATCATCGCCATCGCTGTCGGAATGCCCGACAATTTTGACACCTACACCCGGATTTTCCTTCAAAACATCGGCTATGCTCTTCAGCGTCCCGTACGATTCGGGTTTAATGCTGGCTTTATTGACATCGAATGTTATTCCGTATGTTACAAGTTTGCCTTCCGTAATAAGCTTGCTGCGTGTATCGGGTGATGCTGTTGTGATCTTAAGATTCGTTACCATCGGAAAGCTTTTCCGGTCATAACCTGAAAACAATAGCCTGTTGAATTTAGTGTGCGCATAGATATTTGTCGGTACATCCAGAGTCTTTGAGCCCTGATGGTAAATTCTGGCTCTCCTCTTTTGTATCCAGATAATTACATGATTGACCTGTTCGCGGACCACCGGATTTTTATCTCCCTGTCCGTTAATCCATTCTCCTTCAGGATTATTTGTGTATCCCTTGGTTTCCCATCCGTCATATTTCAGTGTTATATGCAGGCCGCTCTTACCAGGGTAGAGATCATCATTAATTTCCTTCGGATCCTCGGGATCCTCCTCATACAAGGTAAGGACAGTTCCATCCTGATATTCGCTGTCGGGGATTATATCGAACTCAATAATGAAGTTATCAGGGAAAGTGACTTTCTTTGAAAAGCAGTAAACAGCATCCTCCCCATTCATATGAAGCCACTTTCCCGGAGCTATATTAACTGTTTTTACCTCTCCGCTGCCGTTTGAAGTCCAGAGTGCGGGAAAATCGCCAACCTGATCCTGTGAGAAATCCTCGAAAAAGAGGATCTTGTCTCCCGGTACAAAATCATACTGGGTGAAGCTCTCAAGTTTTTGTGGGGATGATGATCCGGCAGTTTTGCCTGATGACAGTTCATCATTCTCCTGATGGTCTGGCCCGCTCATATCCTTCCCTGAAACAGCTTCAGAATTTTCCGAATCGTCGCCGCCATCTTCTTCTGACTCCTCATCTGTGCCATCCTTCTTTTTTATTATTTTTACCGCTCCCTGTTCAATTTTATCAAAACCTGCATCTATACCCTCGTCGATCCGGGAGTTTGCCCTGTCGGTTCCCTTGTTCTTTAATATCTCCACAGGATTATTGATCTGTGCCACACAATTAAAGCTCATCAGGCTGAGGAATGATATAAGCAATATCACAAAAAGAAGATTCTTTTTCATAAATTAATTCCAGTAATTATGGTTATGACCATAAAGCAAACCAATTTGCAGCATGGGTAATAGTAAAAAACCGACATTTGCAAATCAGTTTTCCTGCCCGGCTCTTCCCGAAAGGATCCTGACCATATCAAGATTTCTTTTGAAAAAATAATCAGGTGTTTCACCGGTCATGGCTTTGAAGTCTTTAATGAAATGAGTCTGGTCAAAATAATTACCAAGGAATACAAGATCCTGGTAATCAATAGGTCGTTTGCTGTTGATTGTGTTCCACAGGTAGTTGATCTTTACAATTCTTGAAAGCATTTTTGGAGTAATTCCGAGGCGTTCCCTGAACCTTCTCTGGACTGTTCTCTCGCAGACCTGGAAATCGCTGATTATATCGCGCAACTGTGTGTTGAAGCTGCTGTTGCAAATCATTTCAAACATAATGTCAGTCTCGTCAGGAATATATTTTCCGGGATATATGTCGTGTATAAATCCTGAAAAAGCCTTTATTCTGGCCTCGGGATCATCATGTTTTTTCATGGTTTCCCATACAGGGTTGAAAACATGTTTTGGAAGATTTAAACAGACTTTTTTCTCCCGGATCATGCTGATGCCAAGTATACGGGAAAGGATTGTAGGGTTGCAGGTAACAATCAGAACGTCAGTCCTTCCTTTGATCATTATGCGGTTTGCAGTGGGTACAAGAGGTGCGATGAAGTAGCGCGGCAGTTGCTGCTCTGCCGGCGACAGCATCCGGGGCAGGGTACCGAAATGAAATACAAGCGAGGCATCCTGACGCGGTACAAATTTGTCGGTCAGTCCTTTTTTGCTGTAAAAATTGATAGCTTCAAACTGCTTTACAAGCCAGGAAATGTCATTCCCCGGCTTAAAGTACTCTGCAACGGGCTTCATTGATTCTTACTGATTTTACAGGCACACAATTTACCGATTATTTCAGGCCGCCCTGACGACATTCAGCATTTGTCTTTATGTTTTACAACATATCTGTTGTGCTCCTCATTTATCGAAAATTTGCTTTTTTAAATTCAAATACTGATTAAATTCAAGACGTTAAAAACACAATTATCGTCATGAAGAAACAAACGTTGTTTTTCATTTTCGTTTTTATTGCTGCTGTAACACGGTCCCAGACCTTAATAGACCGCGACCCTGAGATAAGCCGCATGGTCGGCGAGATATCTGCAGAAAGGATCGAGCAGCATGTCAGGAAGCTTGTCAGCTTTCATACTCGTCATAACCTTAGCTCAAAAAATGATCCTCAAAAGGGGATAGGCGCAGCATGGAACTGGATAAAATCGGAGATGGAGCTAAGTGTTGCTTCATCGGGAGGAAGACTGAAGGTTGAATTTGATGATTATACAGTCGGAGGCCAGGGACAGAGGATAACCAAACCTGTGGCTCTCAAAAATGTTATTGCAACACTTCAGGGCACTGATCCGGGCGACGACAGGAAGATACTTATAAGCGCACATCTCGATTCAAGGGCGCAGCTCGACAATGACTCAACGAGCTATGCTCCAGGAGCCGACGACGATGCATCGGGGATCGCTGCAATACTTGAACTTGTCCGTATAATGTCGGCCAGTAAATTTCCTGCCACAATAGTGTTTATGGCAGTGTCGGGCGAAGAACACGGCTTGTACGGAGCCCGTCATATAGCCGCCAGGGCAAAGGATGAGAAATGGAACATCATTGCCATGCTCAATAATGATATGATAGGGAACAGCAGTTCGAGCGAAACACATCTGAATGACAATATGAAGGTAAGAGTATTTTCGGAGGGAGTGCCTGCATATGAGACTGAACAGATGGCAGCGCTAAGGAAGTACACATCAGGAGAGAATGATGGCAGGGCACGGCAGCTTGCTCGCTATATTAAGGAGATAACGGAAAGATACGTCGACCAGCTTACTGTTACTCTTGTTTTCAGGAACGACAGGTTCGGCAGGGGAGGCGATCATTCCCCGTTCTGTGAGAAGGGATTTACTGCAGTGAGGATCTGTGAATTCAATGAGAATTATGACAGGACGCATAAAGTACCTGCTGTAGTAAACGGGATACAGGAGGGAGATCTTCCCGAATACGTCGATTATGAGTATGTAAGGAAAAATGCAGGACTGAACCTGGCAGCCATTGCCAACCTGGCCCTTGCACCATACGAACCTGTTAACTGCGGGATAGTTGTCAGCGGTTTGACAAACAAAACCACCCTTCGCTGGGATGCTCCTTCCAAAAGGCAGAAACCTTCAGGTTATTATATCCTTATGAGGGAAACTTATCAGCCGTTATGGGAGAAGAAAATATTCGTTACAGGAACAGAAGTCACCCTTCCTTATTCAAAAGACAACTATTTCTTTGCCGTTCAGTCAGTTGGCGCTTCAGGGCACGAAAGCCTGCCTGTCTTTCCGGGCAGGGCTGCGGCAAAACCCTGAATCAGGAATTAACTCTTTTATTACTTCATTTGTTTATTCATTCATTGGAACTAATTTTACAAATTATAGAGACCTACTATGAAAATAATATCCTGGAATGTAAACGGAATCCGTGCCATAGCAAAGAAATCCTTTTTTGCCGATCTTGAAATGTTGGATCCCGATATAATATGCCTGCAGGAGACCAAGGCTCAGGACCATCAGGTTGCCGAAACGCTTGTTTCAGTCAATCACAACCACATATTTTCAAATTCTGCCGAAAGGCCCGGTTATTCGGGGACAGCCGTAATTTCAAGGATAAAGCCCCTTAATGTTACGAAAGACATGGGTATTAAGGAGCATGATAAGGAAGGCAGGGTATTATGTCTTGAGTTTGACAGGTTTTTTCTTGTTAATGTGTATGTTCCCAATTCGGGTGCAGAACTTGGAAGGCTTGGTTACAGACAGGAATGGGACAAGGCTTTTTTAGGTTATCTGAAGAACCTTGAACTTACAAAACCGGTTGTAGTTTGCGGCGACCTTAATGTGGCACATAAGGAGATTGACCTTGCACGTCCGAAGGAAAATTACAACAAGGCCGCCGGTTATATGCAGGAAGAGATAGATGGAATGGACAGGCTTACCGGAGAAGGATTTGCAGATACTTTCCGTCATCTTTATCCCGATCAGGGAGGAAGGTATTCGTGGTGGAGCTTCAGGGCCGGTGCAAGGTCGAGGAACATAGGCTGGAGAATCGATTATTTCCTTGTGAGTAGGTCGATCCTTCCAATAGTAAAGGATGCGTTTATCCACGAAGAGATAAGCGGATCGGATCATTGTCCGGTGGGGATAGTCCTCGATCTGTAAAATCGCTTGCGACAAGGATTTGTCTCTTAAACCATGCTTGTCCGGTTAATAAGTCAAAAAGGATATTAATAATACAGAAAGCGGATACTGACAGGTATTAGTAATTTCCAAAGTAAATTTCCATATATTTGGTTAGGTGAAGTAAAATGTCACAGGCCTTTCACCATTTTTACCCTAAAACCTTTATATTATGAAAATCAGGATTTTGCTTTTTTCGATTATTATGCTGGCTGCCGTTACATCTTGCGAAAAGGACGATTCAGGTCCCGATCTCTCATCATCAGTATCAGGGACCTACTCCGGAACTGTTACTGTTGTCGGAACAGGATCGGCTGCATGTGTCTGTGTCATTTCCAGAAGTTCTGATACGAAAGTAAGTATGAAAATAACAGTGAGCACAACCACTGCAACTCTTCCGGGAATCAGCGTAAGCAGTTCAGGGACTGACTCCTATGACCTGAGCCTTACCGATTCCAGCGGCACTTTCGATGGGAGTGTGAATGGTGACCTTCTCACCTGGACACTTACAGGCGGCGGTTATGTTGAAACATTTTCAGGCACCAGGCAATAGTGTTGCCCCACAGGTCAACCACCAGATTCCGGTTTTTCTGCTTCTTAATCCTTTCCTGCCTTTTATTTGAGTACTTTTTTAAGAAAAAAGCCCTTTTGGTGAACCTGCGTAAAAGATCAGACCCGCTTCCTCCCGGCATCTCTATATCCAGGAAGGTTAGATGTGGCTTATATTCGACGATAGCCTATATTCTTCCCTTATTGATATACATTCCACTATTATTTCAAGCGACTGACAATATTCTTTCAGGTATATGACAAGGGTATCGCGCGAAGGTAAGTGGTTTAAGATATCCTAATCCTTAAGGCAGCGTACAGAAACGGCCTGGCTTTTAACCTCTTCCCAGCGATTTATGTATTCGTATATATATCCGACTCCCCAGTGCAATGCCTTTGTACCTGAGGTTGAAGTGGAACTCCACCATACATCATAGCGTCTTGCAGTCCAGAAATTTCCGTCAGGATTCCTGTAGCCGCCGGGTCTGGCAGAAAAGCCTGATTCATTTGTTGCTCCTGTATTGGGAAGGCTCCAGAATGTTTCTCCGGTTTCTTTTAATTTCCCTCCTGCAATATCAATTCCACCCAGATATAATGCAAGTGTCCTCCATTCGTCATCTGATTGAACGTGCCAGCCTGCAGGACATAGCCGCCGGCTGTCCATACCGGAATACCAGGTATACAAACGGCCAAAGTTTTCAACATTATACTCATCGTCATATGGAGGCCACTGGTATTTTGGACTGGTTTCGGCTGTAATATCCTTGGTTCCAGGAATTGTTGTCCCTATAAGATCCCCGTTATTGTACCTTGTAACCTTCAGGTTTTCTCCCATCCACAACTGATCACCAATACTGACAACTTTGTAGATATTATTGTCAACATCAGTAACACTCGTCACCGGACATTCTTTTGTACATCCTGATGAGAAGACATAAAGGAATAAGATAAATAAAGAAGGGATTGAAAGGGCATTCATAATAAGACACGAATTTGTGGATTCTAAAATTTATTTTGATTTTAAATTTTAAAACCAGACAAACACCATAATATTGCTTCACCTTCCGGACAGATTTAATTTATTGTTTCCGCATAACCATGTTTCATGTATTCCCACATCCAGGGAATATTACTGCGGTCACTATCGTTATACCTGCAATACAGGTCAGTGAATTTTACCTGTCCGCGATGATCCGCTTTTCTCCTTTATAGCTTTTTACATCTTTAATTTTCCTGAGGTAGCTGATTGTCGCATCCGCTGTTGTAATGAACAACGACTGACCAGGATCGGCATGGGTGTATTTGTATACAAGTGTCATGTAGCTGTTCATTGCAACAGTGTAGGTAAGGTTCATATCGAGCGGAGCTCCGCTTTCAGTCTTTAAAGCAACATCTGCAAGGTTGCCGGATGCATCAAGGCTGAGCAGGGTTGTGATGCCTGAAGGATAAACAGGAAGCCTGTCGTCGACCGGAAATGCCGCAAGCATGAGGGAGCGGATCTCATGTCCGGTCAACCGCGTTACAACGAGTTCATTTCCGAAAGGATCGAGTTGGAAGACATGCATGACTCTTACCGGGCCAGAGGCAAGCCTGTCGATCCTTACGCCTCCCGGATTTACGAGAGCGATATCGGCTCCGGCAGCAGCCCTCTGGGCATCAGCCATCAGATAACCCAGCTCTTCATAGGATGAGAAATCGCCTGAAGCCGTAGCTATCACCTCCTTCAGTACCGGATTGTCGTTGTATTTGTCGACAATTGCCCTGATGGCAGGCTTTTCATTTTTCCTGTTCCTGATATCAAGAAGCTCCATGCTTTTTATAAGGCTGCCATCGCTTTTCCTCGTTATCTTTATCAGGGTACCGTATTTCAGTTTGTTTTCAGCCTGTGTTATCAGGATCCCGTTAAATACCTGTTCTTTTTCAACCCTTGTATGTGAATGTCCGCCGATAATTAAATCTATACCCCCTGGCATTGTCTCAGCAAGCTTCACATCATTCTCGAATCCGATATGGGTAAGTGCAATAAAGATATCGCTCTGGTCTTTAAGCCCGATATATCCGGGGGCAGCGTCAAAGGGAGATCTGAATGTGAATCCTTTAACATTGTCGGGATGGGAATCGGGGATTCCGTTCTGATTGATATGAAGCAGGCCGAGAAAAGCTATTTTCAGACCGTTTGGCAGTGTAATGATCCTGTAGGGTTTCAACAGAATATTCAGTGAATCATCAGCAGAGACATTTGCGCTGATAAAGCTGAACTTAGCCTTCTGGGAGAGCTTGCTGAATCCTGCAGGGCTTGAATCGAACTCATGATTGCCTACCGCACTTATATCAAATCCGGTGGCGTTCATAAGATCGATTACCGGCAATCCTTTCTCAGGATACTGGTCATTCACCGGATTCCCGGTCTGATTATCTCCCGCAGCAACAAGAAGCATATCGGGATAGATTGCCCTGAGGCTGTCGACTACCCATGCAAGTTTCGGGAAATTGTCAAGTGTTGCATGTATGTCGTTCACTGCAAAAATGATTGCCTGTTTTTCT
>Ga0116171_10005675_pt1 | contig 10929 bp, 7 predicted proteins | sample AD_JPNHW2_MetaG_FD_89798 | JGI IMG/M metagenome (GOLD analysis project Ga0116171, IMG submission 89798) | Active sludge microbial communities of municipal wastewater-treating anaerobic digesters from Japan - AD_JPNHW2_MetaG | ecosystem: Engineered > Bioreactor > Anaerobic > Digestate | place...
TTCAACATCGACACCAATACCAATTTTCTCACGCAGAGTATTCGTAAGAAGGCGCATATCGGAAAGAAAGGGACTGCTGCTGATGTATTTGTTCATGGTGAACAACAGGTTATCCTTCTCAAAATCAATGGTTAACTTTGATTTTTCACAGATAATCCCATCATTATATACGCTGAAGATATCCTCAACCAGGGGATATTCATCCTTCACTTCTGCTATTATCGTTTCCAAGTCATGTGTCACAAAAGAATTTTTCTCAAGATCGATCACATCAATTCGATGTGGAGAGTATCGTAGAATATCATCCGGATTTGAATTAACGCGAAGCGAAGGTTGTCCGGGAGCCAGTAAAAGAGGGTATTCGTCGCCAATTCTATCGACGGCTCTCGTACCTAATCCTGGAACCAATCTTAATAATCCATTATCTCTTTCAAGACGGGGAGACCATCGGAACTCATTATATGAAAAAGCAACACCCGCAAATGCCGGGAAGAAGTATTTTCCTGCTTTAACACCCACAACTTCCTGGATCAGGACTGCCATTTCTTCATGGAAATCCAATAGATTCCTTTCCCTGCGGTATTCTATTGGATCAGGTCCGAATGTCGAAGCATATACTTCTGTGATTGCATCCATCAGTGCAGTGAGTTTTTCTTGGGGAGTCCCTTGGTTTGCTATGAATAGGCTCTTGTATTTTCCGGAGAAGGTTGCTCCTATACGGTCTTCAAGCAGACTCGAACTTCGTACGATTAAAGGTGTATCTCCAAAATCATTGAGTGCCTGTTGCAGTCCTTTGATGATTTCAGGCGGGAAATATGAATTTTTAAAGATATGGATAATATTGGGATATTCTTCCCTGATCTGTTCCCCGTTTTTATATTTTTGTTCAATGACTTCACGAAGATTATTATAATTCAGGAAAGTCAGAAGGGCATTGGAAGTGATATACCAAGTCTTAGGGGTCTTGAATTTTAAATCACATCCCTTTAAAATACTGGTTGCGAGAAATATCCCGGCTGCTTTTCCACCAAGTTTTCCCTGCCCAGATGAAGGATAAATGATATGTTGAACCAAATCATAAAAATCATCAGGATTGACAAAGTTCTTCGCAATATTGATAAATTCAGGTTGTTCTGTGAAGAAACGATAAATAAGCAGGACTCTCAGATTCAAACTGGTATGTTCAGACAAGTCAATGTGATCCAGATGTGAGAATTTTGTTAGTGAATCATGCAATTCACTCATGGAAGTTGATAGATTCTCGAGTTTTTCCAGGAGAAACATGATCTTATCCTGCTGGAACCAACGTATGATCTGGCTCAATATCTCGTCATCACTGATGGATTCTTCTGCCAGTTCGAAAATTCTTTCCCCTGCCATTTTCATAAGTGCGAAATTCTGTTTTCCGGGTTTATTTTCTTCCGAATTGTCATTGGAAAGAGCATTATCTTCTGCAAAGGATTGAAGAATATGCCTTGCTTCAGGAATTCCCAGCCAGCATAGGTAATTCATCATTTTCCGCGATAGCCTGAGATATGACTCGGAATCAGTATTGCGTATCATTTCAACAATAGCCATCCATTCATGATGAACCGGTTTCTTTTCATTTAATTTATGGGAATGTAAATTCAAATCACGATAATAAAGATAATGACTCACCCATTGCGCAATCGTGGAGAGTAACTTTTCTTCTTCTGGCAGGAATGAAGGCTTGTTCGCTTCATCACCGTGGAAATAAACTTCAATGTAGCCGATATTTTCGTTTTGAACCCGGATATTAGCTCTGATTCTACGTTCCGATTCAACAGAATTCAGGGTTCTGTGCATCGTTCCACGTATATTGATCAGGGCAGATGTCATTTCAGGATATTGCCAGCCTTCGGGAATGATCTCAACCAGGGAATCGAATATCTCATTTAAAGGGCGCTTATACTCGTTCAGCAACTCATCAATGCGATATAAGCAATTGAGTTCTTTTGCTCTTTCGGATAAACTATCCAACAGTTTGTTCTTGTTTGCGTCGGTCATGGCAAATCATTCCTCGTTTTTATAAATAATACCTGTTCTTTTTCTCCCGTCAACTTGAATTTTCAGTGGCTTTTTCAGTTGGAGATGCTTCAGGAATTTGCCGTCTCTTATCACAGTTTGTGCATTTAACCATTCATAATCGAGATGATTCGGGTCAGACTCTGAAATGGAGAAGTATTTGACTTGAAATGCCAACAGATTGTGGAAAAAGTGTGAGCCTTGGCTCAATTCAGGATTGAAACCCGGTAACGTTGATTCCACGATAACCGATACCTTGCCAATGCTGCTCCAATCGACTGGTATGCCTAACCATGGGTCTGAACTGCCTAATCTCCCGTATGTGATGAGAAGATATCTTTTATCGCTGTCCAGGAAATCCTTATTAAATTTGTCCATTTCAGCAGCAATCTTATATGAATTCTTGGGATCAAAACTCTCACGCTTCACCATAATAACGTCTGTTATATCATCAACAAACCCGTTACCCAGCACATTTTCACCATAAAGGAGGACATTCTTTCCTGTTTCCTTCTTCACTTCAACACATCCGCCTTGCATGATCATGGGACGAATTTGCAGGAAACCGAATTTGGGTTTCGACTGTGGGTCTGCCTTTATTGCGAATTCAATTTCGACTTTCAGGCCATAGATTTTTTCACTCATTTTCAAAAGTTTGTGCAACAGGTTGTTCAATGGCATCATATCATAGATCAGGATTGGTGAAAAATCGACAATCCACGGTTCGTAATCAGGATTTTCTGTGATTTCGTTATAAACTCTACCGCAATATGCAAGTGTTCCATCCCATTTTGCATCAGGCAGGTAGTGGGTATCCAGGAACTCATCCGGATTGATTGGGTCATAATCTTCCCGCTCACCCATATGAATTGCATAAAAAGAAGATTGTGTATTATGCAGCATATCCGTGACAGAAAATGGGGGAGGACTTGCCGGTCTGGTAGGTGAATACTGCCAAACATTTCCTCCATCCACGATCGTCTTGCCAAGACCCAAGGCGAGATTAATGACTCCATCTTCGGGTTTATGATCATTATAGGCATAGTAGTTATAAGAACGTGCCACACCGCTGATAGCAGGATAATACCTGTCACCGTAGCGTGAACCAACAACTTCCTGGATCAGCACAGCCATTCTTTCCGTTCTGATATCCCTTTTGATGGCTTTGAAGTAACGTTTGGCAGATTGGGTATAGACACTGCTCCATATGAGTTTTACAGCTTGTATGATTTTTTGAAAGCGAGCTTGTGGATCGAGATACCAATTGGGGAGCATTTTTGTATGATATATGCCTGCAAAGGGTTCATTCAATGAATCTTCAAGAATACTGGATGAACGAACAGCGAGAGGGTAATTGGTTGCTAAAGCAAACTCATATAAGTCGCCACTCAGGAGTGTCGGCAAACTGGCTTTCTGAAAGATCTGCGCGATATGTTCATCCGGTAAATCCGATAATGCTAAATCCCATAAGCAATTTTCATCCATGAATTGTGTGAATACATCGCTCATGATGACAAGTGATTTGGGTATGAATATCTCTATACCTTCAAATTCCAGTTTCGGGAAAGTCTGTTCCAGGTAGTTTAAAGTGTGGATGAGTCCATGCGCTTTTTCACCATATTCTCCTGTTCCGAGATAGGTAAAAACTTCATTTTCCTTTCTGTTGAAAGGTTTTGGTTCAGTCTTAGCCATAATGAGTTCCTATTATTGAGGGAGGGCAGATGAATCTGCCCTCCCTGAGTGGTTCCGTGTAGGGTGTCTGTCTATTTCAATGGAGAAGTGGTCTTTATACCCAACCGTGTTGCTTGCAAGCTTCTGCGACACGATTAATTGCGATCACATAGGCTGCATCACGCATATAGAGCTTGCGTGTTTTTGCTAAGCGGGATACATCAAGGAATGCTGATGTCATCTTCACATCGAGCTTCCCGAGAACTTCTTCCTTGTCCCAGAAATAGTTCATGTTGCATTGTACTTGTTCAAAGTAACTGCAAGTCACACCACCGGCGTTCGCAAGAAAATCAGGAATCAGGAAGATACCCATTTCTTGCAGTACCTTGTCAGCTCCAGGTGTCGTTGGTCCATTAGCACCTTCGGCAATGATCTTGACTTTTGGTGATATATCCTTAACGGTCTTTTCTGTAATCTGATTTTCAATAGCGGCAGGAATCAGGATATCGACTTCCTGGGAAATCCATGCTTCACCGGGAAGCACTTCATAACCGAGAGTCTGTGCCTGTTGTTTATCGATTCCACCAAAGCGATCGGTGATACCTACCAGCTGATCGATGTTGACACCATCCTTCTTACGATATGTGAAGGATTTCTGTTCCTTTTGATCCCAGCAGGCGACGGCAATAACCTTTCCGCCTAACTGATTGTAAAGACGAATTGCATATTGCGCGACATTACCGAAACCTTGAACAGATGCTGTCGTATTCTGTGGCTTCAAGTTCATTTCCTTGAGAGCTTCACGAATGACAAAGACAACGCCATATCCTGTTGCTTCCGTACGTCCCAGTGATCCACCTAATCCAAGTGGCTTGCCTGTGATCATACCAGGATATTTTGCTCCCATGATTGTTTCATATTCATCAAGCATCCATAACATGTGCTGACTATTGGTCATTACATCTGGTGCCGGAACATCACGAAGCGGTCCAATATCATGAGCAATCTGTCTGATATAACCACGACAAATCTGCTCTTGTTCTCTTAAACTCAAATTGTGAGGATCACAGATCACTCCACCCTTTCCGCCGCCAAGTGGAATATCCACAACGGCTGTCTTCCAGGTCATCCACATGGAAAGTGCACGCACAGTATCTGCTGTTTCTTGCGGATGGAAACGAATCCCACCTTTTGCAGGTCCACGAGAATCATTATGCTGGAATCTATAACCCTTGAAAACTTGTACCTTACCATCATCCATCTTGACTGGAATACTGAAATGGTATTCACGCATGGGCGTTCTGAGTAATTCTCTGGTTGCGGTGTCCAAATTCAGGATATTCGCGACATTATCGAATTGTTCCTGAGCCATTTGGAAAGGATTGAAACCTTGTTCTTTCATAATTCACCTCTTTATTTTTTTTTGTGATATCTTCAAAAAGGAGGTCAGGGCTTACAGGAGGTAAGCCCCAACCAGAGCTAATGACCAAATCCGCATACATATTGTGCAATTCGTGCACCAAATGCGAAATATGTTGTATCTATATGCTATACATAAAGATATGATGAACACCACTTGATTGACCTGTGGAAGTATTGCGGGTCAAAAATACCCATTGTGTAAAAATGCCCCACTTTTTACTTGCGTTTATTTCTACATTCTCTTTCTTTCATCCAGAGGATGATATTTATGTTTGAAAAAGAACTAATGGCTATGGTGGAACAGCGGTTAAGCCGTAGTGAATTCCTTGTCGGTACGGCAGCATTACTGAAACGTGACATGAATTTGAACAAGTGCATTTTCCTTTGTCCAGACCAACCTTCTTCATATGCATTTCAATCTTCGCCCCGCCTAAAATTCCTGTATCGCGATTGGGTAAAGAAACCCAATAATCTGCTGGAAAAAGCAGCCGTACAGTTTATGAGGGAGGAAGATGAAATCAAATACGAAGATCATGATTGCTTTCTGAAGATTAAAGCTGGTACCCAATTGCTCGGGATCATGATCCTTCCCTTCCGGAAAGAAGTAGATTATGTCTATATGGCAACAATATTAGGCAGCATCATGCTGTTACGAAGAATGCATCATGCCCTGAAAGAAAGGATCAAAGAACTTACATGTCTCTATCAGTTGAATGAGATCATCCAGAAGGATCAGCATTTGGATCTCATGCTCGAGAATTTAGTTCATATGATACCCGCTGCTTTTCAATATCCGGAGATAGCGGGATGCTCGATAACAATCAAAGGGGTTTCAAGTCGCTCCTTTCATTTCTTCCCTGATGTCATGCTATTGTCAACCCAGGTTAATACGTTGGATGAATCATGGGGTGAGATACAGGTATCTTATTCTTCTGATCACATTGGGCTTGAAAAAGTCTCCTATCTTGAAGAGGAAGTCAAATTATTGGAACTGATTGCCCAGAAATTATCCCAGTACATGGATGGAAAGGCAGCACGGGATGCAGAAAAAAGGATGCTTGAACAGCTCCGTCATGCAGACAGATTGGCAACGCTTGGTACATTGACTGCTGGAATTGCCCATGAGATCAACGAACCTCTGGCAAATATCCTGGGATTTGCCCAGTTAGCCCAGAAATCCATCTATGATCCGCTGAAAGTCAAGGGGGACATGGAAAAAATAGTGAAATCAAGTCTCCATGCCCGAGAGATCGTGAAAAAACTTCTTTTCTTTTCCAGGCAAATGCCTATCAATATCAACCAGGTCAATTTGAATAACGTTCTCGATGAAGGTCTGTATTTCCTGGAATATCGATGCGCAAGAGAGAATATTAAGATCCATAAGGACTTCGCTCCGAATCTTCCTTTTATAGATGCAGACCAGGGTCAATTGATGCAGGTAGTGGTGAATCTGACCGTGAATGCGATTCAAGCCATGGAAAATGGCGGAGAACTCTTTCTCCGCACGTGGTATGACAAAGAATTTGCATTCCTTAGTATTCGTGACACAGGTCAGGGGATGAATAAAGACATCCAGAAAAAGATGTTCCTTCCATTCTTCACAACCAAACCAATTGGTCTGGGTACGGGCTTGGGTCTGGCTGTTGTACATGGAATTCTGAAAAGTCACAATGCGAAGATAGACGTTCGAAGTACACCCAATAAAGGAACGGAATTTATCATAGGATTCCCGGTGAGTGCAAAATGAATAGAGATGTAATTTTACTGGTCGATGATTCTCCCGATACATTGGAAATGCTGTCCCGTCAGCTTGAAGAACTCAAGGTAAGCATCCTGACTGCTGGTAATGTCGAGGACGCAGTCAATATTCTGAAAAATACAACTGTCGATCTCGTGATCACGGATTATAAGATGCCCGGTCTCACAGGACTCGATTTGGTACGACACATCAAGGATAATTACGAATATACCGCAATCATCATGATCACAGGTTTTGCCTCGATCACCGGTGCTGTCAATGCCATTCAGTCGGGAGCCAACGAGTATCTGGCTAAACCTTTCACCCAGGATGAACTGCTGCTGGTTGTGAAGAAGGTAATGAGCAAACTGAAGCAGCGACGTAATGCCCATACGGATAAGCCTGAATCATTTGCCGGGATCATCGGCAAATCAAAAGTCATGCAGCAGGTTTTTGATACCATCCGTAAAGCAAGTCTGTCCAAGGCAAATGTGCTGATTACAGGGGAAAGCGGCGTGGGGAAGGAATTGGTAGCTCGTGCCATTCATTATCAGTCTTCGAATGCTTCTTCACCTTTCATTGCGGTGAATTGTGCGGCAATTCCCCAGGAATTGATGGAAAGCGAATTCTTTGGATATTTGAAAGGAGCTTTTACCGGTGCTGCCAATACAAGAAAGGGATTTTTCCAGGCTGCTCACGGAGGTTCTATCTTCCTGGATGAAGTATCGGAAATGATACTTCCCATGCAGGCAAAGCTGTTAAGAGTGATTCAGGACAGAGAAGTATCCATGGTGGGCAGTTATAAAACAGAGAAAGTGGATACAAGAATCATTGCTGCTACGAACAAGAACCTCCAGGCGATGGTTGAAAAAGGTCTCTTTCGAGAAGATCTCTTCTACCGTTTGAATGTTATCAATATCGAGATTCCACCTCTGGTCATGCATAAAGAGGATATCCCTTTATTGGTCCGTTATTTCGTGCAGAAATACGCGTCAGAACTTGGTCGGGGAATACCCCACATTTCTGATCGAGCACTCGAAGCACTGGAAGAATATCATTATCCTGGTAATATCAGGGAACTCGAGAATTTCATCCAGCGTGCCATGGTCTTGAATGACAGAGATACAATTGACATAGGTGATTTGCCGGAACATTTGAAATACTCGCTTCATATCCAAGATGACTATACCAGGACTCTCGTCCAGGTTGAGAAGGATTATATACAAAAAGTACTGACGATTTGTGAAAATAACCAGTCAAAAGCATCTTCGATATTGGGGATTGATCGAAAGACTCTGTATCGCAAATTGAAGGAGTAATGGATTGAGAAGTACTTGAAATGGTTTGACGATCCAAAGTAATTATACGCAAATGCAAGAATCAGGTCATTTTTCTTGAACGAAATGAAAAAACGCGATATATTATTATACAGATAGAGTAATTCGTAGAGGAAGAGATGAAGCATAATATCGTGTATGAGGCATATCACTGGCTCAAACATGTTGTAAGAGTCTTTTTAGGCATGAATAGCTACTATTATATGCGGAATCATAAGCGACAACGATTGACTGATAATCTTCGCAAGACACTTCATATCGATCATGTGGTTAACAGAGAAGACCAGAATTTGCAAAAGAACGACCGGAGTTTTCCATATCCGCCTCATACATCTGAATAATCTCTCAGGTTCTTTCTTCCCGCAGAAATAACACCCTCAATATCATTTTAGTGCACTGCATCTGTAAAATTGATACTATCAAATAATTTCCAAAAAACTATTTGACTTTTTATACAGAGTGTAAGATAATAAAATTTGGTTCTGGAATGGTTCAAAAACAACTGAATACCGAAAAATTCATGGGTGGATGAATCATGCAACGAACTGATTTCATGAATGGACTGGTTTATGAAAAGAAATTTTGTCAGCGAAGCTTTCTTGTATATTGTTCACGTTATACGAATTTTCTTTGGTCTCAGCAGTAACTACCATATGCGTTACCACAAGAAAAGAAAACTGCATCAGCGTGTCACGAAGTTCTTAACGACTGATCACCGTGTCTTGAATGCAGAAGATAAAGAAAAGGAGAAGGAAAAGAGTAAGTTTCCTTATCCACCCAATGCAACTCAATAATTAGTATTTCAGCAAATTACGATTCCCGCTATTTCTGAAGACGAAGATTCTTAAAGGAAATCAAGTTTACTGTAGGATCAGTCACTGATAAATACTCCATTCGAACAGGATCACCGATATTCGTCACCGGTAAAAAGTCGGATAGGTCTGTATTGATCACAAACACGACATTCGGTTTATCGGCAACGATGATATAAAAGAAAGTCCTGCCATTTTTCACATCCGTTCCTATCCGGGTCACCGTGCTTTCCAGTATGATCCTTTGATTGCCACTCATGGACACATTCGTGTTCCTTTGCATGGAGAGTGCGTTAATATATGCATCCCGTGCCTGTTTGACCGATTCTCCCACGCCTACCAGGCTGAAGTCCTTGACTGAGACCATGGCGAACATCTTAACCAGTCCGGCTGAATCCTTGAGTGTCATGAAGAAGGTCGGAACCTCTGATATATTGAGTAGAATTGGGAAGGTGGCTGAATACTTGAAATTCTGGACTTTCCCTTCCGCAGACTGCATGGCTGCAGTTTCCGTGGCACCGGATATCTTATAGAAATGCGTTTCCTTATCCCTCGTATTCACAAGCATGAATCCCACTGCTCCTTCATCGGAACCCACACTCGTCATCCCTGTATAAATATAGCATTTGTTATCCGTACCGTAAATGATATTATATCCCATGGTTGTCATGAGCATATCCCGTTTCCCAAAGATGGTGTTCCAGAATCCATGGATATACTGTCCCCAATAATCGAGCTGGTTCATGACAAAATATGCGGGTTGTATCCTATCCACCCACACGGGTGTATTCCGGATATCGTAATATTTCACATCACCTGTTTCGGGATTTACGATAGCGGTTCCAATTGCATCCGCCCCTAATAAACCGATTTTATGATCGTATATCGTGACAGTCCACCAGGGATGAAAGTCCTCATCCAACTCAAATGTAAAATCACCAATTCCCACATTTCGGATCCCACTCATATATATCCTGCGTTTCAGATTCTGATTCCAGAAAGAATTCGGTTGATACTTGAGATGAATTTCAGAACTTCCTATGGTACGGATGAAGCGGATATCCTGTGGATCCGTGGCTGATACAAGGATATATCCCGGAGTCCCATTGTCCTGGTTGGTCAGCCATTTAAAGAAACCGCTATGCAGAAGGGGTATGGCAAAATACAGGTGATTCCTGACCATCTGCCGTGTAGGATGTCCAAGAACGACCCGGCTTCCCAAGGCAAAATCTTCACCAAGTTTCTTTTCTGCAAGACTCGATGCGAAATCAGGATCGACAATCGGTATCTGATTCAAGTCTATCGGGGAAACAAGAGTTTGGAATTGTGTTTCATTGACTTTGCCCAGCAGGTCTCTATAGCTCTCTGAACGGAATATGGGTTGATAAAGCAACCAGAATAAAATCATGGCGACAATGCTAATGAATGATATGCCAACCAATGATTTCTTTAGAGGTGCGGGTAAATAACTTCGAGCAACTAAAAGCAATGTCAGTGTGATCATGACATAGAAACTCGAAAATCTTGGTGATAACACGGGTAGATTGAAATAATACAAACCAAGAATGATGAGAATACATATGATCGTGGCAGTAATATGGAATCCTTTGCTTTTCGGGAAATTGATCTTTATCTTTGGGATTTCTCTTGAAACCTGATCTGTTGATATATTCATGCTTCCCCCTTTTGTTTTCACTAAACTGAGTTATTTCAATAAGTCCAGTATTTTTTCCCGATACATATCAAAGGCTTTCCTGCCTTCATCAGTCAATTGGATCAGCGTATGAGGCTTCTTTTCTATGAATTCCTTGATGATCATCACATAACCAGCTTCTTCCAGTTTCGTGAGGTGGGATGAAAGATTTCCCTTGGAAAGTCCTGTCTGTTTCATCAGGTAAATGAA
>Ga0116171_10005678_pt1 | contig 10927 bp, 6 predicted proteins | sample AD_JPNHW2_MetaG_FD_89798 | JGI IMG/M metagenome (GOLD analysis project Ga0116171, IMG submission 89798) | Active sludge microbial communities of municipal wastewater-treating anaerobic digesters from Japan - AD_JPNHW2_MetaG | ecosystem: Engineered > Bioreactor > Anaerobic > Digestate | place...
AAGCCTTCCCTTACAGCCGTAAGAAGCTCTCGACTATTCCCGGCAGTTCGCGCGATATTTTCACACAATTACGCAAGATCGGGGACGCCGTCGAAAAACGCATTGCCGATGCAGCCAGAATAGCAACTATCGAGCATATCAACTACATCGAAAAATCGCTAAAGAGCGTACTGGAAAAGACGTAGCAACTATACTCATCCATCAATTTGTCTGCTAACCGATGATCGTGACGCCCGCTTTTTCTCCAGAATCATCTCCATGAAAGCGTCGATTCTAGTTTGAAACTGGGCCATCGAGAACTTCTCGCCATCCATATGGTCGCCGTCGAACATGATGCTGGGAACGGATAGTTTCTCGTCAAGGACCCGCATGATGTCTAGTTGCCCCATCGAAATAGGCCTGCAACTCCGATTCGAATGGAGAATGGCTCCGTCGATCTTGTATTCGCAAATCGCTTTGGTGATCAGTTCGATTCGCTTGTTCAAAGACACGCAGGAAACCAGAGGGTAGGAGACGAGGGATTTGTAGGCAATGCTCTCCAACGGTTTGTCCGGATTTAATCTCAGCGACCAGGCGGAAGTATATGTTTCCGCCACGACCACAGCATTCCACTTCTCGAAGTAGTTAAAGAGCTGCATGTTATACCAGAGCGGGATGTTGTCCCAGAAAAGCCGTATCTTCTCGTGGGGAATTACACCTTGCCCACGGGCCACCCTCTCCTTGACTTCCCGTAAAACATCTTTCAGAAAATTCACGGCGATTTCGGTCCCGTGCCGGGTTACCATGACAAACATGATGCCGATCTCGGCAGCGGAAAATGGGGAAGGGATTGTCGATCGCGTTGCCATGATCTCATCCCAGAGCCGGCACGCCTCATCGGTATAGATGACCGCCTGCCGCAGTTTATCGATATCGAACTTCAAGCCTGTCGCATTTTCAAGAAACTGGATCAGCCGTTTGATTTGGGTTACAGCATACGCGATATGACGTTTTTCGATCTTCTCCATAGCCACTTGGGGAAGGTCGGCCCTGAAAATCGGGACGTTGAAGTGATCGCAGAGCACCTGGAAGGTCTTCATGGTGGGGATACAGCCGGCCCCGAAGGAGATAAGGCAGTCGGGTTTAGGAAGACCGTTCAAAGGCTGGTTCTCTTCATTGATTCCATCCAGCGCGTAGCCCACGTTGTTTCGGAAATATCCGCAGAGATCATTCGAAAATCCTCGTTTGGCTGCATATTCGAAGTTCTTTCGGTTGGCGCCGATGGCGGCGCAGAGAGGCGCCCAGTTTTCCGGGAAAACCGGGGTGATCCCCATGGCGTAGAAAAGCTCGATCAGGCCGTTCATCGGCGGAATCCAGATCACGGGGCGTCCTTCGGCTTTGGCCTTGTGTCCCTCCGCGTAGAAATCGGTGATGATCTGGCGCAAGGCCGTGTTGGCCTGGAGCCGTTTCTGGGTTTTCTTCCCTTCCATTACCTCGCCCCCAGCATTTCAATAAACCCTTCCAGTCGCGTCTGCATTTGTCCGCTAAGTCCTTCCGCCTCTAATTCCAGTTGTATCTGCGGTATTCTTTTTTCCGTTAAAACATTTTTCAGGAAGGGATGATCCCCCAGATGAGGTTCGCAGAACTTCTGATGCATGAAGATGACGGCATTCACGTCAAAGCAGGAAATCGTCTTGAGGATATAATCCTTTCTTGCAGGGAAATCGGCCCTCGAACCGCAAGGCGGGAGATTAAGATAATACCGGACAAGCGCCGAAATGGGATCTTCCCCGGCCGGAACTCTCTCCCGGACCAGTCGATATCCCAGGCAGGTGTCATCCGCTACGATGTCTCCCCCGAGCGCTTCGATCCGTCCCAGGATGTCCTGATCGGAAACAACGCTTCCGGATATCATGATCCGATGCCTTTCTCCTTGTCCTGGGCTCATCCGGACATTAGACAAATACCTCTCGTAAAAGGGGACAACCGTTTCGATCGGCAACACCTGTAGCGCCAGGTTCATGTGATACAGATCCAGGTAGCGGACTCTCGAGCCGTTTCTTTTTGCCCGGTAAATTGCACCGATGCGCTCCCGGGCTACATCATAGAGCCTGATCGACTCCTGAAGCTTATCAGCCGAGAAACGTTTTCCTGTAAAATTTTCAAGGGCGGCGATCAGCGCCATGAATTCCGCTCGGCAGTATTCGACGGCTTCATCCGTGTTCATGTAGGGAGGGCTCAGCAGGAAGGAAAAGGCCGGCTTTAAATTGCGGCACCAGATATTGAACAACCCGCACGTGGAGTCGCAGGTGTAAGAGTGGATCACCCCATCCAGAAAATCATAGTGGCCGGCCAGACCCATCGCTATGATATTCCGTGCCGGGGGGCAGATGAAGGCCGGCAGCAGCGTGTTTGCCCGTTCATTGTTCGTGTCTTCTCCCCAAAGTCTGACGGGCAGGATATTGAAGGCATGCAGAATTTCGACGGGGACATAAGAACATAGCGTACCAAATACAAGACGACCTTTTTTCTCTTTCTCCTCCCGCGCGATTTCCTTGCTACGTTGAACCAGATCTTGTATTTCTTGGTTCATGTTCATCCTTATTGGAGACGCTATTTACGAAGCCTTGCTGCATCGCTTCTTCCCAAAGGGCTTTCTTGTCCGTCTTGCCTACAGCGACGATGGGCCATTTCTTTCTGACGTCAACAGGCTTCGGCATTTCGTAGGTTGTGTGGTTGGTAAGAGCCTTTTTTATGGCTTGAAGTATAAGAGACGTGGATTTATGTGTCAAGAAATACTTGGCCACATGATTTCATGATGGCGCCACTGTGAAGCCGAACCTGCAAGAAGGACACATCGAACTGTAAGCCAACAACGGGTTCATGAGCGACTCATTGCCCCAAGATAACCTCTCCCGTATCGGTAATTAGTTTTTCCGGGAGTTGAAAAAGTTTCTTGAAAATGTCCAAAACACCTTTCGACATAGACGAAACGGAAATAGCGTTGACAGTAGGATCACTCCGTTTCCCCTGCGCTTGAAAATAAAGAGTGATCAAACTCTTTGTATCATTCGTCAGAATCCAGCCGACAACCGGAATATTGCTTACAATTTTATCAACCGTCTGGAGTGGTTGTATTCCAATAGTAAAATCAAGCTCCTCTCTGATGATATCTGTTTTTCCAACAATGGAGATGTTCATAGCGTCGCTTTTGATGAACAGGTTGTTACTGGACAGGATACCATCCTGAAGAGAAAATGTGCCTTTAACCGATGTAAATGGCATCCCCTCGGTGATCATGTCCGGCAGTTGGAATTTAAGCAGTTGTGACACGTTCAGAATAGAGAAGACTTTGGACAGAACGGCATATTTGTTTAGAGAACCTTTTTCCACCGCGAGTGTTGCAGTTCCCTGCATCGTTTTTTTCAGGTCGGACATGTTTGCACCTTCCGCAGTCAAATCACCCTTCATGGTCAATGTGCCTGTCATCGACACTTTTTCAGAACCGGCATGTTTTATAATTTGTTCCGCCGACATCTTATCAAGAATGAAACCTATCTTGTATTGCGCAACACCACCCGGAGCAAAAACAATACGACCTTTCCCGGAGAACCCGCCATTGAAGGCGTTCATTTCAAACGCGGATATGTCTATCGTCTGCTGTCGATAGGTTAATGTGGTGCGCAACTCTGAGTAAGGTATCGCGTTTATCTTACCTTTATGAGATTGTACTGAGGCCTTCAGGGATAACTTCTCTGATGTTGATGTCTCTTTTTGAAGGGTGTTTATTTTAGATAAGAGGACGATATCGTCCATATCAAGATAGGTTGAAGTGACATGGATATCGAAGAATGGTTTCTTAACATTCGGCATAGCGCCCGTTACGCTGAACACCGAGTCATTCATCTGGGTGGACAGCCGTTTTATTAAAAGCCCATTGTCACTGAAAACGATATCCCCTGTAAAGTTTCTCAGTTTTATTGCACCGGATGGGCTCTGCAATCCGACATCTTCAAGATTAAGGAGGTCTGAAGAAACTTTCACACGGACAGATGGATTCGTGAAGTCTTTCAATGTTGCCCTGCCTTGTATTAAGGAACCTCCGATCCGGCCTGTAAGCAACGATGTATCCAATCTGTTTTTCCCGAGGCTGACCGAGCCGTTTAAGGCACTGATCGCCCTGAGTGTTGCAACGGGCTTAAAGGCTATGCCTGAAAATGAGATGTTGCCTCGCAAATCAAGATCTGCGACAGATTTTGGCATGCCGCTGCCGGTAAGGGTTAAGCGCATGCTTCCGCGGGGCTGATAGGTCGCTATTCGGGGCAGATTAGATAAAAGATCCTCAATTTGAAATGGGTTTGATTCAACAGTAAAGGAAGAAAGGTACTTATCTTGGATGTGGTAAAGTGCCGTTGCATTCACATTCAGAGAGGCCAGCTGGTAAGAAAAAGCTTCAATCTGCACTTTGCCATTTTTAATATTGGACTGGAAAACAACCCGATTGCTTTGCGATTGCGGCTTGGTGAACACATTGTTATAGCTGTATGAAGTATCCGTAAGATCCCAGCGGCCAGATAATGCATAGTTATTCGTCGTGCCTGATCCTGTCATTTGGAGAGACGTCTTCCCTGTGAAGGCAAAATTGCCGCCCCCGCCTATGCCAAGAAACCATGCAATCTCTTTTTGTCCGGGTATGATAGTCGCGGCGAATGGATAGCTGGCAGGGGTTGCCAGGCAATAATCGGCAATTCTTCCTTCCAGAGCCACGGGTGATTCCCCGAATTTTCCGGACATATTATGCAGGAGCATGTCCTTACCACGCAATTCCAGTTCACCTTTGATGCGGCTGAAAATGGGGACGTTCTTGCCATAGGAAAGCATGCCCTCGTCCACACCGACTTTAACATGGAGAACATTGTAATTCTCATTTTCATCCATATGGGTAATTTGGCTGATCCGCCCGTTGATGCTGCCTTCTTTAAGCTGGTATATCCCGCCCTTGATACGTGTTTTGATAAAATCGGCCACACCCCTTGATATAATGCCATAAGGGATAAAAGCGCCAAACTTCTCCAGGGAAACAGGGGAGGAAAATGCTTCTGCTGTAATCAGCGGATCATCCTTGTCGATATCTTTAATCGCGCATCTTCCCGATATTTGAAAATCATCGACCGTGAGAGTCAGCTTGTCCATGGTGATCTCGGAAGGGGTGCGCTGTATTGTATAGCCAAGACGTACCTCTTTTGGCGTCAGAGCGGCATGGAATACTTCCGGATATCGCAGGTTCAAGCTCTTTACGGCAACTGATCCTTCTGAACTAAACCGGGAGGCATTTCCTTTGAGGCGAGTATCGATATTCAAGATCCCTGTCGTTTTCCTGAAAGGCAGATACTTTTCATAATATGGTCCGTATCGTTCGATGCTCAGACCGGCCGCTTTAATCCTGGCATCAATGCTGCTGTTCACAAGGGATTCATTCCCTTCGGAGAGCTTGACATTGCCGGTAATGGATAGAGTCCCCTTCTTTCCCCGCTGATCGACAGTGGCCGAGATTTTAAGATCAGCCACCTGCCCACGGACGGGATTCTTTATATTAAAGTCAATATTTTCCAGATTAACCGTCAACCCCGGTGGGATAATATGCTGATCGGTAAATGTCACGGCGCCATGATGAACGATAATTCTCCTGATCTCAATGGCCGAGGTCTCTTGTCTTTCCAGGAGGTCACTGATATTGAAGACGCCCTCGCCGTCCCGGCACAAAATGCCGGCCGGTTTCTCAAGATGAATCCTTTTGATAACAATTTTCCCCCGCAGCAGGGGAAGGACGGCTACTTTGAAGGTAACTCTCTCTACCGTTGCGAAAGTGTCCCTTCCATTTTTTTCTTTGATCGTAATTCCCCTGAAAGTGAAGGTAGGGCCGAAATAGAAAGAGAATTCTTCATTTTCATAGGATACTTCACGGCCCAGTGACGTGTTGAGGAAGGCGATAATATTCCCCTTGTAGGCATCAAGATGGGACAGTTTGATTAGAACAACAGCGATGGCCACCGCTATGGAAATGAAAATGAATGCAGTGATTAGAAGTATAATAATCTTCTTTCGGGTTGGTTTTTTCATATCATAAAGAATAAATGGTATGATGAGAAAAAGAAAGACAATTCTCTCAATGCGATCAATCCTGGAAGGGGAAAGATCGAATAAGAACCCGTTAACTGATTTTTCAGGATCACTAAATCAGCAGATGTGCTAACGCCATATACAAGTCCGCGGTTGTCAATTTTCAATTGAAGTGTTGATTAACGCTTGATCTGAAGCACTTTTGCCTTTTTTATAATTTAAGTCCTCTATTCCTTGTAAAATAAAACAGCCCTGAAACTTTGTCCGTCTCCGGAACTGCAACTTTTTATTTAAACTTCCTTTTTAAGTGGCACTTAACTTCTTCGATCTTGATCGTAAGAAAATAAGCATGGACAAAAGAAGTCCAATTATCATGAAGGGCAGATAGCCGGAAATCAACAGAAAAGAAAAACCAATCAAAGGATAGAGGGCCACCCTAACTGCTGCTTTTGCCAGGGGCTTATCCTTAATAAAGTTTGCGGCAATAGGACCATTGCGGTAATACCAGGCGACAAATTTCTGCCCCAGCGTAGTGGTAAGCAAGTACCTGTCTCTGACCTGTCGCAGAATTTCCACCTGTCCCGCCAGCGGCGATCCAAATGCTTCCGTGGCAATGAAACAATTGATGAAGACGCTGATATCCTCGTCGTCTCTTGGCGGCAAGGCATTGGCTGTGTAATGAGCGCGGATCATCCAGTTGCCGGGACATTCGTACCATGTGCTGTCGGGTGGCAGGGTTTGCGGAAAGGGTGGCGGTGAGCTCAACCACCAACCGCACCAGGAACGATGCTTGGTCTCCGTCTGATCGATGGAGGCTGGCCAGTAGTTCATCTTCGGGATCTCCATGGCAATCACGCCTACGAGTACATCGCCCGGACCGTTGAACAACACCGGTGTAGGCAGTGTATATATGCTCCAGTCGTTGAGCACCCGCACGGCGCTAGGGTATGAATAGAGCCACTTCGACCCGATGCCGGGATTCACATTTCCTCCGTTGTTCTCGTAAACTACAATGACAATGTCGTCGCCGACTTTGACAAGACCTAGCTCACTAAAATAAACCCTGACCTCTTTGATGGATAACGGAAATTCTGAGGCATCGGGGGTAAAGCGGTTCAGGAAGATAAACTCATTTGTACCACCAATGCCGATGTTATCGTCCATTGATCCATCATCCAAAATAAGCTTACCTTCGGCCGCGAAGAGTTCGGTGGCAAAGAAGCCGGTGTTGAAAAAGAGGGCAATAACAGCTATGAAAAATAGTTGATTAAATTTTTGAAGAAACAACATACTCCTCCTTTGCTAATAATTACAGAGGGCATGGTTCAAAAATAATCATTAGAAATGTAAAAATTGAAATTTTGAACATCCCTGGATGCACTCTTTGAGTCTGGCACATTTCAACTTTAACATCTTGTTTAAATTATAAGAATTTATGGTCTGCATGTCAATGAAATACTGGCCGCAAAATCTGAGACGTTGTGCCAATGTTTGCCGTCTAGTGTGTATTGCGTTTATTATGGATTGTAATCGTGGCCGTTGCTTGAAACGTAACCCAATCAAACAACTGAAAAGGTGACGACGCCCCGGCGGACATGGGAACGCGGGACAGTGCCATTTTACCTGAATGCTAAAACTTGTATTTGCCAGCTATTATGTTGCGGTAAATATCATCATTCAATGTTTCATATTTCTCGCTTCCCGGTAAAAGCACGTACATCCCCTCTCTGATCTTTGAGAGGTCGTATCCCTGGTTTTTAAGGTTCGTCTTTTTGATCTTGTGCGTGGCTGTCCATTCGAAGTCCGGAACGAAGCGCACGAAAAGCGGCACCGCATATTTGGGCAGGCTGGTTTTAAGATGTCCGGCAAGTTTGGAGATATCCAACGGCGTCTGATCATCTTTGACAATAGACGCCATGCCAACTTTACCGTCACTGCCCGGCATGGCGACACCATATACTGCGGAGGATGAAACACCGGGGAAACTGTCAATGGCTTTTTCGACTTCCTGCGTGGCCACATTTTCCCCCTTCCAGCGGAACGTATCACCCAGACGGTCAGCAAATTGCGCATGACGGAAGCCCATATTCCTGAGCATATCGCCGGTGTTGAACCACAAGTCGCCTTTTCTGAAAACGTTACGGAATATTTTTTCCTCCGTCTTTTTTTTGTCCGAATAACCGGCGAATGGCGTTTTCTCCGAAATTTCCATGATCAAAAGCCCGGTTTCACCCCGACCCACTTTCTTCATAAAACCCTGTTCATTTCTCACGGGCGCATCGTCTTCGGTATCATAGGATACCAGAGCAAAAGGAGTTACGCTGGTGCCCACGCTGTAGTCGATGTTCAGAAAATTGGTAAAAATGCCGACCCCTTCGGCTGCACCGTAAAACTCATACACTTTTTTTATGCCGAAGCGTTTTTTGAAAAGCATCCAGATATCGGGCCGGAGTCCGTTGCCGCAGATGTACTTCAGCGTCGTTTCATGATCATCAGGCTTAGCGGGCAGAGCCATTAGATAGCGGCACACTTCACCGACATAAACAAAATGGGTCACTTTAAATTGCCGGATGTCGTCGAGAAATTTGCTGGCGCTGAATTTCCTGCGCAGGGCGACGGCCGCGCCGTTCTGCAGCGCCGGCGGCCAACCAACCGAAATCGCGTTAGTATGAAAAAACGGAAGCGGAATGTAAATGGTATCCGTGGATTTCACGGGCATGACAAATTTTCCGAACCAGAACATGGCCGATACGATCCGCTTGTTGATGATGACAGCCGCCTTGGGCAGTCCACCAGTTGTTCCTGATGTATAAACGTAAGCCACGGTGTCTTTCAATGTGACACTCTGTGTAGTGGCAGGATTTTCGGTGCTTTTGCTTTCCAGTTCACTTGTGATGTCCGTTATGTCTCCAGGCTTGAGTTTTCCAGCGTCCTGCACCATGGCCAGCATTGACTTGGATAGATCGATTCCGGAACGCGCTTCACTGAAAAAGCCATAGCATTCCTCGCCGATGATGACAACTTTGCCTTTGTTCAGGTTGAAGCTGTGGATAAGTGACTCTCCCCGCTGATTTGTGTTGATGAGCGAGGCGATGGCACCTACCTTGGAACAGCCGCAGTAGGCTGCAAGCATGTCAGGCCGGTTTTCAAAACAAAGCGTTACCACATCGCCCCTGCCAATACCTTTCGAAAGCAGATAATGAGCAAAACGGTTGGCTCTTTCGTTCAGTTCACGATAGGTCAGGGATCCGTCCGGCGACTTCACCGCTGGATTGTCCGGGTATTGCCTTGCGATTTTTTCAAGTTCCAGCCCCCAGGAATTATTGGCTTTGCTTCCGATGCTTTTCAGCCCCTTAATCAAATTGAAGATCATCGACGGCAGCCGCCAGAGAATCTGCAAAACTTTTATGATAAATTCCGACAAACTGATGGTTGCAGGAATTTTTGCCGGTTGTGTTGTCATGATCTTCACTCCTTCATGTTAATTTTTCATTCGGATTTTTTTCCACAGGACGCCAGAAGCTGTTTTGAGCGATCAATTGAATTTATTGACCATTGATAAGAGCTTCCTTTTCGTTTTGGCCAGCATAGAAAATGCGGTTTTGTATGTCAAGGGAGATTTAATTCACGAACTCTGATTTTTGTTGGGCGTGAATTATGTTTATTCCAGATCGCAATGAAGAAAAAAACAGAGCCGAATTGACTCTCTCCCACCCACCCTTTATTTAACGATTTTAAAAATATCTCTGGCTTTCGGATTGGCCGCAGTGCGCAGCAGTTCGAATAAAACCATTTCCGTGGAAGTGATCTGCGCACCGGCGCTTTTGATGGCGGAAACGCCCACGTCTCGGTTTTGAGGCGTCCGCGACGATACAGCATCCGCGACCAGATGAACGTTGTATCCATTCGACATTAAGTCTAGCGCGGTCTGATAAACGCAGATGTGGCACTCGATCCCGGTCAGCACGACGTGACGGCGTGTGAGGGATTCCAGCCGGTCGCGAAAGGAGGCATTGGCCCAGCAGCTGAAGGTTTCTTTAGCTATCGGTTTTACATCGCTCATTTCGTTGGCCAACTGGGGGATCGTGGGCCCCAGTTTTTCCGGGATTTGTTCCGTCGCCAGGATTGGTAGGTTTAGCGCTTGAAAGCCCTGAATCAGCTTCACGTTGTTGGCGAAAAGATTTTCCTTATCGTACATGGCCTGGGCCAGATTGCCCTGAAAGTCGATCAGGATTAAGACGGCGGCGATACGGCTCAGCATGAGACCTCCTTGGGTAAATGGATTGACAATTTAGTGAATTTGATTGGATCTTGTCAATCATAATTATTGCCCGCATTATTCAAAGGCTTAATATCGCCATCGTTGACGAAGCGCGTTTTTTTTCGTATGTTGTCATCGTCTGCTGATTTTGGGGAACGTTTTGTTGATGAAAGCAGGCGGCGCCGGACTCCTGTAAATGGATAACTGTTTTACCCTCAACTTTTATTAACGTGAGATTCCATCTTTTCGATGTATGCTGATATTTTAACATTTAACGGTATTGAAGCAACGCGTGGCGCGAGACATCCATGAAAATTCCAAAAAGACAGGCGCTACGAGTGAAGCCGCCGGAGAGGCAGAAGTCGGCGTTGCCCTGGACGAAGTGGTAACGGCAGTCGATGAGATGGCTTGCGTGACCGTGGTGGAGCACCGCGCAACCATCTGCGTATGCTTTACGATACACCGGTCGTTAGCGTGGAGAAAATCCCGTTCCAGACGGTATAAAAGCTATCTAGGGGAAATGATAAAAAGAGAGGACCGAGCATGAGAAACAGGTTTATCGTTCTG
>Ga0116171_10005679_pt1 | contig 10927 bp, 4 predicted proteins | sample AD_JPNHW2_MetaG_FD_89798 | JGI IMG/M metagenome (GOLD analysis project Ga0116171, IMG submission 89798) | Active sludge microbial communities of municipal wastewater-treating anaerobic digesters from Japan - AD_JPNHW2_MetaG | ecosystem: Engineered > Bioreactor > Anaerobic > Digestate | place...
CGGGCTTCCGCCTGATTCGGTTGTGCAAACCGAAGACGTGATCATGAAAGAAACAGACGAACTGGTTAACAAGGTTCACCAGGCAGAGCGCGGCGGCATGACCCGCATTATCGTTGCGCCCTGTTCGCCCTTTTCCGTAACCAGGGAGTTAATGATCGAGGCGAAAAAGTATGCGAACCGCAAAGGCCTTAAAACGCACACGCATCTTGCAGAAACCAAAGATGAAGAAGAATTCACGATTAAAGAATTCGGAGTTCGCCCATACAAGCTGATGGAAGACCTCGGCTGGATGGATGAGAATTCGTTTTACGCCCACTGCGTTCACATGTCAGCCGAAGAAGTAGTGGCGATGGGCAAGGCCCAGGGTGGTGTCGCGCACTGCCCGACAAGTAACATGCGCCTGGCCTCTGGAATCGCGCCGATCGTTGAAATGCTCAAGGCCGACGTGCCGGTGAGCCTCGCGGTTGATGGCAGCGCCAGCAATGACTGCTCGAACATGATGCTCGAGGTTCGCAACTGCCTGCTGTTACAACGCGTTCTTAAAACTGCCGACTGCATCACCGCCAGAGAAGCCCTGAAAGTTGCCACGCTGGGCGGCGCCAGGGTTCTTGGTCGCGATGACATCGGCCTGCTTCAGAATGATTATGAAGCAGATATAGTCGGGTTCAGGCTCGACAGCCTCAGGCAGGCCGGCAGTTCAACCGACCCGCTGGCGGCTTTGGTATTCTGCGCCGTCGACACCGTTGATTTCTCGATGGTGCATGGCGAAACGCTCATTGAAAAAGGGCGATTCACGAAGATTTCTGACGCTGAACTCCATGAAATTATTGCAAAACAGAACGAACGCAGCAAACAAATCTATTACGGCAACTGACCAATAAAATTGTCAGAGCGGCAATACAAAGGCAAATGCCTGGTATGACAACAACCGGCAGAAATTTATAACATTGATGAAACAAACAGAAACAGCCGGTGCGGCTTATTCAAGCGCCAAGGCTCTCTCATTTTCAGACCTCAAGGATCATGAAAAGCTTCTTGGCGCCATGCAGCTTGTTTATGCCTCGCCCATCGATTCATATATCGCCGCCTGGCTTTTTAACCGGCTCAGCCGCGAAAACATCATCGAAGACAACTTTTCACGGCAACAGTTCGAAACCATACTGCAACAACTCGAAGCCCAGGGCTTCATGCAGCCCATAGGCAGCGGCTTTATTCTGAACCCACATTACATCGGTCAGACCTTTGCCTGGCCCCTGGCAAAAAATCTGCATCGAAAAATCGCCCAGGCAGTTAATCAGCTGGTGACCACTTCAGAATATTCGAGCCAGGCCAGTTACACAACCCAGAGCGAGCGGTCCCTGATTATCTCTTATTATCTCGGGGTTCAAGATTTCGAAGACACGCCCGACTTCAGCTACCTTGAAGAAGGCAACGACGAAATTTTTAACCTGACGACCCGCCTGGCTTTTAATTTTAACGACAGCTGGTTTCAGTTGCTGCCTGAAAGCTCCCAGATCAGCATTCTCACAGAAATTCACTGTTTCAGCCTTCTTACCTGCGAAGAAGCATTCAGCGACGCCGAATGCGCCCTGTTTAAATATTTCATGCAGCCCCACTGGCTTAAATCTGCCCTGTTTCTTGAGCACGGGGCACATATTATTGCTGAACGTCTGCTGATGCAGGGTGATTTTCAGCGGGCCAGAACCTATATTGAATGCTCAACTTCACCAGAAGCAGCGGGGCTGCAGGCGATGACCCTTTTCCTTTTCCATGGTCAGGAAGCCGCTTTGCCAGCCTTCAGAAACGCCCTCCGAGAATTACGCAAGTCCCGCAAAAAAAAGCTTTCGGGCTTTAGCACTCTCGCTGATGTGTTTTATTCAATCGCCCTCATTCAGAACGGCACCCCCGAGTGCCTGCACGAAGCAAAACAGCACTTCGAAAAGGTTTCAAGGCCTTCTCTGCTTTACCCGCCTTTCTATCTTCACCTTAAGAAGCTTTTCGAAGCAAGAATAACCGGGCATGTCGATCACGAACAGATTTTGCAACAGATCAACCATTCAGCGGCCAAATTCAATAATTTCATCGGTCTATTGACCCTGCGCTGGCTTGGCATCACCAACCCGATTATTTACGAAGAACCTCTCGGACTGCTGATCAGCCAGGCCATGGCCGGCGGTTATCTGATGCCCGCGTGCGAAGGCCTGCGCCTGAAACGGGCGCTAGGCATGCCGCTTAACTCTGATGAATTGCAGCGCCTCACCGCCTGGGATGCCCAATTAATGCTGCCCCTCGCCGAAATCGTTGAACAACGCGCCCCCTGGGAAATAGTTCTCGAAGCATTGAATACCGCCCTGAATCTGGCAGGCTGCCATACCGACGCAGCCGACCGCCTGATCTGGGAAATCAAACTCAACCTGCCGCGAAGTTTTGAAATATATGGCCGCGAGCAGACCCGCCTGAAATCAGGAAAATGGTCGGCCGGCAAGATTGTCGATAATCACAGGTATTTCAATGGTATGAAACCATTTCCGGATTTCTATACCATGCATGATCAGCTGATTTTTAAGGCACTGCAGAATGTCAGACCCTGGCTGAGAAGCTTTGACGAAGATGAAGAGTGGCAGGTTTTTGCGGCCATGATCGGGCATCCGGCCGTTTATTTTGTTAACAATGACCAGCAGACCATTGAGATTCTACGTGGCGAACCGGTTTTGCTGCTGAACAAAAATAATGACGCCCTGCAACTTGCCTTTCAGCCTGAATTTACCGGTCGCCGGGTTCTGGTGACCCAGGAAGCCGATTACCGCCTGAGGGTTTATGAATTCAGCGATGTGCAGATAAAAGCCGCCCGGGTTCTCGATAACAACCGAAAATTTCCGCCAGCGGCGCTCGGCCGACTCAAACAGACAATTGCCGGGCTAAGCCCGCTTATGCCGGTCCATACGAGCGTCGAGGGCACTGAAAATCTGACGCCAATCGCCTCGGTTGCCTCAGACAGCAGTATTTACGCCCAACTGGCTCCGGCAGGCGCCGGGCTGAAAGTTAAACTTTGTGTGCGGCCCTTCGGTGACAAGGGGCCTGGTTTTGTGCCCGGGCGTGGCATGAACGATGTGTTTACCGAAATCGCCGGGCAAAAACTGCATACCCGGCGAAATACTGACCTCGAGACAAACAACGCCGAACAACTGATCGCTATCTGCCCATCGCTTGCCGGCATTGAAAAATCAGACTTCCAGGGCGAACTTGACGCCGCCGAAGACTCGCTGCAACTGCTTCTTGAGCTGCAACAGGTTGAAAATCTGCCAATCGAATGGCCCGCGAATCATCGGCCAACCAGGGTGACCCGGGCAAATTTCAACCGGTTCCGCTTCAGAATCGAAGGCAAGAATGACTGGTTTGCCATTTCCGGAGAATTGCCGGTTGAAGATGGGCTGGTTCTTGATCTGCAACAGCTGTTAAAACTTTATGACGGGCACAGTCGCTTTATCACCATTGGTGAACATCAGGTGCTTGCCATCACCGAAGACTTCAGGCGCCGCATCAACGATCTGCGCGGCTTTACCGACCAGAGCGGCAACACCAGCAATTTTCATGTTTCGGCCATCCCGGCCGTCGAAACCCTGCTCGACGAAATTGAAGAGCTGACTTTCGACAAGACCTGGAAAACCGCTCTGACGCGGCTCAAAACTGCCACAGAAAAAACCTTTGAGATTCCATCAACGCTGACGGCCGAGTTGCGCGAATACCAGCGCGAAGCTTTTTACTGGCTCAGTCGCATGGCTTACCTCGGCATGGGGGCCTGTCTGGCCGATGACATGGGGCTTGGCAAAACTGTCGAAGCCCTGGCGCTCATTCTAAGCCGAGCGGCCGAAGGCCCGGCATTCGTTCTGGCGCCAACCTCGGTCTGCATGAACTGGTATAACGAGACTTTGCGGTTTGCTCCGACTCTCAGACCAGTTCTGTTTGCGCAAAGCGACCGCCGCCAGACGATTAAAGACCTGGCTCCCTACGATCTGATTATCTGCAGTTACGGTGTCCTGCAGAATGAAATCGAGGCAATTGCAGCGATTAACTGGACAACAATCGTTCTTGACGAGGCACAGGCCATTAAAAATATGGCTACCAACCGCTCTCAGGCTGTTATGATGCTGCAGGGCCGCTTTAAAATGCTGATGACCGGCACTCCAATCGAAAACCACCTCGGCGAACTCTGGAACCTGTTCCGCTTTCTCAACCCGGGGCTGCTTGGTTCGGTCGAGGTCTTCAACGAAAATTTCGCCAATCCGATTCAGAACCAGGGCGACAAACTTGCCCAGCTGCGCCTGAAAAAGCTGGTGCAACCCTTCATACTAAGACGCACCAAGAGTCAGGTTCTTCAAGATCTGCCCCCACGCACCGAAATCACCCTGCAGGTTGATCTAAGTCGCGACGAGACCGCTCTCTATGAAAGCATGCGCCGCAATGCAATCGAAAAGATTTCGGCCGGCGAAAATGGGGAAAGCGGCAAACCAATGCTGGTGCTTGCCGAAATCATGCGCCTGCGCCGGTTGTGTTGCAACCCTTCGCTGGTAGCACCCGAAGCTGGCATTGCCAGTTCAAAATTGCAGTTGCTCGAACGTATTGTTGAAGAACTGCTCGAAAACCGCCACAAGGCTCTTATTTTCAGCCAGTTTGTCGATCATCTGGCGCTCGTACGTGAGCTTTTCGACCGCAAGGGTTATGCCTACCAGTATCTCGATGGCTCAACGCCGGTTCGCGGCCGCAACAAAGCGATCAACAACTTCCAGGAAGGAAACGGCGACTTTTTTCTAATCAGCTTGAAGGCCGGTGGCCTGGGGCTTAACCTGACGGCGGCCGATTATGTAATTCACCTCGACCCCTGGTGGAACCCGGCGGTTGAAGATCAGGCTTCTGACCGGGCGCATCGCATAGGCCAGACAAGACCCGTAACTATTTACCGTCTGATTACCACTAACACCATCGAAGAAAAGATTCTGCAACTGCATGGCCGGAAACGCGACCTTGCCGATGGCCTGCTTTCGGGCAGCGACATGGCCGGTCGGGTTTCAACCGCCGAACTGGTTGCAATGATCAGCAGTTCAGTGATTCAGAACAATTGATGAATGTGGTTGCCAAGTCTGGCGACAATATGCTATTTTTTTGAGACCCGGAGAGGTTTTATTACATACACGAAATGAGGTTGATTGATGAAAATAATCGGTCACGCTACTCTAGTCACCCTTGGAGAAAATCATCAGGTTATCAACGACGGCGCCGTCGCTTATGACGAAAACAAGATTCACGCCGTTGGCAGCACCGAAGAACTTAAACAACGTTTTCCCAAAGCAAAAGTTAAAAATGTCAAAGGCAGACTGGTTATGCCCGGCATTGTCAACACCCACATGCACCTTTATTCGACTTTTGCGCGCGGGATTTCCCTCAAAGACGCTCCGCCGACCAATTTTGTCCAGATACTTGAGCGCCTGTGGTGGCGCCTCGACAAGGCGCTTACCAAAGAAGATCTTTATCTGACCGCGATGATTCCGATGCTCGATGCAGTGCGCAATGGCGTCACCACCATGATCGATCATCATGCCAGCCCGAACTGCATTACCGGTTCGCTGTCGATTCTGCGTGACGCCTTCAGAAAATGCGGCCTGCGCGGCAATCTCTGCTACGAAATCACTGACCGCGACGGTATCGAGCGCTGTGACGCCGGCTTCGAAGAAAACGCCAGCTTTATCAGGGGGCTAAAACTCGACAGCGAATCTGATATCACTGCCATGATCGGTCTGCATGCCAGCTTCACCTTGAGCGATACCAGTCTGCAGCGTGCCGCCGAACTCTCACAGGCACTGCAAACCGGGGTTCACATTCATGTTGCCGAAGATAAGGCCGATAACGAAGACGCCGTAAAACGCGGTTTTCGCTCGGTTGTCGATCGCCTGCACCGCTATAAACTGACCGGCCCTGAGCATATTTTCGTACACGGCGTCAACTGCGACTCACACGACATTTCGACCCTGGCGCTGACCAAAACCAACGTTATCCATAACCCGCGTTCGAACATGAACAATGCGGTCGGGTGCTCACCGCTCGAAAAAATGATGGAAGAAAAAATCAACGTCAGCTTCGGCACCGATGGGATGTCGGCTTCACCACTCGAAGACCTGGCAGTCGCCAATATTCTGCACAAACATCAGGCCGGCGACCCCCGCAAAATCTACGGCGAAGCCTGGAAAATGTTCGCAGTCAACGGCCCCAAACTGGCCAGCAAGCTGTTTAAACGCAAGATCGGCTGCCTTGAAGAAGGCGCCGCCCCCGACATCATCGTCTGGGATTACCTGCCCCCCACCCCGGTCACCGCTGGCAACACCTTCGGGCACCTGACCTTTGGCCTGCCGTTCAGCAAGGTTCAGACTACGATTTGCCAGGGCAAAACCATCATGGAAGACGGTCAACTTACCTTCCTCGCAGAAGGCGAAGAAGAAGAAATGATGGCCAAATCAAGAGAACTGGCCAACTCTCTCTGGGAACGCTTCTAAATCGGTTATCAAGCAGGCTGCCCCGCGATACCGCATGAGCGGGGCAGCCTCTAAACAAAACAAACCCGGCTGATAGGCCGCGCCGTCGCATCGGCGAAAAATACTCGATGCTCTCTTATATAGACACGTTGTAATCAGGTTGGATAGGTATTTTTGAAAAAGACGGCCTCTAAAAAATCTGCAAAATGGGTTCACGAGCAGAAAATCAGAAGTTTTTTTTCTGATTTTCTTGAGGTTTTGTTCACCAGACGCGACCTTGAATCTCTTAAACCGATGCTTGCCGCCAGTTTAACCGGCATCGGCACCGCAATTCACGAGATTTCCAATACCCGCAATGAATGCCTGAAACGCTTCAAAGACGACATCAGGCAAATTCCCGATTCAATAAAATTAGACCATCTCACCTGTGAGGTGCAAAAACTTAGCGATGAACTTGGCCTGGTGATGGCGTCTGTAGCGTTAACCGGGGTCATCAAAGCCGAAGAGCAATGTGAATTCTGCATGCCCCATGTCAGAATTACTGCCGTCATAAGCCTGGCTGATGAACAACCGCAGATTTGCCATCTGCACTTATCAGTACCCCAGGAAAACCCCGGAGAACCCGAGAGTTTTCCGATCAGACGCCTGACCAATGCGCTGCAAGAGTCTGAAGAAAAGTTCAGAAAGATTTTTGATAACGCGCCGGCCGCAATTTTTGTTTTTGATGAGAACGGAATTATCAAACAATGCAACAAAAAGTTCTTACAGCTCGCTCAAAATAACCTAGAGACCCTGATCGGCCTGAATCTTTTTGAACAACCAAATCAAAAAGCCATGCAAGGCATCAAAGACGCCCTGAATGGCAAGTCAGCGTATTACAACGGTTTCTTTCCCCTGGTTTCAACAAATAGCGCATCTCCTGTCAAGGCGGTATTTGCGCCGGTTTTTGACGCAAATGGCCAGGTAACCTCAGGAATTGGCATAATCGAGGATATCAGCGAGTTCAAAAATGCCACCGACAAACTTCAATATCATTATAGTTTTGAACGGTTGGTGACCAATATCTCCACAGGCTTTGCCAATTCCCCGACCAGCGAAATTGACCGGATTCTTGAAAAAGCCCTGCAACTGACTTGCGATTTTTTTGCTGTTGAACGCGGCTATATAGTTCTCTTCAATGAAGATGCCAGCCGGTTTTCGTTCACCCACGAGTGGCGCCCTGCTCATATCAAATCGATAAAAGCTCGGTATCAGGATTTTCCCGTCAGTAATTTCACCTTCGTTACTGAATTTCAGACTCGGAAAGTCGATTACCACTATTTTAAATCCGTTGAAAAAATGCCCGATGCTCACGAAGAATTCAAAATTGTTCTTCGCGAAGATAAAACAACGGCAGTCCTGGTTTTGCCATTGCTGCACAACAACAAGTTGATTGGTCTTTTCGGTTACGATTGCATAAACAAGATCCATTCCTGGACCGACGAAGAGATTTCATTATTGCGGGTCATTGGTGAAATTTATGCTAATGCGCTGGCCCGCAAAGAAAGTGAACGCCAGAGCATTTTAATCGAAGCGCACCGCCAGCAGACCGAAAGAGCCGACAGCCTTGCCAAACTTGCCGAAGCAGTTGCTCATCAATTCAACAACCAGTTGCAGATCGTCATCGGCAATCTTGAGTTGCTGAAGGCCAATGAAGAAGACCGCCAGAAAAAGAAGCAGGACGACGCCATGAAAGCGGCCATGAAAGCCGCTGAGCTTAGTGCCATGCTCATGGCCTATCTTGGCGAAACCCATGGCAAAAGCCCCGAAGACAAGACCAGAGAAAACGCCAGCCACTCACAAACCCTGCCAATACAGCTTGAGGGTGGCTATATTCTGGTCGTAGAAGACGATCAGATGGTGCGCTTTATTACCACCAGCATGTTACAACACTTTAATTTCGAAGTCATCGAAGCACAAGATGGGGTTGAAGCCATGCAGCTTTTCGATACTAACCCCAGAATCAAACTGGTGATCTGCGATCTGATCATGCCCGGCATGGATGGCTGGCAAACCCTGGCGGCGCTGCGCAAAAAATCAGCCCGACTTCCCTTCATACTGGCCAGCGGCTACGATGATGCCATGGCCTTAAAAGGCTCTCACACCGATCTGCCGCAGGCCTTCCTGCGCAAACCCTTCAATTCAGTTAACCTTCAAGAAGCAATCCGCCTGGCCCTGACCAGCTTCTGAGGGTTCTATAAATCCCCCTCTGATGCGCCCGGGTCAAAGTTGCTTTAACCAGACCCGCGGCGAACCGAAAAATCGCCATAAAAAAAGGCTTCAGTTCACCTGAAGCCTTTTAAAATAACCGGAGGTAATATCAGAACTTGATTCTTTTGCGGCCTTTTTCAACCAGGGCTTCGAGCATGCCCGGCACTTCTTTAAAGCGGGTGGTCAGAATCATGGCAGCGATCATATAGGGCTTGTAACCGGCTTCTTTGTAAGTTTCAATGCGATAGCGGTCAAAAACGCTGGCGGCAACTTCACCGGCCTTGCACGAAACGTCAGTGATGTCGGCGGGCAGGCAGTGCATGTAGAGCGCCTTGCCTTTTTTAGTGTGCTTCATCATTTCTTCGGTGCATTCCCAGTTTTTGAACTTGGCATTGTTGGCCAGACATTCTTTTTCGAGAGCCTTGAGACCATCGTGATCGTTCTTGCGCAGCAGTTCAGTGCGCCTGCCCATAACGGCATAAGGCGCCCAGCTCTTCGGGTAAACGATGTCAGCACCCTTGAAGGCTTCTTCCATGCTGTTGCTGACGCTGAATTTGCCGCCGCTTTCCTTGGCGTTTTTCTTCGCGACTTCCATTACATCGGGTATCAGGTTGTAGCCTTCGGGGTGAGCAAGAGCGACATCCATGCCAAAGCGGGTCATCAGGCCGATAATACCCTGGGGTACGGAAAGGGGCTTGCCGTAACTCGGTGAATACGCCCAGGTCATCGCGATCTTCTTGCCTTTGAGTTTATCGAGCCCGCCAAAATGTTCTTTGAGCCAGCCGAGGTCGGCCATTGCCTGGGTCGGGTGATCGATATCGCACTGAAGGTTAACAACCGCAGGTCTCTGCGGCAGAACACCCTGCTTAACACCGTCATCAAGAGCATCACCGACTTCACGCATATAGGTATTGCCGGCGCCGAGATACATGTCATCGCGAATGCCGATAACTTCTGACAGGAAAGAAATCATGTTCGCAGTTTCGCGAACGGTTTCGCCATGAGCGATCTGCGATTTGCCTTCGTCGAGATCCTGGACGGCGAGGCCAAGCAAATTACATGCTGAAGCAAAAGAAAATCTGGTGCGGGTCGAATTGTCGCGGAACAAAGATACGGCGATACCGCTGTCAAACACCTTTGCAGAAATGTTCTTTTCGCGCATCAATTTGAGCAGGTCGGCGATGGCAAGAATCTGTTTCAGCTCGTCGGTGGATTTTTCCCAGGTGAGGAGGAAATCTTTACCGTGCATTTTGCTTTTGTAACCCTTGATTTCTTTCAGCAGAGCATTTAATTCTTTCATTTATATTTCCTTTTTGTATTTGTTTAAAACCCTACAGACAAAAGAGAACCGTTGAACAGGCATTTTAAAACCTGCCCAACGGGCTTTAACCTCAGATATTATAAGCGAACTGGGCGTAGAAAGCCGAAGCCTTCACAAGATCATCAACCGGAATCTTTTCGTTCGGAGCGTGCGCGTAAACTTCGTTGCCCGGGCCAAAGCCGATCATCGGAATCTTGTAATAGCCGTTGATGGTAACGCCGTTGGTCGAGAATGTCCATTTATCGACCTTCGGGTCTTTATTGAACAGTTCCTTGAATGATTTTACGCCAGTCTGAACGACGTGTTCGGTTTCGGGGATTTTCCAGGTGGGGAAATACTTTTCCATGCCGTATTTAAGGCCGGTGTAAGCGACTTCTTCGTAATGAAGAACTTCGACTTTGGCTTCATCGTTCAGTTTGAGGCCGATAGCCTTGATGACATCTTCAACTTCTTTGACAGCTGAATCTTTGGTTTCGCCCCAGGTAAGGCGGCGATCAAGGTGAATGTGGACCGAATCGGCTACGGCACAGAGTGACGGGCTGCCTGATTTGAATTCAGAAATGGTCACCGTGCCTTTGCCAAGAAAATCATCGTGTTTCAGGCGTTCGTTAAGTTTTTCGACTTCGAGAGCAAATTTAGCTGCCATGTAAACAGCGTTTTTGCCGCGTTCAGGGGCTGAACCATGGCACGAAATACCACGGAAATCGACGCCGATTTCCATACGACCGCGATGACCGCGATAGATGTTGAGGTTAGTCGGTTCAGTGCTGATGACGAAGTCTGGTTTGAGTTTTTCTTCTTCGACGAGGTATTTCCAGCAGAGACCATCGCA
>Ga0116171_10005681_pt1 | contig 10925 bp, 6 predicted proteins | sample AD_JPNHW2_MetaG_FD_89798 | JGI IMG/M metagenome (GOLD analysis project Ga0116171, IMG submission 89798) | Active sludge microbial communities of municipal wastewater-treating anaerobic digesters from Japan - AD_JPNHW2_MetaG | ecosystem: Engineered > Bioreactor > Anaerobic > Digestate | place...
AGCCTGTCAGGATCGGTCAGGAGCAGATTGCCCCGCTTGTACGTGGCAAAGCGACGCGCAAAGGAAAGTGTAAGCGCGTAAGGAGACAGCGTCCGATCTCTTCGGGATGCTTCGTAATCCGAGACGCCGAGACGCTCAAGCGTAGCGTGCAAATGGTCGCCAGCAAAGGCCACAAGCCGCTCGCGTCGCCGCTCGTGGGTGCGCCACAACTCGTCGTCCGAAATTTTGTCCAGCCGCGTCCACATCTCACTGGACGCGGGGTCCTCGTTAAATCGAGGTCCAAAATAGCGATCCAAAAGATCCTGCATGTCGTGGCTGATCCAGGTGCGGGGATGAACACCATTCGTCACTGACCCGATAGGGACTTCAGAAACCAAAAGGCCGGGCCATAGGTTCTTCCACATTTCCCTACTGACCTCGCCATGCAACTTGGAAACGCCATTGCAGTAGGCGGAGAGTTTCAACGCAAAAACCGTCATACAAAAACTCTCGTTCGGATCGTTTGGATTTTCGCGCCCCAAGGCCAGAAATTCGTTCCAGTCCACGCCGAAACTCTGAACCCAGCCTCTAAAATAGCGCTCCATAAGGTCTATGCCAAAACGCTCATTGCCAGCAGGCACTGGCGTGTGCGTCGTAAAGACGTTGGTCGGCATAAAGGCCTGGACTGCTTCTTTAAAGTTGAGCTTGTCTTCCGTCATAAGCACACGGATGCGTTCCAATGCCAAAAATGCCGAGTGGCCCTCATTCATATGCGTTGCACCGACATCGATACCAAGGGCGCGCAACGCACGTATGCCACCTATGCCAAGGACGATTTCCTGTTCGATACGCATGTCCTTGTCGCCGCCATAGAGCGTCGCCGTTATGCCTCTGTCTTCTTGGGTATTCTCGGGGATATTCGTGTCGAGCAGATAGAGGCTCGAACGTCCCACTTTGACTTCCCAAATGGCTGCTGAAACGAGCCTTCCTGCCATTTCCACCGAAATGATGATCGGCTTGCCATCAGCATCCACACATTGGCGCACGGGCATGTTGTACCAGTCGTTTTCCGGGTACGATTCCTGCTGAAAACCGTCGACATTGAGGTACTGTTTAAAATAGCCCTGTCGGTACAAAAGCCCGACACCAACAAGCGGCAGGCCGAGGTCGCTCGCGGTCTTCATGTGATCGCCGGAAAGAATGCCAAGACCGCCAGAATAGGTCGGCAATGACACATCGATGCCAAATTCCATGGAGAAATACGCGGTGACTGGGCTTTTGGGACCCTTGTACCAGGTCTCGCCCTTCTTGTAACGCTCGAACTTACTGGTCACTTCGTGCAGGTCGGCGATGAACGAATCGTCCTGCGCGAGCTGATCGAATCGTTCCTGGCTCACCATGCCAAGCATTTTGACAGGGTTTTGCCCGCTCGCTGCCCAAGCGTCCTGGTCGATACGAATAAAAAGCGACACCGCATCGAAATTCCAGGAAAGCCACAAGTTATGGGCGATTTTGTCCAGAACGGCCAGCTCGCCCTCCAGTCGCGGTTTGACAGTATGAGTCACAATCTTCATTATTTTTGGTTCCCCCAAAGGCCGTGCAGTCTATCTAAGAATGAATGGCCTTTTTCAGTCTCCTGATCTTCCGGGTGCTGTCCCTCAGGGCGTTGTTCCTCAGCTTTCTGCCCTTGTAAAGACTGGAGCTGTTCATTCTTTTCAGTTGTATCTTGGAAAAGTATGTTCTGATCCTGCGTGTTTAGCTCTTTGTGCAGGTCTTTTTTTTCATCCTTATCTTGATCTTGATCTTGATCTTGCGCTTTGCCTTGAGCGGGGCTGCGCACATGCTTTTGTTGCCGATTCTTATTTCTGCCTTGGCTTTGTCCCTGCTCTTCTCGCGGAATTTGCTTTTGAAAGTTGCGGCCGTATTTTTTGCGATACAGTTCCATGCGTTCTTCCATAGTCATCGCGTAAAGATCGGTCGGTTCCGACGGCGAACCATGAAAGGCGCCACCTGCAGTTTTCTGATTCGCTTTGCTCGGTCCAGACCTGTCGCTTGAATGAGGCCTATGCTCGTCGCGGCGCCCACGGCGCTCGAGCTCCCCGGATTCGCGTGGCTCGCGTTTCCGTGGTTCGCGCTGGTCTCTTGAATCACGCTGCCCCCGTGTGTCGCGGCCTCTTGGGGTTTCGCGCTCGATTGTGACGCCCTCGCTTGCGTCGAGGGGAAGTTTCTCACCCTCGGTAAAAGGAATCAGGGTAAGGCTGGGATCTATGGAACGCCTGATAGCCGGAATGCCATACATGTAGCGCTCGCAGGCTAAGTTATAAAGACGCGCATTAGGGTTGTGCTGATCCAAAAAAGTAAGCCTGTCCGCATAAAGCTCGGGCTCCAGGGGAATATCGAAATTAACCACCACAGGGAAGCGTGCCCGCTCGATATCCTTGGCACCCTCGTCGGTTAACACAAGCACAAAGGCGCTTGATGCATCCGAATCGTGACTGACGGTATCCGCGCCTGGTTTATCTACGCCTGGCTGCGCCCTGCCACCTGCCAGCGCCTTCTCAAGAATTTGCTTTTTGCGCGATGGCTGCAGGGCACCGGCGACGTAATCAGTCGGCACACCATTCAATTCCAACCGCTTTGAAATTTCGAAGGCAGAACTCTTCAGATTGCAAAAAAGACAAATACTCTGAATGGAAGGATCATGCGCCAGCCCGAGCACGAAACGCAGTTTTTCTTCTGCCCTGATTTCGTACGAAGCTGTTTTTATGGTTCCAACAAGGCCGATAGACTCTTGAAATCGAATCTCTTTGGGGTTGTCTGCAATATCCCAGGCAAAAGCCTTGGCCCTTGGCGTGCTTTTCCCTTCTATCACGAGCGTCTTGCGTTCCCAGGAAGGCAAAAGATGCCCCTGTACGGCCCGCAGTTTTTCGTCAGGAAGTTCGGCTATTTTTTCTGCACCATCAACCACGACAAAACCAAAGTGACGTGGCGCGATAGTGGGGAGAGCCCCTGCCTGTGCAAGACTGATAAGCGTTTGCATGCTTGCAAGAACGAGATTTGCACCTTCCGCGGTGGAGAGATCCTGCTCCATGCTCTGGCCGGCAGTTGATCCGCTGCCCGAGGACACATTGAGAGGCTTGAGAGGAAAAATCGAAACATCGCCTTCGAACTCAGTGGCTAAAGCTCTTGCTGCGCTTGACGCTGCCTCGAGCTTTTCCTCATCATCCACAACGTAGAGTGCGCGGAAATTGCTAGCCGCTTTGTTTGGTTGCGTAAGCCAATAGATGACAGGAAACATAAAAACACGGGCACGGTCTTTTTCTATGTCCGTTTTGACGAGAAGATTTTCATCTTGCTCAAAAAGTCCCGAAAGAAGCTTTTCGTAGAAGACCGAGGAATATGAATTGGCGGTATCTGCGTTTTCTTGGAGTCTCTGGTCTATAGAAAAACGGCTCAAATCCATAGCTAATCCTATTTATTGACAATCTTTACTTGATTCGTACTGCCTAAAACTGCAATAACCGGAAACAGGTATGAAATGATACCTCAAATGAAACAGAAAGGGAAGGGCGCCAACATTGACCAGATCCAGCCACGCCGCATATAGTTGTTTTAGTAATAAGGAGACACCGATGCCTGAGAATCAAAAAGCCGAAAATCAAAGAACCGAGAATCATAGCTCTGAGCACCAAATGCCCGATTTGCAAGCGATCAGGAACAAGAACGCTTTTATCATCGATATGGATGGAGTCATCTATCACGGCAATTTTCTTCTGCCTGGAGCTGCCGAATTTGTTGCGTGGCTTAAAAGAAACCAGAAGAAGTTTTTGTTTCTTACCAATTCGAGCGAGCGGTCTCCGGAAGAGCTTTCGCAAAAGCTGGCACGGCTGGGCATCGAGGTGGAGCCGGCGCACTTCTACACCAGCGCATTGGCCACGGCCAGTTTTCTGGCAAGCCAAAAACCGAAAGGAACCGCCTATGTTATTGGAGAACCAGGACTTATCCATGCGCTCTACGACGTTGGCTATACCATGAACAATGTCAACCCCGACTACGTCGTGGTTGGCGAGGCAAGGTCATACACATTGGATACTGTAGAAAAGGCCGTGAAGCTTGTCCTGGCAGGAGCAAGGCTGATCGGTACAAACCCAGATCTCACAGGGCCTTCCGACGAGGGCATTGTGCCGGCATGTGGTGCCCTGGTGGCACCAATAGAATTGGCCACAGGACGGAAAGCCTACTTTGTGGGCAAACCCAACCCTTTGATGATGCGCCACGGTTTGCGGACGCTTGGAGCTGTGCGCGAGGAAACTGCTATTATTGGCGACCGCATGGATACAGACATCATCGCGGGCATAGAGGCGGAAATCGAAACGGCCCTCGTGTTATCCGGCGTGACGTCGCGTGAGGAAATCGGCAGGTATTCGTACAGCCCGAGCCACGTCCTAATGGGCGTTTTCGAAATCCCTGAGCACGAGTAAGGGCTCGTTTGATACTTGGATGCGCCCGCACAAGGCGACTTTCTTGTGGCTTACGAAGTCGTACCCTTCGATAGGTTCCGGCAAATCGACATAGGGTGCAGTTGGCGCAGAGGCTCCAGCACAGGCGGCGCTTGTGCGGGCGCTCAGGTTGACAAGGGCCCAGGCGCACGGTTTTGCGCCGGGCGAGGCGGAGCTTGAGGTGGACGCCTGCACGGTGGATAAGGACGCCCGCAAAGCGAGGGCGGGCGGCAATTCCGAAGCAACGCCAGTGAGCTGCGGCGGCGACACGAAGCGCTCCAGGAGGAAACAGTCGCCGCCAAGGTCGCGCCAGGCGAAAAATGGGGCGCGCTGCTTGGCCGCGCGGGTGCCGGCGAGGGAGTCGCGGAAGAAGGAGAAAAAGGACGGGTCGCCGCCGCGCCAGTCTACAGGATCCTTGTCAAAGAGGCTGGGCCTGTGAGCAATGGCGTACTCCTGGCCCATGTAGGCAAAGGTGACGCCAGGCACAAATTGGCTTAAGACGGTCCAAGCCTTGAGCAAGGCAGGCGATGTAAAACGAGAAGCAGCACGCTCTTGGTCGTGATTCTCCAGGAAACGGATCTTGCGGCTGCCTTTTGGATAGAGTGTCTCCTGGATAAAAAGGAATTCAAGGTACGAACGTACAGAGCGCTCCCCTTTCCATATGGGCTCGAGCTTTTCCCATCCATCGTAATCATAACTAAGATCGAAGGCCGCTGTGTGCAGTTCGGGCTCCGACCACGCGCCGTACCCTCTATCACGCATACTCTTTAGAAAATGTGGATGCGTGCTTTCTGCAAGCCAAACAAGCGGATAGCTGTCCTGTTTGGTAGCCGGGTCGCGCCGATTGGTCCGCTCCCTCGCCTGGTGCCAAAAGTCCACAGGCACAAGCGTTGCAACATCACAGCGGAAGCCATCCACACCCAGATCGCGCCATATGGCGAGGGTATCCAAAAGTTCAAGCCAAAGTTGCGGCGAAGAGCCATAATCCAGATCGACGACATCGGACCAGTCGGCGCACTTTCTGCTAAGGGCACCATTCTCGTCGTGAAGAAACCACTCGGGGTGTTCGCGCGCGAGCACTGAATCAGGGGAAGTGTGGTTATATACCACATCGAGCATCACCTTTAGCCCGCAACGATGAGCTTCTGCCACAAAGGCACCAAAGTCTTCCATGGTGCCGAGGTCTGGATTTATCGATCTATAATCCGTTATAGCATAAGGACTTCCATGGGTTCCTTTTCTGCCGGCTTGGCCTATAGGTTGCACAGGAGTCAGATATACCCAATCAAATCCCAAAGACCTAATACTCTGCAGTCGTTCAGTTGCCGCCGCAAGTGTGCCTTGCTCGGTAAAGTTCCTTACAAAAACCTGATAGATACTGGTGTCTTCGCTTACCATCTGATCTGCTCCAAGCTCAGGCTTTCCCTGTGAAATCAATCGATTTAGACCAATCGATCTCAAGCATAAAAAACTATGCGGCGCAAGAATAATAGCAATTGCATAGTTTTGCCAGTGCTCCAGAGTTTATATTCTAGTCTTAATATATAATAATGCTTCTATAGTATTATATAATCTTAATCATTTTAGTATATTAAACTCAACAGTAAGGTGAACAAATAGGTCGAGCACTCTTGAGCGTTGCAATACTTGCCAAGAAACGTGCAACAGAAGAAAATCGGACCGTACTAAGAACCTGGAGAACACATGATTCAACATAAACAGATGGAATTGCGCGGAATGACCTGCACCGCCTGCGCGAATGCCAACGAAAAGGCAGTAAAAAAGGTGCCAGGAGTTACAGAAGCTTCAGTTAATTTCGCGTCGGAAACCCTCAATGTGGCATACGACGATGCAGTTACGTCGGTCGATGCAGTCAAAGAGGCCGTGAGGAAGGCCGGTTATGCGGCCGTTGAACTCGATACCGAGGAAGAACGCGATGAGGCTTCCTTACGAAAAGAAAAAGAAATACAAACGCAGTGGACAAAATTTGGTGTTGCGGCGGCTTTCTCCGTTTTATTGCTCTACATCTCGATGGGGCACATGCTCGGGTTTCCTTTGCCAGAGTTTTTGCACCCTGACATGCATCCATTAACCTTTGCACTTGTGCAGCTTCTCCTGGTCGCGCCGGTGGTGGCTTCTGGCTGGCGTTTCTATACGGTAGGGACGAAGACCCTTTTGCATGGCGCTCCTAACATGGACAGCCTCATTGCGATGGGAACTTCAGCCTCATTGCTGTATAGCATCTACTCAACTATACGGATTCTCCGGGGCGACGCATCCGCGGCCAACGGCCTCTATTTTGAAACCGCAGGGATGATCATCACCCTCATTATGCTGGGGAAAACCCTCGAAGCGGTGAGCAAGGGTAAGACGAGCGATGCCATCAAGAAACTTATGCGCCTGCGGCCTGCTACGGCTACTGTCGTTCGTGGCGGCACCGAAATCGAGATTCCCGTCAGGGACGTCGCTGTAGGGGATGTCGTTCTGGTGCGCCCAGGCGAACAAATACCTGTCGATGGTACGATCACTCAGGGTGAAAGCGCTGTAGACGAATCCATGCTGACAGGAGAAAGTTTGCCTGTCGACAAAGGGCCCGGTTCCACAGTCATCGGTGGTACAATAAATCGAAACGGAGCCTTCCAATTCAAGGCCGAGCACGTCGGAAACGATACGATGCTTGCCAAAATCATCAAGCTTGTAGAGGACGCGCAAGGATCTAAGGCGCCTATAGCGAGAACTGCGGACAAGATAAGCGGGATCTTCGTACCAGTTGTCTTCGGCATTGCGCTCCTCTCAGCAGGGATTTGGCTTATTGCCGGGCAAAGCATCACCTTTGCGCTTACCATTTTTGTTTCCGTACTGACAATAGCGTGCCCCTGTGCGCTCGGGCTCGCAACGCCCACCGCCATCATGGTCGGCACCGGCGTCGGCGCCGAGCACGGCATCCTCATCAAATCCGGCGAGGCCCTCGAGACTGCCCAGGCCATTAAGACCGTCGTGTTTGACAAAACAGGCACCATCACGACAGGGAAAATGCAGCTCACCGACACCATCGCCGTCGCCGCCCCTGGCCGCCCCGCCCTTTCGGAGTCGGCGTTGCTCGCCCTCGCTGCTTCAACCGAAAAAGCAAGCGAGCATCCCCTGGGCGAAGCCATCGTAGCCAAGGCAGAAAGCCTCAAACTCGAGCTCAAAAACCCTGAACAATTCCTTGCCCTGCCAGGGAAAGGAATCCGTGCCAAATTCGCTGATTCCGAATTCTGCATTGGCAACTCAGCCTTTATGACGGAACTTGGCATCAATGTAAGCACAGGACAGATTAGAGACACCGTTGACGGACTTTCGTCTGAAGGCAAGACGGTGATTTTTGCTGCAAAACGTGAGACGGCAGAACATACGACAGAGGCAGGTGCCGCACTCGTCGGAATCTTCGCCGTTGCAGATACCATCAGCGAAGGCTCTGCCGAAGCGGTCCGCCGACTGCATCAGATGGGCATAGACGTTGCCATGATTACCGGTGACAATCGCCGCACAGCCCAGCACATCGCACAACAGGTCGGCATTGATAGCGTATTGGCCGAGGTACTGCCAGGCGGTAAGGCCGACGAGATCAAACGCCTCCAAGCAGATGGCCGCAAGATTGCCATGGTTGGCGATGGCATCAACGACGCGCCCGCCCTTGCGCAGGCCGATGTGGGCATCGCAGTTGGCTCAGGTACCGATATCGCCATGGACAGCGCCGACATTGTCTTGATGAAGAACGACCTTCGCGATGTGCCAACCGCTATCATGTTGTCGCGGCAAGTAATTCGCAACATTCACCAGAATCTTTTCTGGGCTTTTGGCTATAATGTCTTGGGTATTCCGATAGCGGCAGGTCTGTTGTACGCTTTTGGTGGGCCACTACTCTCGCCCATGATTGCGGCAGCGGCTATGTCCTTTAGCTCCGTCTCTGTGGTATCCAATGCGCTGCGATTGCGGCGTTTTAAATCGTCACGCTATTTTGCGGACGTAAATAAGCAAAGCGTAGAAGTAGAACAAGTAGAATTATGAGGAGAGAATGTATGACAAAGTTGATGAAAATTGAGGGTATGTCCTGCAATCATTGTGTGATGCACGTCAAATCGGCACTTGAGGGAGTCCCCGGCGTCAAATCGGCGCAGGTGGATTTGGCCAACAAATCGGCAGTGGTCGAAGGCGAAAATCTGGACGACGAGGCCTTGCGCGCTGCAGTTTCAGACGCCGGTTACGAAGTCGCTTCTATCTCGCAGTAAACTCCTGAAAAGACACAAAAAAAGCGCTGCGGTCTTAAGGCAGCGCTTTTTAGTACATATCGAGCTTTTCAATTTTCAATATAAATATAAATAAATATATATCTATGTTCTAAATATTCGTTAATTATTTACCTCGGAAAGTTTTACTGCTGAAGGCTCCAAGTTTTCAGGTTCCACCGATCTGAATTGCTCCAACAGTTCCCGGCCACGCCGTGAAAGCCTCGTAGGCATCTGGATGAGCACCTTTACATAGAGGTCACCCTTATAGCCGTTCGGACTGGGCACACCCTCGCCACGAATGCGCAAAAGTTTGCCGTGCTGAGTTCCCGCAGGCACTTCAAGTCTGACCTTCTTGCCATCCAAAGTGGTCACCATAACCTCGCCACCAAGTACTGCGGTGATCATATCAATCTTAACCGCACAGTACAGATCCTGGTCATGACGTTCGAAGTAGTCGTTAGGTCTTACACGAATAAAGACATACAGATCCCCAACACCGCCGCCGTTCATGCCTGCATCGCCTTGGCCAGGTATGGTGACACGCTTGCCATCCTCAACCCCTGGGGGAATCGTCACCTTGATCTTCTGACGCTTCTTCACAGTGCCCGTGCCATTGCAGTCTCTACAAGGCTTCTCGATTACCGAACCCTCACCATGACAGGCAGGACAGGGCTGAGAAATTGAAAAGAAGCCCGAACTGCGCCGCACTTGGCCTGAACCTTTGCACATCGAACAGGTTACTCTACCCGCCCCATCCTGGGAGCCAGTGCCGCCGCAGGTTTTGCAAACGTCTTCTCTATTATAACTTATCTCTATCGTCGTGCCATAAACGGCCTTTTCAAAAGGCAACTCGACATCGTAGCGCAGGTCTGACCCTCGGTGAGCCCTTGTACCACCATGCCGTTCTCCACCGTTAAAGCCATTTTGGCCGCCACCGAACATCGAACTGAATATTGAAGAAAAATCACCAAACCCGCCAAATATATCTTCAAAGCCGCGGAACAAGTCGGAGTAGTTCTGTTGATTCCCTGCGCCCATGCCCTCCACTCCGGCAAAACCAAACTGATCATAGGCCTGGCGCTTTTGATCGTCACCGAGTACTTCGTAGGCTTCGGTGGCTTCCTTAAACTTCTCCTCAGCTTCTTTGTTCCCAGGATTCTTGTCAGGATGATATTGAATGGCGAGCTTTCTATACGCACGCTTTATGTCTTCCTTGGTTGCATCCTTGGGTACCCCGAGGACTTCGTAATAATCTCGTTTAGCCACTTTGGCATCCTTAATCTGTCCTATACCAAGCAAGCGCTGACACCCAACAACAAGGGAAACAGCGCTTGCTGATTTAGAACGTAGATTTCATTTCGAACGCTTGAACTTCCGCCCGTCCTGCGCTGTCAATATCGACAAAGCAGGAACGCAAGGCATCAAGGTTATTTCTTATCGTCATCATCCACGACTTTATAGTCAAAGTCGTCACCACCAGAAGAACCGCTTGAAGGCCCTTCAGAGGAACTAGGGCCACTCGATTCGCTAGTCCCGCCCGCCCCGTAAGCATTCTGTCCGGAAGCAGCCTGCTGTGCCGATGCGTTCTTGTAAATCTCCTCGGACAGCTTGTAGGAGGCCTGCTTCAAAGCTTCGGTCTTCTGTTTGATAAGCTCAGTGTCGTTGCCTTCCATGGCCTTCTTGAGGTCTTGCATCGCGTTCTGGATATTCTGCTTGTCGGAAGCGCTCACCTTGTCGCCGAATTCGCCTACCGATTTTTCAGTGGCATACAACAGCGAGTCCGCCTCGTTGCGCGCCTCGACGCGTTCCCTTTCACGCCTGTCTTCCTCCGCATGCGCCTCGGCCTCGCGCACCATCTTCTCAATGTCGCTCTCGCTCAGCCCGCTCGACGACTCAATCCTTATCTTCTGCTCCTTGCCCGTCCCCAGATCTTTGGCCGAGACGTGCACGATGCCATTGGCATCGATATCGAACGTCACCTCAATCTGTGGAACGCCTCTCGGCGCAGCTGGAATCCCTACCAGGTCAAATCTACCCAGCGTTCTGTTCTGGCTTGCCATCTCGCGTTCGCCCTGGAGCACATTGATCGATACCGCGGTCTGCCCATCAGCTGCAGTGGAGAAAATCTGGCTCTTGCGGCATGGAATGGTAGTGTTGCGCGGAATCAACCGTGTAA
>Ga0116171_10005684_pt1 | contig 10920 bp, 7 predicted proteins | sample AD_JPNHW2_MetaG_FD_89798 | JGI IMG/M metagenome (GOLD analysis project Ga0116171, IMG submission 89798) | Active sludge microbial communities of municipal wastewater-treating anaerobic digesters from Japan - AD_JPNHW2_MetaG | ecosystem: Engineered > Bioreactor > Anaerobic > Digestate | place...
CACGATTTCCCAAACGCCGGTGGGACAAGCCCCGGCGCAAAAACCGCAAGCGATGCAACGTTCACTATCCACGACATATTCAAAGCCACCCGCAGGCGTCTCCGACCGGGAAATTGCTTTTTGCGGACAGACCTCCTCACACATGCCACAGTCCCGGCAAGCGCCACAGGACGCGCAATGGGTCGCGCAAGACGACGTGTCGGCAAACTCGCCGATCCGGGGGTCGAAATACTGCATCTTGACGCGTTCATAATTAATGGCAGGCAACTTGTCATAGGTTTCTGCTGTACCCTTTAAGAGATCGTCAATCGTCCGGGCGGCAATGCGTCCCGCGCCAATCGCGTCCGTCAGCAATCCGGGACGTACCGCGTCACCGATCGCGTAAACCTGAGGATCGCTGGTGGCATAGTTTTCATCCACCATGATAAATCCCCTTTCCGTGGCGATTCCTTCCGGCACGAAGGATAAATCGGGCATATCGCCCACGGCGACAATCACCGTGTCCGCCGGCAGCAGCTCTCCGTCGGTCAGTTCCACGCCTTTGTCCGTAACGGCCTTGGTGAAACGCGGCCACAGAAATTTCGCTCCTGCCGCTTCAGCATGCTTTCTTTCCACACCGAAAGATGCGGGTTCCTGCACGTCAATCAAGACCACGCTTTTTGCACCCAGACGGAACGCCTCCGTTGCCGCGTCGCAGCCCACATTACCCGCGCCGATAACGACGACTTGTTCACCGACTTTAGCACAATCAAGTTTGCTTTGCTGAAGAAACTCCAAAGCAGTCAGGGCTTTTTCTATACCGGGGACATTCAATGTGCGTGGTTTGGCCGCTCCTGCCGCAATAACCATATAATCATTTTCATTTTTTAGCTTTAAAAACTGATCTTTGGTCAATGGCTTACCCAAATGCACCTGACGGATGTTTTTGGCGAGCCTCTGAATTTCATGTTCAACAACATCATCAGGAATGCGGCTTTTGGGAATCGAGTCCGTGATCTTACCGCCCAACTGCTTTTTACGCTCAATGATGACAGCCTCATGACCTTTCAGCCACAACTGCCAGGCAACGGAAAGCCCGGAAGCGCCGCCGCCAATGACGGCAACTTTTTTGCCGGTTTCCGCAAGACGCTTAGGTTCTTGCGCCGAAAGCGATGCTTTTCCCAACAGGGTAACATCAACGGCCTGTAAACTGACCAGGTGGCGTGTGCAATTCTGCATACAGAGGTTGGGGCAAAGATAGCCGCAGACGGTCGCCGGGAAAGGTGTGTATTGCAGCGCCAGGTCAACCGCTTCATCGACCTTGCCCTGGCGGATAAGTTCCCATCTTTTCTGCACCGGAATTCCGGTCGGACAGGCCGCCTGACAGGGCGGCAGATATTTTTCATTGGCCCATACCGGCACAAAACGACGCAGTTCACCCGTGGGAATAAGCCCGATCGGTGAGCGATCCAGACTTGACAAATCACCGATGACACCCCCTGCACCCAGCTCGCCTTCCCAGACTTCCTTGCGGTATTTTGCCATCGGTCGCACGGCGCGCGCCAGTTTTTCCGAAGGTTTGCGCGCCACCAGCAACTGCCACTCTTCACGGTGCGAGACGAGCTGATCAAATAAATACTGTTTACCGATGGCCTGTAAAAAGCGCTGCATATTTGTTTGCAGCCACTGCCATTCGTCTTCGGGCAGATCGGTCAGCAATTTCGCGTCGGCTCTGCTGTAAACTTCCTGTTGACCGCGGAAGAAGATTTTTCCTCCAACCATGCCGACACAGGGACGATAGCCCAGCACATTTTTATTATCTTCGGCGCCCTCGCCGCAAACGACAGCGATGCCGCCCGCCATAAATTCGGCGAACGAGTCTCCGACTTTGCCGAATACCCAGAGTTCGGGCGGCTCAAAACGAGGATTATGCTTGGTCATGGTCATCCCGCGCGCGCCGATGTCTCCATCGATATAAATTTTACCTTGCGCCATGGCGTTGGCCACGCCGTTGGTCGCATTGCCATGCACAATAATTTGCGCGCCGGCATTGAGCCAGCCGATATCGTCGGAAGCCGGACCAAAGACTTCAATGACCGTATTGGCAAAACCCATCGAACCCAGACGCTGACCTGACGTTCCCAGCACATCAACTTTGATTTGCTTGTCGTGGGAACGCCACAGACGTCCGCCGATGCCGTGTTGACCGTGAGCGGTCACTTCAATCTGCCGATACCCGTTTTCGACCGCATTTTGAATACGCTCTTCCAGAATCCGTGATTCAACACGAATATTATTTTCCAGACCGGCAATTTTGATTGAATCTTTTTTTGTCATGATGCTTCCCTGATTTCCGAATTACAAAACATACTTGATATTGAGACGCTGCGCGGCATCCGCATCATTGATGCCTAAAGCATCCGACATGCCGATCGGCAGAGACGTGGAACGTCCCAACGGGGCAACGATTTTCTTCAATTCCGTATCAAAACTCAAATAGAGATCGACCACTCTTTGTGCGACCTCTTCCGGATTCAGCCTGCGATCCAGGCGCGGATCCTGCGAGGTGATGCCCTTAGGGCACACGCCGATATTACAGACGTTGCAGCGGTCGGCTTCCGAACCCAGGCAGCCGGCAGCAGCTTGCATAATATATTTTCCGGTCTGCACACCGCTTGCGCCTAGCATAATCAAAGCGGCGGCATTGGCGGCCAGATTGCCGTTTTTGCCGATACCGCCGCCCGCGAAAAGGGGGATCTCATTTTGTTTGCCCAGTTTGACCAGAGTCAAATAGGCGTCGCGCAGATTACTGGCGATGGGATGTCCCATATGATCCATCGATACATTATAGGCCGCGCCCGTTCCGCCGTCTTCGCCGTCAATAGCCAGGCCTGCTGCATACGGATTTCTTGTTAAATTATTAAGGACGGCCATCGCCGTGCTGGTGGCGGATATTTTCGGATAGACCGGCACGCGGAAACCCCAGGCCATAGACATGGACTGGATCATCTTGGCTACCGCTTCCTCAATCGAATACTTGGTCTGGTGCGTGGGTGGACTAGGCAGACTGATGCCCTGCGGCACGCCGCGGATAGCGGCAATAAGCTTATTGACTTTATACCACATCAGCAATCCGCCGTCGCCGGGCTTGGCGCCCTGACCATATTTGATTTCAATCGCGCACGGGTCTTCCTTCATCTGCGGCAGGTTGTGAATGATCTCATCCCAGCCGAAATAGCCGCTGGCGATCTGTAAAATAACGTATTTCAGGAAGCGTGATTTTAATAATCGCGGCGGACAGCCACCTTCTCCGGTACAGATGCGAACCGGCATGCCCAACTCTTCATTCAAATAGGCTACGCCCATTTGCAGGCCTTCCCACATGTTCGGTGAGAGTGCGCCAAACGACATACTGCCAATGACCAGCGGATAAATTTCGCGGACCGGCGGCATCCAGCCGGAATCCCGGCTGACTTTCAGCATTTCTTCCGGAGGCAGAATCCTTCCCAGCAAGGTGCGCAGTTCAAACTCATGGCGTCCCGCATCAAGCGCCGGGTCGGTCAACATTGAAATGCGGACAAACTTAATTTTATCCAGAACGCTGTCCGGTGAATTCCTTCGGCCGCCGCGCCGACGAGGCTCTCCGCCCTGATTGATATGAAAACGCAGCTTGTCGATTTCCCCGCTGTGCAGGGGCGCAATAGCGCCGTTGGGACAAACCATTGTGCACATACCGCAGCCCACACAGGCGTGAGCCGGATCGGTGCGCTGGTCAATACCGTGATAAATTGAAAAAAGATTGCCAGGCTTGGTTTCCAGACCGACCGGCACCTGTAAACTACGCTTGCGATGCACGCCCAGATCGATGGCCCGCACGGGACATACGGCCGTACAGCTGCCGCAAAGCGTGCACTTTTCTTTGTTCCAGTGAATCTGCCAAGGGAGATCCTTGACGCTTAGTGCAGAGGGGGTAACGCGTCCCATTGATTCCATTTTTCTATCTCCTGCCGCTCACGGCGGACTATAACCGTTTCATAGCGCATCGGCTGGTCATCCAAATTAATATCGCGCTCCGGAATTGCCGCATCCAGCCCGCACATTTCCGAAGAAAAAGCGAAAATTCCCGGACGCCCGCCCACGACGCCGGGACGCAGTTTTTTGGAATCCTGTACCATGAACATCGACTTGTCGGGCAAACAACCAATCACACAGTTCGGGCCGTCAATGATTAAAGGACGGCAGCTTTGCTTTAAATTTCGAAGCAGCTTGCCGTCGGGATGACGAACCAGTTCTTCATCTTTGAGCGGCGTGATAATATGTTTATACATCTCCATGCCCATGCCGAGCTTGTTTTGCATATAGTGCAGAATGTGCGTGAACACTTCCGAATCGGATTTATAGCCCACATAGCCGGGGAAATTTCGCGACATCAGGAATTCGCGGATCGGAACAAAAGCCGTATTCTCCCCGTTGGTCATCGTGGATATGCCCTGAATAAAGAAAGGATGACAGGCGTAAATATCAATCGAGTAGTTCGTGTTCTGACGTCCCTGGCTCAGGATGGTGCGCGCCGAAAGTTCCTTACGGTCAAATCCCAGATATTCGGCCACGGCTAGTGGATCACCCACTTCCTTAATCATGATCACATCCGGCCAAAAGCTGAAGATCAACATGGATTTATCTTTTTCGCCTATTTCCTGAAGCTGCAGCTGGACCATCATCAGGCGAAACTGAATTTCTTCCTGGCTGAGGCCTTCCCAATCAGCCGGATATTCATAAACACGAATAACGTAATTATCTCTTTTAGGCGTTCCGGCCGGCGTCGGTTTTGTCGGACGAAAAGACAGCTTGTACTTCACCATGAAATCCAGATCGATCATGAAGCGATCGAGCGCCTTGATACCTTCGTTGGAAAATATACCGGAAAGAATCGGCTCGTTTTTAAATTTTTCGAACTCGCCACCCAAATCCGTCAGAAACAAGCCCACACCGGAACCATCATGCCCTTCTTTCATTACATTGAGCGCATTGATGGCCACCATCGGCGACAATGGATCATTACTGGTTACAGCAAACAAACGACACATAAAAATTTTCCTCCCTAAAGCCAGAACGGCAATGTCCGGGCCGGCGAAAATAGAATTGCCAAAGTCATGCCAGAGCGGGCCAATATGTCGTACGGTATCCTTTTCATCATATTTCGCGTATTCATCCCGCTCCATTGTCCTTCCCTCGAAAGCGGGAATCCAGTTTTATCAAGTGTTTCTTGGATTTACCCTGAAGGGCTAAAGCCGGTTCGTTCCCGGAATAACAAAAAAATTATGCAAAATTTATTTCGTTTATCAAAAGTGCACTGAATTAATTTTTCAAAAGAGAACAATTTTGTCATTTCCTTGAATCATGAAACATTATTGTTCTATTTCTTTTTGTTATTCCGCTTTTGCGTCACGTTTCGCAACAAGCATCGGACAAAAACGTTTCTCACTTTTCGGAATCTTTACTTTTTTTGCGAAAATGTTTTGGATCAATTCCCATCTTTGATATCTTATATTGGATAATACGCTTAGTCGTGCCCAGCATTTTGGCCGCTTTGGTCTGATTGCCACCGGCCTCTTCCAGCGCATTGATAATGAGCGACCTTTCCTGCGCTTCGACAACGGACGACAGTTTGCTGCGATCCTTGCGGTCCACTTCTTTTTCCTTCAGTTGCAAAGACGGCGGCAGATGCATACAGTCCACGATATCCGTCTTGGTCAGCAATACCGCCCGTTCTATGCAATTTTCGAGTTCGCGAACGTTTCCCGGCCATTTGTGGGATAGAAAAACTTCAATGGCCGCTGTGGATATCCTTTTAACGTTTTTACCCATTTCTTTGTTGTATTTCAGAAGAAAATGATCGGCCAGCAGGATCACGTCGCTGCCGCGCTCGCGCAGGGGTGGCAAATAAATGGGAAAAACATTCAGGCGATAAAACAAATCCGCGCGGAAACGGTCGGCTATAATATCCTGCTCCAGATTGCGGTTCGTGGCGGCGATGATGCGTACATTGACATTGACCACCCGCGAAGAGCCCAGCGGCTGAAAACGTTTTTCCTGCAACACGCGCAAGAGCTTGACTTGCGCGGCGGCGGAGAGTTCGCCTACTTCATCGAGAAAAATCGTGCCGCTGTTGGCTTCTTCAAAACGGCCGCGGCGTTGTTGTAGCGCGCCGGTAAACGCACCTTTTTCATGGCCGAACAATTCGCTTTCAATCAGTGTGTCGGGAATTGCCGCGCAGTTGACCTGTACCAGCGGGCCGCCCTTGCGTGATGAATTATTATGGATGGCGCGGGCAACCAGTTCCTTGCCTGTACCGGTCTCTCCGGTAATCAAAACCGTCGTATTGGAATCGGCGACTTGCGCCACCATTCCGAATAATTCCTGCATGGCTTTGGAATGACCGATAATGTCCATTGAGGGCGCACGGCTACTGCCGACAATTTTTCGCAAACGCCGGTTTTCTTCCTCCAGCGCGCGAATATGCACGGCTTTAGCCATCAGTTCGGCGACCGCGGAGAGCATCGCGAGCTCCTTATCCAGATTTTCTACCTGCAGGGCCACCTTATCGGCAGATAAAACACCGACAACGTGCGCATCATACATAATAGGAACACACAGAAATGACAGCTCGGCACGATTCAGATGGCGGCGAGCGCCAGTACGATCCAGGAAATGCGTTTCCTGGCCGAGATTGGCCACAGCCATCGGACGGCCGGTTTCCGCCACTTTTCCGGTAATGCCTTCACCTGGTTTATAGGTGACATCCAACCCGTCAATGTTGACGTCATGGGCGATATCCAGCCACACTTCCTGCTTATCGCGATCCAGAAGTGATATCATACCTCGCTGCATTCCCAGACGCGAACTCATTTCATTGAGAACCTGCTCCAACTGATCCCGTAAATCCCCCGGCTGCGCGATAATTTTAGAAATCGCGTGCAGGGCCGCCAATTCTTCATAACTATGAATGCTCAATTTAGTTTATTCCTCGATAGATGGTTTTCTTGAAACTTTGTTTGAGTCAGTTCCGGATCATCTTTAATATATTTTGTGACAAAATTGTTCCAATATCAAGCAATATTTTTATCTTTGAACATTACATCGCAAAGAACAAACCAAAATAGTTACAACTTTGTAAAAATTTTCCAAAAGAATAACATTTTTTTATGGATATCCATTCCATTAATTGATGTTTTCTGGTTTTTATCTCAAAAAATCAAAGACATGTCGCGAATTATATGGCTGAGGGACAAGGACTCGAACCTCGATTCACAGGGCCAGAACCTGTTGTCCTACCTTTAGACGATCCCTCAGTGTAGAAATTAAAAATCTGGATAAAACCATGACTGATACGATCAAGTTGATTTCCTTGCGAATTTTAATCAAACGGTTCGCGTAAGGAATGCTAGGATCTTGTCCATCAGACAGTTGATGGATTGATATTGTGTGGGACTAGCGGACAGGATTTCCCTCTCGGTCTGTATGTAGGGCGCGATGATGATCTCATCCCGGCAATGCTCGATAAGGTCCTGCGCAGACTGCGGTGTGGCTTCCAGATGAAACTGCAAACCGATAACCGATTGACCCAGTTGGAACGCTTGATTTTCGCAACCATCGCTTTTCGCGATGCGCGTTGCACCCGTCGGCAGGTCAAATGTTTCTCCATGCCAATGGAAAGCCTGCACCGATTGCGGGAAGCGAAAAATGGATCTGTCGCCGGACGAAACACCATAGATGGGGAACCATCCGATCTCTTTTACCCGATGGGGATACACCTTTGTCCCCATTGCGCTGGCGATAAGCTGCGCGCCCAGACAAATACCCAAAACCGGTTTGCCGGACATAATCATTTGATGAATAAATTGTTTCTCGGGGACAAGCCACGGATATCTTTTCTCGTCATTGACGCTCATCGGTCCGCCCATCACGATCAGCAGGTCAATTTCCTCCAAAGCAGGCAGGTTTGCCGATTTAAAAAAAGGCGTGCAGGTGATGGTATAACCGGCCGTCGTAAGCCATGATCGGATGCTGCCGATATCTTCAAAGGGCACGTGTTTGAAATAATGGGCATTCATCGAATGACGCTCTCCTTTTTAAATTTTTATCCGATAGCCATTCGTCCATTTTCCCCGGTTCGGATGCGGATGCATTCCTCCAGCGGAACAATGAAAATTTTACCATCGCCGATATTGCCGGTACGCGCGCCTTCAATAATCGCATCCAGCGTGGGTTTGACATAGTCATCGTTGACGGCGATTTCAAAACGCACACGATCCAGAAGGTTTCCTTCGGTAATGATCCCGTCGCCGGTATCGGTTTTACCGACCTGTGCTCCACAGCCGACCACATCGGAAACAGTGATTTTACCTACCTTGACGTTGCGTAAAGCCTGTTTGACGTCTTTCAGTTTGTCGGATTGTACGATTGCTATGATAAGCTTCATCACAATTCTCCTTACATTCTATTATTAAAGATTCCCTTCCGCTGCGGCGGGAAAATCGCTTCCCATTCAGAAAGCAAAACTGAGATTTACCCCGCCATAGAGGAATGAAGAGCTATCCTTGTCCGACGGGTTCAACGTACCCTGAAGACCGCGTGCTCTCATTTCATACCTTGCATCATTAGACAGAGGGAAAACATACGTCAGAAGCGGGGCAATCGTAACGTGCCTGGTCACGGTAACCGGCAGAGAAATCGTTACAGTCGCATCATGGAAATTGTTGAACTTGTCCGTGGTGGCCACCGAATTGCTGTCAAATTCCGGATAGGTTGTTTCATCTTCACTTTTGAGATAGCTTGCCTGTGCCGCTAGTTTCAAACCGATCTTTTCATGCAAGGCGAAGGTATGAGAAACGCCCAGCGTTGCATACCATTGATGGTAATGGTCGATTTCCTTGTAAACGGTCAAAGTCGGCGCCAAAATTGTATCCAGGCCCAAGGTAATAAATATTTCCTGTGAATCGAGCAGATCCGTTCCGCCCGGAGTCGTTGCTGAAAGGCCGTAGTAGATATACCCTGCACCCGCCTGGACCATGCCGAATTTCCGCGAATAGGAAAGAGTGACATCCGTTTCCGTAAAGTTGGATGAATAACTCTGGTCGCCGGCCGCATAGGGTTTTGTATCGATATTTCCCCAGAGGTTTGCTGTAAACCCTTTGTAGCTTGCGGTAAGCGCCGGTTCAATCACAACACTGTGCCGCGTCATTTCCTGGCCTCTCCAGATATAGGCACTTAAAATACTTGCGGTCACCTCGCCTGTTACCTTGTCTTCTTCCTGTTTTTGCTGTGTGGCCTTGGTTTGTTCGGCCGGTTTCGGTTCTTCCGCCGCCCAGGCCATCATCGGGAATGACCCCAACACCAGCGCCAGCAAAACCATGGTTATGGTTGTCTTTGGATTTCTTTTCATCGTTTTGGTTCTCCTTATCCATTATCGGAATGCAAATTGTGCGCAGTCGATTTCTTATGGATCTTTCCGGCCACAACCTCAGCCAATGGCCAGTCCGCCGCGTTCACCGGAGCTGATGCGGATGCACTCGGCAAGCTCCACGACAAAGATCTTACCGTCGCCGACTGAGCCGGTATGCGCGCCCTTGGTGATGGCGGCAATGGTCGGTTCAACAAAAGCTTCATTGACGGCAATGTCCAGGCGGACTTTATTGAGCAGTCCCCCGGCTTCCTTGGCGCCGCGGTAAATTTCCGTGACGCCTTTTTGTCGTCCTTGGCCCACGACGTTCGTGACGGTCATTAAGTTCACGTCCACGGCTTCCAGTTCTCTTTTGACAGCCTCCAACTTGTGTGGCTGAATAATCGCAATAACAAGTTTCATAATGCTTTCCTCCTATTCAATCACCGTGTAAGCGGCTTCGCTTTGTTGGGTCAGATCCAAGCCGACGATTTCATTTTTCTCCTCCACTCGCATGCCGAGAACGGCATCCACAATCTTGAAGATGACGAAGGTCATGATCGCCGCAAAGACAACAGTGACAATCAAAGATAGCGATTGAACATACAGCTGATGAGGATTCCCGAAAAGCAGGCCGTCGGCTCCCGCCGCATTGATGGCTTTTTCCGCGAACAATCCAGTAGCGATTGTTCCGACCGTCCCGCCCACGCCGTGCACACCGAAAGCGTCGAGAGAATCGTCATAACCGACTTTGCTTTTGATAATCGCCACGGCCAGGTAGCAGACAACAGCAACCATCATGCCGATGAACATCGCATTCATCGGATTGACAAAACCGCAGGCCGGCGTGACGGCAACTAGTCCCGCCACGGCGCCGGTCGCCGCGCCCAGAATGGTCGGCGTGCCGTTGTGCCACCATTCAATCAACGCCCAGGTAATTCCAGCCGCAGCGGTGGCAATGTGCGTCGTAACAAAAGCATTGGCTGCCAGGCCGTCGGCGGCCAGAGCGCTGCCGGCGTTAAATCCGAACCAGCCAAACCACAAGAGGGCGGCGCCCAAAACCGTAAAAGGCAGGTTGTGCGGGCGAATCGGTTTATGATTGTAGCCGATTCTCTTCCCCAGCAATAAAGCCAGGACCAGCGCGGAAATTCCGGAGCTAACATGCACAACGATGCCGCCGGCGAAGTCGAGCGCGCCAAGGCCTCTCAGCCATCCGCCCGGGTTCCACACCCAGTGTGCCAGAGGATCATACACAAAGGTTGCCCACAAAATGGTGAAGAGCAGAAAGGCGGAAAACTTCACCCTTTCCGCGTACGCGCCGATGATTAAAGCGGGTGTGATGATGGCAAACATGGCTTGGAAGATCATAAACACGGAATGCGGAATTGTTTTAGAATAATCCGCGTTCGGCAACGCCCCTACGCCGGAAAGACCGATCCAGTCCAGATTGCCGATGATGCCGTGAAAAGAAGGCCCGAACGCCAGCGAATAGCCGAAAA
>Ga0116171_10005685_pt1 | contig 10917 bp, 10 predicted proteins | sample AD_JPNHW2_MetaG_FD_89798 | JGI IMG/M metagenome (GOLD analysis project Ga0116171, IMG submission 89798) | Active sludge microbial communities of municipal wastewater-treating anaerobic digesters from Japan - AD_JPNHW2_MetaG | ecosystem: Engineered > Bioreactor > Anaerobic > Digestate | place...
AGCACCAAAACCCGCGCCGATTTCACAGTCATCGCCACCTGCGGCCTGGATGATAAGGCGAACATCTACATCCTCAACATCCTCCGGGGCCGCAGGGAGTGGCCGGATGCCACAAACACGGCGACTCCGGTGAGCTGGCCCGGAAGGTCAAGCGCCTCAAAGAGGCTCTGGCCTCGGCCCAGAGTATCGATGGGGTTTTAAATACTTGGAATCTTAAGGAAGTTCCCGTAGTCGGAGACGAATATCACGCCCCGATTTTCAAGGCCGATCAGGAGAGGCGCTTGGTGTATGGCGTGATAGCTGAGTCCGGAATGGTGGATGCTCAGGGCGATGTCATGAGCGGCCTGACCATCGAGGACATGGCCCACGACTTCATGATGAAGTTCAGAAGGTTCGACGAGCGGCACAACTGGCGGCAGGTCGAGGCTTGGCCGGTGGAATCCTGGGTCTTCCGGGAGGATGCAACCCTCTTCGGCCAGATCATCAAGGCGGTTTCGTGGGTGGTAGGCGTCAAGGTCTTCGATGACGGGATCTGGCGTCGTGTCAGGTCCGGCGAGTACAGAGCATTTTCAATTGGAGGAAATGGTGTCAGGACCCCAAGAATTCGATTTGCGTGATGTAGAGGTGCAGTTCATCAGCTTCGTTCCTCGTGGGGCGAACAAGAAACAATTCCTGGTCAATTCGAGATAATCCAGGACCTGTAGCGTAGGACCAGCCATAGCAATGAACCGAAATCCATAGAAAACCTATTTCCTCCAAAGGTCCGGTAGGAATAGGAGCATCACCGGTAGAATCTCCATTCGCCCGATGTACATGCAGAAGATCGCAATCATTTTTCCCAGAGGAGTAACTTTGGAAAAATCCAAAGCTACTGCACCAAGTCCTGGTCCCACGCTTGCCATGCAGGTGGCTACTGCCGATATTGCAGATAGAATATCAAAATTTTGATTTACAGATTCGGTGACAGTCAATGCCAATGTGCAGGTAAAAAAGATAATTAGATACATGATCGTGAAGAATAAAACAGAGATCAGTACACTCTCTGAAACTGGTGTGCCACTTAACTTTATGGGAATAACTGCATTAGGATGGAGCAGCTTCATCATCTCTCGACGAGCATACTTCTGTACTAAGAGCATTCGAAGAACCTTGATCCCGCCTGCTGTCGCTCCAGCGCATCCCCCGATCAACATTAGTAAAATTATCACTATATTGGCCGTCGATGACCAGTGAACGTAGTCGAAAGTGTTTGTAAATCCTGTAGTGGTTCCTACTGACACAACATGGAACCCAGCAAGGCGAATTTTGTGCAAGAGGTCGCCGTCCACACCGTCCCATAGAACAATCAATGCCGTGGCCGAGGCTTGAAGAAAGATATATAGTCGGAATTCAGGGTCCCTGAAATAACTGAATAAATCTTTTTTATATATAAGTTGATAATGAAGAATAAAGTTGGTAGCCCCCACAATCATAAAGATAATTAAAATTATTTCGATCAGCAAGTTGTCATAAGCAACAATACCTGCGGAAAGCGGCGAAAATCCGGCGGTTGATATGGTAGTAAAAGAAGTGCAGAGTGAATCATATAAGGATATGCCAGCTGCCCTGAGTAACATCGTCTGTACAGCCACGAAACCCAGATATATACCCCAGAAGATCTTGGCAGTGCTCCTCACTCTGGGGGTCAGAGCCTCTCGACTCGTATCCACATAGTATAGCTGCCTTCCTGCAACTCCGAGATGGGGGAGGATCGCAATGAAAAGTAGAATGATGCTCATACCGCCCAATAGCTGAGTGAAAGCCCTCCAAAATAGCAGACCGTAAAAGGTATTTTCTGCATATCTGTTAATAATTAAGTTGGGTGTTGATATTTTATCAAATCCTGATGATATCCCTGCAAGATAGTTGATTAGAGTATTTACCAAATGGTTGGCAAGACTGTTATCTTCTGCCGTCGAGTTGATGATCCAATATCCATGTAAATCTGATTCTGTTAGAATAGTAGCGCCTGTAGTTGTGAATCCTGACATGGTTTCGAAGAGCGAATCGATTTCATCTAATCCGAGAAATATAAAAGGTAAGGCCCCGAAGATTGTTGCCAAGAGCCATGCAAAAGCCACAATCACAAAGGCTTCTTTGTGTGTCACCTCTCCCTTCTCACCAATGCGTCTTATTATCAGGCCTGTTGCTATTGTGATAAGTGAAGACAGACCTAATGCCATCACACCGGAGGGCTCTTTATAAACGGCAGCAACTATTCCAGGTATCACCATTAATGATCCCAAGAGCACCAACATGAGGCCTAATATGTCCAGAACTACCCGGATCTTCATAGAGGAATATCGTTTCCTAGTTATTCTTATTTAAACTATGTTATTGATTTTGCATGAATCGGTAGATAAAGTCATAATTGCAAGGATGGAATCATTAATTCCATCGTGATGGAACTTAATTTCAATGAAATCGCTCTAATGATATCGATATATAATGGCATAAGTTCTGTTGATGCTGAAAGCCAAGCGCTGAGGGCCAAAACATCGATGGGGTTTTAAATAGTCGGAAATTTGAAAGAAGCATGCATCTGCGTGTGCTTCTTCTTATGGGACTCCGCGCGTAGCCTGGCCTCTCGTGCGATGTGGCTGGAGCGCACGGGAGTCGCCGTGCGGGCTGCCTCGGCCCCTCTCCGGGGGACGATTCGCAGAGCTTCAGAGGCTCTGGACAGGATGGTCTCCGCTGGCATGCGGATTCCTGGCGGGAGGTCGTGGCCGGAGATCCTGGGGGGCATCATCAGGTTCTGGATCTTTTGATACCTTGTTCTACCTCTTCATCATGGCTTGGTGCATGCTCCTTTGGTAGACCTGCCAGCCGTGTTTTAGCCTTATTCCGCGACTTCGCTCAGACAAAGTACTCCCTGCAGATCGCCGTGCGGGGGCTCGCGACTCGCGGCCTGGCTGAAGTCTTCCTGGTCATGCTCTCGGAGGCTAATGAGATGATTCGGTGTCGCGCCGATCTATTTCCAAAACTGCCACCATCCCTTTTTCTCAATCTCCTCGTCTCCTGGCTTCAGTGATAACTGGCCTATGCTTTGGGTGAGCTGCGCGACGTGGCCGCGAAGAAATGCAATTTCATCGTCTTTTATCTTAAAGGCCGCTTCAAACCTTTCTTTCAGCTTCTCAGCCTCATTTGATTGTTCTCTGAGCTGGTCGATCTGAGCCGCTAGCTGCTTAATATCCGAGGATTGTGACTCGATTATCTTATCCCTCTCTTTAAGTTGGTTCTCCAAAGTGCGAATCATCTTATCCTTTTGGAATACCTCATTAGCTTTCGAATTTAAATCTCGCTGGGTCTCAGCTAATTGGTTTTCATTAGTGGGAATAGATTCCTCCAACTGTAATACCTTTTCAAATAGCGATTTGTTCTCTATGTTTTTTTCGTTTAACTCGTTATTGATTCTATTGATATCGTAATCTTTCATCCTACTTTGACTCTCTATAGTAGGAATTCGATCTTCCAGTTGTTTTAACTTTTCTGATATCGATTTAGTATCTTCTGTCTTTGTTCTTAATTCATCATTGAGCTTATTGATTTCGTTTTCCAGATTCTTACCAGGTCCAATGTAAAAATCAATAGCTTGTGTCACAAAGTGAGAACGGCTTATCCCTTTACGTCTAATCTCTTCATCTATGGCGCTCATTGTAGGATCAGGGACAGAAACGCTCATTTTTTGCATATATCCTAAATTGGTAGGATGGATTTATAAGATTGTCCTACTCAAGTAGGAACGCAGTAGGAATTAGTGGTCTTGAGTAGGATTAGTGTGGGAATCGATACCTATAGACATCTTTCTAGAAATGCGAAATTTTTATGGTGCTTGCGTCGGTTTACTTGGCTTTCATGTGAACCTAATGCTTTTATTGATTCTATCGCCAATCTTTAAACTGGATAGAGGGTCGAACAGCCAGCAGCAACAAATCCTCCTACTTTTCGTCGGCCCTCAACCCTCCTATTCCTATTTTTTGCGGGGATTTCATCTTCGCAGCAGCGCCGAGCCCTCATCCTTTGAAGTGGGGAGTAGCGTATGCTTGTCACCAAATTTTGACTCACCAGATTCATCTAGTATCGGTCGGCATAATGCATTAGGGTGAGAAATGAGAGATGGGCATACAGGTCTCTCATTCTCACTTCCAAATTTGAGATGGCAAGAATGATGAAGATCCCAAAAATCAGGACCCTATTGGTCATTCGGCTCATCTCCCAGACCATCTCACGGATATCGCTGCTCTCTTCTTCAGGTGTCACTCTCTGCTACCACCAGGCATGATTATCGGGTGAATAGTTTACTTCTGCTGAACCGGATCTTTGGTTCGGAGACGGGATTTAAGCCTGCCTGCCGGGCAGCTTCGACCGTCTTTTCAAAAGCGGCGGCAGAAACATGCATCCTGGGCTCAACAATGAGCAGCTTTCCTTTCGGTTTGAGCACTGATGCGATCTCCTTCAGGAAAGCTTGCTCATCAGGCACTTCATGAACCATGTAGAAAGCCAGGGCAAAATCCACCTTCTCGGATATGCCCATCCTGTCTGGACCGCTTTTATGGGTGAATATTCGTGATTCCAGCCCCTGATGAGATGCTTTTTCCTCTACGAGTTGGAGCATCTCATCCTGGAGATCAACTGCTATGACTTTTCCGCATTCACCTACCATCTTTGCCATGGCGATAGAAAAAGTACCTGGACCGCACCCAACATCGAGCACAGTCTGTCCCGCTTCTACATACCCGCCCAGGATCTTTTGGGGATTGTGTATGAGCCTGCGAATGGGATTATCCAGAGCAAAGGCAAGCTTTCGTGGACAGATACGTGACGGATCGCTCATATAGTGGTGCGTTCCATCAATCTCAAGGTTGAAATAATTTCTGGGTGCAATGACTCTCAGAAGGGAATTATGGCCGAGAAAGAGATGAGAGACTTCGCCATTCGTGACGAGAAAGGCAATGAGATTGAAGCCTCGCTTTTCAGCTTTTTTGAATCAGGAGATTTGATGTCGAGACGACTCCCTGCCGACGGAGAGGATCTGGCGAATCACTCAATGCCTCCAGCACCTTTTTCGCAGCCGAGCACCTCTCCTCTCGGGTCTTGTCCGCCGCCATCTCCGCCAGATCATCGAGATCTATCTGGCCCATCTTGAACCTGGTTACAAGTATGCCGGTCATGACGGCATCGTTATGCATCGCTTTTTTGCTCACTTTTCTCTCCTCATAACTTGCCGGTCCGGATCTCTCCCGACCAGGCTCATCCCTGGCAATCAGTGAGTTAATAATAGCTTGTGCTCATATCTCTGACCGCCAACTACAAATATGTATAATGATTATGTAGATAGTTTGCCGCTCCATGCCATAAAGGGTGGTGGGCGTGCCGTGGGCTTAACGTATCCGATTATGCTCTGATGACAGGGGAAAAGATGTCTGCTCCTCCGCGGGGCAGCATACTGCCGGCTAATCTGGCCGGCGGATGGAGATCCTCTGGCAGAAGAGATGCATGCCGACGTGGCAATGCATTCGGATTTGGGAGCCTGTGAAGGAAGCTTCGGGATGGAAAAGTTGCGCGCTGTAACTGGCGCAGTAATATGCCCGAGGGCCTCACGCTAATACACGGTCGGGGCATGGGCGGCACAAAGCCGAAGGCGAGAAGGCGAGCACGAGGCCCCGCATCTTGCGATGCCGGGGTTTCAGTAATTCGGACGCTGTGCAAGATTGCAGCGCTGTGCCGCCTTCAACCCCAGGTCTAATAGTTGTCGAGCTTCGTGCGGGTCTGGCCGTCACTTCGGTGATTGGTCCCTCCAATGGGTGCTGTGGATCGGCGCTGGCCCGTCGCAGACTCGATTATGCAATTTTCTGGTCATTTCTTTGATGGGGGGAATACTCTCTTGCTGAAGTGTAGAGTCACGAAAGTATTGCATTTGTGTTCAAATCTTCATTTCACCAGGCTGAAGCTCTCCGGCCATAGCCCTCCTTCCTCCTGGCAGGTTTGCTCTCCCTCCTCGATGCGCTGCCGGAGCATCTCCTCTACCTCTGAGATTCTCATTCCAAATACCTCGGCCAGGATCTCCTTGGCAGCCAAAAGCTCCAAAACCTTGCTGTCCACCCAGGGAGTCTTCTTTGAAACACCTACCAATCTCCTCTGAGGCTGAGAACCTCTGATTAGCTCAAGAACTCCTGCCATAGTATCCCTATCAGACCTGTGAGAATAAGTAGTTTGGCCGGAAAATGATATCAGAAAGCCATTTTTACCTGGAAGGAAAATCGGATTTTCATAAAAAGAGGAAGACGAAGTTCTGCGGTTTGGTCAGGATTATTTGAGTGCGCTCGCTTCATTGCACCTGTTTTCAGGCTTATTCGCATCTCTGTGCCTCTGTGCCTCTGTGGTTTTGTTCAGTAGCATTAGGCTTAATTGCCGGCAACTTACTGACTCAACCACAGAGACGCAGAGACACAGAGAACCTCGCCCCCGGATTGGCTCTCATCAACTCTCTCATGTTCTTGTCCGCCTGCTCTTTGGCTGCGCTGTCGGCCTGCTCCGGCACTTCGGCATTGAAGGGATAGGTCTCGGCCAGCTCCCTGGGGTAGGGCCCGAAGGGCGGCTTGTAGTGCAGCACATGGTCGTAGCCGGACGTGTCGGCGGCTGGATCGTCTGTGACCAGCACCTCGCCCTCCAGGGAGAAGCGGCCGATCCTGCGGGCGTAGCGCAGCACCTCCGGGCGCAGGGCTCCCTCATGGCTGGTGTAAAAGAAGGTGGATTTGCTGGCTGTGTCCAGCCTTTCCAGCCACTGCCCATTTCCTCCAAGCCTCTTTAGGCCGTCCAACATACGGGGATGAGAGCGGCAGCGCGTCTCCAGGAGGTCCCAGAGCGAGCCCTCGCGAATGCTCTCCTTGACCTGCCTGATCTCTGCCAGGGAGACATAGAGGTTGTGCCGGGCGAGCAGCCTGGCCTTCTCAGGGCTGTCCCTCAGCTCCTTGATGGTATGGCCCTGACAGACCGGGCAGCAGCAGGGCAGATAGCTCATAAGGTCCAGCTTTCCCGTGCCGTGCACTGTGAGATAGCGGTCCTGCCGGGCATAGAGGGCATAGGCCGCTGAATCGAACAGGTCGCAGCCCATGGCCGCGGCCAGGGCGAAGATCATGGGGTGGCCGGCTCCGAAGAGGTGAACAGGCAGGGCTGAGCCAAGCCCCTTCTTGGCAGAAGAGACCACATCCACCAGCTCTGAGTAGCGATATGCCTCCATGAGGGGCACGACGCCTCCCACGGGGTAGACGTCAAAGGGCAGCTTTGCCGCAAACCGGCCCGCCCTCTCCCGCAGGTCAGGATAGGTCGATCCCTGTACCGGACAGGCTAAGAGGCCCGGCCTTTCCATGTCGGCAGCCTCGACCAGCCTGCTCTCGGTTATGGCCAACTCCTCCTCCGCTCTCTCTCTCGGCACATCGGGCGGCGTGGGAATGTCCAGGGGCACGCAAATGTCGGACTTTATGCCGAACTGAAATTGCAGTATCTCCCCGGGAGAGACATCGATGTCTCCGTAGACGGATAGCTGAAACGCTCCGGAGTCGGTCATGATGGGCCGGGAAAAGCCCAGCATCTCATGCAGCCCCTTCTCCAGGGCTATGGCCTTCAGTTCTGCGTCCTGGTAAATGATGTAGCTATTGGTGATGATCATCTCCGCGCCCATCTCCGCCAGCTCCGGGGGCGGGATGAGCGGCAGGTGGGGATTGACCACAGGCATCAGGGCTGGAGTCTCGATGCTGCCGTGCGGCGTGGCCAGCCGGCCAATTCTCCCGGCCAGGTCTTTGTGCAGTATTTCGAAGCGGTCCGGCATGGCAATCCCTGCACCAATAAGGAATAAATAGGTTGGGACTGATTCGCAGACCAGGAGTCAACTAATAAAATGGGATGAATTAATATGAAAATAACCGTTGTATTGATCGCATTAACCTGCCTGCTCGGCCTGGCCGGCGCCCAGACCATCGGTATGGGCGAGGGCTACAGCAGCACTCAGCTCTCATTCTTCAATTCGCCGGGATCGTCTACATTTGAGCCGGATGTCGCAAATTACTGGGGCAATTACATCACCAATCAGGAGAGTCAGGGCATCAAGAGCACCTCCTCCAACATGGACATCTGGATGATCAACTTCCCCCTGAGCTTTAACAGCCCACTGCAGCTCAAGGCCACCAGCTTCAATGCCAATACCGAAGCTCCTGTCCTTACCGCCACCCAGAGAAACAGCCAGTTCTTGACCAGGAATGTGAACAGCCGCTTTGACATCAATCAAGCCTGGTCTTATCCGATAAGCCTGGGAAGCCTGACGGTTTCCAACAGTACCGGCACTCCTTCCAAGGATGCCAAGGGAAAGATGATGTCCCAGAACATCATGGTTTTGTTTAATACCTGAGTTCATAAACTGCAGATATTCGGAAAAGAGCAGAAGCGCTCTGCCCCAACAGGGCGGCGCTCCATTTTTAATTGTTAATGTTAATTGTCTTTTCCGGCCATAACTGTGAAGGGCAGAAGCCCTCCCGCCAAAAGTATCTCCCTTTGCCGGGAGGATAGGCTCATATTCAGGTCAATCTGCTTGTTCACCTTTCCGTCCCCAGCCAGTGCCTTTATGCCCTCTTTGCCGCTCTGGAGAGCCTCTCTGATGGCAGGAATCCTGATTGCCACGCCCTGGGGCAGGATGTCCCAATCACCCTCTGTCGAGAAGGCCAGGGGCAGTATGCCGAAGTTGACCAGATTGGCAGCATGAATCCTTTCAATGGACTTGGCGATGACTGCTTTCACCCCCAGGTACATGGGGCAGAGGGCGGCATGCTCCCGGGAGGAGCCCTGGCCGTAGCTGGTACCGGCAACGATGAGATTGTGAACTCCCTGGTCGCGCAGGGCTGACGCCCGGCTGGAGAAGTTCCTGTCCAGGGGCTCGAAGACGAATTCCGAGTATTTGGGGACATTGGAGCGGTATTTGAGCCTGGCTCCCGCCGGCATGATGTGATCGGTGGTCACCAGGTCGCCCACCCGGATGGTCACCTGCCCCGCGATCTCCTCGGGCATGGGGCCGTTTACGGGCGGCTCTCCGATGTTCGGGCCGCGGCAAATCTTCGTATCCGCCCTGGCTGGCGGTGCAAGTGGTGCTATGATCATGCTGTCGTCGATCTCAAAGTGGTCGGGCATCTGTATCCGGGGGAAGGGCATGCCCAGCTCTGCCGGGTCGATCAGCCGGCCGGCTATGGCTGCGGCGGCTGCTACCACGGGGCTGGTCAGATAGACGTTGGCGCTGGGGGTTCCGGAGCGGCCCTTGAAATTGCGGTTGCTGGTGCGCACGGAGACGGAATCGGTGCAGGGGGACATGCTGTTTCCTATGCAAAAGCCGCAGGAGGACTCCAGGATTCTGGCTCCGAAGGCTATGAGGTCGCTTAAGGCCCCATTTCTGGCAATGGCGGATAGCACCTGTCGCGAGCCGGGGGCTATTCCCAGGGAGACCCCTGGGGGAAGGTGCCTGCCCCTGACCATGGCGGCGACGGTCATGAGGTCTACGTAGGAGGAATTGGTGCATGAGCCGATCATAACCTGATCCACAGGCATGCCCAGTTCCTTAATTCGGGCGATATTTCCGGGGCTGTGCGGCGCAGAGGCCAGCGGCTCTATGGCGGACAGGTCGATCTCCAGGGTGCGGTCGTAGACTGCGTCCTTATCCGGGCTCAGGGCCTTCCACTGCTTGCCCCTTCCCTGCGCCTCTAAAAAGCGGCGGGTCTGCTCGTCGCTGGGGAATATGGAGGTGGTGACGCCCGTCTCGGCTCCCATGTTGGTTATGGTGGCCCTCTCCGGCACCGTCAGGCTGCCGATGCCTTCACCGGTGTATTCACTTACAGAAGATACGTTGCCCTTGGTGCTGAGGATGGATAGGACCTTCAGGACCACATCCTTGGCTGTGGCCCAGGGCTGCAGCTCTCCGGAGAGGTGGATGTTTATGACTCGCGGCGCGGTCAGATAGTATGCTCCTCCGCCCATGGCGACGGCCACATCAAGGCCGCCCGCTCCCATGGCCAGGCTGCCCACTCCTCCGGCGGTTGGCGTGTGGCTGTCGGAGCCCAGCAGCGTCTTTCCGGGCCTCGCGAACCTCTCCAGGTGGACCTGGTGGCATATGCCGTTGCCGGGGCGGGAGAAGTATATGCCGTACTTCCTGGCGATGGACTCCAGATAGGCATGGTCGTCGGCGTTTTCGAATCCCACCTGGATGGTATTGTGATCCACGTAGCTTACGGAAAGGTCGGTAGCGATCTCGGACAGGCCCATGGACTCGAACTGCAGGTAGGCCATGGTGCCTGTAGCGTCCTGGGTAAGGGTCTGATCTATCTTTATGCCGATCTCTTTGCCGGGCTCATAGGAGCCGGAGCCGTTCGCGAGGTGCTCCCTCAGGATCTTCTCAGTCAATGTAATGCCCATAAAAGACCTCCAGCAGACATGTTATTATCCTATATCTGGTTGCAGACAGGCTGTTATGATGATATTAATACTAAATGATTTTGGCGCATTCAATCCGGCCTTTTCTTCGGGCAAACCAAAAAGGTTATATACCTCCGAGTTATTGGAAGGGTTCGGCCCGCCTGAAAGGGTGGGGCAACGGGTCCTGTAGATAGCGATTATAGGGCCTGAGTATGCCATCGGTTGTGGAAGGCCGGAAATTCTCTCATCTCTTCGGGAAAAGAAGGGTTGAGGGAAAAGGTTAAATACCTCGGCTGACTACCTTAATGGGCCGATGAGGCGTCGCAACCCCAAGGCTACGACCCCGATCTGATGAAGGGCCGAGTTCCAGGCTGCGATACAAACAGCACAATCACAAAACAAACGTGGAGACGCGAGTTTTTTCGTGTC
>Ga0116171_10005690_pt1 | contig 10912 bp, 10 predicted proteins | sample AD_JPNHW2_MetaG_FD_89798 | JGI IMG/M metagenome (GOLD analysis project Ga0116171, IMG submission 89798) | Active sludge microbial communities of municipal wastewater-treating anaerobic digesters from Japan - AD_JPNHW2_MetaG | ecosystem: Engineered > Bioreactor > Anaerobic > Digestate | place...
CGAACGGCCCCGGAAGCGGACCCGCAGGGTCTCGTCCTGGAACCTGCGCCCGTGGCACACCGGGCACTCCACTTCGACCTCCACCCCCCCCGTCAACGGCCGCCGTCGCACGCCCAGCCCATGGCAGGCTTCGCAGCGTCCGCCACTCACGTTGAAGAGGAACCGGCGGGAAGAAAAGCCCCGCATCCGGGCCTCGGGCAGCTTGGCGAACACTTCGGCGATACGGGCCAGCACCCCCAGGTAGGTGGCCGGACAGGAACGGGCGGACCCGCGCAGGTTGCGCCGGCCCACCGTCACCAGTCGCGCGAGCATCTCCGGCAGTCGGCAATGGGAGGCCCGCTGCGGTCCGGGCACCCCGGCCAGCCGGGCGGAAACCTCACGGGCCAGCACCTCGAAGACCAGGGTGCTCTTCCCCGAACCCGACACGCCGCATACGGTCGTCCAGCCGGGCATGGGGAACGCGGCGTCGACTCCGCGCAGCGTGCGGCAGCGAATCCCGGTGAGCTCGATATCCCCTTCCCCCCCGGAAGCGACAGGCTCCACCCCGGGCGTCTGCAGTCGCGCACTCCGCCCCGGCCAGCGCGCGACCGGGCCGTTGAAAACCAGCCGTCCCCCCCCCTCTCCCCCTCCGGGGCCCAGTTCGACCACCCAGTCGGCGGCGGCAATCATGCGGGGGTCGTGCTCCACCACCACCACGGTCCCCTCCCCGGCGACCAGGCGGCGGAGCTCGCCGAGCAGCCCCTCCACTTCGAGGGGATGGAGCCCGATGGTCGGCTCGTCCAGGATGGTGATCAACCCGCCCATCGCCTGTCCGATCTGGGCCGCCAGCCGGCAACGCTGAACCTCGCCGGCCGACAGGGTGGCCGCCAGCCTTCCCAGGGGCAGGTAGCCAGCGTGGAGGCGCAGCAGGGAATCCAGCCGGGCCCCGATGGCCCTGGAGAGGAAATGCGCCGCGCTTCCGGGCCGGATCGTTTGCCCCGCCCGTTCGAGCAGAGCCGCGGCCTCGCTCACCTCCCTCGTCAGCCAGTCGGGCAGAGTTTCCCCGGCCAGCAGGTAGGCGCGGGCGCCGGAGTCCGCTTCGGGCTCCACCGACTGGCGGGCGAACAGCGCCGGACTCCGCGCGGGGGCGACGAAGCCGCACTCCGGACAGCGAGCGACCGTTCCGTAGCGCATCCGGCGGCCTTGCGCCAGCACCAGCGCCTCCCCCCCTTCCTGGAAGGCGACGCCCAAGCTTTCCTCGATCTGCCGCCGGTTGTCGCCGATCACCTCGAGGGTATCTAGGGAGACCGCCACTTCGTCTCCGGGCAGTCCGCCCCCCGCGGGGATATCGTCGAGGTAATGCCACGTCCCGGCCGCCCAGGCCCGCAGGTAGCCCCGCAGACGGTACTCCTCCAGCTGACGCTCCCGCGAGGCTCCGGTTCCCGCCGCGAGGGGCACGGCGATATCCACGAGTTCCCCCGGCAGCGTGGCGAACAGGTCGGCCGCCGCCGCGCCCGGATGGGTCGCGGCGATCGGACGACGGCAACGCGGGCACTCGGCCTGCCCTTCGAGCGAAAACCAGCGGTACAGGAAGGGGGCGATGCCGCAAAGGCTGGAGACGGTGGCCGCGGGATGGAGGGGGGGAGGCGTCTGGCGCAGGGCCACGGTCGGCCCGAGCCCGGTCACCTTGCCCACGCGGATCTCGCCGGGCGGAGGGAACAACCGCCGGGCGGCCGGGGCCAGTACCTCCAGGAAACGCCGCATCCCCTCTCCATGGAGGATATCGATGGCCAGCGATGACTTCCCCGCTCCCGAGGGCCCGGTGACCGCCACCACCCCTCCCTTGGGGAGGTCGAGCGATATGCCCTTCAGGTTGTGCTGGCACGCATCTTCCACGTGAATGACGGTCATGAAGGCTCTTCCCCCGGGTTCACCAGGCGACGGCGCCCCGGGGGAATTATAGCGGTCCCCTCTCCCTCGTGTCAAAGGCCTTTTGACATCCCCGCACGGGAAGACTATAATCCCGGCGCGGTTTCGTGCCGGGAAACGAAGCTCCGGGGGATTCCATGCGTCGCGCCTTGTTCGTCGTGGTTTTGTTGGTTTCGCTGACGGGGCGGGGCTTTGCCGCCGAGATCCGGGCCCGGGTGATCGCCAGCGGAGAGGGCACCCTGACCGTCGACCGGGGCAGCCGGCAAGGCCTCAGGCTGGGGATGAGAGGCACGATCCAGGCGCTCGATCAGGACAGCAGCGGCGAATTCGAGGTCAACATGGGCATCGGCACGATCCGGCGCATCGACGACTCCTCCGCCGAGATGGAGGTCGATTCGATCGGCCGGGGCTTTCTGCTCTCCGATGCCCGGCAGGTCGTCTTCAGCGCCGAGGCCATCACCCCCGAGGCGACCAAGGCGGGGCCCCCTCCCGCCGAGAAACCGTCGATCCCGCCCCCCAAGTTCTCGCAGAACGCCAAAGGATACCGTGAAGCCGTGTTCCCCTTGGGAATCACCATGATCAAGATCCCCGCAGGGCCGTTCACCGTCGGCTCTCCCGAACGGGACGGAGACGCCGACGAACACCCGGCCCACCGGATCGGGCTGGACGATTACTGGATCGGCAGGACCGAAGTGACTTTCGACCAATTCGACGCGTTCTGCCGCGAAACGGGCCGCCCCCTCCCCGACGACGAGGGGTTCGGCCGCGGCAGCAACCCGGTGATCAACGTCACCTGGAACGACGCGATGGCATTCTGCAAGTGGCTGTCCCAGAAGACGGGGATGTTCTTCCGCCTGCCCAGCGAAAGCGAATGGGAGAAGGCGGCCCGGAATCTCTACCCCTGGGGATCGGCCGCCCCCAACGACCGCCTGGCCAACTTCAACCGCAGCGCGGGCCGCCCCTCCCCGGTGGGGTCGTTCCCGCAGGGCGCATCCCCCTGCGGCGCACTCGACATGGCCGGCAACGTCTGGGAGTGGACGGCCGACTGGTACAGCCCCACGGCCTACCGTGAGGCCAGGGGGAGCAACCCGACCGGTCCCGTCCAGGGGACCGAACGCTGCGTGCGGGGAGGCTCCTGGCGCGACGGAGCCGGGCTCATCCGCTCGGCCAACCGCAGTTCGGAGAATCCCGCCAGCCGCTTGAACGTACTCGGTTTCCGGCTCGCCATGTCCGAATCCTGAGCCGGATCGATTTCCTCCGCCCTATTTACTCGCGATCTTCAGGAGGCCTTCGGAGGTCCCCTTGCGCGAACACTGGCGGCTGACCCTCAGGGTGCCCTGTTTTGCGTCCAGCCGGAGGGTGATTTCCTGCCGGAGATCCCCGTACTGGTCCTCCTGCCACGCCCCCTTGGCCAGGATGGTGACCCCGGCAGCGTCGTAGTTCATCACCTCGTTGGCAAGCACACAGCGACGGTGTTCGTGGGACATGGTCAGCACGACCTTGCCCGTCTTCCCCTGGCCGAGGGTCAGCGCCTGCGGGGAAAAGGTCAGTTCACAGGCGCCCACCGTCACGGTGAAGGCGACGAAGGCCAGCAGCAGCAGTTTCCATCGAATCATTCCGGTTCTCCTTGTCTGGGATCGATGCCATTATAACACCGCCGCCCCCGATTTCCGGCGCCGCGACGCCCCCGCAGCGGGTCACGGATATTTTTACCCGGTACATATTGACATGGCATTTTTTGCCGGGTATAATTGCCGCATGAACGAAAACAACGACTCCATCACCGCCTTCGCCGGTCACCGTCTGGTGGCCTCCGGCGAGCTGGCGACCGTCCTGTCGCGGGTCAAGGAAACACTGGATCGCGGGGAAACCGAACAGGTCCTGCTGTTCGAAGACGCCAGCGGCCGGCAGGTCGACTTCGACTTCCACGGCTCCCTCTCCGAAGTACTGGCGCAGGCCATGCCCCGCGAAACCAGACACGGCCCCGGCCGGCCGCGGCTCGGCGTCGTCAACCGCGAGGTGTCCCTGTTGCCACGCCACTGGGAGTGGCTGGAGCGCCAGCCACAGAGTGCCTCGGCCACCCTGCGGCGGCTGGTCGACCAGGCGCGCCAGAACGAGACCGCGGCCGAGCGCGGCCGGGCCGCCATCGACGCCGTGGCCCGCATCATGACGTCTCTGGCCGGCAACCTGCCGAACTACGAGGAGGCCACCCGTTTCCTCTACCGCCGGGACCCGCAACGCTTCGCCGAGCTGATCGCCTCCTGGCCCGCCGACGTGCGGGCGTACCTGACCCGGCTTCTCCAGACCCCATGAGCAGCAAGGCAGGTCAGGCACGCCTTTGCCCCCGCGGGCCCCGCTCCGGGCCTTGACAAAGGGGAGGGAAAAAAGTACATTGGCACTGGGGATGGGCCCCGGCAGAGCCCGGTCTCTCCGTCGCCATCTCCACCGGAGTTATTCACCAACCCCGATCTACAGGAGGTCCGATGGCTGCCACCGAATTGTTGTCCGGAAACGAAGCGATCGCCCGGGGGGCGTACGAGGCGGGGATCACTTTTGCCTCCGCCTACCCCGGCACCCCTTCCACCGAGATCCTGGAGAACATCGTCCGCTACAAGGACGTGATCTACGCCCAGTGGGGCGCCAACGAGAAGACGGCGGTAGAAGAGGCGCTCGGCGCCAGTTTCACCGGGGCCAGGGCCCTGGTCACCATGAAGCACGTGGGCCTCAACGTCGCCGCCGACCCTCTGTTCTCGGCCAGCTACATCGGTACCACCGGAGCACTGATCATCGTCTCGGCCGACGACCCCGGCATGCACAGTTCGCAAAACGAGCAGGACAACCGCAACTACGCCAAGGCCGCCAAGATCCCGGTGCTCGAACCGGTCGATTCCCAGGAGGCCAAGGACTTCGTCATCGAGGCCGTGCGCATCAGCGAAGCCTTCGATACCCCGGTGATGCTCCGCATGACCACCCGCACCTCCCACTCCCGTTCGGCCGTCCGGCTGGGCGAGCGGGCGACTCCCCCCGAAATCGAGTACAAGAGCGATTTCTTCAAGCGCAACCTGCTTCCCGCCAACGCCCTCAAGCGCCATGTCGAGGTCGAGAAGCGGATGGACCGGCTGGCCGAGTTCGCCGACACTTTCGCCGCCAACCAGATCATCCCCGGTCGGGAACGGGTCGGGGTGGTGGCTTCGGGCATTTCGTACCAGTACGGGCGCGAGGTGTTCCCCGATGCCTGGTTCCTGAAGGTGGCCATGCCCCACCCCTTCCCGGTGAAGAAACTCGCCGAGCTGGCCGGGCACGTCGACACCATTTACGTGCTGGAGGAAAACGACCCCATCCTGGAGACCGAGGTCCGCCTTCACCAGCCCGGCAAGAGAGTGGTCGGCAAGGACCTCTTCCCGAAGATCGGCGAAATGACCCCCGACCGGATCCTTGCCGCCCTGGGCAGGAAAGACCTCACGCCGCGGTTCGACACCGACTCGATTCCCAAGCGGCCGCCGACCCTGTGTGCCGGTTGTTCCCACCGCTCCGTCTTCTACAACCTGAATCGCTTGAAGGTGATGTCGCGCGGCGACATCGGTTGCTACACCCTCGGCGCCCTCCGGCCCCTGAGCGCCATGGACGTCTGTGTCGACATGGGGGCCAGCATCACCTCCCAGCTCGGCATCGAAAAGGCCCTGGAGAAGGCCGGCAAGTCCATCAAGCAGGTGGCGGTCATCGGCGATTCCACCTTCTTCCACTCCGGCATCACCGGCCTGCTCGACGTCATCTTCAATCGTGGCAAGTCGACCGTGGTGATCCTGGACAACTCGATCACCGCCATGACCGGCCACCAGCAGAACCCCGGCAGCGGCCACACCCTGCTCGGCGAAGTGGCGGGCCGGGTCGACATCTTCAAGCTGGTGCGCGACGGCCTCGGCATCGCCAACACCTACGAGATCGACGGCTACGACCTCAACGGCATCCGGGACCTCCTGCAGCGCGAAATCGCCCGTGAGGAGCCCTCGGTGATCGTGGTCCGCCGCCCCTGTGTCATGCTCTTCCGCAAGGCCCAGTGGTCGCCGATGACCGTCGACCCGCAAACCTGCGTCTACTGCCGCTCCTGCCTGAAGATCGGCTGTCCGGCCATCACCAGCCGGGACGGCAAGGCCTTCATCGTTCCCGAACTATGCAACGGATGCACCGTCTGTTCCCAGGTGTGCCCGACCAAACCGGTCAAGGCGATCCGCTTCGCCGACGAGAAGGGGTTGCACATCGCGGAAACCACCCTGGCGGACTACCTCAGCGGAGGCAAATCATGAACACGAAAACGATCCTGATCTGCGGCGTGGGCGGCCAAGGCGTGCTCACCGCCAGCGACCTGTTGTCCGACGTCCTGCTCGAGGCCGGCCGCAACGTGAAGAAGAGCGAGGTGCACGGCATGAGCCAGCGCGGCGGCGACGTCCTGTGCACCGTCCGCTTCGGCCAGGAGGTCTTCTCCCCCATTTCCGCGCTCGGCGAGGCCTCGTACCTGCTGGCCTTCGAGAAGCTGGAGGCCCTGCGCCACATCAACTCGCTGCGCCCCGACGGCATCGTACTGGCCAACGACTTCGTCTGGGAGCCGGTGCCGGTGGCGGCGGGCTTCGAGCAGTACCCCGAGGGGATCGAAGAGACCCTGAAGAAGTACGCCCGCGAAGTGGTGATGATCCCGGCGACCCGTCTGGCTCTCGAGCTCGGCAACGAAAGGGCCACCAACGTGATCCTGATCGGGCTGTTGGCCTCGCGCACCGACATCGCCAAGGAGATCTGGATGCGGGTGGTCGAGCGCAAGGTGCCGCCCAAATCGGTCGACCTCAACCTGAAGGCCTTCGAGAAGGGCTATTCCTTCGCCCGCTGACCCCCGGGAGGCACCCATGATCCGCACCTTTTCCGAACTCGCCGCTGCCGCGGAGGCCCGCCAGGGCATCACCATCGGGGTTCCCGCCCCCACCGACGACAGCTCGGTCCTGACCGTGCTCGAGGCCGCTGGCAGGGGGTTGGCCCGTTTCATCCTTTGCGGCGACCCGGTGGCCATCGAGGCCAAACTCCTTGAACACGGGGGCGATCCCGGCCGGTTCGAGATCATCCCCACCACCAGCGAGGAGGCGGCCGCGCAACGGATCGTCGCCCTGGCCCGCGAGAACCGGGTGAACGTGATCCTCAAGGGCTTCCTGCCGACGGCCAAACTCATGAAGCCGGTCCTCGACAAGGAAACGGGGCTGCGTACCGGGAGTCTCCTCTCCGACATCCTGCTGCTGGAGAATCCCCGCAGCGAGGAACCCGAGCTGCTCGGGTTGACCGACGGGGGGCTCAACATCCTGCCCGACCTGGCCCAGAAGCGGCAGATCGTGGACAACAGCGTCCGCGTCTTCCACAAACTGGGCTACGAGTCCCCCCGGGTCGGCATCATGGCCGCGGTCGAGGCGGTCAAGGAGTCGATGCCGGCCACCCTCGACGCCGCCGCGCTGACCGAGATGAACCGGAAAGGCGAGATTTCCGGCTGCCGGGTCTACGGCCCGCTGGCGCTGGACATCGCCGTGTCGCCGGAGGCGGCCCGCCACAAGGGGATCGAAAGCGAGGTCGCCGGGCGGGTGCAAATCATGGTCACCCCCTCGATCGAGGCGGGCAACCTCCTCGGCAAGGCCTTCACCTACTACCTGAAACTGCCGGTGGCCCACGTGGTCATGGGCGCCACCCATCCGATCCTGATCCCGTCACGCAACGAGAGCGAGCACGACAAGTTCTACTCGGTCGCCCTGGGGGTCATGATTGCCTGAGCCCCGGCGCATGCCGTTGCTGCTGATGCTCTGCGCCCTCCTCGCGCCCCTGCCGGCCGCGGCCGATTCTCCCCTGCTCGCCAAGGCCCGCGCGGCCCTCCGTGCCGCCGCTCCCTTTTCGGTCGACTTCCGCCAGCAGGTGTCGATCGACGGCGTGCCCGAAGCGACCGAGACCGGGGTGATCCTGTTCGCCGCTCCGACCCACCTGAAGTGGACCTACGCGAAACCCGAACGCAAGGTCTTCCTCCTCGAAGGTGACCGCTACCAGTTCCTCAACCTCCCCGAACACCAGCTCCTGCGCGGCCGGATCGCCAGGGAGGGCGACCGGCTGCTGTGGCAGTTGCTCGACGAGACCCGCCCGGCCCCGGGGAAGTCGGTCCGCGAGGAACGCGGCCGCATCGTCATCGAGAGCCGCGAAGGCGAGGATTCCCTCCACCTCGAGATCGAACTCGACGCGGGAGGCCTCCCCTCCCGGGTGGTGCAGGAGGATGACAGCGGAGTGCGCAACGAAACCCGCTTCTCCCACTATCGTACCCGCCTGTCCCTGCGGCCGGGCGACCTGACCCTCGAAATCCCCCCGGGGACCGAAATCGTGGATGAGTGACCCTCTCCCCGCAAAAACCTTTGCGCCCCCCTCCCGTATAACTCCTTTGGACGAAGACCAGAACCTGATCCTGCGGATCCTGGACGGAGATCGGGGTTCGTTCGAGGAGCTGATGAGAAAGTACAACCGCAAGATCTTCAACTTCATCGTCCGCATGGTGAGGGACGACGAAGCCGCCGTCGAATTGACGCAGGACTTTTTCATCAAGATGTACGCCGTGATCGCCAAGTACAATTTCGAATACAAGTTCTCCACCTGGGCCTACCGGATCTGTTACAACCTGGTGATCGACCATATCCGCAAGCGGCAGGCCCACGTCGATTCGCTCGACGACGATTCGGTCACCGCCCACGACCTGCTCGAATCGGACAACGTCGTCCGCGAGGACGGCTTCCAGGTGCTGGCTGCCGCGGAGACCCGGACCATGGTCTGGGAACTGGTCGACCGCATCCCCCTCAAGTTCCGTGAACTGATCCTGCTGCGTTACGTGCAGGAATTGAAGTACGAGGAGATCGCGGAGATCACCCACCTGCCGGTGGGCACGGTGAAGAACCGCATCTTCAAAGCCAAGGAATTTCTCAGACAGGAGATCGAAAAGAATGGCCTGCCCCTCGGAAACCACTCTGCAGGAACACGTTGAGGCCACCCTCGCCCCCATCGAGGCCGCCATGGTGCGGGACCACGTCCTCGCCTGCCCCCGCTGCGCCCGCCGCGCGGACGAGTACCGGCGGCTGAATCGCGAGCTGACCCGTCCCGACCTGATCGAACCCCCGACGATCATCCTGCAAAACGTGATGAAACGCCTCTATCCCGAGATGCCGACCATTCCGTCGGTCATCGCCCTGATCGCCGCCAGTCTGGTCTTCCTGATCAGCTGGATCTACATCACCTTCGATTTCGCCCACAACAGCCTGGTGCAGGCGTTCCAGCTGGCCCAAGGCAGTACCGCCGGCTGGGTCGGCGGCATCGTGCGCATCATCTCCACGGCCTTTTCCATCGTATACGCCTCGTTCAAGGCCATCAACGCCTTCGGCGCGGTCGTCTTCCGCGTCCAGATCGGGGTTCCGGTGGTGGCGGGCATCATGTTGACCCTGTCGCTGGCCTTCTTCGTCCTCCTGTTCCGGCTGTTCTCCCACTACCTCAAGGCCGAGGGCAAATGAGAAACACCGTCAGCATCCTCCTCCTGGGCTGTCTGGCCCTCGTGCGCCCCGTCCTGGGTGCCGAAACCGAAAAAGCGGCCGACTACACCGTCGTCGTTGCCCCGGGCGAGACCTGCAGCAAGAGCGTGACCTCGCTGGGCGGGTCGGTGAGGGTCGCCGGGGAGGTGAAGGAGAGCGTGCTGATGGTCGGCGGCCGGCTCGACGTGCAGGGCAAGGTGGGCAAGGACATCATCACCATCGGCACCCAGGTGACCCTGGCCGACGGGGCGGTCATCGAGCACGACCTGATCGTCATCGGGGGGGGGCTGAGCAAGGGGGACCGGGTCCGGATCGGGGGCGAGGTCATGTTCGTCAGCCGCAAGGAGGACCTCCGCGATCTGGCCTCCACCCTGCTGCCGTTTCTGCCCGAGAGCGGCGGGAAGTCCCTGCTGAAGGGCATCAAGATCACCCTGTGGCTGATCGTCTCGCTGCTCGTGCTGACCCTGTTCCCCCGCGTCGTGCCGGAGGCGACCGAATTGTTCCGCCGTCATCCGCTCCGCATCGCCGGGATCGGGCTGGCATCGCTGTTCCTCTTCCTGGTGCTGACGATCGTCTCGGTGGTGCTCAGTTTCTTCCTGATCGGCGTCCCCATGCTGCTGTTGACGCTGTCCGGGTACCTGGTGGTACTGGTCCTGGGACGGACCGTGCTCTACTGTTTCGTCGGTCAGCAGGCCCTGTCCCGTCTGCTCCGCCACCGGGTCTCCCTGCTCGCGTCCCTCCTCGGCGGGATCGCCTGCTACGCCCTCATCAAGTTCCTGCCCCTGGGCGGGCCGTTCCTGCTGCTGGGGCTCGACCTCTTCACCCTCGGCACCGGAGTCGGCTACCTTCTGAGGCGCCGGCTCTTCCCCTCCCTCTGAGCCGCCAGGGCCCCTCCGCGACGGTTGTGCTATAATCGGGGCGATGCCACGCCCGCTGCCGATCGTCCTGGCCCTGTTCCTGTGTTTCCAGACCGTCACGGCCGCAGGCTTCCTGTTACGCAAGATCCCCTTCCACCTGACCGAAAACTCCATCCGCACTCCGCTCGATGACGTCATCGAACCCCGGGTGTTCCAGGTCGCCCAGGACGGCGAAGGCTTCATCTACTTCGCCACCGACAGCGGTCTGATCCGCTTGTCGCTCCCGGGGGGGACGCTGGAGGCCCGGGAACTCGGCCGGTTGGTCATCGCCCCCCCCCTCCATCGCCGCTGGTGGTTTCTGCTCCTGCTGGCGGCGGCCGTCAGCTGGCTCGGCAGCCTGCTGTTCCGCGGCATCCGCCACGGCGTGACCCTGCTGCGGGCCCACCGTCGCAGCCAGTTCATCGGGCCCTACCGCATCATCGCGGAGATCGGCCACGGCGGCATGGGGACGGTGTATCGTGCCGAGGACGTCGCCAGGCACCAGGTGGTGGCCTTGAAAGTGCTGCG
>Ga0116171_10005692_pt1 | contig 10910 bp, 10 predicted proteins | sample AD_JPNHW2_MetaG_FD_89798 | JGI IMG/M metagenome (GOLD analysis project Ga0116171, IMG submission 89798) | Active sludge microbial communities of municipal wastewater-treating anaerobic digesters from Japan - AD_JPNHW2_MetaG | ecosystem: Engineered > Bioreactor > Anaerobic > Digestate | place...
AGAAGAAAAAGATATTTACGAGAATTCTTTAAAATGGCTGAATTTTTTTGATCTTCTGGATATGCGGGATGAATACGCAAAAAATCTCCCATATGGAAAACAGAGAGAACTGGAAATTGCCAGGGCACTCGCAACAGAACCGGAAATACTATTCCTTGATGAACCTGCCGCAGGGATGAATCCGCAGGAAACTGAAAACCTGATGATTACAATAAAAAAAATCCGTGATATGGGTATCACAATAGTATTGATTGAACATGATATGAAACTTGTTATGAATATCTGCGACAAAATCTATGTATTAAACTACGGGAAAAAAATCGCCGAAGGTACGCCAGCCCAGGTGCAGAATAATAAAGAAGTAATAGAAGCATATTTAGGAAAAATAGATGAGTAATAAAATACTTGAACTTAAAGATGTCCATGTAAGCTACGGAAATATACAGGCATTAAAAGGTGTAAACCTCAGCGTGGAAGAGGGTGAGATTGTTTCACTTATCGGTGCTAACGGCGCCGGAAAGTCAACTCTCCTTAAATCAATTGTCGGGCTTGAATCCCTTACAAATGGAAACATTACCTTTAATGGAAAATCAATAAGAGATGCAGGAAGAAATTCTAGGCTGAATATTCCCACAGACAGGATTATAGGCTCCGGAATATCCATGGTCCCGGAAGGAAGAGGTGTTTTCCCGGAAATGTCTGTACTTGAAAATCTTGAAATGGGCGCATACCTCCTGCGTGATAAAGCCGAGAAAAAACGCCTTTTAGAAGAAAAGTATGACATGTTCGAAATACTCCGAGATAGGCGAAAACAGCTGGCCGGCTCTCTCTCCGGCGGAGAGCAGCAGATGCTTGCAATAGCAAGGGCACTTATGAGCAAACCCAAGCTTCTTCTCCTTGATGAACCGGCGCTTGGCCTCGCTCCGATAATCATACAAAATATTTTTGCGACTATATCAAGGATAAGCAGAGAAGATAAAGTAACAATCTTCCTTGTTGAACAGAACGCGAAAATGGCTCTAAGCATTTCCAATAAAGGATATGTAATGGAAACAGGAAACATAGTCCTGGAGGACCTCAGCAGTAATCTCCTTGTTAATCCGAAAGTAAAAGCAGCATATCTGGGAGATTAAAACCGGAAACCGGCAATATGAATCATACCACTCTTTCACAGAACGACATTAAATTTTTTCTGGACCTGGTAAACAGTGCCGGCTCCACTGCGCTGCAGATGCAGCGGGGAATACTGGAAATACAGAGGAAAGAGGACAGTACAATCGTTACCCAGGCCGATATATGGGTTCAGAATTATCTCACAGAAAAAATATCTGAAAGGTTTAACGATTTTCAGATCATCTCCGAAGAAAAGACTAATTATAATACGGATTTTTCCAGAGATAGAATTTCGGTTATACTTGATCCTATAGATGGTACAGCGATGTTCAGTATGCATCTCCCGATATGGTGCATATCAATTGGAATATTTAAAGGATACACCCCGATTTACGGATTTGTTTTTTCTCCGGGATCGGATCTTTTGTTCTATAATGATGATAATAATTCATATCTGAACGGGAAAAAGCTTATATCCGATCCCACAGTTATAATTGAAAAAGAGACCAATATTTTCTACTCATCCGAGATTCGCGGTGTGAAAATAAACTTTCCGGGGAAAGTCCGTAATCTGGGATCTACAGCTCTTCACGCCTGCCTCACTGCTGACAACAGCAGGAACAGGCTTCTGGCATTTATCGGAAAGTCCTATCTATGGGACTGGGCCGGCGCGATACCGATTCTGATAAAAGCCGGTGTAAAACTCAAATATCTGAACGGAAGTGACCTTGATTATAAAGCAATAATTGAAAATAATTTTGAGCTTGAAGATTATGCTGTGGCGTATAATGCTGAGGATTTTGCATTAATAAAGAATATATTTAATCGTTAGTAATACCTGCCGGACAATACTTTTTAGAATTAATCCTACTCAACCTTACACTTTACCCGGCACATCTGAATCAGATGCTTTCTGCCTGTATGATTGTTTCGGATTTTAACCAGGCTATCTTCAATTGCAGATTTTAATTGACAGGCCGGGAGACTGAATGCATAAAATAATTTTAACAGAATGTATTCAGTACAAACAGGGGAACTATCATGGGCGGTATATTTGCTTGCAGTTCAAAATCAGGATGTATTAACGAACTATTTTACGGTACAGATTATCTGTCTCATCTTGGCACCAGGCGGGGTGGTATTGCAACAATCACCAATGATGGTATTCATCGGTCAATCCATAATCTTGAAAACGCATATTTCAGAAACAAATTCGAGCCTGAGCTTGCAGAGCTGAAAGGCAATATGGGGATCGGTGTGATCAGTGACACCGATGCTCAGCCTATTGTCCTTTTCTCCCACCTTGGACGTTTTGCCCTGGTAATGGTAGGTAAAATTAATAATATAGACGAACTTGTAAAAGAGATTTTTTCACAGAATATACACCTTTCTGAAACAAACAGCGGCGGGCCAAGCCCTACAGAAGTAGCCGGTACACTAATAAGTCTTTGCGGAAGCTTCGAAGAAGGTATCAGTTACGCCCAGAGCCGGATCAAAGGATCATGTTCTATGATGCTGCTCACCGGGAAAGGGATTTACATTGCCAGGGATAAACTGGGCCGTACCCCCGTTGTTATAGGAAAAAGAGAAGACGCATTTGCAGCCAGTTCCGAGTCCAGCGCTTTCCCCAATCTAGGCTTTGAAGTGGATCGTTATGCCGGGCCCGGCGAAATTCTCCTTATGACGGCTGACGGAATTGAGCAGATTCAAAAGCCGGGGGACAGGATGCAGGTCTGCTCATTTCTATGGGTTTATTACGGCTATCCCGCATCCAGTTACGAAGGGATCAATACCGAGCAGGTACGTTACAGATGCGGTGCGGCCCTTGCGCGCCGTGAAGACGTTAAAGCAGACTTCATTGCCGGAATTCCGGATTCGGGGATAGGGCATGCGCTGGGGTTTTCCCATGAATCAGGCATTCCATATATGAGGCCCTACGTAAAATATACGCCAACCTGGCCAAGAAGCTTTATGCCTCAGAACCAGAAGATGAGAGATCTGGTGGCGAGGATGAAACTGATACCGATCCGCGAGATAATAGAAGGGAAAAAAATTATCTTCTGTGATGATTCTGTAGTCCGCGGGACTCAGCTTCAGGACAACGTTGAAATTCTTCATGAATATGGGGCTCGTGAAATTCATATGCGGATAGCCTGTCCCTGCCTGATTCATCCGTGCGAATTTTTAAATTTTTCTACATCACGTTCAACACTGGATCTTGCCGGCAGGAAAGCAATTCTTGAAATTGAAGGATCCGAAACTTCTGCACTATCAGATTATGCCAATGACGGTTCAGACAGGCACAAAGCGATGGTATCATTTATCTGTAAGCGATTGAAACTTTCAAGTCTCCGCTATCAGAAACTGGAGGACCTTGTGGAAGCGATTGGGCTCCCGAAGGATCAGCTTTGTACTCACTGCTGGGATGGTTCGAGTTATGATTGAAAACTGTAAAATCCTATTTGCCTATGCAAAATCGACTAAAAATCGATCCGAGGATATCTTCCGTGGTAATTTCTCCGGTAACATCGGAGAGTTTCTGAATAAGTTCATCAAGTTCAAAGGCTATTATCTCAGCAGGCTCCTTCCTCTGAAGAAGAGTTGTTGTTCTCTCTACAATATCAATTGACGAATCTATAATAGAAATTATTCTCTCATCTGCAAGAAACGAATTACTGAAATCTACAAATTCACCTGCAATTACAGATTCAATTTCCTTCTCCAGCTCTCCGAATCCTGTACCGAGTTTTGCCGATACAGAAATAAATGATAAGCCTGTCTCGGCAGATATACTATCCTTCCGTTCCATCCCGGAAAGATCAATTTTATTCAGGACATATATTACTTTTTTTCCGCTCAATGCGGATATTATCTCTTTATCCGCATCAGTTACACCGGCAACAGCGTCTATCACCATAAGTACAAGTGAAGCAGCGCCAATATTTTTACGGGAGAGTTCAATACCAATTCTCTCAATATCATCACCCGGAATCCCGAGTCCGGCGGTGTCAGTTAAATTAATTCTTACTCCGCCGATCTGAACGCTCTCTTTTATAAGGTCTCTTGTAGTGCCGGGAATATCGGAGACTATAGCGCGCTCTTCATTAAGTATCAGGTTAAGAAGGCTCGATTTCCCGACATTAGGTCTTCCCGCCAGAGTGACATCTATGCCTCTCGCAGTTTTGTTGCCCATTGAGCATCTTCTCCTGAGGTCAGTCAGCGCGGCTGAAATTTTACTTACAATTTCAAGGCTTGCGGCATTGGAAACAAATTCAATATCCTGATCGGAAAAATCTATACCTGCCTCAATATCCGCCTTAAGAAGAATAACATCATCCCTCAGCTTATCGACAACTCTCTTAAGCGATCCATGCATCTGGCTGATGGAAGCTTTGATCTCCCAGTCGCTCCTTGCGTTGATAAGAGTATTGATCGCTTCGGCTTCAGTGAGATCCATTTTACCGTTAAGGAAAGCTCTTTTTGAAAACTCGCCATGTTCGGCAATTCTTACATTAAGTTTATAAAGAAGACGCAGTATGTTTCCGACAACGAGATGATTTCCATGGCAGAATAACTCCACCATATCTTCACCTGTAAAACTTGACGGGGCTTTATAAAAAATAAGTATAACATCATCAATTACTGCACTGCCGTCTGTTATTGATCCGTAAGCGGCATACCTGTGTTTGATATTTTGCGGTGCTGTGAAGAAAGAGCAAGCAGCCCCGTATGATTCAGGGCCGCTTATCCGTATTATTGCAAGAGATGAGTTAACCGGCGCACTTGCCGGCGCGCAGATCGTGTCGATAAACATTTTATTTTCTTATAGCAGGAGAAATTTTTATTTTTCTGTAAATTCCCTGGCCTTCACTCTTTGTTGTAACTCTCTTATCATTCTGAAGTGTCAGATGTATCAGTCTTCTCTCGAAAGGATTCATCGGCTCAAGAATCATCGGCCTTCCGGTTTTGATAACTTTAAAAGCTATATCTCTCGACATTTTTTTCAGAGCTTTTTCTCTCTTGTCCCTGTATGATTCAATATCAAGTATAATCTTTTTCTCGCTGCCTGTACTGTTATTAATCATAAGATTAATCATAAACTGCAGTGCCTCAAGAGTTTTTCCTTTTTTACCGATTAAAAGACCTGAACTTGTTTTGCTCTCAAGCTCTACATAAACTTTAGATTCACTTTCTTTAATATCCTTAACTCCACCTTCGATATCCATTCTTGAGAGCAGAGCCATTAAAAACTCCTTAACTTTTCCTCCGACATCCTCTGTACTTTCATTATAATAAATTCTTACCTTAGCCGGTCTTGAAACTCCAAATCCGAAAATTCCGCTCTTTCCCGCATCTATAATTTCTACTGTAACTTTGGAGGTATCTCTGATACCCAGCTCTGCCATGGCTTTTTTAGTCGCGTCATCCGGAGTTCGTCCTTCTACTTCAATAACTTTCATTTCGCAAGCCTCCCGACTTTATGATATTTAAAATTTCCATAATTTCCATTTAAGTCAACATCTCTAAAACAGTATTAATTGTGTCCTCCGCCGTGCAGGCTGCGGCGGAGATACATTTAGTTCCCGGTCTTTGAGCAGTTACCATTTAAGCTTCAGCTTTTTTCCCAAGATGATTTACAACGACCTGATTTAAAATCTGATATAGATTCTGTAAAAACCAGTATAGAACAAGCCCTGAAGGCATTGTCCAGAACACAAAGAGTAAAACGAAAGGCATCATATACATCATAATTTTCTGCTGCTGATTTCCTGTATCAACCATTGTCTGCTGTTGCTGGACTATTGTTGAAGCAGTCATCAGAAGAGGGAGTATATTTATATTAAATCCGGATATTGCAAATACTGTATCAGGCATTGATAAATCTTTAATCCAGAGCATAAACGGCACATTCCACAGATCGATAGAATTGATCAAAGCGCTGTAAAGACCGAAGAAAAACGGCATCTGCAGAAGCAGCGGCAGACATCCGCCAAGAGGATTAACTTTATTATCCTTGTAAAGCTTCATTGTCTCTTTCTGGATCATATCCGGTTTATCTTTATATTTTTCCTTGAGTTTATTAACCTGAGGCCCCAGTTCCTGCATCTTCTTCATTGAATCAGTAGATTTTTTTGTTAATGGCATAAACACAATCTTGGTAAGAATTGAAAATACAACAAGAGACCACCCCATATTCCCGAAAAGCTTATTTATCCACATCAGGCACCAGACAACAAAATATCTTATAGGCTCAATAATTGTACTCACATCTGATGCTGCTACAATCCGCGGATCTACAGCTTTAAGCATCGCTTTATCTTTTTCACCGAGGTAAATTTTAAAAGACTTAACCTGTTCCTGCCCGGGAAGAATTTCGCTCATATTAACATACATACCGGTTCTGAAACCTGTTTTTTCTCTGTTATCAAAAATCATTTCTGTACCGGTAAACTGCTCCGGAATCATTATGAGAAGAAAATACCTGCTCATTATACCAGTGTATTCAACTGCACCGCTTTTCGTTTTTGAATCTCCCGACTTGGAAAAGAATCCTCCCCCTTTTGTATTTTGAGAATAACTGTCATCAACAGAGTAGATACCAATCATGTGATTGTATCTGTTTGTATAATCGAGTTTGGGACCGAGAGTATCTGAGGGGGAAAATATTGCTTTCCCGTCTCTGAATTTTACAGGATTTTTACCGATGTTAATAAACCTGTACTCAACATTAAAATCATAACCTTTGTCGTTGAATTTGAAAATCTTTTCCAGTCTAAGAGGATTCCCCTCAATAAGAACCTCGGTAAAAAATTTTACTGTCTTCTGATCAACTTTTACAACATTCCATAAATCGGAATTAAGATTGTTGCCATGGAAAAAATCATTCTCTGAAAAGTGTACCGAAAAATCGAGATTTCCGCTGGCGCCAAACAGTTTTTCATTAAGAGTAAGATCAATATTTCTTTCTGAATAATTTGCCTTCGAAACTGACGCGCCTTTGTTGGTAAGTTCTAATGTAAATTTATCTGTCTTTAAATTTATAGTTTCTTCTTTAATCTGTTTTTTTACACCTGCGGTGATTTTGTTCACACCAGCAGTCTGAACCGTATTACTATCTACCTGGACCGGTTTACTGCTGTCCGCGGTATTAGTCTCCTGAACTATCGGATTCTGGTTATTCTGTACAGGCTGTTTGGGTTCAAAAAACCAGAACCAGCCGATCCATACAACCATGGTAAGTAGAACTGCAAGAAGTGTCCTTTTTTCCATATTTTATTCCTTATGTGCGATATTATTTATACAATTAATAAAACTATTATTGTCAGATGTGAAAAAGAGGGGTTTGTTAAGGCAAGAAATCTAAAATGATTAAGAACCTATTTTTTTTAAACTAAAAACTTCGGGAACAGGATCAAATCCCCCTTCACAAAAAGGATTACATGAAAGTACTCTTTTAAATGAGAGAAATCCACCTTTTATTAAACCGAATTTTTTAATTGCCTGTATTGAATAAACAGAGCATGTAGGGTAATATCTGCATGCAGCCGGCAATACAGGAGAAATAAAAAATTTATAAAACTTAATTATATATACAGCAAAACCGGAGAGAGCTGCCCCGAGAAAATCCATTAATATTTTAACTGCTCCCATTTAGCACTCCAGCATTCCTGAAAAGTGTAACAATATCACTTTTGAGTTCTTCAAAACTCATCATTTCATTTCCCAAGCCGGGCTTTATTATTATTGAAAATCCATCATTCATTTGCACAATTAACTCACTGCAAACAGCTCTGATACGTCTCTTTATCCAGTTTCTTTTATTAGCTTTCCCTAATTTTTTGCCTACCGCAATTCCTATCTTTATATCACTGGAAGCTGATTCATTCTTACTTTTATCAATGGCGCTGTTTTTTAAAACAAAAATAATATTACCCCTGCCTCTTATCTTCTTCCCTTTAAAAAAAATAAACTTATACGATTCCCTGCTTTTTAATGAATATACCCTTTTCACATCATGAATAATATATAATTACTTATTTAGGACTTCTTTTTTCGTCAGAAACAGTTAACTTTGCTCTTCCCTTTCTTCTTCTTCTCATAAGAACTTTTTTGCCCGCAGCATCCGCCATACGGGCCATGAATCCATGTTTTCTAACCCTCTTAATCTTACTCGGCTGGAATGTCCTTTTCATATGAAATACCTCTCTTACAATTATTTTACTGTTTATGTTTACTTTACAGATTTTTCTGAATAGTAATATGAATATTTTAAAGGATTACCCTAAAATTAGCGGAAATTTTGTCAATATTAATTTCCGGGCAAAGCAATAACACACCGGTTTTGAACAGGAGTATAGAAACAATATAATAATTTACGCGGATGTGTCATCAAAAAAACTGTTTTAGAATTGTTTTAATGAAAATAATAGAAGGTCATGATAAAATTTTTATAATCATATAATTTTTTCCAAATTAGCGATGTATAAATTCTTGTCATAACCGAAATCGCCAACTCCAGAGAGATTCATTTTTTATAAAAAATCTTTATAATTATAATAAATTAATCCACATTTATTGTAACTTTATAATTGATCCAGTTTTCAGAAAATTTTTCATCTTAGCTAACAAATATATACAAATTAAATAGCATAGGATATTAAACTTAAAAACATTGAGGTTATTGATTGGAAAACTCCTCCGAAAACAATGAAAAACCTGATCTCAAATGCAGGATTACCCCCCAGGGGCTGTCTGATATTGAATTTCTTGACGCGTATTCACGAGCGGTTTCTACTGTGGCAGAATCTGTATCTCCGGCAGTTGTCAGCATCATAACAAAATCTTCAGGAAACGCAAACGAGCTCTATCAGCTCGGCACCGGATCAGGCGTGGTGATTGCACCCGATGGTTATATTCTGACAAACAGCCATGTAATAAACAATGGAGAAACTATCGAAGCTGCATTTACCGATGGGACCAGACTCCCGGCAAGGGAAATTGGAAGAGACAGCGCAACGGACCTTGCCTTGATCCATATTCCTGCTGCAGGACTCGCATATTGCATAGTTGGTGATTCATCCCTGATTAAACCGGGGCAGGTTGTAATTGCAGTGGGGAATCCTTTGGGATTTGATTCAACCGTATCAAGCGGTGTAATCAGCTCTCTCGGCAGAACCCTGCGAAGCCAGGACGGACGTCTCATTGAAAATGTCATACAACATACAGCACAGCTTAATCCCGGCAACTCCGGAGGACCGCTTGTTAACTCCAGGGCGGAAATAGTGGGGATTAATACAGCCATCATTGCCATGGCCCAGGGTATAGGTTTCGCAATTCCGTCAAACACAGCATCATGGGTATTGACTCAATTGCTTTCTTTCGGCAGGGTTAGACGGGGATATCTCGGAATCAACGGCAGACAGAAAATCCTCCCTGTCAGATTCATCAGAGAATTGAACCTCGATACTGATGCCGCAGCTGAAGTAGTCTTTGTGGAACACGGCGGGCCTGCTTATAACAGCGGTATAAAAACCGGTGATCTTATAATCGCAATTGCGGAAAGCCGTATCCGGTCACTTGATGACATTCACAGGTTTCTCACGGACTGGGGAGTTAACAGACCAGTCCAGATAACTGTTTTAAGGGGGAGAGAAAAAAAAATTTTAAATGTCACACCTGTTGAAGCTCAGTAGATCATTCCAAATACCTCCTTTAAGTGCTTGATCTTTTTCCAAGGTGAAACAATTTTGACAAATACCGGCTTTTTTCACTTTTCCGGGGCAGTAATAAAGACAGGACATGGCAGATGATAACGATTTCAGGATTGAATAAAACTTTCGGCGGACAGGTGCTTTTTGATGACCTGAACCTCAATGTGAACCGCGGAGAAAAAATAGGATTAGTCGGACGTAACGGTCACGGAAAAACAACACTGTTTCAGATGATTCTCGGGAATGTGGAGGTAAATTCAGGGAATATCACAGTTCCGAAGGGTTACCGCATAGGTCATCTGGAGCAGCATATTCATTTTACCATGCCTACTGTTCTTGAGGAATGTGCACTGGGCCTCCCTTTAGGGGAAGAATATGAGACATGGAAAGTTGAGAAAATACTTTCCGGCCTGGGCTTTTCGGAAAAAGATATGGAGAGAGACCCGGCCGAGTTTTCCGGAGGTTACCAGATCCGCATGAACCTGGCTAAACTTCTTGTTTCAGAACCTGACATGCTTATGCTCGATGAACCGAATAACTATCTCGACATTGTAGCCATCAGATGGCTTGAAGATTTTCTTAAATCATGGGATGGCGAATTTATACTTATAACACACGACAGAAGTTTTATGGACAGTGTTTCAACGCACACTGTTGCCATTCACCGTACTAAAGCAAAAAAAGTTGAAGGTGATACAGACAAACTCTACAACATGATAAACCAGGAAGAAGAGATATATGAGAAGACCCGCCTGAACGAAGCCAAGAAGAGAAGACAGGAGGAGATATTTATAGCGAAATTCAAGGCTAAAGCAAGTTTTGCAAGCCGTACACAATCTCGTGTCAAAAAGCTTGAAAAGCAGGGTGAGATGAAGGCTCTTGAGGTAATTGAGGATCTTGACCTCTATTTCAACAGTGCTCATTTCGCAGCGGGACAGATGATGTCTGCCGAAGATATTTCTTTCTCGTACAACGGGAAAGAACCCTTTCTGATAGAAAACTTTTCCTTAGCAGTAGGCAAACGGGACAGGATTTGTATTATAGGAAAAAACGGTAAAGGAAAATCAACTCTCATTAAACTGCTTG
>Ga0116171_10005693_pt1 | contig 10909 bp, 4 predicted proteins | sample AD_JPNHW2_MetaG_FD_89798 | JGI IMG/M metagenome (GOLD analysis project Ga0116171, IMG submission 89798) | Active sludge microbial communities of municipal wastewater-treating anaerobic digesters from Japan - AD_JPNHW2_MetaG | ecosystem: Engineered > Bioreactor > Anaerobic > Digestate | place...
AAAACCTTTGCAGTAACGGCCAATATCAGCTGGAGTGTGACCGATGACGCGGCATGGCTCTTCACCTCGCCGGTTAATGGCACGAACAATGCGACAGTTACGGCGCTGGTCTCCGCGAATCGTTCGGTCACGCCCCGCAGCGGCACCATCACCGTTTCCGGCGCAGGAGTGGTCAGAAACCTGACCGTCACGCAATCTGCTGCCGCGCCGGCCTTGTCGCTGGCCCCTGCGAGCCTATCCTTCGGCCCCGATTCGGCCGGAAGTACCGTTGTCATTACCACCAATGTGCCCTGGACAGCCACAGCCAATGTCGCCTGGGTCACCCTCTCCCGCACGAGCGGACCCAATGATGCCGATGTCATCGTACGGGTTATCGCCAATCCCTCCATTAGTTCGCGCAGTGGTGTGGTCACGGTCAGCGGCACTGGAGTACGTCAGACTTTGTCGATCACACAGTCCGGCGCATCCCCATCGCTGCTGGTCGCCCCAGCCGAGATTTCCTGTGGTGCCGGAGTGGAAAAGTTAAGTTTGAGCATCACGGCCAACGCCAGCTGGACAGCTTTGGCGGATGAATCCTGGATGACCATTTCGCCGGCAAGCGGCATAAATGACACAACAGCGACAGTGACGGTGGCCGCGAATCCTGTGACCAGTACCCGCACCGGCACCGTGACGGTAACCTGCGGCAGTTTGACCAGGAGCGTCTATATCACGCAATCGGGAGCCGCAGCCCTGCTGGCCATCACGCCCAACACTCTTACTTTCGGCTCCGAAGCCACCAGTTCGACCTTTTCGGTGCAGGCCAATATCGCCTGGGGGGCAAGCAATGATGTCACCTGGATCACCCTGTCCCCTTCCGGAGGCCCCCATGATACGACGGTCACAGTAGCCGTAACCCGTAATCTCGGAACCGGAACCCGCACCGGGCTGATCACCGTCACCGGCTCTGGTCTGAGCCGGAATGTAACGGTTACCCAATCGGGCGCTGCGGCCGTTCTCAGCATATCGCCGGCAGTGCTCACCTTCGGAGCTGCTTCCGCATCGGCTTCTTTCGCCGTCACGGCCAATGTCAGCTGGATGGTGGCGGACACACTGACATGGGCCTCCTTACGACCTGCCAGCGGCACGCGCGATACCAGCATTGCGGTGACGGTGGAGGCGAATCCCCTTGCTCTCTCCCGCAGCGGCTTCCTGACGGTTACCGGAGGTGGATTGAGCCGCACCGTGCAGATCGCACAGTCGGGAGCAGCTGCCGTCCTGACCGTCTTGCCCAGCGCCCTCGAGATGAGCGCGGATTCGAACCGCACCTTTCTGACCCTCCATGCCAATACATTTTGGCGCGCCAGCAAAGAGGCCGTCTGGATCTCGGTATCCCCCGACAGCGGCCTGCTGGATGCCCGGTTGGTGGTCACAGTGCCAGCCAATCCGGCGCCCGCCCTACGCAACGGGCTGCTGACCATCACCGGAGGGCCGCTGACCCGCTCGATTAACGTCAGTCAATCCGGCTCCCCCCATTTTGGCACCATCCGGATCAGTACCAATCTGGATCTGGCTACCTTTGCGCTCGCCGGCCCGGCAGCCTATGCCGGAACTGGCAAGGAGATGGCCATCGTCAACGCGCCTCGGGGAGACTATACGATCAAGTATGGCGCTGTTCCCGGCTATGCGACACCCGCGGAGGAGCAACGGACCCTGACAGACCAAGATACGATCTCCTTCACAGGCCAGTATGTCCTGGTAAGCACGGACGCCTGGGAGGCGGTCAACAACCTGGCCATCGGCTCGATCTCCCCCATCACGGTGGGCCTTGAAAATACGATATTTGTCGGCAGCGAGAGGAGTGGGATTTTGCGCTCGACCGATAACGGCAACAGCTGGACGCCGGTGAACATCGGCTTGACCGATCTGAACATCAGCTCGCTGGCGATCAACTCCAGCGGTCATATTTTTGCCGGAAGCGTAATGGATGGGACCTTCCGTTCAACCAATAATGGCGACTCCTGGACGGTCGTGCACAACGAGGTAACTGCCCTGAATAACAGCGCCCTGGCCATCAATTCACAAGATCAGATCTTTTCCAGCACATGGAACGGAGCCCTGTTCCGGTCGACCAATAACGGGAATTCATGGACCGCGGTCAACAAGGGATTGAATTCGTCCAATTTCAGTGCTCTGGCGATCAGCTTCAAAGGACATATCTTCGCCGGAACCTGGTCCAACGGTCTTTTCCGCTCCACCGACAATGGAGCGACCTGGGTGCCGATCAACAAGGGATTCAAAGTCGCTTCGCGCGTGCAAAAAATCGCCATCGACTCTACCGGAACCCTTTATGCCGGAACCATAGAGGATGGCGTCTACCGCTCGTCCGATGATGGCGCCAGCTGGTCGTTGATCAGCAGCGGCATCACCACCCAGAGCATCCGGGCTTTGGTGGTCGACTCTACCGGGCAAGTATTTGCCGGAACCGATTCGGGGATTTTCCGATCGTCCGACCGGGGCATGAACTGGAAAGCCTTTAGCTCGGGATTGAGGAATCGCGAGATTACCTCTTTGGCCATAGACCGCAATGGCTATATCCTCGCCGGCACGCGAACCAGCGAGTTCTGCCGCACCATTCAATCGGTGACCCCTGTGGTGGCGAGAAACCGGCAGATCCCGCACGACCTGGCCCTGTTGCCGAATTATCCCAATCCTTTCAATACGGTGACAAGGATCGTTTTTTCGGTCGATCGGCCAGCCCACACGCGCCTGGTCTTGTACAATATCCGCGGGCAAAAGGTCCGCACCCTGTTCGATGGTTTCGCGGCTGCCGGGATGCAGCAGATCTCATGGAACAGCCTGAATGACGCGGGACTCCCCTGCCCCTCCGGGGTCTACTTTTGCTTCTTGATCAGCGGCAACCGGACCGATGCGCGCAAGATCCTGCTGTTGCGCTGAGCCCCCTGCTGTATAGCCGGCCGCGATTTCCAATAAAAAAGCCCTCGGCAGAAGTTATGTCGAGGGCTTTTGTACCCCTAGCAGGATTTGAACCTGCGACCAACGGTTTAGGAAACCGCTGCTCTATCCAGCTGAGCTATAGGGGCATTGCATTTATTATTATTCGTTTATGATATCTTTCATAATGGTACTTTTTAGAATCTGATGCCGATGGAAAAACTGAATTCACTTCTATCCCAGAACCAAAAAAAATGATGCGCAGCTTTTTAATACATGATGTATTAGAATAAATCAAAACCGCTGGTCGACCTAAATATAAGGAAACGAAATCTACATTTCAAATGAAATCAATGCGGTAGTATCAAATTCGCCCAGGCAATCGCCGCAAAGATCAATTTAACAGGTTATAAATATTATTGTTTAATGATCCGAATTATCTTCAGAAATTGCCGGAAATTGAGAAAAGAACCTCAAAATCCGGTACTGTATCAAATCCGAATAATCCTTCGAAAAATGAAATCTCCGCATCGCTGTAGTGGACGCTTGCCTGCGCGGCTGGTGTATGGCTGACCTGCTTGCTCCGCGCCGGCCTCTGAAGCGAACGCAACTGATTCTGCAAGTGTCAGCGAGGGCTGTGATAGAATTCAGTTTGCATTCAAAAGTACGTTTTCGTATTTTGTCATAATATTGTAGATGTAACAGCGGTGCTGATCATGATCAAACGAACAAGCTGCGCGATTGGGTCATGCCAAAACAGAGAAGGACTGCATCATGAAAACTGCGCTGAATCAGAGCCTCGTCCGCGTTGGTTTTGCCTTCGTGCAATTTTGTTTCGCCGGGCTGTCTTTTAGCCAAGCCACCCTGGGAGTGTTCGCCTTTCTTCACGCCGGGCAAAACGAGTGGCAAAACGCTCCTGTCGCGCCGTTCAAGGTCATCACGTTCAGCGGCACTATCGATAACGGCCTGGTTGCCTTTGGTGGGGAGGGAAATCGGGTCGCTGCGGTATTACAGGATTTGCAAAACGGACAATGGCAGCGTATTGCGGATGCGCCGTTTGCTGTGGCCGGATGCAGTGGGGGAAATGATTTTGGACCGATCATTTTTGGCGGCGCGGAAAATCGCCAGATCGCGTATATGAGAAAGTTCTCGGAAAATACCTGGAAAACATTGGCCGATGCGCCATTCCGGGTGATTGATATAGCAGGCGACAACAATTTGGGTCCGGTCATCGCTGGAGGTGAAAATCGCAAGAATGTGGCGGTGATGCGCAAGTTTTCTGCCAATGTCTGGGAATCTTTGCCGGACGCACCTTTCCCCATAACGGCCATATCCGGGGACAATTCCAAAGGAATCATTGCAGTGGGCGGAAGTGAGAACCACCAGGTGGCCATCTTCAAAATGGATTTGGATAATCAGTGGCAATCGATCGCCAACGCGCCGTTTTCGGTGTCCGATCTAGGCGGGAGCAATGAATTCGGCCCTATCGTGTTGGGTGGAACGAATGGCCGGCAGACGGCTTATTTACAGAGTTATCGTGAGAACAAGTGGATCTACGGCCTGGAGACGCTCTTTATCGCGAACGGCATCGTTGGGTCCAATGACAAGGGCATGATCATTGGTCTGCGTTCGGCGCTGACGGCTCCAACAACTATAGCAGCGCCGCAATCGATTCGAAAAACGGTGCTCAAGACCGCTGTGGTGGGGTTTAGCGAGCGCGGCAACCTGGGCATTCCCGACGCCGGGGAGATCATCGCCGAGTGGATGATCCCGGCGCTGAACAAGACCGGCGCTTTTGAAGTGTACGAACGCTTGTCGCTCAACAAGCTTTTGGAGGAACATTCGCTTGGCCAGAGCGGTCTGGTTACTGATGAAACCATGGCACAAATTGGCCGAATGCGCGGTGTTCAGGCCATTGTGACCGGCAGCGTGATCAAGTTCGGCGATATCATCTCCGTCACGGCCAAAGTGATTGACGTGGAGACCGCAAGAATTCTGGATACCACGGATATCAAAGTCAAAGATGTTAACGCAATTTCCAGCGAGATAGAAAAAATAGCCTGGGAATTGGCCAAGGATTAAATTGTCCGGGGGATAAGTGGTACCCCCTGTTTATCTATAAGCGGATAAAATAAAGCCTCCCCCGGCGCGGAATAGACTACGTTACCGCCCTTGGATCGCATTTCCGCCGCCTTGACACCGCTCCCCTCCCACTCGGTAAACCATCCTTCACGATTACCATTCCTGAGGATGGGCCCCTGGATATCAAATAGCGCGAAATCCGGGACAACGTCCGATCCCGGAAAAGAACCGCCGCTTCCCCACCTGCACATCCCCCTGCCGGCTGCACCATCCGGCCGTTGGCCCCTAAAAAAAAGGCTCCCTCTTTCGAGGGAGCCTGCTTTTTCAGTCCATCTTACTTCATCAGCAGCATCCGCTTGATCTGGCGGAAGCTGCCCGCGCGAAGCTCGTAGAAATAGATGCCGCTCGGATTCCCGGACGCATCCCAGATCCGCGTATAGTGGCCTCCTGCCTGCTCGCTGTCCACCAGGCGTGCGACCTCGGTGCCCGTCACCGTGTAAACGGTCAATGTTACAGAGCACGATTCACTCAGGTCATAGGAGATGGTGGTCTGGGGATTGAAGGGATTGGGATAATTCTGCTGCAGCCCGAATGCCGACGGCGCTGTGGCCAGCCCGATCGCGGCAACCGGCTCGGAGACGCTTTTTGAGACTCCCGGTTTGACCGGATGGCTGAGATAGGTGTCGAGCGCCGCCACCCAGGGGAGATCCTGATTGACCGCAGGGTCAGCGACAAAGCCGGCCGGCACCAGACCAAAGTCATTGTTGAGGCTGTAGAAGGGTGCGGGAAATTCATCGGTATGGATGAGCCGGTAGTTCGGGTAGAGGCGGTAGCCGGTGGGCAGCGGCACACTGAGCTGGGGCACCAGATAGAATTCGCCCCAGACCTGGCGCATGCTGAAATTGACCTCCTCGCCAGCACGGTAGAAGAGCGAAGCGCCCAGGGTGCGTGAATCGATCTGCTGTCCCGCGGCATCGAGGAGATAGACTTCGCCGATTTTACCCTCAAAATCGGGAGCGAGCAGCGCTTCGCCCACGTCGTACATGCCGTTCTTGTTGGTATCGTAAAAGACGCCGACGCCGGCGATATAGACGTCATCCTGGGTGGCATAGGTGCAGATGGTCGTCTTGAGGCTGGCGGTAGCCATGGCGCCGTCCAGCAGCCACTGCAGGATCTCGTAGCGGCCGATCTCGACTTCCCATTCCGTCGTGCCGGGGCCAAAGAGGGTTGGCTGACTCCCCTGGTAGCTGGCCGGCTCGAGGGCGTTGTTGAGCCCATGCGGAATCGCTACGGCGAAGCTGTTGGGATTGGTAACGATGAAATGGACGCGAATGGTCGGCTTGTAGACAAAGGGATCGATACAATCCGCGCTGACGCCCAGCGGCTGGCGCTGTTCATCGCAGGAGATACGGATTGTCACCTGCCACTGCGAGGTCAAGGAGGTCCCGGTGTCACTGGTCAGCAAGGTGGCGACATTGGTGCGCTCAAAGGTTGCGCCGCACTCCTGCGGATTCCAGGGCCCAAACTGACGGCTGTAGACAAAGGTTTGCGGAAGATCCGCGAGGCAGACATTTCCCAGCGTGCCGGCAAGATTGTCGCTGACCGCTGCGCAGGCATCGATCTGCAGCGACGGGGTGCCGAAGGTGATAGCGGCCGATCCGGAGAAGCTGGTCGTGCCGATCGCAGCTGGAGCGGCGGCGAGGGCGTAGTAATGATTGACGAGGAGCGCCGTTGCGGTATTGGTGCGCGGCGCGGCATCCGGCAAGGAGGTTGAGTAGGTGCCGGTCAGAGTACCGCCGGGTGCGAGAGTATAGGGGAAGGTCACCGCAAAATTCACCGCCGGTGCACCGAAGCCGGAGATCAGATCGGTAACATTTTGAATCACGGCGGGGATCGGGGCCGGATTGGAGACCGTGATAGTGCCGGACACCTGCCAGTTGCTGTCCACATAACCGGTGGTATCGGCGACCACCGTGTACTGGACCGTCGTCACCGGCAAGGGCGCATCGGGATCCACTGGCAGCAGGAAGTGGACCTCCTCTTCCTGTTTATTGCCGCTCTTGCGGATGCTCCACAAATAGGTGCGCGTAAAGGCCGGATCGGCCGTCTTGCTCACCTCGGGGGCATAGCAATTGATCGTGACATTCGCGGCAGCGTTTTGTCCGGTCTCGATGATGGTCGCTACATTGATCTTTTGGCCCTCATCGGCGTCGCAGCTGAAAAGGGTGGTATAGCTCGTGGAGCCGTCCTCGGCAAACGGCCAGCTATGCGGACCATCGGTTACATGGATGGCGGGGAATCCGGTGGTCTCCCTGGTCAAGGAGACGGTCCCGGACTCGGAATCACCGGTGCCATTGGTGATGGTCACAACCGCATCCACCGCGTAGGTGCCATTTACCGGAGCGGCCAGGGTGAACGAGAAGGGATACAGCCCTGCCGGCGACACGGTCGTGATCACGGTCTGATCGAGTGGTGTGCCATCCTTTTTCAGGGTAACGGTCAGGGAGAATCCCGCGGGTACACCGTTGCTTTCAATGGTCACGGCGCCGGAGATGACCGCCGGGGAGGTCACCACGGTTTTGTCGACGGAAATGGTGTACCGCACCTCTGCCTGGTCGCCCTGGAAGAGGTCGAGCTGTGCCGGTTGGGCGATTTTATCGATCGTCCAGCCGATGGTCTCCTCCCAGTTGGAATCCAGGGTCAGATCCATGATCTGCAGAGAGGTGCGGTCGACGGTAAAGATGTTGTAGCACTCCCCCATCTGCACGGCATATTGGCCGCAGTCCCCTTCCTCGACGGTGTAGGCCGCGAAACAGAAGGTGCCGGTCGTATCCACGGCGAAGGTTTCCCGGAGGACGGTGACGTATTCATCACACGAGCCGGGGAGGCCATAGATCGTATATTCTGTTGGCCCGGCAAGAAAATCGGTGCCGTTGAAGTAGATGACATCGCCGGCGTGGAAGTGGGTTTCGCCGGAGGTACCGCACCCATTCCTGGTGAACCAGAGGTTGGTGCAGTCGGCGAGCGCGGCAGAGTGCAGGGCCATGACGGCGAAAAGCACCAGGCCGAGAAAAGGAAAAAAGCGGAGCGATAGCTTGTGCGGGTGCATAGGTGCCTCCTGAGGTCCGGGTCGCAGTTACAAAATGCAGAGCACTGCCGAATTGGTCTATTCCCATTCACTGCAGCCTTTGCATTCACAGTTGCGTCGATGGAGTGATTTGGAGTAATTGCCGAAAGCTAACGATGATCCACCACGAAGATAAAGCCCCAGGAAAGCGAACCCCGATTGTTACCCGTCATCCTGTACCCGAAAAGCCTTCCTTGTCCACTCAATGATCAAGGTTATATCACTTTTTTGCTACACGGGTGATGCATGCATGGTCTGAAAAATGGACACGGGCGGTCCATTTACTAATATATGACGAGTTAATATCAATATCAAGTTATTTTATATTATTTTTAATTTTTCGTCATAATATTTTTACACCGGTCACCCGATTATGACAGGGGAAGGGACTGCTGCGCCGGGGTGCTGGCACCGGGGCGGGCAGCGAGCAGAGGCGTGCCTGTATCGATCAGGGCCGGCGCCGAGGAGGAGGACTTGACAGGCGCCGGGGCGGCGCGCGGCGCCATTTGCTTGACAATGAAAGGGGAATGTTGTACCTTTATCAGCCGGCCCGCCATGCCCGCCAGTCGGAGAAAGCCGGCCGGCGGGTGCGGCGGTCTCATCTTCTTCATCAATCTGAAAGGTGTGGTATGCGAAAATGGATATTGTTGCTCCTGCTGGCAGGCGCCACTCCCCTGCTGGCGCAAAAATATACCGGTCTGGCCCTGACACCTCCCCTGGGCTGGAACAGCTGGAACAAGTTCGGGTGTGACGTCAGCGAATCCCTCATCCGGAGCGCGGCCGACGCCATGGTCAGCAGCGGCATGCAGGCCGCCGGATACCGCTACATTGTCATCGACGACTGTTGGCACGGCAAGCGCGACGCCGACGGTTTCATTCAGCCGGATCCCGTGCGCTTCCCCTCGGGGATGAAGGCCCTGACCGATTACATCCACAGCAAGGGACTGAAATTTGGCATCTACTCCGATGCCGGATGGAAGACCTGCGGCGGCCGGCCCGGCAGCCGCGGCCACGAATACCAGGATGCCCTGCAGTATGCGCGCTGGGGCGTCGATTATCTCAAATACGACTGGTGCTATAGCGACGACCTCAACGCCAAAGGCGCCTACACCACCATGCGCGAAGCGCTCGCGGCTGCGGGCCGGCCCATTGTCCTCAGCCTGTGTGAATGGGGCTCCAACAAGCCCTGGGAATGGGCCCGGGATGTGGGGCACCTCTGGCGCACAACGGGAGATATCACCGCCATCTTCGACGGCATCGAGGACCACGGCAGCTGGAAATCACTGGGAGTGATGCAGATTCTTGACCTGCAGGAGGGTCTGCGTACCTATGCGGGGCCGGACCACTGGAACGATCCGGACATGCTGGAGGTGGGCAACGGGATGACCGCCGCCGAGGATCGCGCCCATTTTACGATGTGGTGCATGCTTGCGGCACCCTTGATGGCCGGTAACGACCTCAGCGCCATGACGCCGGAAACCCGCGCCATACTCACCAACGTCGAGGCCATCTCCGTCAATCAGGATTCTCTGGGCATCCAGGGATTCAGAGAGCTGGCAGCCGACAGTCTGCAAATCTGGTTCAAACCCCTGGTGCGGGACGAATGGGCGGTCTGCTTCCTGAACCGCAGCAAACTCGCCAAACCCGTCACCTATGCCTGGAAGGGCCATCGCATCAGCGATGAGCTGTCCGGACGTAGCGCCGACTTCGGCACCTCCATCTGGACGCTGCGCGATCTCTGGGCGCACAAGGAGATCGGCAGCACGAAGAAAGATTTTGTGACGGTGATCCCCGCCCATGATGTGCGGCTGCTGCGGCTAAGCCCGCAGAAAAAGTAGCCCGGGCCTCCCTGCAGCTGATCCTGACCGAGCCGCTCTAGTTTACGGCATGCCGCGCCCGCCAGAGCGGATACTCCTTCTCCAGCAGCTGCTGCGGCCAGGAGCCGAGCCAGGCATACTCGTTGCGGCGCTCGGAGGAAATTTCGGCCATGTCATAGTAGATCTTGCCATCCCGGTCGCTGAAGAAGGGGCGGTTTGAGCCGATCAGGTAAAACCGCGCCCACAGCGGCGGCGCATCCGCATCGGCCACTACCACCCTGTTAAAGCCCGACGGACTCGAGGCATCCGCGACATGATCGACGCGGATGCCTTTTATTTTGACCCGATTGAACCAGTCAACCGCGCCCTGCACGGCCGCGACGACAGCACTGTCCGGCTGTTCAAGGGACATCAGAAACCTGACAATGCCGACTGACTCTTCGCCGCTCAGGGAGACCAGCTCATAGGCCCGTGCCGGCGCCGGCGCCAGAGTACGCTCGTCATGCTGCGCACACCAGGCGCTCCGCCGCCCCTCCTGCACAACCTGCGTCTTTATAATGCAGTCTGTTCCTCGGGCCACCGCTTGCGCCGCCAGGCGACGCCGTTCGCGGTCAACAAATCGGCAGGTCGGCACCCCATCGGCCACCTCCTTCAGCAGGGTCAGCACTCCGACCATGGCATCGTCGTTATAGGTGATATGGGAGTAATAGCCCGGATGGAGCGGGTAGAATTGCGGCCAGCCGCCGTTCTCGTATTGTGCCGCGAAGAGATAATCGAGGCCGCGGTTGAACGCCTCGATCCAGCGCCTTTCAGGGTTCACAGTGATCATCCGCGCCAGGAAAAGGAGCTGGGTCCAGGTGGCGCCGTTGTCGATGGTGGCGCCGGTATCGAGTGCCGCAGCCGCAAGCAGCGCCTTTTCTTCCGGCGGGATCGTGCGGGTCATCTCGAT
>Ga0116171_10005695_pt1 | contig 10907 bp, 15 predicted proteins | sample AD_JPNHW2_MetaG_FD_89798 | JGI IMG/M metagenome (GOLD analysis project Ga0116171, IMG submission 89798) | Active sludge microbial communities of municipal wastewater-treating anaerobic digesters from Japan - AD_JPNHW2_MetaG | ecosystem: Engineered > Bioreactor > Anaerobic > Digestate | place...
CGATAAAGGGGGAGTTAAAAATTAATGTATTTGATCCCGCAGCAGCGGGATTCCGTAAGCCAGAGGCTTACTTCACCAATTTCTTGATCTTGGTGCCAGGAATATAGCGTGGCATACGGCGAGCAACAATCTTTTTAGATTCTTTGGAACCGATAGCTTTAATGGTTTTAGCTTTGAACATTTTGGTTTTGAAAGTACCAAAACCAGAAAGTTTAACAGTTTCTCCACTAGCGAGAGCTTTCATTATTTCAGAAAGGAAAGTTTCAACAGCTTGCTTGGCAGCTTTTTTACTGAGTTTGGCTTTTTGGGAGACAGACTCAATGAGATCTTTTTTGGTCATTTTTGTTTTTTATTTTTCAATAAATAATTAACTTAATAATAACGGATAATACCGAAAATGCAAGTAATTTTATTCTTCTTTTACCGCACTTTTGTTGATTTTTGGAGCAGCAATAATACTGCTGGTACGTAATTCACGAATAACAGTAACTTTAATTTGACCAGCCCACTTAGCTTCTTCTTCGAGTTTTTCGGCAATATTTTGACTTAAAACTTCAGCTTCGGAATCAGAAACTTGGGAAGGTTCAACGATGACGACAACTTCTCTACCAGCTTGATAAGCAGCCACACTAATAACACCCGGAAAACCTTTGGCGGTTTCTTCGATGTTTTTCATACGCTTAAGATATTCTTCGTGGACTTCATAACGAGCACCTGGACGAGCACCGGAAGCGGCATCGCCAATGTAAACAATAACTGACTCAATAGAAGAAAATTCTTTGTCTTCGTGATGTTCAGCAACACAATTAATAACCTTTTCAGAGATTTTGTATTGCCTGAGTAAATCGACACCAAGATCAACATGAGTACCCTCTTGATCAGCGACAACTTTGCCAATATCGTGAAGCAAAGCACCAAGACGAACAGTATTAACATCAGCTCTTAATTCATAAGCAATACCGGTGGCAATTTTAGTAGCCTCGATAGTATGTTTGGCTAGGTTTTGGCCATAAGAAAAACGGAATTTATATTTTCCAATTTCCTTAATTAAATCGATTGGTAAGTTGAAGGCACCAACTTCTTGACATATTTTTTTACCTTCATTGACCAAAATTTTTTCCATATCGCCTTTGGTTTGAGCCACGATTTGTTCAATTTTAAGAGGTTGAATACGACCATCTTTAACTAATTTTTCGAGAGAAATTCGGGCAATTTCACGACGAGTAGAATCGAAAGAAGAAATTCTAATATCGTTGGTTTCGTCAAGTTCAAGTTCGACACCCGTAGCTTTTTCAAAAGCTCGAATATTGCGACCTTCACGACCAATAATTTTACCCTTGATAGTTTCATCAGGTAAAGAAATAGTAGAAACAGTGTATTCGGCAACGTAATCAGTAACACCATGACGAATGTTGTCAACAATAACTTCTTTGGTAATTTCTTCTTCTTTTTGACGAATTTCCTCACGAGCTTCGTCAATTTTTTTGGCTACCCAAGAACTCATTTTCTTTTCAGTACTACTGATTACTAATTGTTTAGCTTTTTCAACATCAAGACCAGAAATAACCTCAAGTTTGTCGAGTTGTTTACGATAAAGATCATCAACGCTGGTTAATTTGTTTTTTAAATCTAATGACTGTTGATCAAGAGATTTTTCTTTTTGGATTAAATAACGTTCTTTTTCGTCTAACGAAGCTAATCTTTGAAAAATTTCGGTTTCTTTGGCTTTAGCATCGGCTTCAACTTTTTTGGCATTTTGAAGAATAGCTTGAGCTTGAGCGTTGGCTCGATCAACTTCCTCTTTGGAAACTGATGGTTGAGCGACAGGTTGAGAAACTGGTTTATTCGGACTAAAAACGACCCGATTTTTATCGTCAGTTTCAGGAGTAACAGCTTCTTTGACAACTTCTTTGGTAACTTTGGCAGCTTCTTTTTTGACAACTGGTTTTTGAGTGGCAGTTGCAGGCGAAGAAAATAACCCTTTGACCTTGGTCAAGAAAAAATCTAACATGAATCCTCCAATACTTTTACTTTTTACGACACAACCGTGGCAGGTTTTTAAGAAATCAAAAGACAAGAAAACATAAAAGTGTGTTTAAGTAAAAAGTTAAAAAATTAAAATTAATGATTAATAAGTTTAAAATGAAATCAGTATATTTTACTGTAATGAGAGGTAATCGTCAATTGCAGCCTTAATATCGGAAATATCGAATCCTTGGCGGAAAAGTGAAGCATACAGTTTATTTTTGGCTTTAAAATCTTTTAAAACCTCATTATTAACTCTTTTTTTGGTTAAAATTCGTTTAATTGAATCAATATCATTGGTTTTTTCGATTTTTAAGCCAGAAACATCAACGCCTCTTTGAGATAAAAGAAACTTAATTTGATTGGCTGATTTGCGGTGATTTTTGGCAATAAAACTTTTGACAAAATCATTTTGATTAAGAAGATTTTTGGAATTTAAGTCATTAATAATAGTAGAGATTATTTGATCTGCTTTGAAACCAACAAAATGTTTATATTTTCGACCAGTTTTAAGGAAAAATAATTTTAATTTTTGAGAAATTATTTTTTGAGTTTTAGGGGAAATGGCGACCTGACGCAAGGCATATTCCCGACCTAAATATAATAAGGCAGTAGAAATAATTTGAGAAAATTTTTCCTCGTCAATGGTCTGATTTTTTTGGAGCGAAAGTTTGACGACATCATCGATAAAAAATGGTAAATACGAGTCGTCAGAAAAAATCAGATTGACCCGATTAGGGACCCGACTGGTTTTGATATTAGTTAAGACCAACATTATTCTTCGTCTTCAGAATTTGAGGAGGCATTAGTTGTTTCTCCCGATTCTGTGGCAGATTTGATTTTGTCCCAAATTTTGTCACGATATTCTTTGGCAATTTTGGGATTTTCTTTGAAGAATTTTTTGGCACCTTCGCGACCTTGGATATTTTGATCACCGACTTTGAAGAAAGCACCGGATTTGGTAATTAAACCGTGTTGAACAGCTAAATCAACTAAGCCGCCAAAAACAGAAATACCTTCGGTATTCATGATGTCGAATTCAGCTTCTTTGAATGGAGGAGCAACTTTATTTTTGATAATACGAGCTCGATGTTGAGAACCAATGGCTTCACCGGAAGAAGTTTTGATGTTGGCAATTTTGCGTAAATCGATACGAACAGAGGCATAAAATTTGAGAGCTAAACCACCAGGAGTAGTTTCGGGATTACCAAACATAACGCCGATCTTTTGGCGAATTTGATTGGTAAAGATAACTACAGCTTTGGATTTGGAAATAGCACCGGTAAGTTTGCGAAGAGCCTGAGACATAAGACGGGCTTGAACACCCATCATAGAATCTCCCATTTCACCTTCGATTTCGGCTTTGGGAACTAGGGCAGCGACCGAATCAATAACGATAACATCGACAGCATTGGAACGAACCAAAGTTTCAACGATTTCGAGAGCTTGTTCACCATTGTCTGGTTGAGAAATCAAAAGATTGTCTAAATTGACACCAACAGTAGCAGCACGGAGAGGATCGAGAGCATGTTCGACATCGATAAAGGCACAAGTACCACCAAGTTTTTGAGCTTCAGCAACAACATGAAGACATACAGTAGTTTTACCGGAGGCTTCTGGTCCGAAAATTTCAGTAATACGACCACGGGGTAAACCACCAACGCCTAAAGCAATGTCGAGAGGTAAACAACCAGTAGGAATAACTTCAATAGACATATCAGCCTGTTTTTCGCCCATTTTCATAATGGCACCATCACCAAAAGCTTTGGTAATTTGTTCCATGGCAACACGAATGGCTTCGTTTTTTTGACTTTGATTAGCACCGGCAGCAGCACCTTTTTGAATTTCTTTTTTCTTTTTCATAAAATTATTATTAACTTAACAATATAGTGATATCAGCTTTAAGCCACTTGAGTCAAGGTATCAAACACGAATAAAAACCGAAGTCTAGTAAATTGAGAATAAAAAAAGTAAAATACACAAGCAACGGGGATTGGCGCAATTGGCTAGCGCGCATGCATGGGGTGCATGAGGTTGCAGGTTCGAATCCTGTATTCCCGACAAAAGCTCGTGTTTAATAGAATAGATAGGTTGATTTAAGAGCGGGTAGATTAATTACTCAAGAATATGAGCGGCGGAAAGTTCAATTTGTTTGGCGTGTTCTTCGTCGAGATAAACCTTGTTGGATTCTTTAATTATTCTATAAGCTTCGGTACGATTTAACCAACCTTTGACACTAACATCTTTATTTTCAAGACGTTTATATTCAGAAAAAAAGTGGACTAATTCTTTGAGAAAATGCGGTTCAACGTCTTTAAGATTTTTGACGTGATCGTAATTTGGATTTTTGAGGGGTACGGCTAAAACTTTTTCATCGTCACCGTTTTCATCAGACATAATTAAAATACCAATAGGACGGACTTCAATAAGACAGCCAGTAAATACAGGCGAATTGGTAATAATCATGACATCTAAGTGATCACCATCTTTGGAACGAGTTTGAGGGATAAAACCATAATCGACCGGATAATGCATAGGAGAATGTAAAACACGATCAAGTTTGATGATATCGAGCTTTTCGTCGTATTCGTACTTATTATGAGTTTCCTTAGCTATTTCAACAATAGCATTGACTGTTTGAGGGGAATTGACTCCTATGGATATGGCAGAATTCATAGTGGTCATATTATAACACTTTGGAACATTAAAACCAAAAAAAATATGTATTGGTGGTGTATCAGATAAAAATCAGGTTAAATGCTTTATAATTGGTCATGGCAGTAAAATTTCAGGCAAATGACTTAATTAGAGATGAACATTTTTTGGTATTAAAAAAAGAAAACAAACAAACCAGTAAAGGTGATGTTTATTATCAACTGGAATTATCAAACAAAGACGGCATAATTGAAGCAAAAATTTGGAATAATAATATTCCTCAATGTAATTTGGAACAAGGGAAAATAATTGAGGTTAATGGTAAGACACAAGAATATAATGGTCGAATTAGTTTGATTATTGATAGTTGCCAGATAGTTAATAACGAAGATATGACTGAGTACTCCCCGATTACTAAAACAATGGTGTTTGATATTGAAACGGTGGGGAAAAAATTTGATGAACTTGATGAAGTGGAACAAGACTATTTGATAAATAATTTAGAAAGAGCAACTGAAGATAAGGAAGAGGCAAAAAAAAGAACCGGTCTATATGCAATTTTTGGTAAAGTGTGCGCCATTGGGGCGTATAACCCAGGATCACAAAAAGGAATAGTATTATTGTTGGGAGAAAAAGATTTAGTCCCAGAAAAAGAAAATTATACTTACAAAATTTTTGAAACAGAAAAAGATTTGTTGACGGAATTTTGGAAAATAGCTGCTGAGTATGAATTGTTTGTGACCTATAACGGTGATAATTTTGATTTCCCCTATTTGATAATTAGGTCAGGAATCAATCGAGTGAAAGTACCATTTGAAGTGAAGAAATGGGGTTCAGATAAATTTATAGATTTGCAAACAAAAATCCGACAGAGTCATGGTTATAAATTGGAAATTTTGTGTAAAGCTTTTGGAATAGAAAATCCAAAAGAAGCAGGAGTTCATGGTGATGATGTGAATAAATTATTTGACGATAAAGATTTTCAAAAAATTGCCGATTATGTGGCTAGAGATGCTTATTCAACAACACAGCTTTATTTGATTTGGAAGGAGTACATGTCAGGACTCTGAAACCCACCCATCCCTCGACAAGCTCGGGACACCCCCTTTGAAAATGGAGGGCAAAACATTTTTTAAAATAAATATGAAAAACAAAAAAACAGAAGATCGAAAATATCATTTAGATTTTGAAATTATAGATTTAAGAGAACAAAAAAGACCGGAAAGATTAGTAAAAACTGCCAGAAAAAATTTAAAAAAGGTGATTTTGAACCGAATTAATGGCAAAATTGGTGAGTGCTAATTTTATTTTTTAGACTTAGATATTTTTGAATCTTTGATATTTTGGTAAATAAAATGGCCATAAATAGCGGTTAATGGAGCGATTAATGCTGAAATAATACTAGTTACAGTCCAACTTAAGATTAAATTTCCTCTAAGTAGATAGAAGATTGTTAGAGCGGGAATAATTGAAATTAGAATAATTAAAATATTTTTTTTGAGGAAGTAACCAATGTTACCTTTCATATATTCTTTACTTAACATTAAGGCTTGATTGCCACCAATATTTTGATCGACAAAAATCCAAAAAGCCAAATTGAACCAAATCATAAATAAAATACCTGGAACTATAAAAAGAATTGAACCACCAAAGACAGCTAAGTAAAAAAACAAATTAACAATTAAAAAAGGAAAAAGTTTCTTGAGAGATTGACTAAAAATTTTTAATAGATTGGTATTTTTATTTTGGATAGTTTGGTATAGAGCAAGTGTTTCCCAGGTAGTAATAATAAAAGTTATAAGGCGATCAACTAATTTAAAGTCAGTTGAGAAAAAATAGCTGATTAATCTGGTGAATAAAAGAGGGATAAGAACAATTAAAAAGAAAGTCCAAAATCGCTTTTGATATACAGTTAGACTTTCTCTAAAAATCTCCGAAACTTTAGTGTTTTTATTCATATAACCGTATTATACGGCTCAAAATTGAAAAAGTAAAAATACTAAAAAATTAGAGGATAAAAAAGAGACCTAGCGATAGAATGATGACATAAATGCCGAAATACCAAAAATTGCGATTGACAGTGATTTTTTGAAAAACAGAAAGGATAAAAACACCAGCGATTGAAGTAATAATAAAAGTAAGAATGTTGTTGAGGGTAACGAAGTTGGAAGAAACAATATCTTTGGCACTCAGTAAAATAGCTCCAGCGGTGGCGGGAATAAATAAACTGAAAGAAAAATTAAAAGCGGCTTGTGGCGAAAGGCCAAGTAATAAAGCAGAAAATATAGTACAACCAGATCGAGAAACTCCTGGCAAAATAGCTAAGGCTTGAAAAATACCGATAACAAAGGCAGAAAAATAGTTTAAAGATTTATTTTTGGCGGGAATAAATTTGGTAGAAAAAACTAAAATACCAGTGAAAAGAAAAAAGAAAGGTAAAAGTTGTGGAGCACCAACCAAAGATTCAATTTGATCTTTAAATAAAACACCGACTAAAGCAGCCGGAATAGAACCAACAATAATATATTTTAAGTTGTCCCAAAAATATTTAATTTGATGGCGGAAAAAGAAAATAACAGAGATAAAAGTGGCAGCATGAAGAAAAATATCGAAATCTAAGGATGGAGTTAATTTAAAAAAATGTTGAAACAAATTAAGATGACCGTCTGACGAGATAGGCAAAAATTCGCTAATAGATTGAACAAAACCGAGGATGAGAGATTGAATAAGAGTCATGAGGTAATTATAAGTTAGTAAGTAGTAAATAGCAGTTAGTAAATAGCAAAACAAAGCCCCGCCGAAGCGGGGTTGAAAAATAAAGACAACACGATTCCAATGAGATTGCTTCGCTTGCGCTCGCAATGACGAATAACTTTAACGCTTAGGTGACTGTTTCTGTCTTCGGGCTTTACCACCAGTACCAACCATACGACGTTCCTTGACTCGGGAATCAACAGTCAAAAGACCATTGGCTCGGAGATCAGTTTTGAAAGTTTCGTTAATTTTGATTAAGCAACGAGAAATAGCTAAACTGAGAGCTTGAACTTGACCGGTTTTACCACCGCCAATGATTTTGGCTTGGAAATGATATTTACCGGTAGTTTTGGTAATTTCAAATGGTTTATCATAAACAATTTTTTCGGTTTTGGTAGGAAAGTATTTTTCTAAAGAAAGACTATTGACAGTAGAATCACCTTTACCAGAAAATAATTTAATGGTAGCAACAGCACTTTTACGACGACCAAGAGATCGAGTGTAAGAATTTTTTGAAGTAGTTTTTGCCATAATTATTTAGTTAATTTGTCAGCGTATGGATGTTGATCACCAACGAAAACTTTTAAACGAGTAATTCGGATATCTCGAAGTTTGTTTTTGGGCAACATACCATAAACACCACGAATAATGACTTGTCGAGAATCTTTTTGCATCATTTCAGCTAAAGTTAATTCTTTAAGACCGCCAGCCCAGTGAGTATGATGGCGATACATTTTTTCTTTGAGTTTAGAACCAGTGGTTTGAATTTTGTCGGCATTGATGGCAACAACATAATCACCATCATCACGATGATATGAAAATGCTGGTTTATCTTTACCTATAAGAATTTGGGCAATTTGAGTGCAAACTCGACCTAAAGTTTGATCTTGAAGATCAATTAGGTGCCAATTTCGTTTGACTTGATTACCTTTGGTAACAGTAGTTTTCATTATTTAGTCTCCTTTTTTTCAGCTTTCTTAACAGTTTTTTTGGCAACTGGTTTTTTGGAAACAGCCTTTTTGTCGGCTTTTTCTTCAACTTTTTTTGGTTTTGATTTTTCAAATTTTACTGGCTTAACAAAACTAAGTTTGACGATGAGAGCATCATCACCAAAACGGCGTTTGATACGAGTAATTTGAGTAAAATTACTAGATTGCTCACCAAAAGTTTCTTTAAATTTGGAAACAACATTGTTAACCCAAGTTTGATCTTGGAGATAACGGAAGAGTTCTCTTTTGGCAATTAATTCTGGTTTGGTAATAATAGTGTTAGCTAATGATTCGATAGTAGAAACAAGAGCTTGAGCCTTGGCTTCGGTAGTTTGAATAGCACCATGAATGAACATAGACCGAGTCTGAGCATTGAACAGAGACTTGCGTTCGTTATAATTTCTACCTAATTTTTTTCCAAAAATACGATGTTTCATAAAAGCAGAAGAGGTGTGAGGTTTATTTCCAAGTAAAACCTCTTTCCTTTAACCAAGAATCAATAACTTTAAGCGATTTTTCACCGACATTTTTAGCTTTGCTGACATCGAGACGTCCAGCTTTGGTTAAAGCATCAATAGTAGGATAACCAGCTTTTTTGAGAGCATTAGTAACTCTGAGAGGGAGTTCGATTTCTTCAACAGAAATATCACTACCTTGTGGAGCGAGAGAAGTGTTTATAGTAATAACTTCTTCTTCAAATTCTTTAGGATCAGCAATTTGGCCGAAAGAATTGATTAAATCTTTGGCAGCCATTTTGAGGGCATAAAGAGGATCAATGGAACCATCAGTCCAAATTTCCATAGTGAGTTTATCGTAATCGGATTTTTTACCCAAACGAGTAGGTTCGACGGTATAGTTAGCTTTAAGAACTGGAGTGAAGGTAGCATCAAGAATGATTTCACCGACAACATCAGTTTTTTGTTCTTTAGCCATAGTGTAACCAACTCCCCTTTCGACGGTCATCTCCATAGATAATTTTGATTTAGCATCAGAAAGAGTGGCAATAATTTGATCAGGATTACTGACTTTACACAAATCATTATCGATGATGTCAGCAGCAGTGACTATGCCTGGACCTTTTTTATCGAGTTTGAGAACAATTGGTTCTTCTTTGGAATAGTTGAATTTAATTTTTTTGAGATTTAATGAAATTTCAACTAAATCTTCTTTGACACCAGGAAGAGTAGTAAATAAATGATTAGCACCATCAACACGGATACGAGTAATGGCAGCACCTGGGATAGTAATTAACAGAACCCGACGCAAACTATTACCGAGAGTGTGACCAAAACCACCAACAAGCGGACTAAGTTCAAATTTACCGTGCTTTTCGGTAGATTTGACTGTTTTGACATTGAACTTATTAGTTTCAATCATGGAGTTCTCCTTTTTATCTTGAATAATATTCAATTATTAAATTGATGTCGATATCATTACCGATTTCCTCTTTGAGAGGTTCAGAAATGATTTTGACAGTAAGATCTTTTTTGTTGAGGTCGAGCCAACTTTTGGTTTTAAAGTCAGCTTCAGAACCTGGAATAGTACCGATTTTATCAGCTATTTTAGAATCTAAAGTAATTATATCTTTAACTTTGACTTGGTAAGAAGGAATATCCATAACTTTACCATTGACTAAAACGTGACCATGACCAATAAGTTGTTTAGCTGAAGAACGAGATAAAGAAAGACCAGCGAGGTATAAAACATTGTCGAGTCTTTTTTCGAGAAGATTGAGTAAGTTGTCACCGACTAAACCTTTGAGAGTTTTAGCTCGGAGATAATAATTTTTGAATTGAGTTTCCTGAACACCATAAATACGCTTAGCTTTTTGTTTAGCTCGAAGCTGAATACCGTAATCAGTAGGTTTACTACCGGATTTAGCACCATGCATACCTGGTTTGACGGCACCCTTTCTTTCGATAGGACACTTGGCTGAATAGCAACGGGTCCCTTTAAGATAAAGTTTGGTACCAGCTGCTCGGCAAAGTCGGCATTTGGCGTCTAATGTAACTCTTGACATAATTTAGTTTAAAGTTAAAAGTTTAAAGTTGTAAAGTAATAATTAAACACGTCGTTGTTTTGGAGGACGTGGTCCATTGTGTGGAATTGGAGTAATATCGGCAATTTTGTCGACATCAAAATCTCTTTTGGTTCGAAGGAAACGAAGAGTGGCATCACGGCCAACTCCTGGTCCTTTGAGATAAACCTCAAGTTTTTTAATGCCATGTTTTTTGGCTTCTTCTAAAGCTTTTTCGATGGCAGTAGTAGCGGCATATGGAGTAGATTTACGAGAACCTTTGAAACCACAGTTTCCAGCACTTGACCAAGTAAGAACTTTTCCTTTGGGGTCAGTAACACTAACTATAGTATTATTGAAAGTTGATTGAACATAAAGTCGGCCTTCAGCAATATTTTTAAAGACTTTCTTTTTGACGACTGTTTTTGATGATTGATTAGTTTCTGCCATATTTTATTTGTTAGAAC
>Ga0116171_10005696_pt1 | contig 10907 bp, 7 predicted proteins | sample AD_JPNHW2_MetaG_FD_89798 | JGI IMG/M metagenome (GOLD analysis project Ga0116171, IMG submission 89798) | Active sludge microbial communities of municipal wastewater-treating anaerobic digesters from Japan - AD_JPNHW2_MetaG | ecosystem: Engineered > Bioreactor > Anaerobic > Digestate | place...
CTCCAAAACAAAAAGGCAGCCGGCAAACCACAGTCAGCCGCCATGAATACGTTTTCAAAATGGTTACCCAACATGACTGCCGACCGTCGACTGCCAACTGCCGTCCGGACCATTTTACGGCGCCGAAATCTTTCAAAAATTTTCTGAGCATCGGGCGATACTGCTCGTCCAGGGGCGAGAGCGGCAGACGCAGGGAATCGTCACACAAGCCGGCCATGGACATGGCGGCTTTCACGGGAATGGGGTTCGTCTCGCAGAACATGGCTCTGCACAGGGGGAAAAGCCGCAAATGCTGTCTGCGGGCCGATTCGTAATCGCCGGCGGCTGCAAAGTCGCAAAGTTTGCGAACCTCAGCCGGCAGAACGTTGGCCAGAACGCTGACGACACCTTTGCCGCCGACGCTCATTATCGGCAACGTCAGTGAATCATCGCCGGAAAGTATCGTAATGTCGCACATGCTCGCGATGGCAGTGGACATATCAAGTTTGCCGGTAGCCTCCTTGACCGCGACCACCTGCTCTATCTGGTTATACATGTTGACGATGGTTTCCGCGGTCAATTCCACGCCTGTTCTGCCGGGTATGTTGTACAGCACTATCGGCAGACCGACTTCGGCGATGCGTGCGACATGGGCATACATGCCTCGCTGCGTGGGCTTGTTGTAATACGGATTCACTATGAGGCAGGCGTCTGCGCCGGCTTTTTTGGCATGAGCGGTAATGCGGTATGCCTCTTCGGTAGAGTTGCTGCCAGTACCGGCGATAACCGGCACGCGGCCAGCCACCTTTTCCACCGTAAATTCTATCACACGGTCATGTTCCTTGTAATCAAGCGTGGGAGACTCGCCGGTAGTGCCGCACGGCACTATCGCCTGAGTTCCGCCGGCAATCTGGAATTCAATCAGCCTGCCCAACGTATCGTAATCCACACTTTCGCCATGAAACGGCGTGACCAGTGCAACCATTGATCCTTCGAGCTTCAGACTCATAACGCAATCCTTTCAAGCTCCAGCGGTTCCGGAGCACTTTGTGACCTGTCAATCAATCGCTTCATTTCAGCCACAGCCTCCCGCAGACCAGTGAATATACCGCGAGCTATTATCGTATGGCCGATATTGAATTCCGTAAATCCCCGCAGAGCCGCGAGAATGTGAACGTTCTGATAGGTTATTCCGTGGCCGGCATGTACTATAAGGCCCTGGTCAAGGCCTACGGCTAAGCCGTTTCGCACATCGGCAAAAGCGCCAGCTACCGCCTCCTGCGACGCCTTCGACCCGTCCGGCGGCAATATCGCGTTCGCCAGAGTGCCGGTATGAAGTTCTACGCACTGGGCCCCGGCATTGCGGCTGGCGATTATCTGCGACTCGACAGGGTCGATAAATGCGCTGACCATGATGCCGGCGTCGTTAAGACGTCGCGTCACTTCGGAAAAACGCTCAAACTGGCTGACGACGTCGAGGCCGCCCTCGGTAGTGATTTCCTGGCGGTTTTCAGGCACAAGCGTCGCCTGGGTCGGCCGCAATTCAAGGGCTATCCGCACTATCTCCTCGTCGAGCGACATCTCCATGTTCAGCTTGCCGCGAACGGTCCGCCGTAACAAACCGGCGTCGCGGTCATTTATGTGACGCCTGTCCTTGCGAAGATGAAATGTAATGCAACTTGCCCCGCCAAGCTCAGCCGCCGCCGCGGCCCAGACCGGATCGGGCTCTACCGTACGCCTGGCCTGACGAATCGTGGCGACGTGGTCTATGTTTACTCCTAATCCTATCATCTAAAATATACTCCCAATACCGTTCAGCGGCATCACGACCATAGAAAAAATTCAAACATGTTTTCCTGTATTAACGTCGGCATACCGACAGCAGCGGCAGTCATGTATTATAAAAACTTTGCATGCTCTGGAAAACCCTTATTTCTGACAATTGTTTCAATAATCAACCGGCTGAGACGATATTACAGAGACAGGTAAAAGCTGTTTCAATCCCTCATTTTTTTCGCAAAAATTCACAAACTACAGAACAGTCGCCCACGGCACATCATAACTGCCTTTTTCAATCAGGCTGATGGCGTGTTCGGCCATTTTTACACAATTAAATTCATTATGAGCCCTTTCCATTCCGGCTCTCGCAATTTTTACACGTTCCGCATCGTGTTTCAAATACCAGTCAGCCAATTCAAAAAATTCATCCGCAGTGTCAAAATATCTCAAGTGAACTCCATCCTGAAAAAGCATGTCGGTATCTGGCACTCTCTTGGCCAATACGAAGGCGCCACATGAAAGGCTGTTGATAAACCTGTCGGAGTGATAAAGTCTGACATTGTTTACGGCATTGATGCTCAGCGCTATCTTCGCCCCCCCAAGAGCATAAAAACAGTCAAGGCCGTCTATGGCCGGCTGGCCAAATGCGCCATATACTTTTGCATTGGGCATTCTGGATAATCTTTCAACGATGGCAAATCTGTCATCGTCGCATTCGCCCTGGCCGTGGGTGGCTTTGCCGGCGAATATTATATCGCTCCTGAACTTCTCGTCGACATCATACGGCCGCTGAATATCAGGGTCGCATAAACATGGAATGAATGCACAACGAGGGACTCCCAACTTCTTGTATGCTTTCAGAAATTCGCCAGCATCCGTATTCATCACGATATCCATCTTCTTCGCAACCTCAATCTTGTTGATATCGCTTTCAAGAAACCAGTCGATATCCCTGCCGACGAAGATTGCATTCGGCGCAACTTTTTTCATTCCGGCAACAGTTTCGCCGTCCATGTCTTTCATTGTGATTATCATTACAATATCAGGATGGTAATATCGAATCTGCTCAGCAATGACTTCATCCGCCTTTTTTTTGCCCAATTTCAGCATGATTCCCCCAAATTTAACGGGAGCCAGCTGCGCTACCATATCAATATAGCTGAAGCATTGTACATCATGGCCCAGCCGCATAAATCCTTTAATCCAATGACGATTTTCGGCACGTATCGCGCGCGCTCTGCCATGTTTAAAATCTGCGACAAGAAAAATGCGTTTAGGCTGTGACATAAGGCATCCTGAAGATTTCAGACCGAATTTGAACAAGTACGCTTCGTGGAATAATTTACGGGACAATGATAGGTAAATTCAAAACGTTAATCAATTACAAAATCAGCCGGCAACTCCGGCAGCCACTGAATAAACGATGCCTCTGCGAACGTCTTTGACAGAAAAAGGGTTTGACACAATTTATCCAATTACTTATGGTGTTTGACCGCAGGATATTGTATATTCGGCGATTTGAAATCGGCAGATATTATGTGTAATTCCAACAAGGCTTTTTTAAAGGGAAAATCATGGTAGAAGAAAACGCCCAGAATCAACAGGTAAAATTGACAATCGACCAGCGCGACATGCATACGTTTTACGCCAATGCATTCCAGACCAATGTCACGCCTGAGGAATTATTCGTAAGTTTCGGCACGAATCAGCCCATTCCCGCGCAGGACGGCAGTAAACAGCCGCAAATAATGCTCAAGCTCGAAAGTCGTATAGCGATGAACTATTACACCGCCAAACGGCTGGCGATTCAGCTTTCGCAGGCTGTACAGGGTTTTGAGGAGCGGTTCGGCGTACTTGAGCTTGATATCAACAAGCGAACTCAGGGCAAGAAATAATTTTACGTCGCAGACGGCTTAACAAGTGCCCGATGACATGATTGACAATTTGGCCGCACGGCATATATCCGATGCCGACCCGCAGGAAGAAATTCATCGCCTGATAAGATTTGAAGGCACTTTTGAGGAATTTTTGTGCAAGTGGCTGAGTGCGGTCTGTCATTGTGCGTCGGCATCTCAAGCCGCCGTACTTGACAGGGATGAAACTCACGGCAACATCGTAGCCAAAGCGATATTTCCGTCGACAGAGGTTGGCGGCGGTATGCCTTTTTGGCTGCAACAGTTTGCCGCGCAGCTTGGCCGTAATGCCGATTGGCCAGCCGAATGCAGTATTCATGACATTCCCGTTCCAGGCGGTTTTTACGGCCAGACGCAAAAGGTTTTCGCCTATCCGCTGGGCATCGACGGCACGAAACTGATAGCGGCGTTTCTCATTTCCGGCGAATGCGACTCAAAACGCCTGGCCGCGATTACAGCCCCCTTTACGTGCCTCATAAACAACTATGTCGCCGGCAGAAAAGTTTCCGTCCAGGAAAATTCCCTGCGGCGATTCAGAAAACTTTTCGAGTTGCAGTCGTCGTTGCGGCATCATGCCAGATTCGGGCCGCTGGCTATGGCGATATGCAACGAAATCGCAACCGCAGCCGGCGCGGAGAGAGTTTCACTTGGCGTACTCGGCGGCCACTTCGTCAAATGCATGGCCATGAGTCACACCGAGAAACTCAACCGCAAGATGAAAGTCGTCAGGCAGGTCGAACAGGCAATGGAGGAATGTCTCGACCAGCAGCAAGTGGTGATTTATCCCGCCGGCGACGGCGACCGCGCAGTAACACGCATGGCCGAAGAACTCTCCCGCCATCATGGCTCAGGCCAGATAATCGCCATACCAATCACACCCGCCGATGAGCCTAAAATCGTCATACTTATGGAATTCACCGACCGCCGCAACGATTTGAAGGAACTCCTTGAAATCACAGGCGCGATTTGCGAGGTCGAAGCGGCGAGGCTGTACGAATTTTACCTGCACAGCTGCTGGTTCGGCATCCGGATAGCCCGCGAAATAAAGAAATTCGCAGCCATCGTCGTAGGCGCCAAACACACATGGCTGAAACTCGCCGCAATAGCGATTATATGCGTGCTTTTCTGGGCCGTGTTTTTCAGGGGCGATTATGAAATAGAGTCTCCCGTCGTGCTGGAAGCCGTCCAGCAACGGGTAGTCGCCGCGCCGTTCGAGTGTTATCTCGTAGAAGCCGACGTTCAGCCGGGCGACTATGTGCAGGCTGGCAAGACCATGCTCGGCCGTCTGGATGACGGCGAACTGCGGCAACAGCTCGCATCGCTGGAGGCAAGGCGGCAGACTTCCGTAAAACGGGCTGCGATGGCCATGCGGGAGGGCAAAACTGCAGAATCGCAGGTGGAACTCGCACAGGCTAAACAGGCTCAGGCCGACATGGATATCGTCAGATACAAACTCTCGAAAGTAAACATCGTCGCGCCGACAAGCGGCTATCTCGTATCCGAGGACATGGGCAAGCAGTTGGGCCGCGCGTTCAAAATCGGCGACGTCCTGTTTGAAATCGCAGCCGTAGATTCTCTCCGCGCGGTCATCCGCGTCGAAGAGGAAGACATCAGCCAGCTTTCCGTCGGCCAGTCCGGCGAATTCGCAATCATCGCCAACCCGGACAAAAAACTCCGGTTCACCATAGAACGGATACATCCAGCCGCCAATGTCGTGGAACAGAAAAATATCTTTGAAGTCTGGGCGAAAATAGAAGAGCGGCCGACGTGGCTGCGGCCCGGCCTTGAGGGCGAGGCGCACATATACGTCGGCAAACGAAGGCACATCTGGATATGGACTCATCGTGCTGCGGACTGGATACAGATGAAGCTCTGGCAGTGGTTTTAGGAGGAATGGCCGGCCATGGCTCAGGTACGTCCGACATTTCACGAATCATGGTACAGAATCGCACAGCTGCGGCCGCGCGTACGGGTAACGGTTCAAATACAGAAACAGTATTACCGCGGCGTCGGATGGTATATCATCCGCGACCCTGCAAATAATGACCATTTCCGGCTCAGCGAATCGGGATACGCATTTATCGCCCTGCTGGACGGTTATCGCACCATTGAGCAGGCGTGGAAAATCTGTCTCGAAAAACTCGGCGACGACGCCCCCACGCAGGGAGAAGTCCTGCAACTGCTCGGCCAGCTGTACATGTCGAATCTTCTCTGCGGCGATATGCCGCCGGACTGCGAAAGCCTTTTCGCAAGATACAAAAAACGTAAATTGCGTGAAATCGGCGCCACGTTGGGAAATATACTGTTCCTGCGTCTGCCGCTGTTCGACCCGGACAGATTTCTGGAAGGTTTTGAAAAGGTTTTCGGCTGGATTTTTTCATGGTTCGGATTCGCATTGTGGGCTGTACTCGTAGTAATGGGGCTTGCCGCGGTTGCAGGCAGATGGTCTGACCTTGTTTCGCAGGCAGGCAACGTACTGGCGCCGTCAAACCTGGTATTCATGTACTTGTGTTTCGTGGTGATAAAGGCAATTCACGAACTCGGCCACGGCCTGGCGTGCAAGAAATTCGGACGGCTGGAGGGCGATACGGGCGAAGTTCATACCATCGGCATAATGCTGCTGGTTTTTACGCCCATGCCTTACGTGGACGCCACGAGCAGCTGGTCTTTCCGCGACAAGCGACGACGCATCATGGTGGCAGCCGGCGGCATGTATGTTGAAATCGCAGTAGCAGCCGTCGCGGCAATGCTCTGGGCAGCAAGCGCATCGGGCAGCATTCTTCACGCGCTGAGCTACAACACCATGTTCATCGCCAGCGTTTCGACGCTGCTGTTCAACATAAATCCCCTGCTGAGGTACGACGGTTATTACATCCTCAGCGACATTCTGGAAATCCCGAATCTATATGACCGTTCGAAACGGTATTTGTATTATCTGATTCGCAGGTACGTATGGGGAATTGACAGCATCATCAATCCAGCACACACGCGAGGCGAACGGATATGGTTTCTGCCGTATGCCGTCGCATCCTGCATATACCGTGTAATAATCTTCGCCGGCATTCTGCTGTTCATCGCCGACAAACTGTTTTTCGTGGGTGTGATTCTGGCCATGTGCATGGCGGTCGCGTGGCTGGTATGGCCTGCCGTCAAATTCGTCAGCTACCTGGCGACAAACAACGAGCTGGCTCGCCACCGCCAGAGAGCCGTTTTGACTACCGTTCTGTTTTTCGGCATGATTTTCAGCCTGCTCGGCGAATACGAATGGCCCGACCGCTTTTCCGCAGAAGGCATAGTCGAACCGGAAAAACTCACCCTCGTATACTCAGGCACTGACGGCGAGCTGGTCAGCCACATGAAGACCGACATCGCCGTAAAAACCGGCGACGGGCCGCTGATAACCCTGAAAAATCCGGAGCTTACATCAAAATATAAAAGCCTTCTGGCTGAACTCGAAGAAAGCGGCCTGAGAAAAAAAATCGCACAGAGTGAAAACAGAACCGCCGAAGCCGCCATATACGACTCGCAGTCGAAAGCTTTGACGGACCAGCTTGCCAGAGTTAAAACCGAACTCAGCCGGCAGAGGATTTTCGCAGCAACGGACGGCGTGTGGCTTGCCCCACGGCTAAGCCGGCAGGAAGGCAAATGGTTCAAACGCGGCGAACTGATAGGCATGATAGTTCCAGCCGATTCCATGCGAATCAGGGTCGCCGTTTCACAGGAAGAGGCGGCCAGGCTGTTTTCGTCAGGCGGCATAAGAGTCAGCTACAGGTTCGACGGCGCATCTGACAGCAAAACAGGTAAAGGAAACATCGTTCAGATAGTCCAGGCCGGCCGGAAACAGCTCCCATCGGCAGCGTTGGGATACGCAGGCGGCGGAGAAATCGAAACCGCCGCGTCAAATCCCCAGGACAGGCAGGGAGCATATGAAGCGACGCATAATTATTTCGAGGTTCTGGTCACCCCAGCCAGAAACGCTGCTGATATAGCAGACTTCAGGGAAGGCAGAAAAGTCCTGGTACGGTTCGACGTCGGCAACCGGCCGCTTCTTTCGCAGTTTTACCGCAAAATAATGCAGGTCTTCCAGCAGAGATTCAGGCAATGACCGTTACGTCAGACATATATTCATGGCGAGTATTCACCCGCGGCTACAAAACCGACGAACTCCCCACCGGCATAGATATATTGTGGGACAGAACAAAAGGATTTTTAAATTCGTTCAGGTTCAGAACCGGCAGATTTTTAAAACTCGCCGACAGCGTGCTCGAACTGAATCAGGACATGGCTGACCTTTCCGACGCATCGCTGCGGCAGACGGCTGACCGCATGCGGGAAATTTTCAGGCTCAACCGCGACACTCCGGCAGACCGCATAAGAGGCTTGGCCGTCGTTCGCGAAGTCGCCCGCCGCATACGAAACGAACATCCTTTCCGAGTTCAGGTGGCAGGCGCAATGGCCATGCTGGAAGGCTGCATTACGGAAATGGCCACCGGCGAAGGCAAAACTCTGGTGGCTGCACTCGTCGCCACGCTGGAAGGCTGGCGGGGCAAGGGCTGTCACGTACTCACCGTCAACGATTATCTCGCACAGCGGGATTCGGAATCGATGAAGGGGATTTTCGAATTCTGCGGGCTGACGTGCGGTTTCGTCAATCAGGAAATGTCTCCGCCGCAACGCAAGGAGTCGTATGACTGCGACATAACGTACCTGACGAACAAGGAAGTGACGGCGGATTTTCTTCGCGACCAGCTGAAGCTCGGCCGACGACGAAAACTATTGGACAGAATTGTAGATTCGATGGACATTTACAGCCGGCAGGTCGGCCGTGACATGCTCCAGCGCGGCCTTTATAGCGCAATAGTCGACGAAGCCGACAGCATCCTGATAGATGAAGCCGTCACGCCGCTGATTATTTCCAGCAATTCGTCCGACCCCATCCAGGCGGATGCGTTCAGCCGGGCTTGTGAAATCGCCGCGTCGATGACGGCTGGCCTTCATTACCGCGTAAATCATCAATATCAGGAAATAACCCTCACCGGCGAAGGCAGAGACAAGCTGCAAAATGTGACAGCCGGCCTCGGCGGCATATGGGCCGGCGAACGACGTAGCGAAGAACTCGCAGTTCAGGCGCTTACCGCCAGGGAATTTTACGAAAGCGGCAGACAGTATATTGTCGATGATGGTAAGGTGGTGATAGTCGATGAAGCCACCGGCCGCCTGATGCCAGACCGCGAATGGCGTAACGGCCTTCATCAGGCTGTAACCGCAAAAGAAAAACTGGAAGTTCAGCCGCCCAAGGATACCTGTGCCAGGATAAGTTTTCAGAGGTTTTTCCGGCTTTATGAAAAACTCTGCGGCATGACCGGCACAGCCCGCGAAGCCAGCTGGGAATTCTGGGACATTTACAAAATGCCGGCGGTGCGAATACCCACCAACCGGCCGTGCAGGCGAATAAAACTGCCAACCCGCGTCTTTAGCGACGCAGACGATAAACGCGACGCAATCGTGGCTGAAGTGCGAAAAATGCACTCGCAGGGCCGGCCGGTACTGGTGGGCACGCGAAGCGTCAAGGAGTCGGTATCGCTCAGCGAGAAACTCTCGGACGCCGGATTGAAACACCAGGTGCTCAACGCAGTCTATCACAAGATAGAGGCGCAGATAATAGCGTCAGCCGGCAACAGCGGCCAGATAACCGTAGCCACGAACATGGCTGGCCGCGGCACTGACATAAAACTCGGCCGCGAAGTAGAAAAGCTCGGCGGCTTGCATGTCATCGCCACGGAAAAGCATTTTTCGCGACGTGTGGACAGACAGTTGCAGGGCAGAAGCGCAAGACAGGGCGACCCTGGTTCGGCAGTCGAAATCATCTGCCTGGACGATGAACTTTTTGTACGGTACGCCGCCATTTTCAGAATGTTGTTAAAACCGTTCGTCGGCAAGAAATCAGCCGGCAAAATCGTCCGCATGGCTGCGATACTGGCTGCGCGGCTAGGCCAGTTCAGGGCCGGACGGCAGGCACTGGCGATGCGGAAAAGCGTAGTCAAGACCGATAACTGGCTCGACGAAACTCTCGGATTTGCAGGAAAAGAATTATAACGACGCCGTAATCGCGGCAATGGAGTTTTTAACATGAAAACGAAAACCAAATTTTTTATGACGGCCGGATTTTTGATGATTACGTTTGCACTGCTGCCGGCGGCGGCACAGGAAGTATCCACAACCGTCGAACCGACAAAGGTCGAGGCCTTCACCAAGCCGAATTTCGACGCGATTCTATCTTTTGCCGTACCAGGCACGATTGCCGAAATATCCGTGGAAATCGGCCAAAAGGTAAAGAAAGGCCAGGTTCTCGCGCGGCTGGAGGATTCGGTCGAGCAGACCCGCCAGGCGCAGTTGCAGGCGCAGGCTGAAAACACCATAAAAATAAAGGCCGCGGCAGCCCAGCTCGACCAGAAAAAAGTCGATCTTGAACGCACAAAGGCCGCGGCAAAAGACGGCGCGGCAACAGAACTGGAAATGGAATACGCCAGGCTCGACGTGCTCACCCAGGAACTCACAAAACAGATTGAAGAGTTCAACAATTCGCAGGACAAACTCAAAAACAAGGAAATGAAATCGCAAGTCGACCGCATGAAAATCGTCAGCCCGTGCGACGGCATTATTGAAACCAGGTTCGTCGAAAAAGGCCAAGCCGTCGACAGCAACACGCAGGCTATCCGCGTCGTGAACATAGACCCGCTCTGGGTTGACGTGCCACTAAGCGTAAACAGCACCATGAGTCTTAAAATCGGCGGCAAAATGAAAGTCAGATATCTCAACGCACCGGCGGAGGTCTGTCAGGCTGAGATTCTGAACGTAGCTTCGACAGTAGACCCGGCCAGCGATACGCGGCTTGTGCGGCTGGAGATTCCCAATCCTTCAAAACGGCCAGCCGGCGAACGAGTGGAAGTATTGCTCGACGAAAATCAGACGCAAACTCGAACTACCGCCAAAACGCAACCTGATAAAAATAACTCAAAGTGACCGATTAACGCCGTCAGGTTCAACAGCATGGACGGCATATGCACGCATAAACTTCAAAAATCGGTCGGCTTGAATAATATGGACAGAGCGGTTCTAAAACCTATCCCAAAAACCTTGGCTGCCTGCAATCGGCTCTTTTGCAGCCTGGCGGCGTCAGAAAAACGGCAGAATATCCTTAAATATGCTGCCATTTTTCTTCCTTGCCAGCCCGCA
>Ga0116171_10005699_pt1 | contig 10906 bp, 9 predicted proteins | sample AD_JPNHW2_MetaG_FD_89798 | JGI IMG/M metagenome (GOLD analysis project Ga0116171, IMG submission 89798) | Active sludge microbial communities of municipal wastewater-treating anaerobic digesters from Japan - AD_JPNHW2_MetaG | ecosystem: Engineered > Bioreactor > Anaerobic > Digestate | place...
TCAATACCTGAAAATGTTATCAAGGTATATGAACCGCTTATTTCATGGATCAATGAATATATAAAAGCTCCATGCATCACAACAAATCTTCATATAAAGCTTGAATATTTTAATTCATCATCACTTATCTGGATTGTTAAGATTATTATGTCTCTGAGCAAAATTGACATGAAAGGAGCTGTTCTTTATGTCCATTTTTACTTCGAGATCCAGGATTTTGAAGAAGGTATTTCAGAGGAGCTGAAAGACCTTATTGACGTTCTTGCAGGCAAGATCCGTGGTACAAAATTCAATATTGCATTCAAGACTCACGGTATGAACAGTGAGGGGAAGATAATAAAGGATTCAACACTACTTCTCTGAAAGTTCAGTGTTATCATCAAAAAATTAAGTTGTTTTAACATAAGAAGGAGGCTGCATAAATTCTCCTTTTACTACTTTTGTTTACCAACCTTTTAACTTTAACCAACAATGAAACGCAGAGAAATAATAAAAACATTGTCAGCCATTCCTGTTGCAGGAGGTATAATGTCTATTGAGCCGCTTGTAGGATCAGCTGATCAGAAAAAACCGGCCGCAAATGCAGGAAGATTAGCTAATCCCGCTCCCGGTGCGCTGGCTTTAGGACCGCAGATATATCAGTCGATCGGAGTGGAGCCTGTAATCAACTGCAGGGGAACATTCACTGCAATAGGCGGTTCTCTCGAGCTGCCCGAGGTGCGTAATGCAGTCGATTTTGCATCGCAGAACTATGTTGTTATTGATGAACTGGCCATGGCTGTTGGCAAGAGGCTTGGTGAGATCACCGGCGCTGAATGGGGAATGGTTTCTTCAGGTTGTGCAGCCGGAATGAAGCATGTTGCTGTAGCCTGCATTACGGATGGTGATCCTGAAAAACTTGTCAGGGTACCGGATCTTACAGGCTTTACAAAGACAGAAGTCATTGCTCCGCGTTATTCAAGAAACCAGTATGACCATGCAATACGAAATGCAGGTGTGAAACTCATAACAGTTGATACTATGGATGAGCTTAAAAAAGCAATAAGCTCCAGGACTGCAATGATTTATCTCTTCTCTGCACCGCAGGAATATGATAAGGGACCAATGTCGATTGATAATGTTGCTGCTGTTGCAAAAGAAAATAATATTCCTATTCTTGTTGATGCAGCAGCCGAAGTACTGACGATACCAAATATACACCTTAACCGGGGTGCGACTATAGTTGCATACAGTGGTGGCAAGGCAATAAGGGGTCCACAGTGTGCAGGACTTCTTCTCGGCAAGAAGGATCTTCTTTTCTCGGCATGGCAGGCAAGTTCACCACACCATGGCCCCGGAAGAGATAATAAGGTTGGCAAGGAAGAGCATATAGGCATGCTTGCTGCGATTGAGACCTGGGTAAAACGCAATCATGCGGAAGAGGAAAAAACATGGATTTCATGGCTTGAATATATTTCAAAGAAAGTCACCACAATAAATGGTGTAACTACAAAGATTACCGAACCACAGGGTGTAGATAACAGGAGCGCCCGCCTTTCAATAAACTGGAATCCTGAAGCGTTTAATCTTACCGGAGAAGAAGCTGTTGATGATCTGACTAACAACAAGCCCAGAATATCAATAAACGGAAGAACAAATCCGCGTGAAGGTGTTGCATCTCTTTCTATAAGCGCTCATATGATGCAACCCGGGGATGAAAAAATAGTTGCGGACCGTATCTATAACCTGCTTGCACAGAAAAGAGAAAAGAAAACTGTTGTTGTGGAAGCTCCTGCTGCAAATATTACAGGCCATTGGGACGTATCTGTGGAATTTTACTCCGGAAAGGGTGAGCATAAACTGTTCCTTGCTGAACAGGACGGAAATGATCTGAAAGGCACACATAAAAGCACATTCTCAATGCTTGACCTTTCAGGAAGAATTGAAGGCAGGAAAGTCAGGCTTCAGAGTTTTTACCGCGAAAACGCAGAATCAATACCCTATACTTTCGACGGAACCCTTGAAGGAGACTCATTTGCAGGTGTATTGTACCTGGGAGAATACCGCTCAGCAAATTTTGTTGCAAAGAAGTCAGAGTTCAGGCAGAGGCAGGGAAACAATATTTCTGTACCGGGATACGGTGCAAAGAAAGCAAATTCCTGGTAGGTAGGTTGATTGGGGGTGTCTAAATAGAATTTATAACCACAAAGTGCACTAAGTTCGCACAAAGGTAACTCAAAGGTAAATCGCTGATTATTATTTCTTTGTGATCTTTGTGCTCCCGATAGCTATCGGGATACTTTGTGTCCTTTGTGGTTAAATGATTCTGACTTTCTCAACATCCCCATGGTATATTAAATCTGTCCCAGTGAATCGCCGAATCCTGTGGCAATTATATTGAAGTTGTATACAGCTGCTGATTCATCGCGAATCTCAACATTCACAGTACCTTCGTTCTGCAGCATAAAGATCCTGAATCTGCTGTAATCGTTGTTATTCTGTTCAATCAGGATACCTCCGGTTTTGTTCCATCCCCTTGAGGAAGTAAGTTCAATTTCTTCGCCTTTGGTATTTTTCATTTTTATGATAACTGTACCTGTTGATTTTTCCAGAGGATTTGATTTGGAGGACTTATACAGCAGAATGCCTGCATTTTCCTTATTTAGCATAAATGTTACATAAACCTTTCCATTTGAACCATCCTGAGCAGAGAAAGTACCCTCTGTATCGAACCTTGCATATTTCCTCTCAGTGCTTTCGCCACCAGCCTTTGTATAGTTTTTAACCACCCAGGGATTTGCAGCAGGCTTTGGTGCAACTGATTTTGGTTTGGAAGGCGCTTTAGGTTTTGCAGTGCTTGCCGACGGCTCGGGAGAATGGCATGACACAGCCAGCAGAAGGATGGGAATCAATATCTTTTTAATCATACTGTTGCTTAGTTTGAGTCCGGCAATATTAATAATTATGTCATTACCTTCAAACCTCAGGTTTCATAATATTGTCATTAACGAGTCAATGCAGTTAATGATTCTTAAATGTAATGACAGTTTTTAAACAGGTATTGCCGGATTTGCTCATTCTTGTTTAAATTCGTGCCGTTTATAATACATGAATTCAGAAGGAGGGGAGAAATGAAATACAGGAAATTCGGGCTGCTTGACTGGCAACCATCTGCACTTGGTTTCGGAAGCATGCGTCTTCCGTGTATTGATAATCAGCCAATGAGCGCCAACATAGACGAAGATCTTGCAATCAGAATGATTCGCCATGCAATAGACAATGGAGTTAATTATATTGATACCGCTTATCCCTACCACCAGGGAAACAGTGAAAAAGTAGTGGGTAAGGCCCTGCGCGACGGATACAGAGAACGTATAAAACTCGCTGACAAGCTACCTGTGTGGCTTGTAAATGAGCCTGCTGATTTTGACCGGATACTTGATGAGCAGCTTGACAGGCTCGGTACAGATCACATTGATTTCTATTTATTACATGCCCTGACAAAAAAACGCTGGTCTGAAAATGTTCTCAAAAACGGACTTATTGAAAAAGCACAGTCAGCAATTAAAGACGGACGAATAGGTTACCTTGGTTTTTCTTTCCATGATTCATTTAATCTTTTTGAGGAGATTGTAAAGGCTTATGACTGGACTTTCTGCCAGATACAATATAACTATATGGATATTAATAATCAGGCTGGTGTAAAAGGTCTTAAGCTGGCTGCAGAAAAGGGACTTGGTGTCATTGTGATGGAACCACTCCTGGGTGGTCACCTTGCAAATCCACCTGCTCCTGTAAGGGCTGCCATGGACGAAGTGGCTGACCGCTATACCCCTGCCGATCTCGCACTGAAGTGGATCTGGAATCAACCCGAGGTTTCCCTTGTGCTGAGCGGGATGAGTACAATGGAACAGGTTGAGCAAAACCTCATTTCAGCCGAGGGATCATCACCTGACAGTTTTGGAACGGCTGAAAAAAAAGCTATTGCCGGCTTACGTAAAAATTACAGGGCGGGAATTGCCATCCCGTGTACAAACTGTAAATATTGCATGCCCTGTCCGCACGGGGTTGAAATACCTGTAAATTTTGAATTATTCAATCATTCACACCTTTATAATGATCTGCCTGCAGCAAGATTCAGATATTCAATCTACCTGACCCAGGCGCAGCGATCGGATAAATGTGTTGCATGCAGGGAATGCGAGGAAAAGTGTCCGCAGCAGATCCCCATAAGTGCCTGGATGCCAAAGGTAACGGAGCTTCTTCAATAACAGGATCTAATTAATTACAATTTCGTCTGTGAAGATGAAGTGCCCTGATTTATTATGCGCGGTAATTCTGATATAACGGCTGGTTATTCCATTCAGAGATCCTGAAAAATTCTTGAATAACAGTCTTTTGTCACTTCCGGGAATATCATTTTTAACTGTCAGTATCCTTTCGAAGCTGCTTCCGTCAGCAGATACTGAAACTTCAACATCATCAGGCATGAATACCCCCGGACCTGTTATCTGCATGAAGGTGGCAGAAAAGCTGTTCAATCCGGTTTCCCTGCCCATGTCAACAGTGACATCCATATCAGTTGTGAAGCCCTGCCAGCGGCCATCATTATAACTTTGTCCTCCGCGATAACCGTCAGTTAAAGTGCCTGCATCACCAGCAGGATAAGACAAGTTCCACATTTTGTGATATGTTACCTTTTTGCCTATTGCCTTATGGTAGTCTGCCGGGAGGGTCAATTCAGGTTCCTGTGCCTTTCCGTTTACAAAGATGGCAGCTCTGATTGTACTGCTTCCGCTTACATAGAAAGTTCCATTATAAAGGGCAGATCCGGAGGAAGGCTCTGTACCATCAGTTGTATAGAATATCTCTGGACGGTATTTTTCACTGTCGAATGTGATACCGATCCGTTTTTCAATTGTATCAACCTGTGTTATTGGTATCAGGGCATACGAAGGATTGTATTTGTAGTTTATTCCCATCCGTGTAAGCTGTGGCAAGTGGTTGTTAAGCCGGTATTTAAATGAATCCCAGTTTTTTACAGAATCCGGAGACCATACAGCTTCCGAAAGGGCAATCAGGCGTGGAAAGATCCGTGAATCAGCTACTTTTTCCGACGGAACCATTTCAGCCCAGACTGAAGCATGGGCACCTATAATAAGATTAGCCTTACCAGCAGGAATTGTTTTCCTGACAACATTGAAATGGTACACATTATACAGGGCATTTCCTTCACCGGCGAAATATAGCGGATCGCCCTGGGCATTTATTACCCGGTTTCCGTTTGCAACAGCCTTTTCAGGCACCGAAGCAACCCAGGTACGCCAGTACATTATATTAATATCCGGGTTGACGCCTCCCTCAAGTGCTTCGTCCCATGCAATTGTCTCCCTGCCTTTTGATTCCAGAAATTTCTGTACCCTCCGTACAAAGTAGCTTTGCAGCTCATCAACATTCCTTATGCCGTTCTGCTTCATGAACCTCATGCATTCACCTGATGAAGCCCAGAATTTCTTATCAACCTCATCAGCGCCGATATGAATGTACCGGGAAGGAAAAATTTCAAGAATTTCGGTAAGTATGTCCTCGACAAAAGAATATACTTCTTCTTTTCCAGCGCACAGTGGTGATGAAAAAAGTTCTCCATGCTCTGGTTTGTTTGAGCAGCTGAGGTATGGGTAGGCGCTTATTGCAGCCATCATGTGCCCCGGCATGTCTATTTCAGGGATTATCTCAACATGTTTGGCCCGGGCATAGCTTACAAGGTCGAGCAGCTGGTCCCTTGTATAGTAACCGCCATACAGCTGTTTACCGTCTTTTGTTATAATATGCTGAGGATCAAGGTTGAAGTCAGGATTTTCCACTGCTCTTTTAATACACATTGAATCGAGTCTGTTGAATGTGCGCCATGCACCCGCTGAGGTCAGCAGAGGGTATTTTTGTATCTCCACCCTCCAGCCCTGATCATCGGTAAGGTGCAAGTGCAGCCTGTTAAACTTGTACAGGGCAAGCCGGTCGATGCATTTTTTAATATAGTCAGCAGAGAAAAAGTGACGTGATACGTCCAGATTGAGGCCTCGCCATTCAAAGGATGGGGCATCGTAAATGTTCATTGCAGGCAGGTTAACAGAGCGGACAATATTCCCTGATCCTGTTTCCTTTTGAATAATCTGCCTGAGTGTCTGGATTCCGTAAAAGATACCGGCAGGGCCGGCAGCCGAAAGCTTTATTGTCAGCTCAGTAATCACGAGCTCATAGGCTTCAGGATCCATTGCTCTGTCAGAGACCTGTATTTCGATGGCATTATTACCTTTTCCTTCCGGCAGAACTTGTCCCAGTGTTTCTTTAATCAGAGACTGAAGTTCAGATACTTCATTGGTAAACAGGCCATTATCATTGATTTCAATCCTTGTTTCGGAAGAAAGTTTAAAATGACCGTTTCCCATGTTCACTTGTGCAGGAGCAGGAATAACAGGCAAAGGCTCCTGGTTCCCCGGATTATTTGTGCAGAAGGTTATAAATACGCTTAAGACTATCAGAGTAAATGCAATATGTTTTTTCATTGTCCCGGATGTTTGGATAATGCAATATATACAAAAGTGGCAGATTTTGGCAGGGAGGCAAAATCATAAAATTATTACGTGAGGATTGTCAGACCTTTCCAATACTGATATTTTAACTGTTTTTAATTACTTTTACAGGAGAACCACCTGAAGACCTGCTGAAGCAGGTTTGGTATTTTAACAGGTCATATACTGAAAAGTAAATTACAAACAAGAAAATGAACAAGCGGCAACTTGAAATCAGAACATCAATTCAGATTCAGAAACCTGCAAAAGAAGTGTATGAAGCCATTGCAGATCCAGGCAAAATGGCAAATTACTTCATCTCTGAAAGCAGCGGAAGGATGGAAGCCGGCAAACAGCTTATGTGGAAATTTGCCGAATTTGACATCGTGTTTCCCGTGAGGATCAGTAAAACTGAACAGGACAGCTTTATATCATTTTTTTGGGATGTCGATGAAAATGAGCACCTTGTAGAGATTGAGCTACAATCGCGGAAGGATGCTTCAACTGTAGTTACAATTTCAGAAAAAGGCAGACCGAATGATGAAAAAGGGATAGAATGGCTTAAGGGAAATACAGCAGGATGGGCCAATTTTCTTGCCTGTCTGAAGGCCTACCTTGAATATGGTATTAACCTCAGGAAAGGAGCATTCGGCTTCCTGTCAGATAAGTCACCTGAATGAATCAATAGAAACAATAGTTATTATAATCCATCGTAATATGAAAACACAAAAAGTAATTTCAATCCTCATTTTATCATTATTTTTTATTCCAATATCAGCTCAGGAAGAGACCGAAACCGCTCAGACGCAGGACAAGATCCAGTCATTCACAAAGTATGATTTTGTAGCCGGCGACAAGATCCTGTTTTTTGATGATTTCTCACAGGATGCAATTGGAGATTTTCCCGCATTATGGAATACTGACGGATCAGGAGAAGTGCAGACAATAAGCAATTATCCTGGCAAATGGCTTAAGACAACATCTGACGACAATGCTTATTGTCTGATGAAAGACCTTAAGCTGCCGAATGATTTCATTTTTGAATTTGATGTTATACCAACTCCGAAGGATCCGGATGAGGATGACAGCTTTTCCAATTTTGGATTTACCTTTTACAGATGTCAGGATGAGTTTCTGCAGACTGACATAGTTCCCGGAGAAAAAGGTTTTTCAGTAATTGTGGGCACAGACGGATGGAAGGCAGATAGTTATGAAGATGGCGACTATACTGTTAATCTGGCAAGTGAGCTGGCGCCTGTTAAGATAAATAAGCTGAATCATGTTATTTTATGGGTACAAAACCGGAGATTAAGGATTTACTATGACGGGCAGAAGGTAATTGATGGCCCCACAGCGCTTCCTGCAAACACAACATATAACAGGTTCCGGATTGCCATGTATGGCAGGTCAGGCCATCCTTTCTTCTCAAACATAAAAATTACAACGGCAGCTCCTGATACAAGAAGCAAGCTGCTTACAGAAGGGAAACTCATTTCTTATGGGATCTATTTTGACTCCGGAAAAGATGTTGTAAAACAAGAATCGTACGGAGCGCTTAATGACATCGCTGTGGTTTTAAAGGAGAATTCAGGAGTTAAGATAAAGATAACCGGTTACACAGACAGCGACGGGGATGATGCCCTCAACCTTGACCTTTCAAAACGCAGAGCTGCTGCAGTTAAGAATGAACTGGTAAAGACATTCGGAATTGATGCTGCCCGCATACAGACTGATGGTAAGGGAGAATCTGAACCGGTTGCACCAAACACAAATGCCGAAAGCAAAGCCAAGAACAGGAGGGTTGAATTCATTAAGCTGTAATCACTTTCAGAAAAGTAAAGATTAAGGATTTGCTAAGGCTGCTTGTAAACATTTGTTCATAAGCAGCTTATAAAACAAAACATTAAAGAGCTGACAGAATAATTTTGTCAGCTCTTGTTTTTGTATTATTAAAAAATGTTCTTAAATTGCAGGCTAATTCACTTATTTAATAGTCCTATTAAACAATGGCTGAAAACAACAACAATACTGAAAAGGAAATCCTGGATGCAGCTGAAAGACTATTTCTAAAGAAGGGTTTTGCCCTGACATCCACCACTGAGATAGCAAAGGAAGTAGGATGTAATCAGGCACTTGTTCATTATTATTACAGAACCAAGGAGAAGTTATTTACAGGAATATTTGAAAAAAAAACACTTCTGTTCCTGTCAGATTTCATAAATGGAAGTAGAAAGGATCTCCCTTTTGAAGAAAAGATCAAAGGCCTGATTGAAGCTCATTTTGATATGCTTTTAATAAATCAGCAACTACCATTTTTTTTGTTTACAGAGCTTATCTTAAATGAGAAAAGGCTGGATGTACTTAAAAAGAACCTGAGTGATAATTATACTGAAGTATACCGGAAATTTGATGATGAACTTAAAAGCGAGATAGCAAAAGGAAAAATAAGGCAGATGACCTTTATGGACATTCTGTTTACAATAGTGTCTCTTAATGGCATGGTGTTCATGATCAATCCAATTGTAAAAAAGACACTTATAAGCGATGAAAATGAATACAGGGAATTTATAAATAAGCGAAGAAATGAAAACATACGAATAGTAATGCTAAGTCTTAAACCTTAATTTTTTTTGAAAGCAAATAATAGCAATATTAAATAGACCTATTAATAAATACATGAAGCCTGTGAAAATATGCAGCAGGCCGTCAATTTTTGGAAAAAGCAGTAATTATGAAAAGAGCGTCATCTTTAATACTTCTTATACTTCTGTCTGTATCCTGCGAGGAATTAACTGAATATAGCCCCTATGATACTAATGTCAGAGAAGAGTATATAAATTCAATGGAATGTGATAAAGTATGCAACAGTTGTGTCCATTCTGAAGACACTTTGAAATTTGCAGTAATCTCCGATGTTCATGATGATTATGACAATATGACGGATGCTTTGGAAAGTATTTCAAAGCAGGAAAATCTCCAGTTTATTATATGCAATGGGGATATTACAAATTTCGGGCTTGCAAAAGAATTCGAATGGTACGCGGATGAGGTAAAGAAATCGTCAATTCCGTTAATTACATTAATCGGTAACCATGATTACCGCTCAAACGGACTGCAAATTTTTGAGAAACTGTTTGGTCCGGTGAATACTTCATTTGTAACCGGCAATTACAAATTTATTCTTTTCAGTAATGTTATTCTTGAGAATAATAATATGTCACCCAAATATGAATGGCTTATTGATGAAATTTCTGACAGCAGCAAGCATCACATAGTTGTTACTCACGTTCCGCCTTTTTCAGGTGAGATGGAAGGGATACATAATCTGGTATTCCGCCAGATTGTGAACTCTGAGAATACAATTCTCTGCCTGCATGGGCATGTAAGCTATTTTGAGGATAGCAATTATAACGGCATTCACACAATAATCACCAATAAGATTTATAACAGAGAATATTCAGTAATATCTCTTATCGGAAACCAATCTTTTGTAAAACGCATAAATTTTTAATTCGATGTCAGATAAAGTATTGCCAACAGTATTGTTTACAGTACTGTTAAGCACAATTATTTTTTCTCCGCTTTTCGGTGATGATCCTGATTCAACTGTTTTCTCCGGGAATAATTTATATGTTAAAACTCAATTTGCAGGAAATATTGGATTGCTGTCTGTCGGAATCGGCAAAGAATATTTAGACGGCAAGTTAACAGTCGATCTGAACTATGGGTATTTGCCGGCATGCATTAATGGAACGAGTGTAAGTACTTTTGCAATAAAGCCGGCATTTCGTATAAAGGATTTTTCAATTGCAGCAATGCAGTCATCATTATCAACAGGAATTTGTTTTACTTATTCAGCCACCAGAAACACATATAACAAATATCCTGACTATTTCCCGGAAGATTATTATCTGGGTAATGCCATGCATGCAAATCCATTCTTAAGAATCAGTTTATTTCATTTCCCTTCCGAAAGCAAATCCGGGAGGTTATCAGTATATAGTGAGCTAGGGACAATGGAATATCAGATATGGTATGCGATGAAAAACAAAGAAGTCTCTTTTATTGAGATCTGCAATCTTTGTTTTGGATTGACTTACAGGTTAAAATAAACGGGAAACATGTGACCGCCTTTGGCAAATTGAAAGAGGCTGCATAATTGCAGCCTCTTGTTTTATTATCAGCCTGAATTTGTCAGCCTTTTTGGTTATGCCTCAAAACATTATTTGTTTTGCACATAAAAGCAGACAGGTTAGTTGGCTGTTGTTTCAAGCATTTCCTTTATTGTAAGTTCATTTTGAACTGAGGGCTTTTTATTTCTCTTCACAAGCTTATCAAGAAGTGTGTATAGCACTGGA
>Ga0116171_10005700_pt1 | contig 10905 bp, 8 predicted proteins | sample AD_JPNHW2_MetaG_FD_89798 | JGI IMG/M metagenome (GOLD analysis project Ga0116171, IMG submission 89798) | Active sludge microbial communities of municipal wastewater-treating anaerobic digesters from Japan - AD_JPNHW2_MetaG | ecosystem: Engineered > Bioreactor > Anaerobic > Digestate | place...
CACCGCCAAAACGCCACCCTCGAAAAAATGGCCGAAACACTGTTTAGACAGTGGTTTGTGGAGGAAGCAAAGGAGGAATGGAAAACTAAACAACTTAAAGAGGTTACGGATATTGCAATTGGTAGAACTCCACCAAGAAAGGAATCAAAATGGTTTACTACTAATCCACAAGATATTAAATGGATTTCGATAAAAGACTTGGGTGATGATGGAGTGTTTATTTCTAATACATCGGAATATTTAACTACAGAAGCTGTTGAAACTTTTAATATTCCAGTCATACCTAAAGATACAGTTGTTCTTAGTTTTAAAATGACGGTTGGAAGAGTAGCCATAACTTCCGAAGAAATGCTATCGAATGAAGCTATCGCACATTTCAAATTCAATGAAAAAACTCCTTTTAGCAAGGAATATCTTTACACATTTCTTAAAACATATAAATATGAAACTCTGGGGAGCACTTCTTCAATAGTAACTGCAATTAACTCGACGATGATAAAAGAAATGGTAATACTAATTCCTGATGAATCGACAATGAAAACCTTCAAAGAATGCACCGAAAGCCTATTCAATAAGATAAAATCAAACCAAATCCAAATCCGCACCCTCACCACTTTACGTGATACTTTGTTGCCAAAGTTGATGAGTGGGAATGTGAAAATAGATAGATAAAACAACTATGATTAAGAATAAAGAGAAAACGAATATTATGGAAAATAAAACTTTAGGGAAAAAAAGAAAAATTGATAATTTCTTTTCTGAGAAAATGGGATTAATTCTATCTATTATTGGTTTAGTAATATTTGTTATAACACCAATAATCTTTATTATGTTTAGAAGTTGGTCATTTTCAACAACGATAGACGAATCACGAATTGGACAATTTGGAGATTTTATTGGAGGTGTAGTTGGCAGTATTTTTGCATTTGTGGGTGTTGTTCTATACTATATAGCATTAAGGGAACAAAGAAAAGATTTGAAGATTAATCAAGATGCTTTTAAACTTCAAATAGAAGCTTTAAATCAACAAGTTAAAGAATTTGAAGCTCAAAAAGACGAACTACAAGAGACACGAAAAGTTTATGAAGAGCAAACAACTCTGTTTAGAGAGCAAACGGAATGTTATAAAAAACAAGCACAAGAAGCAAAAAATCAAACAAAATTGGCAGGTATTCAACAATTTATATCAAGTTTCTATTCTTTATTAAATGTGCTAATTTGTATTCAAAACAAAAATAAAGATGTTTTTAATAATACATATTGCTATCTACAGGATAATTTCCAAAAGGAATCTATTGTAAAAGATATTGTCAATGTTAAAAATAATTATATTGATTATTTCTATACTCACTCTGACGATTTATCGCATTGTTTTAAAACCATATACCGTATTTTGAAACTCATTGATACAGCAAATATTGATATAGATATAAAAGAACAATATGCAAAAATATTAAGGTCTCAATTAAGCCAAAAAGAATTATTAGTTCTTTATTACAACTACCATACGGAATTAGGAGAACGAGTTCAAAATCTTGCTGTTAGGTATGATTTGTTTAAACATATAAGTCAATTTGATAAAATTGAACTTAGCTGTGTATGTTCTTCTGATATAAATAGAAATAAATTACAAATCTATACAAAAAAGATATCTTCGATTATTCTTGATAATGTAAAGAAATTTACTGATATTGAACAGGTCGATGATATTTGTATTGAGGAGAATTTGGAATTTATTGGAATATCATCTGATTTTAGTATTAAGATAGATGATTCTAAATTCCATTTTTCGATATCATTCACAAATAAAGATTGGGAACAACAGAAAATATTTGATAAGGATGAACTTCAAGAGATAATCGTTCGATTCCTATATGATATATTTTTTATGTCAAGATTCAACATTCCAATAGGAGACGAGTTTTCAAAACAAATAATAGAAGGAGAAAAACAAATTGAATTTATATTTACTGCAAATAATAATATAATATAATAGTTATGAGCACTTTAAAAGAAACAGAATTTATTGAGATATTTAAACATGGATTAAAAATTATTCCTCGTACGTTGTCAATTAAGACATTATTGAGCGATAGAAATTTAAGACGAATTGATTATAAGCCATACTATCAACGTAACTATGTATGGGATAGTGAAAAACAAACATTTTTTATAGAAAGCATTCTATTAGGCACAGAAATACCTCCTTTGATTTTATATAAATCAGGGGCAAAAACAGAAGTTATTGATGGACGTCAACGATTTGAAACCCTTAAAAAATTTAAAGAGAATGATTTTGCATTAAGTTCAAAAGGACTGATGGCACTTCCTGCTCTTGGGAAACAAACATTTAATAAACTGGATGATGAATTAAAAGAAATATTTTGGAATTCCAATATTCGAGTCTTTGAATTTGAGGTTATTATAAATATTGATCCAAATATTGAAGACAAAGTAAAAAAGGAAATATTTAGACGTTATAATACAGGAATTACTCCACTTACATCGGTTGAGGTTGATAGTGCTAAATATGATGATGATGACTTTTCCAATAAAATTGAAGAAGTATTGGAAAAAGATGGAACCCTATATGATGTAATTCGTAAAATATTTTTCCCTAATGATGTTGATGATGCTAATTTAAAAGGGAAGATGATTGATTTTCTTAGGCGTAGCTATATTTTACCGAAATATCCTATCTCAAATTATGCGACAGGAGCAAATCGCACAGAAAGAATAGCTCTTTTGTATAATGCAATAACACAAGAAATCAACGATATTGACGATTATCTGAAGCATTTTTGTGAAATTGCTGATATTTATAATTATTTATCTTCTTCAGATGTTCGTTTAAAAAAAAACAAACTATTGTATGAAACTATTTTGTGGGCAATTATGGTTATGAAACAAGAAAATGTTACATTTGATTTTTATAATGATTATTCAAAAATTGAAAAGCATTTTATATATAACATAGATAAATATACTGAGGATAATTCATATTTCTATAAGAATATAATAGATCGTTATACGGAAACGGCAAGATTGTTTAATCATTTATATGGATGTAATTTTGATATTTATATTAAAAGGAATGGATTTAGCGAAGAGTTAAAAGAATTAAAACAAAATGAGACAGAAGTAAAGAATGTCGTTCAACAATTAGGAAGTCTTAGAATTAATAAACCGTCACCTGTTTCCAAACCTGTAGAAGAGATTTTATCTGATGTAATAACAAATAAATATTTAATACGACCTTCATACCAAAGGCAAGAAAAAATTACCGAAACTAAAGCTGCTTCAATTATTGAGAGTATATTATTAGGCATCTCTTTACCGCCCATTTTTGTTTATAAAAGGAATAATAGTATTAAGGAAGTTATAGATGGGCAGCAGAGGTTATTGTCCATATTAGCATTTATAGGCAAACAGTATCGAGACGAAACAGACAGTTTGACTTATTCAAAGAACAATAACTTTAAACTAAAGAAACTTAATGTTTTGACAGAGTTAAATGGAAAGAATTTTGCCAATTTACAAGAAAGTGATCAAGATAAAATTTTAGATTTTGTAATTGATGAGATTGTAATAGAAGAGTCTCTAAATAAAGAATTTGATCCGACAGATTTATTTATTAGATTAAATCAAAAACCTTATCCAATTCAACAGAATTCTTTTGAGATGTGGAACTCTACTGTTGATAAAAAAATTATCGAACAAATAAAAGAAGTTACTAATAATCATATTACATGGTTTTATAGTAAAGATAATAGTGATATGGCAAATCGGACTGATAGAATGGAAAACGAGGAACTTATTACTTTATTGGCTTATATTTCCTATTCTATAGATAAAGATTCTTTGGACAAAATTTTAGGGACATTCAAAAGAATTGATAGAATAACTTGTCGAATCAAAGATAAAAATATAATTACCGATTATCTTAATCGATTAGAAGATAATAATACAGAAAAAGAAGTTTTCTTGGACTATATTAATAAAACCGGCGAGTTAATTAAAAAATTCGGCACACTATTTGACCTTCCTCTAAATAAAGACACTTTGACCCCTTTCTTTAATGTAAAAAGGAGTAAAACCTTTAGGCGTTCATATCAAGATTTTTATATTACATGGTTAATTCTAAATAATACCGATTTTGAAAACACTAATAAAAATACAATAAAAGAGAATATTAATAAGATATTGTGTTTGTTGAAAAATGCAGATGGGAACGATGTTGATAATGATTATTACATTTCTTTTATTCAAGAAATCAATATAATTGTTGGGAAAGAAGTATTTAAGATATCAATAAATGGTTAATCATATCCTAACAAATATTGCTGTATATAGAAGCTTTTTCTTTTTAGTCGAAATGTCTGAAAAAGACGAAGCTGACTTATCAGTTAAACGGTAAATTACTTATCTTTGCCCCATGTTATATTACAGAAGAAAAATAGTATTAGCGTTACTCGAGGTGTTCGGAGGGCAACTCACGGCGAAAAGCATACAGAAATACCTGTTTCTGTTTACCCGTGCACAATCGGTTAAAGCTTTCGATTTTATTCCTTATCGCTACGGCTGTTTTTCGTTTCAGGCTAATCAGGATTTAGCTACTATGGAAAAATATGGCTATTTAGAAATAACCGAAGAACAAACAGGCAGATTTATTAAACTGAAAAGAAACGAAATTTTTTTGGAAATGCTCGATATGTTCGATCGGCAGGCTCTGCTCGATGTAAAAGCCGAATTTAGCCCGATGAGTCAAACCGAATTGATACGTTATACTTACCGGAAATATCCCTATTTTGCTATTAAAAGCACCATCGCTCACGAAATACTCTCAAAAGAAGAATTGGCAACGGTAGAAAAACAAAAACGCACGTTTACCGAATCACAGTTATTCAGTATCGGCTACGAAGGTATTACACTTGAGACTTATATAAACAAACTGATAATTAATGATGTGCATGTGCTGTGTGATGTTCGGAAAAATGCATATAGTCAGAAATACGGATTCTCGAAAAGTCAATTACAAAAAGCTTGTATGGGTGTTGGTATTCGGTACGTACATGTGCCCGAATTAGGCATTGAATCGGAACAACGACAGGAGTTGCATTCACAAGCCGATTATGATCGGTTATTTGATCGTTACGAGAAAACAACATTGATAAACAATCATAATGCGTTATTACAAATACGAGCAATAATTGATAGCGATAAACGCGTGGCTCTTACTTGTTTCGAGAAAAATCCGTTGCAATGTCACCGTTCCCGGGTTGCCAAAGCGTTGATGCAATTACCCGACATTAACTATACGTTTAAACTATTGTAAAAATGGCACTAACCAGAGTCCTTATTACTGTGAAAACTTATCCAACCTTGTCGGAAAAATATGATGAGTTGGTATGTACTGCCGGTTTCAGAGAGGATGGTTCGTGGGTTCGTATTTTCCCTGTCCCATTCCGAAAACTCGATTATCAGAATCAGTATAAAAAATGGCAATGGATAGAAATTGATTTGGTAAAAAACAGATCCGACTTTCGTCCGGAAAGTTATCGTCCGACGGATTTGGATAAAGAAATTCGTTTGCTCGATGAGGTTGACACAAAAGGCGATTGGTGCAAAAGGAAAATGCTTGTTGGGGATAAGATTCGGTATAATTTGACCGAATTAATTGCAGAGGCTAAAGATTCAAAAGTGGGAACATCATTAGCCATCGTAAAACCCAAAGAGGTCATTGATTTTGTTTGGGAATCCTGTGACAGGGAATGGGACAAGCAGAAAATGGATAAAGTCATCGCCAACAAAGCACAAGGCAGTTTATTTGACGAAGCGGAAACCCGGTTGGTTTTTAAAGTGGTAAAAAAGTTACCTTATGATTTTTCATACATTTTTATCACCGAAGATGGTAAGACAAGAAAGATAATGATAGAAGACTGGGAGTTGGGAGCTTTGTATTGGAACTGTTTGGATAAAGCAAAAGGCAATGAGGAAGAAGCCTGTCGGAAAGTAAAAGAAAAGTATCTGGATTATATGTATCGTCAACGTGATTTGCATTTCTTTATGGGAACAACCAAGCAGTTTCATAATGTAGGATACAATCCGTTTATTATCATTGGAACATTTTATCCGCCAAAAACAGATACGCAACAATTATCATTGTTATAAAGATTATGACGCATATCACCGAAAATACTATAGAAGCCTATACTATTCAATTATTTGGCAAACTCGGTTACGAATATATTTATGCTCCCGATATTGCCCCCGATAGCGAAACACCCGAACGTGAAACCTACGAGCAGGTTTTATTGACCGACCGTTTACAAAATGCTGTAAAGCGCATTAATAAGTCTATTCCTGCCGATTTACAAGCTGAAGCCATCAAAGAAATCCGGCGAATTGTATCACCTGAATTGTTGGCCAATAACGAAGCCTTTCACCGGCTTTTAACCGAAGGGATTCCTGTTTCAAAACAAGTTGATGGCGACGACCGTGGCGACCGAGTTTGGCTGATCGATTTTGAAAATCCTTACAACAACGATTTTGTGGTTGCCAATCAGTTTACCGTAATAGAAAACAATAATAACAAACGCCCCGATATAATTTTGTTTGTTAATGGTATTCCGTTGGTGGTTATCGAATTAAAAAATGCTGCCGATGAAAATGCAACTATTTATTCGGCATTCAAGCAAATTGAAACTTATAAATCCAGTATTCCAAGTTTGTTTACCTACAACGGCTTTGTGGTTGTCTCCGATGGTTTAGAAGCCAAAGCTGGTTCTATTTCTTCGGGCTTAAGTCGCTTTATGTCGTGGAAATCGGCAGATGGCAAAGCCGAAGCATCGCATTTGGTAAGCCAGTTGGAAACCCTGATTTTGGGTATGCTCAACAAAGAAACCCTGATTGACATCATCCGTCATTTTATAGTATTTGAAAAATCGAAACGGGAAGACCCCGAAACGGGAATTATCACCATAACTACCGTTAAAAAGCTTGCAGCCTATCACCAATATTATGCTGTAAACCGTGCAGTGGAATCCACATTAAGGGCATCAGGCTTTAATTGCTCTCTGAGCGAAGTCGAACGGAGTGTGGTCATGGAATCACCCGAAAGTTACGGCGTACCGGGAGTAAAAAAACAACCCCTTGGCGACCGCAAAGGTGGTGTAGTTTGGCATACACAAGGGAGCGGAAAATCGCTTTCAATGGTTTTCTATACCGGTAAAATCGTGTTGGCAATGAATAATCCTACCATTGTGGTAATTACCGACCGTAACGATTTGGACGACCAACTGTTTGACACGTTTGCAGCATCAAAACAATTGCTAAGACAAGAACCCGTTCAGGCAGAAGATAGAAACCAATTAAAAGAATTATTAAAAGTCGCTTCGGGTGGTGTTGTATTTACAACCATTCAGAAATTTCAACCCGAAGAAGGAAATATTTACGAAAGGCTTTCTAATCGTGAAAACATTGTGGTTATTGCCGATGAAGCACACCGTACCCAATATGGATTCAAAGCCAAAACCATCGATGATAAAGATGGTCAAGGAAATGTAGTTGGCAAGAAAATAGTTTACGGTTTCGCCAAGTATATGCGCGATGCTTTACCCAATGCAACTTATTTGGGTTTTACAGGAACACCCATTGAAAATACGGACGTAAATACGCCAGCAGTTTTCGGAAACTATGTGGATATTTACGATATAGCCCAAGCTGTTGAAGATGGGGCAACCGTTCGTATTTATTACGAAAGCCGTTTGGCTAAAGTGAATCTAAGCGAAGAAGGTAAAAAATTAGTTGATGAATTGGACGATGAACTTGACCAAGAGGATTTAACCAATACCCAAAAAGCAAAATCAAAGTGGACACAATTGGAGGCATTGGTTGGCAGCGAAAACCGTATCAATCAAATAGCAAAAGATATTATTGAGCATTTCGAACAACGACAAGCAGTCTTTGAGGGAAAAGGAATGATTGTGACCATGAGTCGCCGTATTGCAGCCAATTTATACGAAGCCATCATCAAACTAAAACCCGAATGGCATTCCGATGAGTTGAACAAAGGCGTTATTAAAGTGGTAATGACTTCTGCTTCTTCCGATGGTCCTAAAATATCAAAACACCATACAACTAAAGAGCAAAGAAGAACCTTAGCCGAAAGGATGAAAAATCCTGATGATGAATTACAATTAGTAATCGTTCGGGATATGTGGCTTACTGGTTTTGACGCACCAAGTATGCACACCCTTTACATTGACAAACCAATGAAAGGTCATAATTTGATGCAAGCAATTGCAAGGGTAAACCGAGTTTATAAAGACAAGCCAGGCGGTTTGATTGTCGATTATTTGGGCATTGCAGCCGACTTGAAAAAAGCATTGGCATTTTATTCCGATTCAGGTGGAAAAGGCGACCCAACTATTTTGCAAGAACAAGCCGTTCATCTGATGTTGGAAAAATTGGAAGTTGTTTCTCAAATGTTTCATGGGTTTGAATATGAAACCTATTTTGAAGCCGACACTTCAAAAAAACTATCTATGATTCTTTCAGCCGAAGAACATATTTTGGGATTGGAAGATGGAAAGAAAAGATACATAAACGAAGTAACAGCATTATCAAAATCCTTTGCCATTGCAATCCCGCATGACCAAGCAATGGATGTAAAAGACGAAGTTTCGTTTTTCCAAGCAGTAAAAGCAAGGTTAGCAAAGTTTGATTTCTCAGATTCAGGCAAAACAGACGAAGAAATTGAAACTACCATTCGCCAAGTCATTGACAAAGCTTTGATTTCCGAACAAGTGATTGATGTTTTTGATGCCGCTGGTATAAAGAAACCAGATATTTCGATTCTATCCGAAGATTTTTTATTGGAATTGAAAGGAATGGAGCACAAAAATATAGCCTTAGAAGTTTTGAAAAAACTCTTGAATGATGAAATAAAATCAAGAGCTAAAAAGAACCTTGTAAAAAGCAAGTCCTTAATGGAAATGTTGGAAAACGCCATTAAGAAATATCATAATAAAATCTTAACAGCAGCCGAAGTAATAGAAGAACTGATAAACCTGAGCAAAGACATTGTGGAAATGGACAACGAAGCAAAGGCAATGGACTTATCGGACTTTGAATATGCCTTTTACACTGCCGTTGCCGACAACCAAAGCGCAAGGGAGCTTATGCAAAAAGATAAATTGCGTGAATTAGCGGTTGTTTTAGCCGAAACCATCAGACAAAACGCATCTATTGACTGGACAATTAAAGAAAGCGTGAAAGCTAAACTGAAAGTTGCAGTAAAAAGGCTATTAAGAAAATACGGTTATCCACCTGACATGCAAATGCTCGCCACCGAAACCGTATTGAAACAAGCAGAACTTATTGCTAACGAATTGACAAATAATCAATAACGTCTGTATAAAATAGAGAACAGTTTAAAGAGAGAAAATAAAAAAATAACGAGAAAAATAAACAACGAAACGACAACAAAGTGTATATGCCATATAGGGTTTCAGTGGCAATTCAAACACGCTGCCTCGCTCAAACTTCGGTGTCGGTGAACAGGAAAGTAGCCCGCAACTCCCTGACGGAATCACTCGAACGTTATAGCCCACTTTAATACAGACCGCAAATGAAACTACTGATATACCTATTTTCAATTATTATAAGCTCGACAATACTAACAGGGTGTGACAATTTTGAACGTAAATTTTACAACCGTATTGACGAAGGACAAATCAATGCGATTCAAAATGGTTCAGACACTTTTGACCTTGCAACAATAACAGAATTTGAGTGGGACAGCGTTATACTAATTCGTGGTAACGAAAGTGTTCCTTACTTTAAAGAAGAAATTGAAGAAGTTATTAATAATCGGACAAGTGAAGTTCATTGGGAAGAGAGACGATTCAAAGAAATTGACGACCCAAAACTAATTTATAAAACAACCGACTTGCCTACAAATCATGACCGTTTTTACTTTTTGACACCCGACAAAAAAATGATTGAAAAGGAAATTAAAAGCGGTATTTATATTCACAGACCAGCTTTCGACTTAACCTATTGTTTGGTTGACAGCACAAATGAAAGATATTGGCTTTCAAAAAAAGAATGCAAGTTCATTCTAAAGTCAAATTCTCGGACTGCGGGACAAGGAACGGTATTTCTTTATCCTGCTTGTAAGACAAGTTTTTCGCCAGACAGTATTATAAATTCACGACAACTAAAACAATGACGAGAGAAAGAAAAATGGCATATAACAGGGGTTTAGCATGCATTATAGGAATGATACACTCAACTTTTAGAATATATTGAATTAGATAGAAAAATAGAAATTGATTACGTTATGAAAGATACAGCATTAAGACATATTGAACTGATTGCACCATGCGGCATGAATTGCGGATTATGTATTGGCTATTTGAGGGAGAAGAAACCCTGCAGTGGCTGCCATAAGAAAGACGATGAAAACAAGACACAAAGTTGTAGATGTTGTATAATCGTAAACTGTGCTCTATTAGCAGAAACCGAATCGCGATTTTGTTTTGACTGTAAAAAATATCCATGCACCAGATTACAAAACCTTGACAAAAGATACAGGACAAAATATGGAATGAGCATGATTGCAAACCTTGCCTATATAAAAGAGCACGGTCTTGAGGAATTTATAAAAAGAGAAGAAGAGAAGTGGAAATGTAAGGTTTGTGGAGCCGGTTTATCTGTACATAGAAATTTTTGCCTGAATTGTAAAACGTTTTGGGTAATATAAAAACTCGCTTCTAAATAAATCATATAAAATTATACATTTGCAAAATATAAAACAAACCTCATAATCTCCTCCAAAGTGCACAATACTTCTATGATAAAATCTGTTAAAAGAGATTTGAGAGGCAAACCCGGATTGAC
>Ga0116171_10005704_pt1 | contig 10898 bp, 8 predicted proteins | sample AD_JPNHW2_MetaG_FD_89798 | JGI IMG/M metagenome (GOLD analysis project Ga0116171, IMG submission 89798) | Active sludge microbial communities of municipal wastewater-treating anaerobic digesters from Japan - AD_JPNHW2_MetaG | ecosystem: Engineered > Bioreactor > Anaerobic > Digestate | place...
GACGATGGTCATGTCCATGTCGAATACTATCAGCCTCTTCTCCTTTCGGGCCCTTCCCAGGTTCTGGATAACCACATCCAGGCCCAAATGCTCGCACTCCTTCTTGAGCCGGGCCTTGCAGTCATCGCTGTTAACATTAACCTTATCATTATCATTATTGCTGTTATCGTCCTCTTCGCAGTCGGCAAAGTCCATGAGAAACTCGATGGAGATCAGGTCGCCCCGGGCCGTCACCGAAGCCCTTTCGATGTTGATCCTGTTCCTGGCGGCAAGGCCCGACATGTCGCGTATGATCCCCACCCGGTCTTTGGCCAGGATGGTGACCACATAAAGGCTCTTTGAAGAGCGCCTCCGGCCCCGGAGCTGGCCGGCAGGCAGAAAGCCGAACTGCACGCCAAGCGACCCCGCTTTTGCTCTGAGCCATGACTCCATCTCGGCTGCGGTCAGCCTTGCCCCGGAAAAGTCGGCCACGACCGTCATGGCGAAGATCCCCTGCATCACCTTCTGGTCCATGTCCACGATGTTCACATTCTGCCGGGCAGGCTCTTCCAGTATATCGGATATGAGCCCCGGCCTGTCCCTGCCTATGAAGGAGATGACCCAGAGATCGTCGTTCAGCTTGCCCATGCCCCCTTTTTCCGCGGATGCATCGAGGGACAAGCTGGCAATTCATGCCTAAATACTTTTTCCGCCAGGCGTCCGATCGACCGGCGTCCTTTGGAGCAAAAGCAAAGGTTATGTGTCGAGAACGGCTAGATAATGGCATGCACATCTCTCAGATGCTCATCGACGGCTCAGCCGTCCCATCTCTCTCCGGAAAGCTTGATACCATTTTCAATCCGGCCAACGGCGAGCCCGTGGCCCGCGTAGCCACAGGCGGCCGGGAGGAGGCCCGCCTGGCCCTGGAGGCGGCCAGGAGGGCCTTTCCCCTCTGGTCCGCCCTGCCGGCGGCAAAGCGGGGTGATGTCCTGCACCAGGCAGCCACACTGGTGCGGCAGAGGTCGGAGGAGATCGCCCGGCTGCTCACACTGGAGCAGGGAAAGCCCCTCAAGAACGCCAGGATGGAGATCCTCTCTTCTGCGGACGTGCTGGACTACTATGCCGAGGAGGGCAAAAGGGATTACGGGCAATGGCTGGCCGGGCCGCACACAAGGAGCATTGTGCTGCGCCAGCCCGTCGGCGTCGCCGCCCTCATCACCCCCTGGAACTATCCTGTGGACCTTTTAGCCTGGAAGGTCGCGCCCTGCCTGGCGGCAGGCTGCACATTCGTGGCCAAGCCGCCCAGCCTCGCCCCCCTGGCAGCCACGGAGTTTGTGAGGGCCGTGAACGACGCGGGCCTGCCTCCGGGCGCGGCCAATGTGGTGCACGGGCCCGGGGCCACTGCCGGGATGGAGTTGGTGGAAAGCCCTATCACCCGAAAGATCGCCTTCACAGGAGAGACGGGGACGGGCCGGGCCATCATGGCTGCTGCGGCAGCACACATCAAGCGCGTCTCTCTGGAACTGGGCGGCCAGTCGCCATTCATAGTCTGCGCCGATGCCGACCTGGCCGCGGCTGCCGCCTCCGCCGCCCAGAGGGCCTTTTCCAACATGGGGCAGATCTGCATCAGCGTCAACCGGATCTACGTCGCTGAGGAGGTGGCCGAGCCCTTTACGGAGGAGCTGGTTCGCCGGGCGGAGAGCTTCAGGATCGGTGACGGCCTGCAGCCGGATGTGGACCTGGGGCCCATGTTCAGCCGCTCCCAGAGGGAGAAGACGAAGGAGCACGTGGCCGATGCCCTGGGCAGGGGGGCGGACCTTCTCACAGGCGGCAGAGAGCCGGAGGGAGAGGCCTTCAGCAAGGGATTTTTCTTCACGCCCACCGTGCTGGGCCGGGCAGACCACAGCATGAGGGTCATGCGGGAGGAGACCTTCGGGCCGGTCTCTCCGATTATGAAGTTCAAAACAGTTCAGGAGGCCCTGGCCCTGGCCAACGACACTGAATATGGCCTGGCGGCCTACGTCTACACCAGCAGCCTCAAGACCGCCCTCTATGTGGCCGAGGGTCTGGAGGCAGGCGGGATCGGCGTGAATGTGAACAACGTGGTGAACATGCAGGCTCCATTCGGGGGCTGGAAAGCGAGCGGCCTCGGTCGGGAGCTGGGGCACTTTGGGCTGGACGGCTACCTGGAGGTCAAGCACATCCGGCTGGGGATGTGATCTAAAAAGCTCCCTGTCCGAAAGAAATAAGGGAGACCACTTGAATTACTGGACTGCATCAGATGCGGGATTAGGAGGGCATATCATGGACATTTCGCTCGGAGACGAAGAGATATTTCGTCTGCTTCCTTTAATGGATATGGAAAAAGCGCGTGAAAAAGCATGGGATAAGAAGACAACAGTCTTTGGCAGCGGACTGACCGGCCTCCTGTCTCGGCCCAAGGCTGAAGACGTCCAGCTAACTTATAGCGAATGCCGCTATGAGCCCTTCTGGCATATCGTTTGCCATGTATACTATGAATATGAGCGCAGGCGCAATTACGCAGTCCCGGTTATCGCCCCTGAGGTCAAGAGGGTCACCATCAACGGGATTGATTATCAAGTGACAGAAAAGCCGCATCAATTCACCATCGATGCAATGGAGCACTGCATTGAGGAGTCTGGCAGTGAAATCATCTTTGACGCCTTGCGCGGCCAGCAGAAGGAATGGATGGATTATCTTCGTTACGACAAAGAGGTTGTATCTGATCTTTCCAGGCCGGCTCCTGAGGGAAATATCGTTGTTCAGCCGGAGATGCATGCCAGTGCTGCCGTGCGTCAGGTTCTGGCATCGATGCTCCGGCCAATTCAGGCGGATATTATACATGCAGAAAGGATTGATATAGAGAGGGTAGAATTGTATTTCCGGCCTGTATATGCCTTTGAATATAAATGGATGACAAAGGGCAAGACTGTGGTTGCTGAATTCGATGGGCTGACGGGGGCAATGACCACCGGTGGCACCACACTGCGACAGCAGGTTGAGAAGATCGTGACCCGTGATCTAATCTTCGACGTGGGGACTATGGGCGCAGATTTATTGATGCCCGGAAGCGGAATTGCCGTTAGAATGGCCAAAGCGATGGTAAATTCTCCGCATGGTCAAAGATAATCAGAAGGCGAAGCCACCATGACGGCATTGATAAGATGCGCTCACGGATGGAGTCATGCCTTGTGCACTGCCACCCTGCGGAAGAAAATCTTCTTGATCAGTTCTGCGGCTGCTATGTAAATCCCCACAATGACGGCAATGGCGATCAGAAAATAGCCAGGCATTTCTGTGAAGCCAAAGGGCTCAGACAGCGGGCTGTATGGCATGATGAGAGCAAGAAGTGCGGCCAGGAGCGTCACAGCCATCAATAGTGGTGCGGGCCGGGACAGGAGAAATGGCCTTCTGGTGCGGATGACCAGCACAACAAAGGAGGCTGAAACCACTGATTCGATAAACCAGCCGGTCCTGAACTGATCCACCCCGGCATGCAAAAGAAAGAGTAGAGCCCCAAATGTCAGGAAGTCGAATAGAGAGCTGAGCAGGCCGAATGTCACCATGAAATTCCTGATGAATGAGATTGACCATCGTCTGGGGGACGATACCATCTCCGGGTCCACTCTGTCTCCTGCGATGGTCATCTCCGGAAGGTCTGTCAGCAGGTTGGTGAGCAGCACCTGGGCGGGAAGAAGTGGAAGGAAGGGCAGGAACAGTGATACAATGGCCATGCTGAACATGTTTCCGAAGTTGGCGGATGTGGCCATAAAGACGTACTTCATGGTGTTGGAGAATGTCCTTCTCCCTTCGACAATGCCCTGTCTCAGGACGATGAGGTCCTTTTCCAGGAGGACGATGTCTGCTGCCTCCTTGGCCACGTCCACCGCGCCATCTACAGACAGTCCGATATCGGCGGCGTGAAGGGCGGAAGCATCGTTGATGCCGTCGCCCATGTAGCCCACAACGCATCCGCTCTTTCTCAGGGCCAGGATGAGCCTCTCCTTTTGGTTCGGCTCAACCTCGGCAAAGACATCAACCTCAGAAACCAGCTTCTGCAGGGCTTCGTCGCTCTGCCTGCTACTCTCCGGCCCGGTCAGAATCCTCTCTCTTTGCAGGCCCAACTGCCTGCTGATGCTGGCGGCTGCCTGCCGGCTGTCGCCGGTGATTATCTTCAGCCTGATGCCAAGCCGGCCCAGCTCCTTAATCGTCTCTCCGATGCCCTCCTTGAGAGGATCGAAGAATACCAGGAACCCCAGGAAGGTCATATCCTTTTCATCCCCGGCAGTGAGGGAATCTTTATCGGTAGCCTTTTTGGCCAGGCCCAAAACCCGAAATCCGCGGCTGCTGATCTCCTGAAATTTTGCCTGCAACCGGTCTTTTACCTGCGAGATATCCACAACCTCTCCGGCCAGCGCGGCGGATGTGCAGATCTCCAAAACATTGGCCACGGCTCCCTTGGTTACTATGATATTCTCTATATGCTCTGAGATATCTTCTCTGCCGGACGATGCCAGAATGCTGAGGCGCTTTCTTATGAAATCATAGGGCACCTCGTCTTGCTTCCTGAAGCCTGAAATATCGGGTTTTCCATAATTGAGGATGGCCTGGTCGATGGGATTGGTGAATCCCGTCTCAAAGGAGGCATTGACATAGGCCATAAGAAAAACCTCTCCACTCTCTCTGCCATCCGCGTCCACTGCGGAATGCATCTTCACCTTGCCCTCCGTCAGGGTCCCCGTCTTGTCGGTGCACAGGACATTCATGCTCCCGAAATTCTCTATGGAGGCCAGGCGCTTGACTATTACTTTGTGCATGGCCATCTGCCTGGCTCCATGTGCCAGGTTTATGCTGATGATGGCGGGGAGGAGCTGGGGCGTCAGGCCTACGGCCAGGGCAAGCGAAAAGAGGAATGAGTCTATGATGGGACGGTCGAGGTAGACGTTTATGGCGAAGATGGCAACTACCAGCAGCATCGTCATCTCCATGAGCAGGTATCCGAAGTGCCTGACCCCTCTCTCAAAATCGGTTTCAGGCTCCAGTACCTTCAGCCGCTGAGATATTCTACCCAGCTCAGTCTTCGTCCCTGTATTGACTATCACTGCTCTTGCCGTTCCGCTGACCACATTGGTTCCCATAAAAAGGCAGTTGACCCGCCGGCTGAGAGGCGTGTCCCGGTCGACAGTTCCGGGCGTTTTTTCAGCCGGATAGGTCTCTCCGGTGAGTGTCGCTTCGCTGACGAAGAGGTCTTTGCTGAAAAGGATGAGGCAGTCGCCCGGAACGATATCTCCCGCCTTCAAGGCTATGATATCTCCGGGCACCACAGCCTCCACCGGGACCTCTCTCTCTTCCCCGCCGCGAAGGGCTATGGCTTTGATCTGAATTATGGCCAGCAGGCCGGCCACGGCGTCTGCTGCTCGCCTCTCCTGCGAGAAGCCCAGCAGGCCGCTTATCAACAAAATGACCAGGATTATCAGGGCGCTGGCCGCTTCATGCAGATAGAAGGAAAGGGCGGCGGCAAATACCAGCAGCAGAATTATAGGGCTTTTAAACTGATTCAGCAGCAATTGGAGTGAATAAGACTTCCTGGATGCAGCGAGCCGGTTTGCGCCATATCTCCTCAGCCTCTCTTTGGCCTGCTCTTCATCCAGGCCCACCTCGGCTGTGCCCAGCAATCCGAGCAGTTCCTGGGCAGGAATGGACCAGAAGGCGGATAGATCGTAGATCACAATTATCCATTATCTATTCCACCTCTTAAGGGATAACCCTATGCTATCCATAGCCTTAAGATGCAGCAGAGAATAAAATTTTTCTGTGGCAAAAGGGAGATGGCTCTTCTGGATCGTTGTAGCTGCTTTTTTATGGCTAATGGTCGGCCACCTGGCTGAGATTGAAAAGGCTGCTGTCCCCCTGATTCAAGGACAGCCTGTTTGGATAATCCTGGCCGCCTTGTTGCAGCTCTTCTATTATGCCGTCTTTGCCGCGATGTTCAGGGCGGCCTTTCATACGGTCGATATTGAGAGCCGTATCCGCGATCTACTGCCGGTAACACTGGGCGCTCTGTTCGTCAATGTGGTTGCTCCCACCTGGGGGATGGCCGGAGCGGCCCTGTTTGTGGAGAATGCATCTCATCGAGGGCAGCCGCCGGCCAGGGCGGCGGCGGGAACGCTGCTGGCTCAAACGGCGGACTTCAGCGCCTTTGCCCTCGTCCTGGCGGCAGGCATAGCCTACCTCTCCCTGAAAAATAAGCTGCAAAGCTATGAGATCGCTGCTACTGTTTTTTTAATCGTATTGTTATGCAGCCTCGCCTTTTTTCTGGTTCTGGGATTATGGCGTCCTCTGCTATTGAGGAGGGCTTTAGGCTTGCTGCAGAGTGCAATGGATCGCCTGGCCAAATTGGCTCACAGAAGTGCCTTTTTGCCCGAAGGCTGGGCGGCGGGAAACGCTGCTGACTTCTCCCATGCAGCCGCAGCCATCAGGTCTCACCCCCAGAGGCTGGCGGCCACTCTCGCAATAGCCCTGGCAGCCCATTTGATCAATATCGCCAGCCTGTACTCCCTCTTTGCCGCCTTTCATCAGACGATCGAGCTCGGGCCTCTCGTGGCTGGATATGCTATGGGCATTTTATTCTGGAATGTCTCTCCCGTGCCTCAGGGAGTGGGAGTGGTGGAAGGCATGATGGCCCTGGTGTTTACCTCTCTGGGAGTTTCTGGGATCATGGCCGTGCTCATTGTGCTCTCCTTCAGGGCTCTGAACTTCTGGCTGCCCATGCTGATCGGCTTTGTCCTGCTGAGACGGAATATATAATCAATTTTAATACACAAGAGCGCAAAGGAGTCAGGGAACAGTTCGCAGTTCATCTTTTTCAGGAGAAGAGGAGCATGACGCATCAACTGGATAGCAGCAAGGCAAAGTTGGTCCTCAGATACCGCTGGGCGGTCTTTGGCATCCTCGCCGCCGCCTACTTCCTGGTCTACTTTCACAGGGTCTCCACAGCCGTGGTCTCCTCCGACCTCCAATTGGCCTTCGGAGTGGGCGCGGCCTCAATAGCCCTGCTCAGTTCCGCCTACTTCTACGCCTACACTGTGATGCAACTGCCCTCCGGGCTGCTTACGGACAGTTGGGGGCCGCGCCGCACGGTGAGCAGCTTCATCCTGCTGGCCGCCGCCGGGGCCGTCATCACGGGCATGGCCTCAAGCTTCCAGATGGTCGTCTTGGGGCGGATCCTCATCGGCATCGGGGCGGCCATGGTCTACATCCCCCTCATGAAGATCCTGGCCAACTGGTACAGAAAGAACGAGTTCGCCTCTCTCTCCGGCATCCTGCTGGCCATCGGCAACATCGGGGCTCTCTCCGCCGCCGGGCCGCTGGCCTGGCTGACTGATGCCTTCGGCTGGCAGCAGGTCTTCCTCATGCTGGGGGCGGCCACCATCCTGCTGGCGGCAGTCGCCTGGGCAGTGGTCAGGGACAGCCCATCGCAGATGGGGCTGCCGTCCCTCCAGGAGATTGAGGATGCGGAGATGGCGGGGCCTGGCGGTTCCTATGGAACGGTCCCGGTCGCCGGGGCGGCGGCATCACCTGGAACGGCAAATCCGGCGGGCAAGATCCCCATGAAAGAGGCTCTGCGGATGACCTTCGGCTCAGGCCGGAGGTTCTGGCCCCTCGCCATCTGGTTTTTCTTCCTGTACGGCAGCATCATGGTCTATCAGGGGCTGTGGGCCGGGCCGTTCTATCAGGACATCCTGGGCTGGGATAAAGCAACATCAGGGCTGGTGCTCACCTTCATCGGCCTGGGGATGGTCTTCGGCTGCCCCGCAGCCGGCTACATCTCCGATAAGCTCCTTGGGTCGCGCAGAAAGGTGCTCATCATCGGAGCCCTGGTGTATGCCATCATCTGGGCAGTCATCTGGGTCGGCGCCGGGCAGATTGAGAGCATGCAGGCCTACATGGCCATCAACTTCGCCTTCGGCTTCTTCGGCGGCTTCTTTGTGGTGGGCTTCGCCCAGATCAAGGAGCTGTTTCCCATGAGCATCGTGGGCACCACTACCGCCGCCCTCAACATCTTTCCCTTCGCGGGCGGGGCGGTTTTGCAGCAGGTATCGGGGCTGTGGCTGGCCTCAAGGTCGCTGGAGGCCTACCAGGGTCTGTGGCTGTTCATGCTGCTCTGCGCCGCAGTGGCCGCGCTGGCGGCGGCGATGTCGGAGGAGAATGTGGCAGATAGAGGCAACGGCTAGGCTCTGCATGGATCAATTGGCTTATCGGGAAGGAAATCCTTTGGAGTTCCAGGTACTCCTCACTTCGCCTTCAAAACCATAAATATTATCAACAAATTCTTTATCTTTGAAGTAATCATCTATTGGATTATTGAGGTCGAATTCTGGCAAATAATTCCCAACAACCCCTTTTTCTAATATGCCGTCTTGATATACGCCTTTCTCAATAAGAATCAATAGTGGAAGGCCCAATTGAAATGCCATTGCTGTTTCTATGTGACACCAGGGGCTGGTCATTGATAAGCCGGAGATATCTTTCGACTCGGGTTTTCCGTTCTTATCTATTCGTCGCTCTTCTCCCTTTTCGATAATGTATCTTTTAATGGCAATTACCAAGACGCCATTAGACATCAACATAAGCCTTCTAATGCCTGATAAAGGTGATTTCCAATCGTAGTTCGTTTCGCCTAAAGTAAGGGGATCCATGTCTCTACTCTTAAGATAATCTTTAATTTTAGTTATAAATATCTCTTGTTTATCATTATTCGGCTTGGGTGTGCTGAAAAATATAGGTATCGTCATATTTTCACATCCTTAATATAATTTGTTTTATTATTCGATTTGAGCAATTTTTGCCAGGGATTCGGAATAGACTATTAATTCTTTCCGGAGTTTTTCAATTTCATTGCGAAGCTCAATTTCTTTTGTCCAGTTTTTTTCGTGTTCTTTTTGGCTTACTCCATCTGGTATTTTTGCCTCCCATTCTTGAAGGAGCGGATGCCATTTGGCCAAGAATGGCCGCAGGCCGACATTTAATACTTTGATGGCTATTCCACCTACAGTGTTCTCTTTTATTCCTGCTTCTGGTCCTACATCTCTTAATATCTGGCGAGTCGTTGGGAATAGGCTATATAGTGACGACATAGCTTCTCTGATCAATCCTTCATCCTTATTCAATGGCTGAATAGCAATTCGGGTAACAAGTTCAATATAAAGCGACCAGGCAGCCTTTTGTTGGGATTGATCGGGAATTAGATCTACAGTTCCAATGCCAAATGGAATGTCTAATGTTATTTTTTCTAATTTAGCCCAATGCCGTTTAGATATATATATTATGTATATACTGATTACAATTAATATTATTAGTGTGAGCCAAATACTTGTGAATAAATGTATGCTACCATTTTGATCTATTGTTAAATTTAATAAATACATAATAGATATACCTGTTATATTTTTTTCCTTGGCCTCTTCCTTTTTTATTTGGATCAATAGTATAAGAAGATATCTAATGGGTGTATCTGCTTTCTACTATATTCAGGTTCGCTGACCTGCGATCCTGGGCTTGAGCGAATCTTCGAATTTTCTCTTGACCTCCGAGAATTCCTCATCGCTGATGCAGTAAGGCTCAACTTTGAAATCGCTCCACCAGTCGAATTTGGCTTCATTGAGAAGGCTGATGAGCAGGGCATGGGTCTGTAACCAGTCGTAGTCTATGCCCTGCTCATTCAGGGCTCTTGTAAAATGCGGGCAGACATAGGCTATGCACTTAGGCGTCTTGTGTGTCTTGAGAACGCAGCCCTTTTCGCTCGAATAAGGGCAGCCTCCTGTCAAATCGCCCGTGCCGTAAATCCTCAGCCTCTCCGCGTCCAGCTCCCTGCAACCGCAGTATTTCTTTGGATATTCAACGACATTTTCGTTGCAGCAGCCGCTGCAATTCAGGCCGAAATTGTCTTTGCAGTAGCCCGTTTGCTCAAAAAAGTCGTGAAGCAATGACTCCATCTCCAGATACCTGGATAAAGCCCTGCTTGGATTGGACGTTCTTGGATTGGGCGTGATATTCTCGGACATGGTACTCTCTTAATGGTGATATGACACTAATAAATATTTCCATAAATAATCAGCATCATCTACTTTTTGTTCAGCAGTACCACTGTCGCCAGCCCTGCCGCCCCCGATCCGAAGAGGAAGGCCGCCTCCGCCCCCCAGGCGCTCCAGATAGTGCCGGCGGCAAGGCTGGAGGCTATGGCCGCCAGCCCCACCGCTCCGTAATAGATACCCAGGGAGCTGCCCCGCAGGCTCTCCGGCGAGAGGTCCGAGACATAGGCCTTCTCAGAGCCGTCCACCAGGGCATAGACCAGGCCGTAGAGGGCGAAGAGCACCACCAGGCCTGCGGTGCTGGAGACAAATGCAAATCCCAGGGCGACGGCGGCGAACAGGGCGTAGCCCAGGACAAGAACCTTCTTTCTGCCCACGCGGTCCGACCATATCCCCACCGGCATGGCAAAGAGGGCGTAGACGAGGTTAAAGAGGACGTAGAGCAGCAGAGGCGCAGCCACGGCCATAGCTCCGGAGAATAGCCCCTGGGCGCGCAGGATGAAGAACATGTAGCTGAAGTTGCCGGCGGCAAACAGGCACGCTACGGCCAGAAAGCCCCTCAACTCAGGGGACAATCCGGACAGCTTCAGCTCTGCCGGCGGGCAGGCCGGGGCGGAATAGCTCTCCTTGACATGGCTGAAGGGCAGCAGTGCCAGCACCGACATCAGCCCCGCCACAAGGAAGATGGATGTGTAGGACAGGCCCCCCTGCCAGAGCAGGTAGGCGAGCAGTGAGCCGATAACCGCCCCCGCCGAGTCCATGGCCCGGTGCAGCCCGAAGCCCCGCCCCCTCCGCTCTGCGGACGCC
>Ga0116171_10005705_pt1 | contig 10898 bp, 8 predicted proteins | sample AD_JPNHW2_MetaG_FD_89798 | JGI IMG/M metagenome (GOLD analysis project Ga0116171, IMG submission 89798) | Active sludge microbial communities of municipal wastewater-treating anaerobic digesters from Japan - AD_JPNHW2_MetaG | ecosystem: Engineered > Bioreactor > Anaerobic > Digestate | place...
AGCCGTTTGGTATTTGTCAGGGATTCTTATTCCAGCAATTGTCGGATTGGTGCTTGGCTCTCGTTTGCTGCGCTGGTAACCGCGGCCCGGCTGCAACATCTGGCCGGAGTTCGGCCAAAGCGGTCATATGCCCTGTGGCGCCAATCCGTCTGCTATAGGCAGCTGACCTGACGTTCAGCAGTTCTGCGACCTCAACCGCCCCTGCGTTCTGAATCTTCGTATCAAGCAGGCTTCCTCGCTGGACACAAAGGTCCAGCCGATTGCCTCGGCACAGTCAAGGATTCGAGCTTGGACGGTTTTGTGTTCAGAGAGGGTGAGCGGGCTATGCGGTCACTTCTCGAATTGCGGTAATTAGGGGGGATTCGGTGTGCGCATATAACAGATGAACCTCACTCTTTGCCCGAGTCACACCAACGTAGAACAAACGCGCCGCCTCCGCAATTTCATCGTCGTCAGTTGCATACTGACTTGGAAAGTCACCGAGTTCCAGACCGACCATTACAACCGCTTGAAACTCCAGCCCTTTGGAGCTGTGCAAAGTGATCAGGTTTATCTGATCATTGCTTCGTCCTTGGTTGGCGAAGATATCAACGGTGAAGTGTTCCAGAGGCTTTCCCTCATTTGTCAATGCGTAGAGGTTTCTTAAAGTCTCGTGCTCATCAGCCAAGCCGGGCTCGACTGCGAAAGCCTCTTTCAACGCAGAATTGTAGAGTCGACCAATCCACTTCTTGAGAGGAATTGAACCGTCGCGATTCTCAAATAGGCAGCGAATCAGTGGGACCCTAGCCGTAAGGGCGCCTGCTTCATTCTTGAGGCTCGGACGAAGGAGTCGCCATGACTTTAAAATCTGCCCAAGTGTGACACATCCGGTTTGCCACCCGCCGGCGCACCAGACCGCAGCGTCCGTCAAGAATTCAATCAGCCGCGTACGCTTGATTAGAACTCCGTTATCCAGTCGGAAGTAACGCATGCCGCGTTCGTCAGCAATTTTCGCAATCGAACCGCCTTCACGAAATGTTCGGTAAAGAAATGCGATGTCGCCGAGTTGCCAATCGGGATTTTGTTCAAGCATTCGAGGAACCAATTCCTCCAACGCGTAGCGTGCTTGGCCTTCAATATTTGCGCCGACTTCATGGATTGTAATTACACCTTGCCGCCCATCATGCGACTCCGAATCCGGAGGATCATTAAGCAGAGCCTTCGACGCATTAATGATCTGTGTTGCACAACGATAATTGAGCTTGAGTTGGATGCCTTCCACCTGTGGCATGCCATGAAGATCGCGCAACAAACTGGGCTTGGCCCCAGTGAATCCGTAGATTGATTGATCGGGATCCCCAACGGCAATGATTCGGACACCGGCGTCCAACATTAGGGCGCACATCATTCGGTGAAGAGGTAGCCCCAGGTCTTGATACTCATCGACCACAATCACCGGAAACTTTGATCGAAGACACTTCCGTACCCATTCAAATCGTTCGATGACCTGAAGTCCGGCCAAAACCAAACCATCAAAGTCGATCAAACCGTCATCAAGTAGTAGCCGCTCATATTCCTCAACGATCGCGGTCTGTTGGGCGCTGGACGCTTTCCATTCAGCAGAATTTTTGTCAGGGACAGTCCTCCGAAGCCGATCAAGGCTCATCCGATACCATTTACCCGGCGGCACCCCCTTGACTGTTTGATAGGCCTGTTTGAAGAGTGCCTCAGATTTAGATGGTGCAGCGACGGCGATCGGATTCGGAACTGCGACTCCTGCCATCGCCGCATATGGCATCACTATTTCCGTTAATGCGAATGAGTGAATAGTGGATACAAGGATTCTGGATCGATCATCAACACCAAGAGCATTGAGCCGACCACGGAGTTCTCGGACGCATTCATTGCTGTAGGTTATGCAAGCCAGACGCTGCGGTCGCTGTATCTCCTCCTCAAGAATGCGGGCTATCTTAATCGTGATTGTCTTCGTTTTCCCGCTGCCGGGCCCTGCGAGAATGGCGCAGTTTCCTTCAGATTCATACGCCCGCCACTGACCTTCGTTCTCACGAAGTTCTTCAGCCGCTTGGATGTATGCCGCCGAGCTCATTCCAACTTACCTTTAAGATATGACAAGGCGTCAGCAATGTAGGGGGGGCACACATCGAGTTTGTCCTTCTGGAGCACGGCGCCTAGGCGCTGGGCAAAACGACCTTTGCCTACGGAATTGATGTCTTTCAGAAGTTGCTTTGGATCTATTGCGTCCGGATCTTCGGCAAGTGCATCAAACCTTTCGTGGATCTTCTTGTTTGATGTGAGGTCCTTGATGGCCACGGCGAACGCCTTATGCGCACCGCTATTGAACAGGTCTATTTCGAAAGTAAACTCGTTGACGAAAACTCCATGCTGGGGAGCTGCCTCCAGCACTTCCTCAAACGTGGCTTCATCCCACTCGTCTTCGGGGAATAGATGCAGCATGATTGAATTCACAACACGAGTCGCACCGTAGCTATCTTGTTGAATCTCGTCATCTGGATCACCGTCTTCCTGACTAACCTCCTCGTCAACGGGGTCGAAATCTGTGAGAACGACAAACGGGCAATTCAAACCCTTCTGCCCAAGTAGCTGAACATAGGGGCCAAAGTTCGTTCCTGAAATGGAGCAAACCGTTATTCCGTACTCGTCAAAATCAAAGTCGGGTTCATGTAATCTTGCGAGTGTGGGCAAGAGAAATTTCTCGGAGTCACCTTCCACAAGAATCACCCCCTTTGAAAAGAAAAGCTCACCTCGCGTCACGTCGATGTAGCGCTCAAGATCCTCAATTTCGGCATCCTGTAAGTCAATTCCATGAAGCGATCGTCCGATGGTATGCTCCTGACCGTTTGCTTGCCGAAGCACCACGACGTTCTTCAATGGTGCAACGCTCGCGATGTTCGGTGAGTGGGTGGTTAGTATTATGTTTCTGGCTGCCTGCTCTTCTTCCGCGCCACCCTTTACCTTCAGATAGTTTCGGTAAATCCTACGTTGAAGATGCGGATGCAAATGAGCCTCGGGCTCTTCAATTGCCAAGAATGTGTGCTGCCGGACTCCCTCGTTAACGAGATGCTGATTCTCGAGCTGCTTCAGCGCTAAATAGAGGACGTTTGCTGAACCAAGGCTGGCTTCGGATATGCCACGTTTTCCACCGTCAATCATCAGTTGAAGAGCGCGCAAAAGTTTCCCCGGATCAGTAGGCGCGAAGCCGAGGGCAGTCTCGATTGTGTGCTGATCCCCAACCATGTCAGTCAGTAGAGAGTTCACGTCGTCAACGATCTTCGAGAGTTCAGGCAATTCCGCAATTTTCTCCGTCGTCTCCTGAACTTCATCGGCGATTTCCTGGAGCGCTTCTTCGTTAATGTCGGCAGCAGCACGATCAAGAAGAGGTCGGAACGGAGAACGCGCCCAGCGAGCCAAATCTCCCTCTGCATCCCGCAATGCCGGAAATAGATCCATTGGCATCCAGCGTCTCAATTCATATCCGATTGAGTTCTCAATTCGTTCGCCACCGAAAATAATGAACTCGTAATCAGCCTCACTGCGGGGCGCGGTCTTTAATCCCGAAACCGGTTGGAACAGATATGTAATGCGCGCCACCATTGGGTCCGGCTTAACCAAGCTGTCGGCAAGTATTGCAAGAAGATCCTCGTTGTCCTCAAAGTCGCGAAATTCGAGTGAAATCTCGATGACATCGTCCACCTTTAGTGGGCGCTCTAACCCGTCCCAGAAGTCGTCCAAGCGGAGCTGTCGGGCAGAGTCCGGAAGCGACGGATCAAGAATCAGCCGCAAAGCGAATAGAAGATTCGTTTTACCAACTTTGTTCTCGCCAAGAATCACCGCGTGTTCGCCAAGCCGTACATTCAAGCTTTTGAAGTTCCTGAAGTTCTTTATTCTTATTCGGCTAAGTCTCATAGGTAACCTCGAAGTTTTACAATGTGAACTCATGAACGCGGATCTTCGCGGTCATCAGTTCGTGAAGAAGGGGATAGTCCTTATATTTCGGCGCGTCCTTGGCCCCACGGATGGAACACGCGGCATCCCGGATCCAGGATTCGAGGGATTTGCCGCTACCGATATTGTTTGCCATCTGTCCTAAGTCGAACATAAAGGGCGAAAGCAAGATTATGCCCCCATCGTTAATCTAGGTCGATCAAGACACAGTCGTTCCGCCAACTGAGCTGAATCAATTGGAAAGGACGGATTCCGTTGGCCGCGGGCTCCAACAGATAGCCGATTAAGGTCATAGCCTGCAATAGGTCCGCATGGCAATTGGCTCTTGGGGGACCCTGCGTAGGGCGGTTGCCCTATCCTTTGCGGACGTAGATCAGTCAAGCCGCCAACGGTCGCAAAGGCCGATGAATTGCCGGCCAAGCCCTCCGGCTGCTGGTCGGCCACAGCGGTCCTTGGCTCGCTGCGCTCAGTAGGGCAGCAATTCACCCGTTTTCGTTCAGCTCTAATTGAGTTTGATGGACAGCTTTTCTATCTAGCAAATCCGAACTTCCGACCCACAGCGAAGGTTCGGAATGCGGCCTATCAATGGCCTCTTCGCAGCAGATCCTGTCGGTTATGATAAAGAAATTAACTCTCCATATTGGCAACAAGCAGCCCACCACGAGGCTTGCTGAGTATGCCTACGACACAGTTTGGGCCATCAAATGATCAGCAAGGAGTGAGCTTTCCGTGAGCCTAGCCCTAGACCAACTTAAAGGCGTTACAGTAGGTGGCACCCTCGCACGCGAGGTAGCGAGGATGGAGCAGGAGCGGGCCTCGTGGCGGCAAGCAATGCTCCAGGGCATCGGTACTACGCAGCAGCTCAAGGAACTCACCCAAAAGGGATCGACCTATTCGAAGCTCGCCAAGGAGCTCACCGAATTTCGCTCCTCCATTTCCATCGTGGGGCAGCAGTACAAAGAACTCATGGCTGCCACCTCTCCTGCGACCCAGGTCATTAAAGCCTGGCAGGAGTCCCAACGAGAGCAGCAAGAGTACATCCGCAAGATGCTCGAGCCACTGGCATACATCCGCAAGAGTTTCATGCTTGATGAAGGCGCTAGGCAGCGTATCAACGAAGCCACAGCAATCCGCGATCAGTTTAAGGATGCTCTGTCTGGCCTCTCGGGAGTTGGATCGGTCGCCAAGATGTGGGCGCAGCAGATGGAAGAGACCCGGGCTCGAACCGGCAGAGTTCTTGAAGGCTTGAAGATTGACAGCGCCATCAGCCAGCAGCTCAAAGACTTTGAACAGATCAACAAGCAGTGGAGAGTGTCTCCTGAACTCCTAGGCGTTGTGGGCTCACTCAAAGAACTCCATAGTCAGATCGGCAATGTGGTCCTTCCCACCATCGACTGGGGCTCTGCTGCGGCCCTGGCAAAGCTCTTGGGCCAGGAGGGCTTAGAAGAACAATTGGCCCACTTGGGCATCGCGCCTGATGGCTCTTTGCGTGAACCCGCAGAGGCTCCTGAGAAGGGACTTTTAAGCCGTAAGCAGTCGGATGCCGTGGCTCTAGTGGGCTTACTGCTGGCCATCATCAGCATTTGGATGGCCCTTCAAATGTTCTATTACCAAGAGAATGCGGGAACCATTCAGCAAGCCAAGGACGACGAGCAAGCGGCCAAGCAGATGCGGCAACTCGAAAGCCTCAGTCGCCTGGTTGAGAAGGCGTTGGAGCAGGCGACCAAAGCTAAGGAAGAGCGCTTTGTCGTGCGGGAGCGCACCGCCACAGTTCGATCAAAACCCGAGCATGGATCGGCCATGGAGGGCAAGCTCCTGCCCAATGAAGTGGTGCGAGCCATCGACAAAAATGGCAAATGGGTCGAGGTCGAGTATTACCACTGGTTGCACGAGGAATTCCGTACGGGCTGGGTCTTGAAGAGGTACCTGGAGCGCGTTCCTGCAAATTACTCCAAGGCCAAGTCGTAGGCCCCATTGGGCCGAGGTCATCGACCACCGCCAGCATTTGAATGGCAGGAGCTGGCTGATAGTGTTGAAAAACCCCCTACGGTAAAATATGCTTATAGCATTATGTTTTGGGGTACGCAAGATGATGGGGCATCAGTTAGGCGGGCAAGATCATCTGTTCTATTCCTTCGATCTTGAGTCAGTTGTTCCCCAAAAGCACTTACTCCGTGGCATTGATCGCTGCCTTGATCTGACGGATTTACGCCATTACCTGGCCGAGTATTACAGCCACACGGGGCGCCCCTCAATTGATCCCGAATTGATGATCCGGATGCTGGTCGTTGGCTACTGCTATGGCATCCGTTCCGAGCGGCGTTTGTGCGAGGAAGTGCAGCTGAACCTAGCCTACCGCTGGTTCTGCCGTCTCAGTCTGGAAGATGTCGTGCCGAACCACTCGACCTTTTCAAAGAATCGCCATGGGCGGTTTCGTGAGAGCGGGACATTCCGTTGGGTGTTCGACAAAGTCGTGCGTGCCTGCATGGCAGCAGGCTTGGTCAAGGGCGAAGGCTTTGCCGTAGATGCCAGCATTATTGAGGCTGAGGCAGGCTCCAGGCTGGCCATGCCAGGCGATGAACCGCATGTCTGGCAGAATCCGGCCCACTGCAAGCGGGCTGTACGCGAATATCTGGAAGGACTGGACAACGAAGCGCAGGGCGTAACCGTCCCCAAGCGCATTTCGCTCGCCGACCCGCAATCAAGTTGGACGGCTGCACCCGGTGGGCCAGCCTTCTTTGCCTATTCGACGAACTATCTGATTGATGTTGCCCATGGTGTCATCGTGGATGTGGAAGCGACGCCGGCGCATCGCACCGCAGAGGTTGATTCCACCAAGCTCATGGTCGATCGCGTCGAGACGAACTTCAATATCACGCCACGGCGCCTCATTGGGGATACGGCCTACGGTACGGCACCGATGCTAGCCTGGATGGTCGATGAGAAGGCTATCGAACCACACGTCCCCGTTTGGGATCGCACTGAGCGCAAAGACGGCACCTTCTCTCGTAGCAATTTCCAGTGGGATCGAGAGGCCAATGAATACCGCTGCCCAACTGGCAAGGCTCTACGTTGTGATCGCCGTGCCTTCCATAATCCACGCAGTCGTATCACCAAAGCCGAGACAATCGTATATCGGGCAAGCCAGCGCGACTGCGCAAGCTGTCCAGAAAAAGCACGGTGCTGCCCAAATACGGCAATGCGCAAAATTGCCCGGAGCATCCATGAGGATGCCCGCAATGTGGCTCGGAGCATCGCCAAGACGCCCCAATATCAACAGTCACGCTGTGAGCGCAAGAAGGTGGAGATGCTTTTTGCTCACCTCAAGCGGATTCTCCGGTTGGACCGGTTACGTTTACGCGGCCTCAGCGGCGCTAGCGATGAATTCACATTGGCGGCGACCGTCCAGAATTTGCGCCGATTGGCCAAACTTGTTTGTCCTTTACCGCTCAGTGGCGGGATAGTTGCGCCCGCAGCATGCAAAATTGGATGAAATGACCCAGTAACCCGGCTCGACGACCGCATTTAAAAGGCTAAAACCCGCAAAAAATCGCATATCGGGCGAGCGTGCCCGCCTTGACCAATTAGTTTTTCAACACCATCGGCTGATTGCAGTCCGTCTCAGGACCTTGGCTCAAGATCGGCTAAGGCGGAATTTCTGACCAACCGCGAGATGATGTCAAACAGGGAGGAGGGGAGGCGGCCTAAGCCGCCAACGTAACGCATTGAGACCTGAACCCGGTGTCGGCACAAAAGCCGCCATTCGTTTGTGGAGTCGGGCGCAAATCCCCGTACAATTTAGTCGTCATAATCCTGCTCCGCCTTACTCTGATTGTGGCGGTGGCGCGTATCCCATATTGCTGTGCTAGAGACTTTCGGTAATAGGTAACCTAATGCTTCCAGACCTTCCCTCATTTAAGGCGGAACTTCAAAGCATTCTTAGTGAGTACGTGCAATTAAAAGCACGTGCAAGCCTTGGAGTTTTCTCCAAATCGCCCAAGCATGTGATTCATGAAGGTAACCGGATGCGCGTGGTTCGTGCCGATGGAAGCGTTGGAGAGGACAACCTTAAGTCTGCTTCCAGCGAAGTGTCCCTAATATTGGGAGAGCTCCATGCAATGTCTTTGGTGGAACGGACTCGTATGCTCGATCAGATGGCGCTTGAAATGGCTGAACAGATGTCTAGGCATCTGTTTGCCACACTCGGCGAAACGTTGGATGAAGTTGGCCAAGTTGTTGACGCCGGAGGCAAGCCTCTCGATGCAGAACTTATCTTTCGGGCAATTGAATCAGTCCAGATTGATTTCGACGATGACGGTAATCACCACAATTTCTCCATCGTCGTCGGCCCTGAGCTGTATCCCAGGCTGCAAGAAGAACTACAAAAAATCGCCGATGATCCAGTGCTAAAGCGGCGCCACGATGAATTAATGGATAGAAAATGGATGGAATGGCGTGATAGAAAAGCTGCTAGAAAACTGGTTGGATAGTGCTAGCGAGCGGAGCTACCAGCCTGTATTTGTGCAAATGCTGGTGGCGGATGGCTACCGCGTTCTGCACAGTAGTCGCCATTGTCTTTTGGAGTACGGAAAAGACATCCTGGCTATTGCACCGGATGGCGTAGGTTGTGCCTCTCAGTTAAAGGGCGACCCGAAGGGACGCATGAAGGTCGACGAATTCCGCAAGAGCATCCAACCCCAGTTGGTTCAATTGCTCGCTCAAAGACCTTCTTATCCGGGCTTTCCGAGAGAGCCGCATCGCGCCTACCTGGTGAGTAACGGACAGTTCGAGGAAGAAGTTCAGATAGCTGCACGTGAGATGGACGGCTATCTCGCTAAGCTTGAGTTGTGGTCCAGAGGCCATCTGCTGGACGCCTGCCTCCGGCATGCGAAAACATTATGGCCTGGGGAGCTAACTGATAGTCGTACTTTGCTTGAGTTGTATCTGGCATCCCCTTCAGAAATGCTCCGTATTGACCTGCTGGAGTCGCTTCTTAATGCGATGCTTAATCTGGACGCAGAGGCTGCACTATTTAACCCAATGGAATTACGGCGCGCAATCGCTAGTGCAGCTTGGTTGACTGGCATCGTCCTTTCTCGCTTCGAACAGAGTGAGAACCACTACGCAATTATTCAAGGCTGGACCCTTTGCTATTGCTACTTGCTGGCGGCAGAAAGTAAGCATTCGCCCAACAACACCAGCCAACTTGCCACAACCCTGGAATTGATCGAAGGTCAATTGTTAGACGCTTTGATAGACCTGTGGCAGGAAATTCGAGTGAGAAAGCACTTCGTTGAAGGCACCCCCATGCCAGATCCAGAGGTGGCGGGCTGGAGAGCCGGCATCTTGTTAGGCGTAATGTCTTCGCTTGCGATTGCGAATCAGGTATCGACTGTTCTTGACGACAATTCGGCCACTGAACTATCGCAATTTTTATCTAGCCCGCCAGTAAAACCAGAACTATGGGGTGAAGCTGCCGTTGCGAATTTGGTGCCGTGGCTGCTTTGGCGGCGCAAAAAAGATCCGACCTTACAGCCAGACTTTGAAGTCGCGTTATTGGCAGACGCAGTAATTACACGCAACCAAAGAAATTCGGCAACCGCTTTGCCCAATCCCTACTATACATTTGAGCAACTTGCCCGGCATCGACTTCTTGGGCATCGCAATACTGAGCTGTCACCTTGGGAGAGAGAGGATTTTGCGGGTTCTGCTTACACCGCGATTCCACTTATGCACCTATTGGTGAGGACGAAGCAAAAACAACGTTGCAGAGCTCTGTGGCCTACATTTTCGAAACTGAGTCATCTTAGATTGGCATTTGACCATCCTTGGCACTATTTTTTACTAAAGGCCAGCACCGGCGTGGCGGAAACTTTCATATATCCAATTACCTGCAAATGGGATGAGCTGCGAAATGAAGCTTTGAGCGACACAGTTGAGTCGGATTCAATTCCGTCGAAACTTTCAGATAAACCGTGGCTCCTCGCTTTGTGGTGGCAGGTTGCTCCACAGCGATTTACTGCTCCTGCGGTAAGAACCTTCATTGCAAAATTGTTGCCAGGATGGGGCTCGTAATTCTGGGTATCCGGAATTTTTTGTGGGCAACTTTGGGTTGCGGATTCAAGCTGGAGATGCAACGGTTCTACCCAGAATTTTAGGTTCTGGCTGATTGCGCATCAGGAGAAAGCACTTGAACAATACGACAAACACTTAGGTTCATGCGCTTACTGATTCCATCCAACCGTCTGAAATGGCTGCCAAAGGACACTCGTTTGGCGCACGAGTATTGCTTCTTCCTCCACGACGAAATTGCGCGCATGCTCATCGAGTTTGAGGGTGCCGGCGCACACAAGGTCAAGTTCAAGTTTTCAAGCAGTCGAGAGCGAAAGAGGTTCGATGCGCTTGCAAAGACAACCGACCCAGTGTCCGTTTTGAAAGCTTTGGGACGGCATTCAGAGGCGCGACGCGTGGTTCTGAACACGATCACGATGGCTATGGTTTCCGATTGTGCGCACCACATTTACGAGGCTCTTCGATGCTTCGAGAAGGGAAAGGTCATCCCGGGTTTCAATTTGTTGCGCAAGCCGCTCCTTGACAACCTGATGTACTTCACCTGGATGGTGGCCGATGAGGATGGATTTCACTTGGCGTTTACCTCTGGTGACCCCGCGAAGATCACCCAAAAGGTACTTGGCAACCGACGCAGCGAACTCATGCAAGCCGCTATAGAGGAAACGGGACTATCTGCTGTAGTTCGGATAGAAGACCTTCACTCGATAATCTTCGATGTCAGTAATCCGGATGGGCTGTATGGATTATTTCAGCATGCAGTCCATCTCGTGACTGTGGATCGAATTGAGATCAAGACCTCGCCGGAAAATTTCAACTTCATCTTCAACCAACCTGCAGATCAAGATATCTATAGGACGCTGTAC